>ERZ808252.1837-NODE-1837-length-14281-cov-3.669830_pt1 | contig 14281 bp, 10 predicted proteins | sample MGYA00521242_ERZ808252 | MGnify/ENA primary metagenome ERZ808252 (study PRJEB31516, sample SAMN03275581) | gut metagenome | biome: mammalia-associated habitat; material: feces | host: Papio cynocephalus | place: Kenya | collected 2012-08-07 ...
CTTCCTGAAATGCCATTGCCATCAGCGCAATCGATACCTGTTCACCTGTCGTCAACAGCATATCCATTTCACGGCCATATGTTTTGGAGGTAATTTGTTTTGCTAATGCTACTAATTCATCCGTCGTGTCCCCCATTGCAGATACAACGATAACAATTTTATCCCCAGGCTGCTTGCCTTTTAAGACACGTTGTACAATAGCACGCATTTTGTCCGGCGTCGCAACAGAACTGCCGCCAAACTTTTTCACGATTAATGCCAACTTAAATCCCTCGCTTTTAGTTTATTCTCACATTCCCATGGTCCATCTAACCATATATTGAATAATATCATGTACCCATACAAAAGTAAAGAAAAATGTAAAGAAAAAGCGCATGCCGCGCTATTTCTCTTTATTTATACCCTGTCTGAAACATCTATTCAGAAAACTTTTACAAATTCTGCTAAAAACAGTTGCCTATTTTGTCACGGGACCCTATAATTTTAGTATTCCTTATTTTATCTTTTATATTTTTTTATTCCAAAGGAGTGGTAATCATCATGGAACAAAATTCCAGCATTTTGGAACGGGTATTCCATCTGTCTGCCAACGGCTCTTCTGTCAAAACCGAACTGCTCGCAGGCATTACGACGTTTATGACGATGGCCTACATTTTGGCCGTCAATCCTACGATTTTAAGTGCCACCGGCATGGATAAAGGGGCTGTACTAACGGCAACTGCTATAGCATCCTGCCTCGGCTGTCTGTGCATGGCCTTTTTTGCCAACTATCCCTTTGCTCTGGCACCCGGCATGGGGCTTAATGCATTTTTTGCCTATACGGTCGTCCTGCAAATGGGTTACACCTGGCAAATGGCATTATGCGCTGTTTTTGTTGAAGGTGTTATTTTTATTATTTTATCGCTGACCAATGTGCGTGAAGCTATTTTTAACGCTATTCCGCTGACATTGAAAAAAGCAGTATCTGCCGGCATCGGTCTGTTCATCGCCCTTATTGGATTGTTAAATGCCCAAATCATCGTTGCCAACCCAGCTACCAAAATTTCTTTGTTTTCCTTCAAACAATCCGTCGCTGCCGGCACATTCAGTACGGTCGGCATCACGGTCCTGCTGGCTATGATCGGCATCCTCTTTACAGCCATTCTCATGGTCAAGAAAGTCCGCGGCAACATTCTCTGGGGTATCTTGTTTACTTGGATTTTAGCCGTTCTCTGCGAAATGACCGGTTTATATACGCCAAGTCCGGATGTACACATGTACAGTGTTATTCCGGATTTATCCGCCGGCGCCGCTTCTTTCGTACCCGCCAGTCTCTCGCCGATTCTCGGACAGCTTGATTTTTCCAATATGATTAGCTTTGATTTTCTCGTCGTCATGTTTGCCTTCCTGTTCGTCGATATTTTCGACACGCTCGGCACATTAATCGGCGTATCTTCCAAAGCCAACATGCTGGACGAAAACGGCAAACTGCCGCATATCAAAGGCGCCCTCATGGCTGATGCCGTAGCAACAACAGCCGGTGCCCTGCTCGGCACAAGCACGACGACAACCTTCGTTGAAAGCGCTACCGGCGTCAGTGAAGGCGGCCGTACAGGTCTTACTGCTGTCTGCGTCGCAGTCCTCTTTGCCTTGTCCTTATTCTTCTCTCCATTTTTCATGGCAATCCCGGCATTTGCTACCGCTCCGGCACTGGTCGTCGTCGGCTTCCTCATGCTGACATCTGTCGCAGGTATTGATTTTAATGATTTCAGCGAATCGATTCCGGCTTATATTACCATTATTTCCATGCCGTTTTGTTACAGCATTTCTGAAGGCATTTCCTTCGGCGTCATTTCCTATGTCATTATTAACCTGCTTACAGGCAAAAAAGAAAAGATTTCTCTGCTTATGTATTTCCTGGCAATTATCTTTATCTTGAAATACATATTCTTATAATAGGTATTTGCAGTCAAACGATAGGGGCTGTCGCACAAAGCGATATGCCCCTTTATTGTGCGGTGTATCGCTGCATCATCGGCATAATAAGGCATACAGTGCCTTTATGATTTACCCATACTGGCTCTATTCTTGTCATTATGATGCAGTAATAGCTACTGCTGGGTTTCTTTCTCTTTTCGTAATGCAGTATGTGCTTCTTTACACAAGGCATCATACTGCCAGTGGCTGTGATGTTCCCGCAAATTTTCACACACAGCACGCAGTGTGCCGTCATGGCGGATTTCAATGCTATGAAAAGAACGTTCCCAAATTGGCTGGGATACTTGTTTGTCGTGCAGCATAGACTGTGTCATCATTTGTTTGCAACGCAACGCGAACCAATTGAGTATATGAGGTGTATGATGCCGGTATGAAACGAGAATATGAATATGATTGGGCATGACAACGTATTCTTGTACCAGCATGATGCGGGATAGATACTGCATATTTTTTAACACTGCTTCAGCAGCCCGCCCCCACGCATTGGGCTTCCAGACATATACTTGGCTGATAGAGCGAATAGTTCCCAGCGTGGGAAGACGGCCATGCGTATACAGCGTAAGCAGCTGCGTGTGCAGGGCAGGACGTCCATAACCTAATTTTGTATTTTTCATAACATATCCACCTCTTTCTGATTGATGCCTATAGTATACCGCAGAAAGATTAAAATAAGATTAAAAAATGGGGCCTGAACATTAGAATTAGATTAAAATTTGAGATACTGTAGAAAAACTCTACAGTGTCGTCCAGAAAAAATACGTGGTAAAAATAAAAAAGGAAGCTGGATTCGAAAAAATTCGAATCCAGCTTCTCGGTTATACAGTCTGTATGCTGCACTTATTGTCTATATTTCCATAGATGAGGCCGCTTCCTCGCGGCTAGAAGAGACTGCCGGCTTATGGGCTGTCGGAGAAACAACGGCGTTTTGTTTCATTTTTGCCTGCTGGGCGTGCCATTCCTGCAGGCTGGGAAATTCTTTAGCTGCTTGGTGCAATAGCTGATTATAATCATTAGACGTATAAGCTCGGCCGCTGCTGGCTTCTGCACCGGCAATCTGCCAAATTTCCTGCCGTGTTTTTTCTACGCTTTGGACGTAGTTCATCGTTTCTGTATAATGCGGTACACCGCCGGCTCTATCGACGGCACCGGGCCCGGCATTGTACGCTGCCTCAGCATATACAAAGGGTTTATCCCAAGTACGGTAGCGGTCTACCATTTGTCCCAAGTATTTTACACCGCCATAAATATTTTCTTTCCGGTCGTACGGATTGACGTGCAGCTGAGCTGCTGTATCCGGCATGAGCTGGGCAATGCCAATCGCGCCTACGCCGGATACGGCAGAATTGTCAAAATTACTTTCTGTCGTAAACACGGCTGCTACCAAAATAGGATCGACATGATACGTATAAGAGGCATCACAGATGTCCTTAGCAATATCGGCTGCATCCTGGCCGGTAATATATTTGCTGACTTGGTCATACACCAGTTCTTCCTGTGTAATAGCATAGGCAGGACAGCCTGCTGTCACGCCCATCCAAGCCGCACAAATCATGGTTATTACTTTATTCCACACACTATCGAAGCTCCTTTCATTACTACGTATTATACCACAGGAACAGATTTTGTGCAGATAAGCCAAAAATGACGACGCAGCCTACTGCAAACTATACATATAAACCGGCATAAAAAAGCTGCAACAAAATGAATAAAAATTTTCATCTTGTTACAGCCCTGCATAGGTTATTGTCTGCTTCGCTTTTTAGTGAATTGAAGCCATAAAGTCTGTATATTCTTTTTTTGTCATAACTGGCTGGAACTGTTCTAGAACCGTTTCCAAGCCGGATGCATCTTCATACAGTAAGTCAATAAGCGTCATGGCCATGACTTGTGTTGTTTTGATATATGCCGTTTTTTCCTCAAACAACGTATAGTCGGCACTGTGCAGCGCACCGTGCACGCATCCTACATGAGGGTGAATAATCGGCATTACATGGGACAAGTCTCCCATATCCGTACTGCCTGCGTTGTGTGCAGCATGGACAATATGCTCTGTGCCAAAGATTTCATTACAGTTCGCTTCCAAAAGAGCCGTCGTGCTTTCATCCTGGTACATAGGCAAATAACCGGGCAGATTGTGAATATCGCAAGTTGCGCCAACGGCCATAGCACCGGCAGACAAAGCCCTATCAATGGCACTATTGTATGTTTTCATCGCTTTTGCAGAGGCCGCGCGGACGTAACTTTCCATACGGACATAATCAGGAATCACATTAACCAAATCACCGCCGCTGTTGATGATTGGATGGAAGCGGACATAATCCTCTTCCCGGAAGGTTTCACGAAGAGCATTGACTCCCATGATGCCGAGCATGGCTGCATTCAACGCATTGATTCCTTGGTCCGGTGCTGCAGCTGCATGCGCTGCCTTGCCGTGATAATCTATGAGCTTGCTGATAAAGCCACTGCTGGAACCGCCAATAAAAATATTGCCCTTGGGGTCGTCTGTCGTCGCTACATGCATTTCCATTGCAGCGTCAATATCGTCAAAATCACCTTGATACAACAGTTCTTGTTTGCCGCCAAAGAAATGAATTTTTCCCTTTTCACGGAGAACGTTGCGGTATTCAATTTCAATGCATTCTTCTGACGGTACAGCAAAGAACACAACATCACCGCCCAAATATTGCATGGCATGGGTATCTTTCAGTGCCATTGCCACGCCGAGCATATCGGCTGTTTGTACATAATGACCGCAGCAGTGAGCAGCCCCTGTCGTTTCATCTGCTGACGGATGATTGCGGCAAATAATCGAGTCTAATTCGCCCAGTACAGCTACAGTCCGGCGGGAATGTTTTCCTTTGAGACGTCCTTTGACACCGGTAATAGCATGGCCTGTCGTAAATGGAATACCCAATGCAGCTAGTTTGTCCTGAACTTTTTGAGAGGTTTTGTGTTCTTTATACCCAAGTTCCGGTTCTGCAAATACGGATTCACCGAAAGCTTTAATTTCATCTGCCCGCTTTTCAACGGCTTGGCAAACTTGCTGTTTCAATTCTTCTTTTGTCATTCATATCGCCTCTTTATCTTAGAAAATTCCTTCTAAATGAAGCATAATTTCTGCCATCAATGTCGCACAAACGAAAGACCCTGTTGCAACCATCAAGGCAACCGGCACGATGCGCCAAGACAGGCGTTTGAAAGCAGGAATATCTTTGCCTAAAGATAAACCGCCATACGCCAAAATCGGAGTGGTAGTAGCTAAGAAGTTAAAGTTTTTCGTATGTTCAATAATAAATTCCGTGCCCGGAATGCCGGGAACAGAGCAGATGACAGAGAAAATCGATACCCAGAACACAACAGGCAGTTTGCGCAGTACGGGTAAATGGGCAATGCACAACCCCACGAAGGCGATGATGACTAAAATCAGCGCACCGACAAAGCTATCTTCTACACTGGCATGATAGTTGCCAATCGTATTGCCAATAAAACCGAGAATACCGGTCAGACAAAGAATGAGCAAATCATCCATTCGCGTCAGGCTCTTCTGATCTTTTAAAGCTGCTGCGTCTTCCGCTGCCTGTTTAGCTGCTTCAGCAGATAATTGTGCCGCTTTGGCGTTTTCGGCTTCTGGAATTTCTTCGTGCCGTTTTTTACCTGTAATCATTTCATAAACTTTGACTGTTACAGGCAGGGAAATAAACAGTGCAAAATATACACCAAGCACGGACGTCATCAAGTTTGCCGCGCCAGCATAAGCCTGAATTTTTTGTGCTTCTTCAGGGAATACAGCGACAATCGAACCTACAGAAGCCGCCATCATGCTGGCACTGCCGATGCCGCCACCCATAGCCAAAGCATAGGGATGGAAAATACCCGTGCGGGCAATAATGCCGGAAAGAATAGAAATCCACAATGCGCCAAACAAGGTACCGCAAATATACATGCCCATAACGCCGCGGCCTTCTGGAGAAAACATACCGTATTTTTCGGCAACGATAGCAACATTCGGTTCACGGTCAATCGAATAGCAGGCACCGACAGCTTCACGACCCATTTTCAAAAGCAATGCCATAGGAAGACCAAAAATCAACGTGCCGAAGAAGTGACCGAATTCCTGCAAGATCAATGCCCAGCCGGAGTTAAGCAGCATATGCAGATTAGGACCGATTCCTAAACCAATTTTGACGAGCAGAAAAAACATGGCAATCGGCATAAACAGCCCTGCTTTTTCCATCATATCATCGGTCATGATATGAAATTTAGGATAACTAATAACACCGCCGAGAACTAAGGCATAAAATAAGGGCAGAAAAACAATTAAACCAAACTTTTGGATGCCAATGAGTTCAGCAACCACGACAAGACACAATGCAAAGACATGTATCCGCCAACACCGTAATAAGTCCATAACTATATCCTCCTTGAATATAAATAGTTTGAATACAAATACATACTGAATTTTAACATATTTACACTTCTTTATATGGAAAATTTTACACTGATACAGGACATTTGACAAGCAAAAATACATAAATTATTTATATCAAAGAGAAGTATTACGTTGCTTTTTGCATGGATATACTTTATTTATTATAAAACAACAAAAAACTCTCCCACGCTGCCGTTCAGAGCAAAAATGCTCCGATTCAATACGCGATTCTGATTTGCTATAACATCCTACTTAGCACAAGCATTATGGGAATTTTTTCACATTTTCTTTTGGTAACACCTTCATCCCATTCTTATGGCAGCCATTATATACAAATAAACCGACTGTCTGTCCTCTTTTATAAGATTACAGTACAGCCGGCTATATTATTTCATTTCGTTAAAATGGAAAAACGTATATTATTTCTTCCAAAATTGTTCTGCTTTGGCAATATTGCCGCGAATGGCATCACAGCAACGTTTAAATTCAGTCTTTTCATCTTTATTCAACGTATATTCCATAACCTGTTCAATGCCGTTCGCACCAACAACCGCCGGAATACCGCAATAAATACCTGTTTCACCATATTCTCCATCAAGGTAGGCACTGACAGGCATAATCTTCTTTTCGTCATGAAGAATAGAGCGAACAACCGTTGCACCCGTAGCAGCTACCCCATATTCTGTACATTGTTTGCCTTTAAACGTTGTCCAAGCACCGTTAATAACACGTTTTGTCATTTCTTCACGGTCAAAATCAAAGCGGGGATCGCCTGCTAATTCCGATAAAGGCTTGCCATAGAAGGAAATCAATGACCAAGGAACCATCTGGGCATTGCCATGTTCGCCAATCATAAACGCCGTAAACGAATGGTGTTCCAAATTCGTCTGTTGGGAAATTGCACTAATCAAACGGGAAGAGTCCAGTCCTGTACCCGTACCAAATACCCGATTTCGCGGCAAACCGCTCAATTTTTGTACTAAATCCGTAATAACATCGCAAGGGTTGGTGATATTTACAAAAATCCCGTTAAAGCCGCCTGCCATAATCTTATCTACAAAGCCGGCTACTTCCCGCACAGAATTTTCCATTTCACTATCACGGTTTAAGGTGGCTAATAATTCAATTTTGCCGATAGCATTGACAATGACATCACAATCAGCAAGACCTGCATAATCCACGACTTTATACACGACACGATGGGGCATAAAATACGCTGCATCCATGAGGTCATTGCATTCACTGACTACTTTATCCGTATTTTTATCGCATAATTTTACTTCATCAGCCACACCCATCATGCCTAGATTATACGCAACATGGGCACCAACATGACCTAATCCAACAACACCGACAATCCGTTTTTTGATACTCATAACAAATCCCTCTTTCTCAGAAAAACAAGTTATAAAATTCACATTTTCTATATGTATATAATAAGCTTGTTTTTTTTATTTGTAAATGAATTATGAAATGATATATAATTCAAAGTAAGAATATATTCAAATGCCATAAAAGAAAGATGCCACATCCCAATGGCTGCGGCATCTTTCTTTTATGGTATTCCATATATGTAATGGCTTATTTCATTTTTCATGAACCGCCATCGGGATGGTTTTGTTTACGTAATAAGAAATCGTTCCATGATGTGAAGATTTTTATACGTATATCCGTCATTTGGTAAGTAAAAATCTCCATTCCAACCGCCACGGTCCAATGTCGGTTGGAAGGAGATTTCTTGGAGTTTATGGCAATGTTCTAACTGCTATGTGAACTAGAACAACGCTTTATAGATACTGTATACGTTATCTGCATCCAGAACAACAAAGTTATTCGCCATCAAGCGGCCTTGGTTGAGCATGACAGATTCCGTAAATTCTTTCAGATCTTCTTCTGTTACGCCGTATTCATGCAATGCCTTTTTGGGCAGTACGACATTGAGCAGATTTTCCAACTCTGTATAGACATTGGCTGCATCGCATCCCAAAATATTTGCCAGGAACTGGTTCATGACAGCAATTTCACCGTCGGATTTGATAGACATGTAACAGTTCATGACACCAGTGAACATGGCATAGTTGGATTCACCATGGGCTACATGGTATTTGCCGCCCAACGGATAACTCAAGGCATGAACAGCGGCACATCCTGCGTTGCCAAAGGCAATGCCGGCATAGTTACTGGCTACAAGGAAATCAGCCAACAACGGAATACGGGCTTCCGGGCCATGGTCACGAATCTGAATATAGCCGTTCAGGATTTTTTCAATAGCACGGTAGCTGAACATTTTTGTCGTTTCGTTGGCTTTGGGAGACAATGCTGATTCAACAGCATGTACCAAGGCATCAATAGAGCTTGTAGCAAACACACGGTACGGAAGCGTCTTCAAGAGTTCCGGCACGAGTACTGCCTGGTCTGCATAAAATTCATCAACAGCCAGCCCTTTTTTCGTATCCCGGCTGATAAGAGCCAAGACGGCTACATTCGTTACTTCACTGCCTGTGCCGCAAGTCGTCGGAACGATGACCAGTTCACGGCCTTTTTCCGGTTTGATTTTTCCGTCATAGAGATCCAAAATCGGCGTCGTCGTTTTCAGCGAGAAGAATTTGGACAAGTCAATGATAGTACCGCCGCCAACAGCAATAATACGTTTGGGGTTGCCTTTGAAATCTTTGTACATGGCTTCAGCCATTTCATCAGACGGTTCGCCGGCTCCGTATTTTTCTTGGAATAATACATCACATTTCAAATCAAGGTCAGCAAAATACGGGTCATAGATGTACTTATTGGTAATCATCAAATCGCCTTCGCCAATCTGCAGGGCTTTTGCCATTTCTTTACACGTATCATACGCCAGTACGGTAGGTTTGAGCATAAACGTATCCATTGTATACACCATCCTTTATGATAATTGACATTTCTATTATAACAAGAACGGTCTTTTATTCCAAGCCTAATACGCGGCGGATAGATGCTTCAAAGATAGCAAGGCCTGCATCGAGTTGTTCATCTGTCATGACAAGCGGTGCTAAGAAACGAATAACCTGACCATGAGAGCCTGCATTTTCTACCAATAAGCCGTGTTTAGCTGTATCTTGTACCAGTTTGGCTACGATTTCCGGGTTTGGTGCTTTCGTTTCCGGGTCGATAAATTCTACGCCGACCATGCCGCCGAGACCGCGTACATCGCCAATAACGGGATATTTAGCCTGCCAAGATTTAACGGTATCTACATATTTCTTGCCAAGTTCCAACGAACGTTCCGGCAAGTGATCGCGATCCATCAATTCCAATACTTTCAAGCCAGCTGCACAAGCTAAGGCGTTACCGCCAAAGGTACCACCAATAGTGCCACGAGGAACAGCATCATAAATTTCTTTGCGAGCGCAAACCATACTGAGCGGTACGCCACCGGCAATAGATTTAGCCGAAGAAATAATATCTGGTTCTACGCCAGCTTCTTGCCAATACTGGGAAGCAAAGAGACGACCTGTTCTGCCGAAACCGGACTGTACTTCGTCAGCAATCATGAGAATGCCGTTTTCATCACAAATTTCACGAAGCTTTTTCACCCATTCAATCGGAGCTGGAATAAAACCGCCTTCACCCTGCAACGGTTCCAAAACAACAGCTGCTACGTATTGAGCCGGCGATGCTTCATCAAATACTTCATACAAGCTTTGGATGCATTCATCTAAATATTCCTGTTCCGACATACCTTCTGGACGGCGGTAGATATACGGATATTTAGCACGATATACACCATCAGGGAATGGGCCCATGCCTTTGGCATACGCTTTTTTAGCTGTCATTGCCATGGTCATCACTGTACGGCCGTGGAATGCGCCAGAGAATACGACAATATTTGGGCGTTTTGTATAGGCTTTTGCAATTTTAACGGCATTTTCGTCTGCTTCCGCACCGCTGTTGACAAACATCGTCTGTTTTTGTTCTCCACGAACGGGAACGCGTTTGTTTAGTTCGGCAGCCAATTTTACATACCCTTCATGGGTAACAACATTGAACATACCGTGCATGTATTTATCTGCCTGTGCTTTAACAGCTGCGACTACTTCCGGATGCGAGTGACCTACATTCAATACGCCAACGCCGCCAATCCAGTCGAGGAATAAGTTGCCGTCTACGTCTTTAATAATCGCACCTTGAGCTTCATCCATAACAACAGGATAGCTGCAGTGAATAGCATCCGGCGTATTGATTTCACGTTCTTTGATAATTTCTGCCGCTTTCGGGCCTGGTACAGTACTTGTTATAATTTTTGGCAATTCATTTGTTAACATGTCATCAACCTACTTTCTGTTAAATGTTAAATAATATAATGAGAAGTGAACAGAATCAGTAAAAAAGCATATTAGGGTATTTGTTTTTATTGTAAAATGTTCTATTCACTATGAATCAACTAACTATTTGTATTTATGCTTCTTCTGCTTTTCGTTTTTCTTCTGTGCCAATCGGTACGGCACCGCTAGCTTCTGCTAAGTTTAAGCCGCGTGTTTCCGGAGCCATCAAGACACAGATAATCAAACCAAAGACAATAATGCCGACCATCGTAAGCATCGTCATTTGAATACCAAACATTTCTAAATAATACGGTAAACCAAACGTACCTAAAATCGGGCCAAAACGGCTAATACAAGTAGCCATGCCTACGCCGGCAGCACGAATTTCCGTTGGAAACAATTCGTTCGGATATACCCAGTCCAAGACATTGGGCGGACCGGATGCCAACGCATAGACAGTAAAGCCTGTTATGATAAGCCAGAACGGCGGTTCTTCGACGATACCAAAAACCAGCAAGCCAATAGCCATGCCGACAAAGCTCCAAATAATCAGTGGGCGGCGGCCGAATTTTTCAATAATCAGTGTTCCTAATACGACACCGACGACAAAAATCAAGCCGATGACCGAGTTGCCGAGAAGCAGGTCTTTTCCTTCACTTAATTTAATAGCTTTCAGCAGGGATGGCCCAAAGATGTAAATGGCAAACATGGGCAGTACTTGGGTAGCCCAAAAGATACCGGCGAAAAAGATACGCTTCAAATATCTTGGCGTAAACAATTCTGTATACGATGTTTTGACCGTCGTTTCTTCCAATGAAGATACATCAGCATCCGGACCATATACGGCTTTCATAATAGCCGCGGCTTCTTCCACGCGTCCTTTATTCATGAGCCAACGCGGCGATTCCGGACAGCTGCGTCTCAAGTATACCAGAATGATAGCCGGTATGGCTGTAATGCCCAGCAGAATCTGCCAGTTGTACGCTGAATCATATACGATATAGCCAACTACTTCACCCATCGTCATCCCGCAGATCCACATAATCATCAAACAGCCAATCATAAAGCCGCGCCGGTGGGCCGGAGAATATTCTGCCAAATACGAAGTAACACTTGGATAATCAGAACCGATAACCAAACCCAACAAGAATCGTACAACAAACAACTGCTCGGCACTGGTAACAAACATAGAGAGGATAGACAATACGGCCATCGCAATCGGAATCACGATAAATGGCAGCTTACGCCCCACCTTATCCGAAATATAACCAAAAATCGGTCCTCCTACTAAAATCCCAATTAACGAACCAGCTCCAATGGCTCCCGTCCAAAATGAATTTAACTGTAAGATCGGTCCTAGGTGGACTAATGCCGGGCCAATGGCTGCTAAAATATAGCCGTCCAAAAAGTTCGTACTGCCACAATACACTGTCAACCTATTTAAAAATGCATTAAAGTCTCTTTCTTGCGTTTGCGAATGAGCCAACCCAATCCGCCTCCTTTCTTCTCGTTATGACCATTTTCTTTCCTTCCCCTATTCTCCCATATACAGGGGGCGATGCTGCATACAGTGTATTTTTCTAAGCTATCACCTCTGTTCATCTATTTTATTATTTGTTTATATTTGCTACGCAAACCAAAATATTTTTAAAAAATACTATATGTTTTCGTTAAGCATTATAAAAAAAATAGCCTTTTGCTTTTTTATGTGTCCATTATATACACATAATGCAAAAGGCTCAATGAGTTGAAAAACCAATATTTTTTTATGTTTTTGTGCTCAATGCACAAGAAAACAGCATGCTTAATTACAAAATATCATGTCTATCTTTCATAATTTGAAAATAATGATGAATGTGGCAAGCCAAGTAATACGTAAAGCGCGTGTCTTCTGCGTTTAAATCGCACTGGAGCAGTGTTTCAATTTTTTGAATCCGATACGCTACGGTATTACGATGGGCGTAAGTTTCCTGGGCAACAGCCTGAATACTGCCGTTGTGTGCAATATATGATTCCAGTGTATGAAACAAATCTCGTTTATGTGCGGCATCATACTGCAGCACCGGTCCCAATGCCTTATCGTGAAGCTCGCGCATAGCTAAATCATTACGCTGTGAAAACAATAGGGCATAAACGCCTAATGCACCAAAATACTGACAGCTGCTGCGATGAACGCATGCCCATGTAACAGCACACACGGCCTGTTCGTAGGCAACTGCCAATTCTGCCAGCGAAGAAACCGCCATGCTGCTGCCAATAACTGGTTTTACGGCTTCCCGTTCATGAAGCTGTATATACAAATCCTGCATTATCTGTGCCGCTTCTTGGGTGCCGTCGACTTTTATCATCAAAACAATGATCTTTTTCAAAGGAAAGGCAATATATTTGGCTCCCTGCTCATTCAAGATAAATTTATATGATGTCAGCAGCGTTTCCAATTGGTCTGCCGATTGGACGCCCGGAAAATGCAGAGCCATCACTTGATATTTTCCTCTTTCTGTAAATCCATGCAGCTTGAGACGGTTGATTGCCTCCAACGGATGCTGTTTAAAAAAAATCTGCTTACAGGCACTGACGATTTCATATTCTTTTTGCTTTGTCAAAAAAATAGAATACAAGAAATCCTGTGTAATATCGGACAGGCGGATGTTCCACGGCATCGTAAAAAGAGGGAACCGGTGTTCATTGCACAAGGCTGTTACGTCTTCATCAATATCTTCTTCTGTAATATATTTACCTATATTGAGTACCACTCCGGTAGAACCAATGTCAATTAATGCGGCAATAAATTCCCACAGCCAATGGGCATTGTCCCCTTTGCCCATGCCGGTCGTAAAAATCAGTTCATTTTTAGACAAAAACGACGCATAATCAGTATCTTCCATAATATGAACCCATGCCACTTCTTTATACAAGCCGTTCCTGCCGGCCCGCAGTTCCAGCTTATACGGGTTGTTTCTTTCATTATATAATCGGTATACGGGTATAGACATCTTCTGCCACCTAGTCTGCTTCTATTGAAATAAACGAAAAGGATTCTACATCAAACAAACCTGTATCCATGAGCTTAATTGCGGGAATGACAGGAAGCGACATAAAGCACAGCGTCATGATGACATCTATCTGGTCATGTATTCCCAACTCATGATGGCCTATCCGGTATAAATCTGTCATTTGTGTATCGACCCAGGCACCGCTTTGGTCGCTCATGAGACCGGCAATCGGCAGCGGAATCGACGCCAAGACGCGGCCATCCAGCACCAATACCATGCCGCCTTTTTGTTTTTCCAATTCGGTCACGGCGGCAGCCATATCGGCAGTATTCGTACCGGCTGTAATAATATTATGGGAATCGTGCGCAATAGATACAGCGACAGCTCCTTTTTGCAAGCCATAGCCGCGAAGCAGTCCCAAGCCCACATGGCCCGTTCCATGATGCCGTTCGACGACAGCTACTTTAACAATATCTGCCTTCGGATTGTATACGAAATCCCCTTGGTCATCGAGCTGAATATCTGCTGTGCCCTTTTGGGTTACGACACTGCCCGGCATGATGTCAATCGTATGCACATGC
>ERZ808252.1838-NODE-1838-length-14276-cov-8.937627_pt1 | contig 14276 bp, 9 predicted proteins | sample MGYA00521242_ERZ808252 | MGnify/ENA primary metagenome ERZ808252 (study PRJEB31516, sample SAMN03275581) | gut metagenome | biome: mammalia-associated habitat; material: feces | host: Papio cynocephalus | place: Kenya | collected 2012-08-07 ...
GCTTTGGTTACCCCTTGATCGCGCCAAGCATAACGCCTTTTACCAGGTACTTCTGAATAAACGGGTACAGGCACAGGATCGGCAAAGCTCCCACGAACATTGCGGCATACTTTACGGTAGCCGATGTCGTTGTACCACCCAGCGCAAGCATGGCCTGCTGCTGCTGCGCCGTCATACTCGTTTCCGCCAAAAGCTTGTAGAGAATTGTCTGCAATGGCTCCAACGTCTTATCCCGGACATAAACAACGCCTTGGTAGTAGTCGTTCCAGTGGTAGACAGCTGTAAACAGTCCGATCGTTGCAATGACCGGTTTGGCGTTTGGCATGACAATCTTCCAGTAAACCGCGAACTCCGATGCGCCATCCAACCGGGCGCTCTCCATCAGCGATTCCGGAATAGAGCGGAAGAAGCTCATGAAAATGACCATGTTGTAGAAGGTAAACATTCCGGGGAGGATATAGACCCAGAAAGTGTTGTACAGCTTGAGCTTGATCATCAGAATAAAGTTGGGGATCAGTCCGCCGTTAAAAAACATGGTGATCATTGCGATCTTCATGTAGAGCTTTTTCCCGATCAGGTCCTTCCGGGACATTCCGTAGGCAACCATGGAGGTGAAAAAGACGTGCGTAAATGTGGCGACAACAGTACGCAGAATTGTAATTTTGAAGCCGTTGAGGATGTACTCATTCTCAAAGACTACCTTGTAGGCATCCAGACTCAAAACCTTTGGCCACCACGCAACCGGCCCCCGGTTTGCGATCTCCGGCGCTGCCAGTGAATTCGCCAGGATATACCACATCGGGTACACGCAGGCAAAGCAAATAAGCACCATAAAAATCGTCAGGATAACATCAAAGGCCGTAATAGAATGCAGTTTTTTTCGCATTTTTTGTTCCTCCTAAATGATACTCTCTCCCGTCAATTTCACAGAGGTGAAATTGCACAGGCGGAGAAGTCCATAGGCAATGATACTGCGGAAAAACAGCACAGCCGTCGAAAAAGAGAACCGACCGGACACAATGCCCATATTGTAAATATACAGATCGATCGTCTCGCTGCGCGCCATGTTGGCAGAGTTGCTCAGGAAGAAGATCTGATCAAAATTACTGGTCAGGCAGCCGCTGACGGCAAGAATGAACAGCAGCGCAATGGTCGGACGGATACACTGGATGGTGATATTCCACATCTTGCTCCAGCGCCCGGCTCCGTCCAATTCAGCCGCTTCATACAGCCCCGGGTCTATACCCGAGATCGCCGCCAGATAAATAATGGCACTCCATCCCATTTCTTTCAATGTATCCGAAAGAAACGCAATCCACCAGAACTTCTTGGGATCGCCATTATACAGGATCGGTTTATCCTGCAGCCCCAAGGCCATCATAAGCTGATTGATAATTCCGGACTGGGACAGCCATGTAAGCAGGATGCCGCCGAAAATTGCCCAAGAGATAAAGTGCGGCATATAAGACAGCGTTTGAACCAATCTCTTAAACCTGACATTCTTGATCTCATTGAGCATAAGCGCAAAGAAAATCGGAATGCAAAATCCCAGCGTGATCCGTAACGCGCTCATTCCCAGCGTGTTATACACACTGCGCCAAAAACGGTCATCCGACAAAAATGCTGCAAAATGCTTCAGTCCGACAAAATTGTTCTCAAACAGCGGCGTGCTGATACGGTAGTCCGTAAAAGCAATGTACAGGAACACCAACGGAACATAGCTGAAAATTGCCATCCAGATCAATCCGGGCCATACCATCGCCTGCAGTTCCCGCTGTTTCCAAAGGTCTTTTATCCCTCGCTGAAACCGACTGGAGTTTGACATCTTCTTCTCTGCTTTTTGCTGATTCACGTTGCTCCCCCTCCTTCTGTCTACATGATAGCAGAGCCGTCAGACAGAAACAACGCATCAATTTTGGATTATATCCCAATTTTTTGGATTTGGTTGACATTGTCCTTTGTATTATTTACACTAATGCCACATGCAATATCAGGAGGTTCGCAGCATATGTACGAAACACTCATTTGGGAAGAAGACTTTCCCGGATGTTCGCTGAATGAACATAATTGGAATCGTCGGGTGGGTAATTGGCAGTTGTCTTTGGATGGACAGCCTGTTGTGCCGGGCTGGGGAAACAGAGAGCAGCAATACTACACGCCGCACAATCTGGAAGTCAGCGACGGCACCTTAAAAATCATCGCCCGCCGAGAGGACGCACCAGAGCAGTTTGGGATCCATTGCCCATATACCTCGGCCCGAATCGATACCCATGGAAAATTTTCCTTTCTGTACGGGAGGGTCGTATTCCGTGCCAGATGTTCTGTTGGAAACGGGCTTTGGCCGGCAGTCTGGATGCTGCCGGAGGATAGCGTCTACGGCCCCTGGGCAGCCTCCGGAGAGATCGATATCTTTGAAGCAAAAGGGCGGCTGCCCCAAAGCGTTTTCGGCACGATCCACTTTGGAGGTGTCTGTCCACAGAACACCCACACAGAAAACCAGGCACAGTTACCGGACGGACAAGGGATCGGACAATTTCATATCTATGAACTGATCTGGGAACCAGATTCCATTTCCTGGCTGATAGATGGTGTCCCTTACGCAAAAGTAAACCAATGGGACTCAATAGACCAGAGCATAAAATACCCGGCACCATTTGACCAGCCATTTTACCTTCTGGTAAATCTCGCCATTGGTGGGTCTTTCGATCTGGAGTCGGCGCAGAATATAACTTCGCAATTTCCCGCCATCTTTGAAATAGACTATATTCGGGTCTATCAGTGAACAAAAACCGGAGAGGATTCTTGATCCCCTCCGGTAATTTTTAAGAAACTTTATACAAGGAAATGTCGTCGATGGATATCGTATGGGCTATGTTTTCTGTTGTGCCAACATTGCCCAGCATAAAAACAAGCTTTACGCCCGAAGCAGCAGAACTCACGGTGAAATCATAGGAATAATTCGTCCAATCACCACTCACAGACATAGTTTCGTCCATCAAAGGCGATTGTCCATCTTTCTCCAGAGCTAACCGGATTTCTCTATTCATAGACGCTTTTGCCTTAAACGTTACGCGATAACTTCCAGCAGCTGGCGCATCAATCACCTGATAAAGCTGCGCCGACCAGGGATTGGGAAGTGTAGTTGGGATATTGGCAACAAAGCACTGTTCTCCAGCGTCAACGGAATATGTACTCCCGTTTTCTGTCCAAGTAGACCAGCTTGTAAGATCGTTCGCAAAATTGCCATTCGTTACAATATCATCAGGAAGCGGAATGAGTGTTATATCATCAAAATATACCGTATGCTCCACGTTCTGGCTTCCATCTACATTGCCCAGGAAAAAGAGCAATTTTGCACCGCTGCAGGAAACAGACGGTGAAAAATCATAGGTGTACGTCTGCCATTCTGGCGTCGCGGTAAAAGTGCTATTAAACAGAGTCGCGTTGTTGACTCCCTCTACACCAATTGTAATCGGTCTACTCACAGAACTCTTTGCACGGAAAGAAACGCGATAGGTCGTAGAGCTGTAAACATCAACATTTTGATAGAATTGGGTAGACCATGTGTTTGGAAGCGTCGTGTAAATATCTGCCTTCAAAGTAGAATCAGCAACAGAAAAGACAGCGCCATTTTCACTCCATGTCGTCCAGCCTGCATAGTCCGTTGTAAAGTCGGAGTTTTGAAGCAGATTCATATTGGGTGTTTGCGTAGAAGAGCTTCCAGAATCAGGCGTCAAATCGCCGTCATACTCGTACACCCGAACATAGTCAATATAAAATTTGGTTGATGTCCAATCTGCCGGATTCGGGTCTCCCGGGAAGAACCCGCCGACGGCTAAGTTCAGCATTAAATAGAATTCCTGATTAAATGGTGCAGGATAACTATACGTTCCACTCGAATCAGCACTGTACCAGTCCTGTTGAATCTGGTAAAGATTTCCATCTACATACCAGCGGAATTCACCCGGAAGCCACTCCAGAACGAAATCATGGAAATCGTCCTCAAACGATCCATTTATGTCATAGTATCCGGTATTGTAAACCCAAGGATTTCCATAATGCAAAGTTCCGAGGACAGTATCCCGATCGCTGCCCATATACTCCATGATGTCAATTTCTCCACAAATTGGCCACTCGCCGCCATAGACATTGATATCCTTCGGCAACATCCAGATTGCCGGCCACAGACCCGTGCCACCGGGCAGCTTTGCGCGGAATTCATACCGTCCATATGTCCAGCTTGAGGTAGAGGACAGCTTTGCAGATGTGTAATTTTCCTCTCCGTTGGATTCCTGGATCGCATTCAGGACAAGGCAGCCATTTTCAATATACGCATTTTCCGTTGAGTCTGTGTAATACTGCTGCTCGTTATTTCCAAATCCGCCGCCGCCAATTGTAAAACTCCATTTATTTGTGTCGACGGAATCCCCAGAAAACTCATCTGACCAAACCAAGTTCCATTTGGAACTGTCCAAGTTGCTGTATTTTGTGTTTGATGTACTTGCTGCAAACACTTCAAGTCGTGCACAGCTTGCAACAAGTACAATGCAGCAGATGACTGCAGCAAGGGCTCTTGTAAATCTGGTATGCATTTTGTAAATCCTCCTTCAATTTTTTGTGCGTTTTGCACATTCATATTGTATCAAAGAGGTCCTTAACTTGTATATACCATAATTTTGGATTTGATGGCATCTTTTTGGATTTGCTAACGGGACACCCCAGAAATTATTATCCAAGGTTTTCAAGGCACTCGCTTAAACAGTAAAACAAAGAAAGCGAACTTCAGCCTACCTTCCCATTCTCGTCACCAGTCTAACTCAGAACTTTTGCCCTTGAGAATGCACCCTCACCATGCACGCATAAGCCAAGACCCGGTTCACGTAAGAACCATGTCTTGTATTTTTCGAGGCAGCCTCCCAACGAGACTGCCCCTTAGTCCGTTTTGTTCTAGCTAGAATATTTTTAGAAAGGAATGTGCATAACTATCTCGACCAACATGCAAGCCTATGGTTTCGGGTTTGGCTATTTTGCATATGGGTAGTTATTAAGTGCTAGCACATTTTCAAACAGGAATATGCTGCTATTTGTTCATAATTTTGAGTCTACATCGGCTCATTATGTCGATTATATCACACCGCCGGTATTTTTTATCAGTTCTTTAACACTATCATTAGCTCTGATATTTGAGAAATCGCAGCCAGCCAATGCCAGTCCAGGCTCATATTCAACCGGAACCGATAGCTCTCCTGTATCCCGGTCTATCAGCGTGACATGGAATGTTTCAAAGCATCCAATCATCTTATTGTTTTGCCACGGTGCAACATAGTTCCAACTATAATACCCCTTGTCGTTCCCAATATGACGATCAAACACTCCCCATAATATTTCGTAAGTCGCACTACTCAAATTAGATACCCATGCAAGGTCAGCACTATCACGAGCCAGAATTGCCTCTCCCATTTTTTCATCCAGATACATATAGGTTATGAGATTCTCCATTCCTTTTTGTGAAGCCAATGCCTTCTTGTGTCGTACACATATCATCTCAAGTCTGCCAAAGTGAACACATAATGGTGTAACGGAGTCACCGTCCACCTGATAACATTCAGGGTTCAATATCCGTGCAAATTCAGGCCTGTCTTCCAAAAAGAAACCGCGTGTGAGTCTGTACCTCTGAATCCCATTTTCGTCATGGGGTCCCTCTTTACCGATATCGCCATTTCCGTGCACATAATATGTATACAGCTCTTCCGGTAAATATGGAACAATGTAGTACCATTCCTTGCTGAACTCGAAACCTGCATATTTCGCTACCTTGGAATAGAACTCACACCGGGTTGGCAGTCCTTCCTCTGATCCTTCAGTAACTGTTACTTCAATCCATTTTCCCGAGTAGTTACCGTACAAAAAGCGTTCCTGCCCAGCTGACCGAGCTACAATCATTTCTTCACCTGTAATCAGGTTGAATTCTACGCACTTATACTGCGTTGTAATAAGGACATAATCCCCATTGTGGCTAAAAGACAAGTCAACTACTGTTTCTGAAGGCATGATTGTAGAAAAAATAGTTTTCTCTTCATAGGTCTCCAGATTCATTACGATAACTTTTTCATGTCCTAGGTCAGCAAACGCAAGTGCTATCCGGTTGTTCGTTTCATCAGAAGCAGTAACGTTGACAGTATAGTCGTGCTCCTGATAGCAATACTGATATTCCAGTTTAAGCGGCTCACTTGAAAACTGTGAAATACCATTATAGGCGTGTACGAGGAAAGCATTGGATCTGTCAGAGCTTACATACAAATAGGCCGTATCATAATAGGCTTCATTGTACTTAGCACGTATTGTGTCATTTTCTGAATCCCACTCATAAGTTTTTGCATTGTTATCGAACGCAAGAAACCGTGTGCTAGACGGCGCTACATTTGTTGAAAAATGAAGCTGCGTATCCACGCCCTTTTCTTTCAGCTTTTTTTCTATGCCTTTAATAGTAAAACACTTCAGAACACCGTTATTCCCGTTGATCTCTGATTCAATGTTTACTAAGTAGCAACAATCTGAATACATAATCATACACATCGCTGGCATCTCCGCATAATGATGAAATGCTGCAGGCGGATCTTGGTTCTCTCTTGTAATTGGCACAAAAACCGCTTTTTCCATTAAAGTGTTGCAATTCAAGTATTTAATTTGATTTTTGTCACCATCATATATCAAAAAAGCGTTTTTTCCAGTCAGATATGTAGCAGTCGGATGCATATGAGCTGCACCGAAGAAACAATAAAGTTCTGCAAGTTCACCTGTTTCCATATTCCATTTCCAAATTGAACATGGAACCCCAAGATTATCTGCTATGTCATCGCAGTCCTCGTCTGCACCTCCGTCATACTCCTCATCGTCAAAATCCAAGTCCGCACATGGGTCAAATTCATAGGAGAAGATAAAAGCAAGTGCCCCCGCTGTCGAAAAATACACTTCATTATTCCTATAGATACCGTGAAAAACCTTCTTATAGAGCAAATTTCCGGACAGCTCATAACAAAATGCTTGGTTTGCATCACAAATTAGGGCAATAGATTCACTATCATCGGAAAAAGCAAAAAAAGACAGAACGCTGTGTATCCCTTCAGGAATAATGCAAATGGGAGGTTTCTGTGGATAATCCAAATCAAATATATTTAGTTTAATCGACATTCCACTACTTAATGATTCCTGCACTTTCACCCCCAACCATCTTTTGTTTCGAGAAATTTTCATATATCCTCTGGTTGAGTTATCCTTGTTACCAACCGGATCCCCTGAATAGATTTCATATTCAAATTTACCGGAAACAATATCCCAGCATTTAATCAGTCCGGAATCATCTAGAGTAAGGCACTTTTTTTCATAATAGATATACTCGATGATATTGTCCTGATGATTCTGAGGATGGAAGCAATCTTCGTGCAGTACCGCCCCACTAAAATTCGTGCCTACTTTACCAAAGCAGCTCTTTCTGCTGCAAATCACATTAAAGAAATTGCTATGAGACAGATCCAGGCCATGCAAATCTACATATGTTAGTTCCTTTCTTCCATAGAGTATGGACGACAGCAAATTCTCCTGCAAATAATGAATGTCTGTCTTCTTACAAAGCTTGCGGCACGCATCTAAGGCCTCTGCCAAAACAGCCTGTTCATCATTATCCGGTTTGGGTGTATACCAATTGCCAATCTGTTTCTCTAAGTAGGGCTTGTTTCGATGCTCCATGAGGATTTCACTAATCAGTGCGACCTTTTCCAAAGACCAGAAGCTGGTATTCAGTGTTTTACCGTAAGATGCATCCGATTCTTCAGATTTTACTATAAATTTGCTTGGATTCACTTGTGGAAGCATTCTGAGTAACTGCACAGTCCATATTGCAGAGAAATAATCCCTGAAACTGTGATGACAGAAAGCGTATCTTATTCGTTCAACGTAACTGCCTTCATTGATCTGATACTGATAGATAATTCCAAGGTAATCGAATACACACTTAATAACATCAGTGGTCTTGACAATATCTCCTTCAATTAAAGAATCCAGTGTGGATTGCAAGCAATTCTTGGAATAATGAAAATCCACAAAAGGGTTGCTCCCAGCATCTAAAAAAAGTTCCCGAATCGCTTCTACTGCTTTCAATATCATGTGCCCGAAGTTGCCAGCGTTGACAGAGAAAATATCCTCACTTTCAAAGCAAGCTCCAATATATGGAAGAATAAAATCCAATACCAGTTGCGTCTGCAGTTCATTCAAAGGGTTTGTTCGAGTTTCTACAGCTCTTTTTCGGATATTATAAAAAGAAGAGTTACGGTGAAAGAAGAAATAAAGGATTTCTCCCTGCGTTTCAGGAAGAAGTGTATTCTCTCCACTAGATGCGAACATACACAAATACAGAGGGGTTCTTAAGCACTCCACCAAATGTTTATTATTCATCACCTCTGCAATAAAATATTCTTGTTTCCCACATCCGCGAAGATGCTCAATAATAACCGAATCATTAAGTCCGGTTACACGAATATTGGTAAAGTCTGCTGCATAGTATGCTGCCTGAGTCTCACGACTAGTTGTGATAATCCTGACATTGTCATATTTTTTTATTGTGGATATCTCATTGCTAAGCAAACTGCGGATACTATATCCCTCATCAATTTTTACCTCATTGAATCCATCTAGCAACAATACATATTGTGGCTTTCCACCGTCAGGCCTCTTCTGAAGTTCTTTTTCCACGTATTCCAGAATCCTATCATCAACCGTATCGAGAGAAACATGATTTTCAAGAAGTGCACCAATGTATCTCGTAATAAATTTTGTTTTCCGTGAAGGATCGTTGTGCCAATGCACGATATCTGTAGGACACCGGTTAAGTTCAATAAAAATGTAAACAGGCAAATCGGAGAATTTCTCAGGACTTTGTGCAAATGATTGTTCAATTAAGTAGTGCAAGAAAGTAGTCTTTCCCGTTCCCCCATTGCCTATTATCGCTACATGATCATTTATGGCTTTGCATAGCTCTGCTAATGGCGCAGACTGGCCGCCTTCTGTTTTTCCTTCTATCGGCACAGTCAGCTTAGGTATATATCCATTCGGTAGTAGGCGGTCAATAATATCATAGGCAAAGCGCTGCCCTTCTTGTTTTGAAATCTCATAGACGGACTTTGATGCTTCCCATAGCAGTTCTCTGGGATTACTCCTTAATATCTCCTCGATCTTCGGATTTATTGGATTTTCCAATTTGGATATCCGATCTTCAAGTGTTCCCATTCTCCCCCAAAACAAATTGCACACCTCATTGAATCTCTGATCCAGAGATTCAATCTGCTGCATTTCATACCAGTCAGCAAGCCCTTGGTGTTTGAGAAGTTCTTCTTTAAATAACACCATGAATAAATCATCAATACTACGGATATCTAACTCCGTCAGATACATTTCACGGTTCGCCTCTCCAGTGTTAGTCCATTCAAGGAATAGGTCCTCGATGTCATCCGCTGGAACTCCCTTAACGCAACTCCCCCGCCAGGACTCATATCGAGGAATCACGTAATTTTCCATCAGTTTCCTGTGGGTATCGGATAGTCTACCGCCTTGTATACGAGCAAGCACATTCGCTATGCACTCTTTCAACTGACCATCGATACTGTCATCTTTTTCCTCTTTTAATAGGCCAACCGATTTAACCACAGACAGCACAACATCGACACCAGCACTAGCAAGACTTGCCTGCGAACCAGTCTGTGGATAGGCAACTGACATAACAGCTAATCCTAATTTTACCAGCACAGAACACAAGTCTGCCTTGTTTTCTTTTTCCATTGTGAACCCCCTAACCCATAATGATACAATATTGTTATAATCCTTCATAAGGTACCTTGTCTTTATTATAATTATACAGATTGCCAGACTATAAAGCAAGATTCGTGTTAGAAAATAGATTGTTTTTTAGTTAAAGCAACCGAGTAAAAGCGAGTTATCGTCAAAAATGAAGAATGGCAGCAAGTGGAATGGTTGCACATTCGCAGATCGTTGGTGCATTCGAGTAGGTAGCGAGTTTTCTAGCTGACCTCTTGTACCGCCGCACGTATCGTCTGGCACGCAGCAATTCAATCACATAAAGTGCAAAGGCTCGTAGCTACTCAGGCTCTCAAAATATCCGGATGCTACGAGTCTTTTAATTCGCGATGGTCATAGTGAGAGTATTGCCAAAATTACAATTGCACCCAGTTCAGCACAATAGTGAAAAGCTTTTCTCTGTTCATGCAATCCTCCTTGCTTTATTGAACCGATACTCTGTCCAAAGCTCCAGCCCAAGGGGCAGCAGGCAGAGCGCCAGATAACCGATGGCCGCTGTCACGCCAATTCCGTTTAATGGCCGCCAGATGATTCTGGGGTTGTACCACATCTTGCTGGCTCCCAGAATCACGCCCATGGCCGTCAGGGTGATGCAGGTGAACAGGGTAATCACAAACGCTCTGTCCCGGTTATCGAAGCGGTAAATGGAGAAAGCCGTCCTTCCTCGGAGCAGACTGCCACGGGAACGCATGGAATCGGATTCCAGCGCCAAGGCAGAGATCATCCATGTTAATCAACCATTCGGCCGCATTGCGTCCGCACAAATAGGGATGAAAGAGTGCAGACAAACGGCCGCCTTTCTTGTAGAATAAGCTTGAGGGGAATGCATACTACAACGCACGGTGAGCTGAGTCGTAGATTGCATCAAGAGTTCAAAACAGTATGTTAATCAGTGCCAGAACCGCCTTTTCAAGCACAAATAAGTGGCGTCTTGAACCCGTACACTAAGGATTGTTTTAACACCGGTTAATTGCTTGGCGATTCAGTCCCTGCATTCTCCTCACAATTTTATAGAGGAGGTTTTGTTGTGAAAGTCGTATTTCCAACCTGCTGCGGTGTAGATGTTCACAAGACATTCCTGGTTGCCACCATCATCACCACCCCCGCAGACAGCTTGCAGCCCAACTATCAGAAGAAGCGATTCAGCACCTTTAATTCGGATTTGAACCGTTTTGCAGACTGGCTGCTGAAACACAATTGTCTGGATGTCTGCATGGAATCCACGGGGAAGTATTGGGTTCCGGTATTCAACATCCTTGAAAAGCGTGGTATTCGAGTTGTAATAGCGAACCCCAAATGGGTAAAGGCTGTAAAGGGAAACAAGGATGATGCGAAGGATTCCAAGTGGATCGGAGATCTGTTTCGCATTGGCCTTGTGAAAAGCAGCTTCATCCCAAACCTGAATATCCGTATTCTGCGTGAATTTACCCGTTACCGCTATAAGTTGGTATCGATGAAAAGCAGTGAGAAAAATCGCTTTCAGAATGCGTTTACAGTCTGCAATGTGGCTCTGGATTCTGTCGTGTCCGATATGTTTGGTAAATCCGCAACTGCAATTACGGATTACCTCACATCCGACGAATCCTTTGATCCGGAACATTGTGTTTCCCTGTTACAGCGCTCCCTCAAAAAGAAGGCTGAACAAGTGCTGGAGTCCATTGAAGGCTTCTCCATTGCCAATGAGCAGAAGACTCGCATTAAAATCGTCCGTGAACATTACGATTTCATCGAAAAGATGATTGCCAAGGTAGATACCTGTGTCAATGAGATGGTTGCAAAGTACGAAGGGGAAATCAACCTTCTTTGCACCATTCCAGGTATTGACCGCAGGTCTGCAATTACCATCATCTCTGAAATCGGCACGGATATGAGCCAGTTTGGTTCGTCCAAGCGGCTTTGCTGTTGGGCCGGATTGACTCCTGGTAACAACGAATCTGCGGGAAGGAAGAAATCTGTGCGTATCTCCCGAGCCGGTGTTTATCTCAAACCCGCTTTGGTGCAAGTCGCTCACGCTGCGGTAAAGGACAACAATCATCCTTACTACAAGCTGAAATATGAGCGAATTGCAAAGCGCAGAGGCAAGAAACGGGCTATCATTGCCATTGCCAGAATGATCTTGACTGCGATCTACTCAATGTTTTGCACCGGTGAGGTGTGGAATCCGGTTGACCTTTTCAAAGTCGATATGCCGGAACATTTGAAGGAGCAGCAGCTTGCTAAGGCGATTAAACAGGCCACACGCTTCCTTGAAAAGCAGGGATTATCTGTTGCTTAGCTCTGGTCGAATACGCTTTGACCTTGCAAAAACGGTCTGTTTGCAGGGACGCTTTTGTGCGCCCTTTTTCCTCTGTGCTGGTCCAGTACTTACTTTCACACTATCAGCATGGAGTATATCCGCAGGCAGTTGATGAATCTTTGGACTACATTCCCTTGATTGCTGCCCCGGCCAATACCCTTTTGAGCGAGGTTGATTTTCTTTGCCTCCCGGCCAACTCTGGGAATGAACCGCAGCAGGATCGTGAGAAAAAGCGACAGCCGTGGGCTGATCCTGCCAAAGAGGTACACCACCTTGTCCGAAGTCACCACGCGGAATATGGCTTCCAGCCACATGCACAGCGTTGCAAACCGCAAGCCGATGACCAGACCGTAGACGAAGCTTTCCACCGTCAGGTTGTTGCCGATGAAGTTCTGTCTCAGCACGGTGACACCGAAATGGTGATAAGAGCTGTAGTACAGCGCGAATACCAGAATCAGCGGCAACAGGCACAGGTTGAAGGCCACCGCCCGTTTGCCGCAGCGTTTGACGCTGTAGACAAAAGCGCAGACATACGCAGCGGCCAGAAATACCGGGTGCTTAAAACTCACAGTCCCATAGATAGCGGCGGCAAAAAAGATGAAATTCACAGCCGGATGGCAGGCTTCAAACCCCATCGTTGTCCTCCGTCATGCCGTATTGCAGCTTCACCCGATCCAGCTTTTCCAGCAGTGCGGGGCCAAACAGCACCATGGTCAGAGCCGTGCAGACACCTTGGCTGATATTCACCGGGAAGCCGGAGATGTAAAGCGGCCATGCCGTTTGAGCGTTGATAACAGGCAGGGTCAGAAACACCGTGCAGGTATCCAGCAGCGGGCCGATGAAAAGAACACAGGCCAGAAAGCCGAACACGGCCATGACCCAGCGCTTTTGCGGCAGCCTGCCCTTGGCGAACAGGAAGCCCGCCAGCATTCCCCCCGCGCCGTAGGCGAACATCTGCCATGGGGTATAGGCTCCCTGCCCATAAAAGAAGTTGCTGGCAAAGGCAGATACCGCACCCACCAGAAAGCCCGTTTCCGGGCCAAAGGCAATGCCGGAGAGCATGATGATAGCAAAGATCACCTTAAAATTCGGAATCGGTATGGCCACCCGCGCGGCCACGGCCAGAGCCGAGAGCACGGCAATGACCACCAGCTCCCGCGCCTGTGGTCTGCGGCTTTCAAATGCGAGCAGAAACGGGATGATAATTTCAATAATGACCAAAGTGCTGATCAGATAGTAAGTTCTGCCAGTCAGCCGAAGACCAAAGTACAGCGTGGCCGGGATAACCAGCAGAAATATCAGGAGCGTGGCAATGCGAGATTTTTTCATGTTGCTGCCTCCGTGTTTTCTTTGGGGTGTATGTACCCGTTCAACCCATCCAGACTTCGCCTACGTCCGCGCCGTAGCCGTTGCAGGTATAGCACCAGACGATATACTGACCGTCCTGCAGCTTGTAGGCGGAGCAGCCGTAGTTGGGGAACCATTCATCCACCTTGTACATCCAGCCGGATTCCGGACCCACGTCGAACTCGTACAGATGGTTGATGCCCTCGATATAGTAGCTGTCGTACATGGGCGTCCAGCTGTATTCGATCTGGATGTTCGCTGCCTCGCAGACCTTGTTCAGCACCTCGAACACCGTATCCCCCTCCGCAAAGCTGACCTTTGTCTTGGGTAGGATCGTTCCGTTTCTGGGGACGAAGGGTGCCTTTTCCTCGTTCAGATTATTGGTGTTGTCCAGAATGGTGTCGCAGACGATGGTGATTGTGCAGACATGATCCTCCTGACCGGGGGTGATGACAGCGTTGTCCTTCAGCTCCCGGATTTGATACTGGCTGCCCAGACCATCGCCGGTACTGCTTTTCAGCATAAACGCAGCCACCGCACCGGCAATGGCGATGGCGGCGATAATCAGAACCATAATCAGGTTCGCGGTTTTCTTTTTTTTCATATTCCACCTCATTGGCACAAAAACCGGCCATCCGTCGCTGGGCAAAACTCAGAGGGGGAATCCTGAGCAGCGTGGGATGATCCGGCTTTCGTTGGGTTAGTTGGTTTCTTCTGAATACCCCCAGGGGTAGCAGAAGATATGCGCGCCGATGGTTCCCCATAC
>ERZ808252.1840-NODE-1840-length-14271-cov-5.397510_pt1 | contig 14271 bp, 15 predicted proteins | sample MGYA00521242_ERZ808252 | MGnify/ENA primary metagenome ERZ808252 (study PRJEB31516, sample SAMN03275581) | gut metagenome | biome: mammalia-associated habitat; material: feces | host: Papio cynocephalus | place: Kenya | collected 2012-08-07 ...
ACCTCCCCTTACACAGGGGAGGCAAGGGGTGGAGGGGCGCGGCTCGCTCCGCATCGCTTTACCGGAGGCAAGGGTGGATCCGGGGCGGACTTGGGAGAAAATTGTGGAACTTGACGAATTATTCCGGCAAAAAGGCGAAAAAACACCATGCGATTTAGCACTTAAAAGCGTTGACATTTGAAATTTGCCTTGCTATAATCAAGCCATCCTTTCAAAAACAGTGATTTTCCCTCTGCCGGGGCGCGCTCCGGCGGCGGAGCTTAGGAGCATGGTTATGGACCGTATGCACAACAGCTTTTATTATGCGTACTTTTACTTTACTGGGTCATTCAGTAAGGGTAATTTGTGATGCAGAAACGAGCTGAGTAAGTTCAATGAGATGCGGCACAGGTTATCCTGTGCCGCTTTTTTAATCCAAAAAAAGGAGACGAACAAAAATGAAAAAGAAACTGATTTCCATCCTTCTGGCGGCCTGTCTGCTGCTGGTGCTGGCGGCCTGCGGCAGCAATAACGCCGATGGGGCGCAGGACAAGACCTATGTGGTGGGCGTTTGCCAGCTGGTCCAGCACGACGCGCTGGACGCCGCCACCCGCGGCTTTGAGGAGGCGCTGAAGGCCGAGCTGGGCGACGCGGTCGAGATCCGGGTCCAGAACGCCTCCAACGACATCCCCACCTGCTCCACCATCGTCAGCGGCTTTGTGGCCGACGGCGTGGATCTGATCATGGCCAACGCCACCCCCGCCCTGCAGGCTGCGGCCGCCGCCACCCAGGAGATCCCCATTCTGGGCACCTCCGTCACCGAATACGGCGTGGCGCTGGACATCCAGGACTTCAATGGCACCGTGGGCGGCAATATTTCCGGCACCTCTGACCTGGCGCCGCTGGATCAGCAGGCGGAGATGATCCCCGAGCTGATCGTGGACGTCCGGACCGTGGGCATCCTCTACTGCTCCGCCGAGCCCAATTCCGTCTATCAGGCGGAGGTGGTGAAGGCCAAGCTGGAAAGCATGGGCATCACCGTCAACGTTTATACCTTTGCCGATTCCAACGACGTGGCCGCCGTTACCGCCACGGCCTGCGCGGAAAACGAAGCGCTTTATATCCCCACGGACAACACTGCCGCCTCCTGCACCGAGGCCATCAATAATGTGGCGGAGCCTGCCGGCGTGGCCATCATTGCCGGCGAGGAGGGCATCTGCCGCGGCTGCGGCATCGCCACGCTGAGCATCAGCTACTACGACATCGGCTACACCACCGGTCAGATGGCTGCCCGGATCCTCCGGGGCGAGTCGGATATCTCCACCATGCCCATCGAATACTACCCCGAGCCCGTGAAGAAATACAACCCCATCCTCTGTGAGGCGCTGAACATCGTCGTCCCCGAGGGGTATGTGGCCATCGACGACTGATCCTCCCCAATCTGCGGCCCCGGCCGCCTTATGAAACGAGGTCTTTTCTATGGAACTGACGGCTTATCTCACATCGCTGAGCCTGCTTCAGCTGTTTTCCCGCATGCCGGCCGCCGCGGCCCAGGGACTGCTCTGGGGCCTGATGGCCCTGGGCGTGTTTCTCACCTTCCGGGTGCTGGACATCGCCGACCTGACGGTAGACGGCTCCTTTGCCACCGGCGGCGCGGTGACGGTGATGCTGCTGCTGGCGGGCTGGCCTGCCTGGGCCGCGCTGCTGGCGGCGCTGCTGGCTGGCGTTGCTACCGGGCTGATCACCGGCGAGCTCCACACCCGCTTCGGCATTCCCGTGATCCTCTCCGGCATCCTGACCCAATTTGCGCTTTATTCTATCAACCTGCGCATCATGACCAAGGCGAATCAGACGGCCAGCATCAAGAAGTTCAGCACGGTTTGGGATCCTGCCACCCACGGAAAGGGTTTTCTCGTTTCGTCCCTCTATATCCCCCAGGCCATCGCGGCGGGCGTGCTGCTGGCGGCGGCGATCATCGCCCTGCTCTACTGGTATTTCGGCACGGAGCACGGCAGCGCCATGCGGGCCACCGGCTCCAATCCGGCCATGAGCCGGGCGCTGGGCATCAATACCAACCGGTTCAAGGTGGTGGGGCTGGGGCTGTCCAACGGACTGGTGGCGCTGGCCGGCGGACTTATGACCCAGTATCAGGGAACGGCGGATGTGAACATGGGCCGCGGCGCCATCGTCATCGGCCTGGCGGCCATCATCATCGGCGAGGTCCTGTGCTCGGCCATCTTCAAAAAGGGCTGCAGCTTTGCGGTGCGGCTGGCCTTTGTGGTGCTGGGCGGCGTGATCTATTACGCGGTGATGACCGTGATATTGTGGTTCAAGCTGGACCCCAACGACCTGAAGCTGTTCACCGCGCTGATCGTGGCCGTCTTCCTGGCCATTCCCCAGCTCCAGTCCCGGCTGAAAGGCTCCTTCCACAAGAATAAGCATCCCAAGGATGCTACGGAGAAAGGCGGCGATCATCATGCTTGAGCTGCATCAGATCTGTAAGACCTTCAACAAAGGCACCATCAATGAAAAGCCCGCGCTGCGGGATCTGGACCTGTATCTGGCCCCGGGGGATTTCGTCACCGTTATCGGCGGCAACGGCGCAGGAAAATCCACCATGCTCAACGCGGTGGCCGGCGTCTGGCCCGTGGACAGCGGGACCATCTCCATCAATGGGGTGGACGTGACGGCCATGCCGGAATATAAGCGGGCGCAGTTTATCGGACGGGTCTTTCAGGACCCCATGATGGGCACGGCCCCGGATATGCAGATCGAGGAAAACATGGCGCTGGCCCTGCGCCGGGGCAAAAGGCGCGGCTTCCGCTGGCAGATCACCCGGCAGGAGCGGGAGCTTTTCCGGGAGGAGCTTCAGCTTCTGGGCCTGGGGCTGGAGGATCGGATGACCTCCAAGGTGGGGCTGCTCTCCGGCGGCCAGCGGCAGGCGCTGACGCTACTCATGGCATCTCTGCAGCAGCCCAAGCTCCTCCTGCTGGACGAGCACACGGCGGCGCTGGATCCGGCCACGGCGGCCAAGGTGCTGGAGCTTTCCGACCGGATCGTGGCGGAAAACAGCCTGACCGCCATGATGATCACCCACAACATGACCGATGCCATCCGTCACGGCAACCGGCTGATCATGATGAACAACGGCAGGATCGTTCTGGATATTTCCGGCGAGGAAAAGAAACGGCTCACCAAGACCGAGCTGCTGGAGCGGTTCGCCGTCTCCGCCGGCGTTCAGGAGGAGACGGATTCCCTCATCCTCTCCTGACGGCGCGGCGCCTGACAGTAAACAGGCCGTACAGCAACAAAAACGCCCCCGGAGGCCATTGCGCTTCCGGGGGCTTTGCAGCGGGCTTTTGAGGTTCAGGGCAGGAAGATGCGGAGGATCTGGCGGATCTGGCCGTTTTCCACCATCACCGTGGTGGAAACGGGAGAAAAGCCGGGGTCGTCGGTGCGGCCGGCCAGGGCCAGCAGGTCTGCGGCGGAGAGGGTCTGCTCCGGCTGGGAAAGGTCGGCGGCGTCCGCAAAGGTGAAGTCCTCCGCCAGGGGCAGCGTCAGCCGGCCGGCCTCATAGTAATTGGCCTCGCCGTCCAGCCCCACGCTGAAATAGCCGTTGTCGTTCTCCTGCGTGGAGAGCTGCAGGCCGCCCAGCCCCACGCCGCCGTTGACAGTGATGCCGCCAAACTCGTCCTGCGCAACGGTCTCCACGGTGAATTCCCTGCCGCCGGAGACTACGATATCGCCCGGCTGCAGCGTGGCGACGTCTACGATGTCATAGTGCTCGGTGTCGTAGACCGTCAGCTCCAGCAGGGTCTTTCCGTCCTGCTCTCTGGCGGAGGCAAGCTCCGGAACGGCGGCCAGCGCGGCGTCGGTGAGGCCCTCCAGCGTCAGGCCGGAGGAGACCGGCTCCACTCTGCGGCCCTGGGACTCGCCGCCGGCAGGCTGGTCATCGCCGGGCTGGTCATCGCCGGGCTGCTGCTCCTGCCGGGGATCCTCCCGCACGTTGGGGATCGGATCGTCCTTTTTGCTGCAGGCGCAAAGGGTCAGCAGCCCAAAAACCAGCGCCAGCGCCAGCGTCGATCTGAAAAAATGCTTCATAGCGTCCTCCTTTTGGGATCCATTGGGTATCTTCGGACAAAGCAAAGGAACAGCCCTTCGGCTGTTCCTTGCACACGGCTGCCGGACAAAACCGACATGGTACGGCGTAAGGGATTCGAACCCCCGACCTTTTGGTTCGTAGCCAAACACTCTATCCAGCTGAGCTAACGCCGCATTTACCGTGCTCAAACAATATAACACAGCCCTTTTCAAAAATCAAGGGGCAAACGCAAAAAACTTTTGTTTTTTTGAAAAACCGGGGAGAAACCGTGGGATGCTATTGAGAAACGCACTGTTTTATACTATAATGACCTTGATCCTTTGATCGATCCTGAAGGGAGGGACCCTTTTATGAAAAATACCCGTCTGCTGGCGCTGGTGATCCTGCTGATCACGCTGGTGGTGATGGTCTGGCGGTTCTGGGATGTGGTGATGCTGTTCTTTCTGGCGGCCATCATCGCTTATCTGCTGGGCCCAATCGTCAAGCTGCTGACCTTCCGCGGCAAGGTGCCCCGAGGGGTGGCCGTGGCGGTAACGGCGCTTCTGGTGGTGGGCCTGATCACCTGGGGCATGGTGCTGCTGGTGCCCTATGTGGCGGAGCAGATCACCGGCGTGGTCAACGATCTGACCGCCTACGCCGGAAGCTTTGACGATCTGCTGGACCGGGCCAACGAGCTGCTGTCCTCCTGGCATCTGCCCCAGCCTGTTCTGGACTGGGCCACGGGCATCCTGAGCAAAAGCGACACCTACCTGATGAAGGTGGCCCAGGCGCTGCTGAACTGGCTGGTCAACGCCACCTCCAGCGTTTTTAATATCGTGGTGGTGATGATCCTCATCATCTATTTCATGCTGGACGGGGCGAAGCTCATCCGCGGCGCGCTGGCCATGCTGCCGGATCTGGCCCGGGTGCGGGCCACCCGGGTGGTGGAGGAATCCAACCGCTACACCTGGAAGTATGTTGCCTCCAAGGTGCTGGTCTCGCTGGGGATGGCCACCGTCTCCTATATCGGCTTTTCCGTCATCGGCCTGCGCTATGCCCTGCTGTTTGCGGGCATCTCCTTCATTCTGGATTTCATCCCCTATTTCGGCTCGCTGATCGCCGGCGTGGTGGAGGGCGTCTTTGCGCTGATCACCGGCGGCGTGAGCCTGGCCATCAAGGTGGCGGCGTTCGTTATCGTGGTGCAGCAGATCGAGGGCAATGTGGTGGCGCCCAAGGTCCAGAGCGACGCAGTGAACATCCATCCGCTGGGCGTGATGTTTGCCCTTCTGGCCTGCAGCGAGCTCTGGGGCCCGGTGGGCATGCTCATCTCCACGCCGGTGGCGGTGGTGTTTAAGACGGTGATCCGGGAGATCTATAATTATATCCTGGGCGATCAGCGCCCCAGCCAGCCCCAGCCGGCGGAGGGCCCCGCGCCCCGGGCCGGGAAAAAGCGCAAAGGCAGGGCGCAGCAGCCTGCTGCGCCGGAAAAAGCGCCGGAAGCGCCGGCCGCTGCGGAAAAAGCGCCTGCAAAGCCGGAGGACGCGCTTTCCGAGACCATCAGCCAGCTGACGCGCCCAGAGCCGCCGGCGAAAAAATAAGCACACGGCCGCGCCCCCTCGCATAGAAATGGAAGCAGAAGCGAGGTGGAGCGAGTTGAAATGGATGATCTTCGGCGCGGCCTGTCTGGTGGGGATGGCGCAGCATTTTCTTTATGAGCCGCTGGGTCGGCCTGCGGCGCTGAGGTGGCTGCTGCCAACGGCGGAAAGCCCCTGGGAGCACTTCAAGCTGGCCTTCTGGCCCCTGTGCGCCGCGCTGGCCCTTTGGGGCGGGCTGCAGGGCGCGGCGGCCGGCACGATCCTTTGCGCCTGCTGTCTGGGAGCGAGCCATGCCTTCTGCACCATGATGGGCATTTACTTTTTCTACCGGGCGGCGCTGGGCGTAAAGCGGCCCGTTCTGTGGGCGGACATCGGCAATTTTTATGTGACCATGCTGCTGGGCTGGCGGCTGGGCCTGCGGGCGCTGGGGGGAAGCTTCGGCCTGCCGCAGGCGGCGCTGGCGGCGGCGGCGCTGCTGGGCTGGTGGGCGGTATTTTTGCTGCCGGAGCGGAAAACGCCGGGCTGGCCGCTGTTTGCAGACCCGGCGGCCCTGAAAAACAAAAGAAACAGAGAGTAGATTATGGCAGAGATCAGCGTACAGCAATTACACAAATACTTTGGAGAGCGCCATGTTTTGAAGGGACTCTCCTTTGACCTGCTGCCCGGCGAGCGGGCCAGCATCGTGGGGCCGAACGGCTGCGGCAAGACCACTCTGCTGAAGATCCTGGCGGGGCAGGAGGACTATGAGAGCGGAACGGTGTCCATCGCCAAGGGCGCGCGCCTGGGGCTTCTGGAGCAGCTGCCGGTGTATGATCCGGCGCTGACCGTTCGGCAGGTGCTCCAAAAGGCCTTTGTCTGGCTGGAGGATATGGCCGCCGAGATGCAGACCATGGAGGCGGATATGGCGGCGGGCCGGCCGGTGGATCTGGAGCGCTACGGTAAGCTGCAGACCGCCTATGAGCTGGGCGGCGGCTACGATCAGCAGGTCCCCTACGACCGGATGTGCGCCGGCCTGCATATTGACGCGGAAATGCAGCAGCGGCCCTTTATGAGCCTTTCCGGCGGGGAGAAGACCCGGGTCAATCTGGCCCGGCTGATGCTCTCCGGAACGGATCTGCTGCTGCTGGACGAGCCCACCAACCACCTGGACATGGATTCCATCGAGTGGCTGGAGGAATATCTCAAGGGCTTTCGGGGGACGGTGCTCATCGTGTCCCACGACCGATATTTTCTGGATCATGTCACCACCCGCACCCTGGAGCTGCGGGACGGGGAGATCATCTCCTGGCCGGGCAATTACAGCTATTTTGCCGAAAAGAAGGACGAGCTGGCCCGGCAGCTGGAGGCCGCCAAGCGCCGGCAGGACAAGGAGATCGCCCGGCTGGAGAAGGCCGTGGGCAACCTGCATCTCTGGGCCTTTATGGGCAACGACGCCCTGCACAAGCGGGCCTTTTCCATGCAGAAGCGCATCGACCGGATGGAGCGCATCCAGACCATCCGCAAGGAGCGCAAGATGAAAAATCAGTTCAATCTGGCGGAGCAGTCCGGCGAGGACGTGTTCGCCATCGAGCATCTCAGCGCCGGCTACGGCGCGCCGCTGGTGCGGGATTTTTCCGCCATGGTCTACCGGGGCGAGCGCATCGCCATCCTTGGGCCAAACGGCTGCGGCAAGACCACGCTGCTCTCCACCCTGCTGGGCCGGCTGCCGGCGCTTTCCGGCGCGGTCTATGAGGGCGTGGGCGTGGAGACGGGCTATCTGCCCCAGGTGGTGCAGTTTGACCATCCGGAGCGGAACCTGGTGGACACCCTGTTGTTTGAGACCAACTGCACCCCCCAGGAGGCCCGGGACCGGCTGGCGGCCTTCGCCTTCCGGGGCGAGGAGGTCTTTAAGACGGTGTCTGTCCTTTCCGGCGGCGAAAAGACCCGGCTCAAGCTCTGCCTTTTCATGTATAACAAGATCAACACGCTGTTTTTGGACGAGCCCACCAACCATCTGGATATCCTTTCCCGGGAATGGGTGGAGGACGCCATCGACGACTTTTCCGAGACCATGCTGTTCGTCTCCCACGACCGGTATTTCATCGATCGCTTCGCCACCCGGATCTGGCTGCTGGAAAACGGCGGCGTTACGGATTTTCAGGGGGGCTATCAGGAGTTTCAGGAGGCCCGGGCCCGCCGCCGGCAGGCGGAGGCCGCCCTGCGGGAGAAGGAAAAGAAGGAAAAGGCCGGCGAGCCCGCTCCGCGGCCCGGCAAAAAGCAGGAGGCCGTCCCCTCCCGGGAGCAGGAAAAACGCCGCCGGGAGCGGGCCAGACGCATCGCCGCCATTGAGGAGCGGCTGCAGGAGCTGGAGCGGGAGATGGCGGAATGCGAGGGCGGAGACTATGTGAAGCTGGGCGAGCTTTACCACAGCCGGGAAACGCTGGAGGAGGAGCTTCTGACCCTTTACGAGCAGCAGGAAGCGGAGGGCTGATATGGCCAGGTGCGAGGGGCTGAAGGGCAAGCTGCTGGCGCTGGAGCGCATCTTCTGGGAGCAGACCGACGAGGCGCATCCCCTGTCCGTGTCTCAGCTGATGGCGCTGCTGCAGGAGCGGGGCGTGGACTGCCGGGACAGAAAGAGCATTTATGACGACCTGGAGACGCTGCGCCTGTTTGGTCTGGACATCGAGCGCTGCCGGCGGGGCCGGGGCACCGGCTATTATCTGGCCTCCCGGCAGTTTGAGCTGCCGGAGCTGAAGCTGCTGGTGGACGCGGCACAGTCCTCCCGCTTTATCACCCGGGAAAAGACCGGCCGGCTGATCCGCAGGCTGGAGAGCCTGACCTCCGTGTTTCAGGCCCGGCAGCTGCAGCGGCAGGTCTATGTGACGGGACGGATCAAGGCGGAAAATGAGCGGGTCTATTATACGGTAGACGCGCTGCACGCGGCCATCGACGAGGGCAGCCGGGTGCGCTTTCATTATTTTGAATGGGTCCTGGGAGAAGGCGGCCGGCTGGAGCAGCGGCTGCGCCGGGCGGGGGAATGGTATGAGGCAAGCCCCTGGGCGCTGATCTGGGACAACGAAAATTATTATCTGGTGGCCTATGACCACCGCAGCGCCGCGCTGCGGCATTACCGGGTGGACAAGCTGCTGGATCTGCAGGCCACCGGCCAGCCCCGGGAGGGGGCGGAGCTTTGGGCCGGACGGGATCCGGCGGCCTATGCCGCCGCCATGTTCGGAATGTTCGGCGGGCAGCAGGTCTCCATCCGTCTGCTGGTGGACAGGGACTTTGTGGGCGTTGTGGCCGACCGGTTTGGCCGGGACTGCATCGCCGCGCCCTATGATCGGGACCGCGTGACGGTCCATGTGCAGGCGGCGGTGAGCCCACAGTTTTTTTCCTGGGTGTTCAGTCTGGAGGGCCGGTGCAGGATCCTTGCCCCGGCCGCCGTGGCGGAGCAGTATCGGGCCATGCTGAAAAACGGGATCAGGCAGGAGGAGCAAGAATGATCAGGGCAGTTTTTTTCGATCTGGACGGAACGTTGGTGAACAGCCTGCGGGACATTGCCGCGGCTATGAACGGCGCGCTGGCAGCCTTTGGCCTGCCGGGCTTTTCGCCGGAGGAATATCGGCACAAGGTGGGCAACGGGGCAAGGATCTTGGCCCAGCGCTGTCTTCCGGAGGAGCGGCTTTCAGAGGCAGACGCCCTGCGGCAGGAATACGGCCGCCGGTATCTGGCGGCCTGCTGCGTGGAGACCTGCCCCTATGAGGGCGTCGTTTCCATGCTGGACGCCCTGAAGAGCGCGGGGCTGCAGCTGGCTGTTATCACCAACAAGCCCCAGGATCAGGCAGACCGGGTGATCCGGCTGCTGCCGGAGGGGGCGGTGCATGCCGTGTTCGGGCAGCAGAGCCGCTTCCCCGTCAAGCCGGATCCGGCGATCTTCCGCTTTGCCGCGGAGCGCATGGGGCTGGCGCCGGAGGAGATCCTTTACTGCGGCGATTCCGCCGTGGATATTCAGTTTGCACATAACGCCGGGACCCGGGGCATCGGCTGCGTCTGGGGCTTTCGGGGCCGGCAGGAGCTGGCGCAGGCCGGGGCGGATTTTCTGGCGGAGACCCCGGCGGAGCTGGCCGCCATCGTCCTGCGGGAAGCACAGAAATAAAGATCGCACGATCGCACAGATCGCACAGAGGAGGACATGATCCATGAATACACCGCTGCTTTTGTCGCTGCTGGATCCCACGCTGCCGGAGCCGCTGGTGCTGGAGGAGACCGACAGCACCAACCGGGTGGCCCGGGCGCTGGCCCGGGAGGGCGCGCCCCACGGGAAGCTGGTGCTGGCCATGCATCAGACCACCGGCCGGGGCCGGCTGGACCGGTGCTTTTACTCGCCGGAGGGCGGGCTTTATCTCAGCATGATCCTGCGCCTGCCCCTTTCGCCGGCGGAAAAGACGCTTTTGACGCCGCTGGCCGCCGTGGCGGTGCAGGAGGCCATTGCCTCCGTCTGCCAGATCGCCACGGGCATCAAATGGGTCAACGATCTGTTTTATCAGGGGAAAAAGGTCTGCGGCATCCTGGCGGAGGGCGCGGGAGACGCGGTGGTGCTGGGCGTGGGCGTGGATGTTTATCGGCCTGCCCAGCCGCTGCCCCCCAAGCTGCAGGATGTGATGGGCTTTTTGCTGGAGGAGCCGGTCTACGGCGTCATGGAGATGCTGGCGGCGGCCATCGCGAATAATCTGGCCCGCCGGGCCGCCGCGCTGCCGGACCGGAGCTTTTTGGAGGATTACCGCAGGAACAGTCTGCTGCTGGGCCGGACCGTCACCGTCTATCCCCCGGCGGGAACGCCCTATCCGGCGCTGGCCCGGGCCATGGACGACGACGCCCGTCTGCTGGTGGAGCTGCCCGACGGAAGCCTGCGGACGCTGAGCTGCGGCGAGGTCTCCGTGCGGCGGAGAGAGGAGAGCGGGACATGAGATATTATCTGGTGGACGCCTTTACCGACACGCTGTTTTCCGGCAATCCCGCCGGCGTCTGCCTTGTGGACCGGCCCCTTTCGCCGGAGCTGATGCAGCGCATCGCCGGGGAAAACAATCTGCCGGAGACGGCCTTTCTGGAAAAGGGTCCCGCCGGGTGGAGCATCCGCTGGTTCACGCCGGCCTTTGAGATGGATCTCTGCGGCCACGCCACCCTGGCGGCGGGCTTTGTGCTGATGAACCTGATCGAGCCGGGAGATCAGGCGGCCTTTTCCTCCTGCAGCGGGCCGCTGCGTGTGCTGCGCCGGGAGCGGGGCTACGCCCTGGACTTCCCTGCCCGGCCGCCCCGGGAGATCCCTATTCCGGAGGGGATGGAGGCCTGTCTGGGGGAGCGGGTGCTTGGGTGCTGGCAGTCCCGGGACAGGATCGTCCTGCTGGAGAGCGCGGAGGCCGTCCGGCGGCTGCAGCCCGATCTGGAGCGGATGGCGCAGGTGGCGCCCCAATGGGGGCTGGTGCCCACGGCGCCGGGGGAGGACTGCGACTTTGTCAGCCGGTATTTTGACCCCCGGGACGCGGTGGCGGAGGATCCGGTCACCGGCTCCGCCCACTGCACGCTGGCGCCCTTCTGGGCCGCAAGGCTGGGCAAGGAGACCCTTACCGCCCGGCAGCTTTCCCGCCGGGGCGGGACGCTGCGCTGCACCCTGCAGGGCGACCGGGTGTCCATCGGGGGAGACGCCGTCCTTTATCTGGAGGGCACGCTGCATATTTGAGGAGGCACTGAAATGAACATGAGAAGAGCGGACCGCCAGGTCCGGGAGCCGGAGCGGATCCGGGAGATCCTGAACGAATGCCAGATCTGCCGGGTGGGCTTTCAGGACGGGGCGGAGACCTATATCGTCCCGCTGAGCTTTGGCTGGCAGAGCCGGGAGGAGGGCTATGTGCTCTATTTCCACGGGGCCTCGGAGGGCCGCAAGCGGGAGCTGATCCGCAAAAGGCCGCAGGTGGGCTTTGAGATGGACTGCGGCTATGCCCTGAAGCCGGCGGCCCAGGCCTGCGGCTTTACTGCGGCCTTCCGCAGCATCATCGGCTCCGGCCGGATGGAGGAGGTCACGGACCTGCGGGAAAAGCAGGCGGGGCTGAGCTGCCTGATGGCCCACTACAGCGGCCGGGCAGACTGGCAGTATCCGCCGGAGATGCTGGAGCGGCTTTGCGTTTTCCGCCTGCAGGTGGGGGAGCTTTGCTGCAAGGAGCACCTCTGAGCCGGCTCAAGGCACGGAAAATAACGCGAAAGCAGCGAAAAAGCGCCCGTCTCCCTCAAAAAGCAGAGGGAACGGGCGCTGAGCTTATCTTGCGCGGCCTGCCGGGTCATGCCGCAGGGCGGACGGCGGGCAGCTTTGCCGGGCAGACCGGAGACACGCCGCCGCAGGCGGAGGTGCGGCGCTTTCTGGGCAGGGTGAAGCGCCAGCCCAGCAGCATACAGCCCAGACACAGGCTGCCCAGCACCAGCAGCCGGCCCAGGGACAAGGCGCCTCCATCAGAAGCCATCGCCAGCAAAAGCAGACCGATCCCGCCTGCCAGCTCCATTCTCTGTCCATGCTTCTTCATTTGAGAGCGCCCCTTCCTTTGCAAACATCTGTTTGCTTTCTGATGGTAGTATAGCACGGCTGTTCGAAAAATGCAAACGAATGTTCGACCAAAATTTGCACAAAATTTGGCCTGCGATTTCGTCTGAATGCCAAATTTTCTCCAGAAACGGCAAAATTTGCCGCGTTTCCGGCCTGCGCCCCGGGTGGGAACCTCCGGCAACAGAGCCTTGCGCGGAGCGGGAAACTGTGGTATGATAAAAAACACATCCGGAATCGTTTCTGTTCTCCCAAGGAGGGATGGTCTTTGATGAAGCTGCGGCGCATTGCGGCGGCAGTCCTTTGCGGGACGCTGCTGCTGACCGGGGCCACGGTGCTGGCGGCGGGCACCTCCGCCGACCCGATCCTTTCCCGGTCTTATCTGAAAACGGTGTTTTCCCAGCCCATGGAGGAATATTGGAGCACGGCGGGCAATATGCTGGGGCTTTCGCTGGCCGGCCGCCAGGAGAGCTGGGCCCAGGCGGCCCGGGAGGCGGCGGCAAAGCGCGTGGCAGACGCCCTGACCCCCTCCCTGCAGGCCCAGGTACAGGCCCGGGCGGAGGCGCTTCTGGCGCAGCAGACTGCGGGCACGCTGACGGCGGGGATGCGCCGGGTCACGCTGAAAAAGGGCGACCGGATCACCGGGACGCCGGGAGCCTCGCTGATGTTCGTCTCCGGGGCGGGCAAGACCTGCGGCAGCGCCGGAACGGAGATCCTGAACGTCACCGCCGGCTCCACCCGCGCGCCGGGCCTGGCCATCAAGACCGGCATCCTTTATATGCTCCTGGCGGACGACGGCAGCGGCGTGGAGGTCACCTCCGACGGAGCGGTGGTGCTGGTGAAGGACGGAGCGCGGGCGGGCTATGAGGTCTGCTATACCGCCTATGCCGACGCGCTGAAGTATCTGGGCCTGTTTTTGGGCGACGACAGCGGCTATGCGCTGGACCGGGCCCCCAGCCGCATCGAGGCGCTGATCATGCTCATCCGCCTGATGGGACAGGAGAGCGCGGCGCTGGCCTGCAGCGAGGCCTATCCCTTCGGGGACGCCATGGCCTGGAAGCAGGGGGAGCGCTATGTGGCCTATGGCTGCAGGCAGGGCATCACCAACGGCACGGGCAACAACAAATATTCCCCCTACCAGAACGCGGCGCTGGAGCAATATCTGACCTTTGTGCTGCGCAGCCTGGGCTATCAGGACGGGGTGGATTTCGTCTGGAACACCACCTCCCGGGAGCTGGCGCAGACCCTTGGCCTGCTGACGGCGGCAGAGCTTCAGAGCGCGGCGCAGACCGGGTTTTACCGGGATCATGTGGCGCTCATTTCCTGGCGAGCCCTCAGCGCGCCGCTGAAGAGCGGCGGAACGCTGGCGGAGCGGCTCATAGAGCAGGGCGTTTTTACCCGGCAGCAGCTGCAGGCGGCAGCATTCTTAGCCGCCGCTTAAGGGAAAACGGTCTGCACCTTTCCGCCGCAGGAGAATAGTATGGGGTGAGAAATCTATTGAGGAGGGACTCACTTCTATGTACTCTTGCAACAACTGTAATTCCTGCGGCCGGGGCAGCGGCTTCTTCTCCAACTATCAGCCCTTCTGGATCATCGTGGTCATCGCCATCGTCATCATCTGGGTCCACTACGGCTGCGGCGCCTGGGGCGGCAATTGCGGCTGCGGCTGCAGCAACGGCTGCGACAACGACTGCGGCTGCGGCAACAACTGCGGCTGCGGCAACGGCTGCTGCTGAGCCCGGGCCGGAAGTCGAAATAACATAAGCGCGCCCCCGCGGAGAGCCTTCTCTGCGGGGGCTTTTGCCAGGAGGGGAAAAGCGCTTTACAAGCCCCGGGGAATCTGGCATAATAAAAAGAGAGAATATCTGCGAAATCTGATCGTTTGGAGGATCGAGCTATGCGTACTGTCGGCGTTATTTCCAGAGGGATCCGCGCCCCCATCATCCGGGAGGGGGACGACCTGGCGGCCATGGTGACGGAATGTGTCGTGGGCGCTTCCGTGGAGGACATCGCCCGGGATATCCGCAGAAAATTTGCCTGCGACCATT
>ERZ808252.1844-NODE-1844-length-14252-cov-4.397056_pt1 | contig 14252 bp, 12 predicted proteins | sample MGYA00521242_ERZ808252 | MGnify/ENA primary metagenome ERZ808252 (study PRJEB31516, sample SAMN03275581) | gut metagenome | biome: mammalia-associated habitat; material: feces | host: Papio cynocephalus | place: Kenya | collected 2012-08-07 ...
CCATTGCGCACCATCTCCAGCAAGACCATTGCTGGGGTGTCGGTAGGTAATGCCCATGGCGAAACCGCTCGCTGGTATGTCCTTCGTGTCTCCTACAATCGCGAACGGAAAGCCTGCGAATGGCTCAAAGGCAAATGCTTCGAGGTCTTTCTCCCACTGCGCAGCGATGTCAGGATGGCAGACGGCAAGCGGAAGAAAGTCGCCAAGCCGCTGATACCCAACATCATTTTTGTCCATTCCACGTTCATCGCACTTGACCAAGCCCTCAACGACCCAGACAACACTTGCCTAAGCTATTATTACAATCACTTCACCATGCTGCCAGACGGCAAGAACCCACCGCTCGTTATACCCGACCGCCAAATGTGTAACTTCATTCGCCTCTGCGACATCGACGACCCTAACATTCTTTTTCTATCTCATGACGACTGCCGTTTCAAGAGCGGTGACCAAGTGCTTGTCACCGCCGGTCCGTTCAAGGGAATCGTTGGCCTCGTGGTTCGCGCAAAGCGACAGCAGCGAGTAGCCATTGAGATAGCAGGTCTTGGAATTGTCACCACGGCGTATGTGCCAAGTGGGTGCATGAGCCATATTACCAAAAAATAAACATTAAATTTTCAACATGGATATAAGAAACAAGTTCAAAAATACCACTAAATTGTATCATTTCACATCATTTGATACAGCATTGAAAATCATTGAGTCTAATTGCTTGAGATTCGGAAGACTGAGCAATATGAATGATCTTCACGAAAACGACAAACTGTGTTATATTGGCGACAAAAGACAGAGCTTAGACCATTTCCCATCAGAAGTGCTTGACACATTGCATGACGAGATATACAAGTACCGACAGATAAGTTTTTCTATGGACAGCAAAGATGGTCAAAAGAAAGGCTTTGACCTGCATCAGATGTGGGGGAGCTATGCAGACAAAGGTAATGGAGTCTGCTTAGTATTTGATAAGGAAGAACTTGAAAAGAGCGATGGTATACAAAATATCTCTCATAGAGACATCATTTATGAGGAAAACCAAAAATTAGACTCTTTTGTCGTTTCAAAGTCACATAATCCAAATGATGTTAAGGAAGAAGTTGCCAAACAATTACAAAACATATTCTTCCATAAAAGAAAGGAATGGGAACATGAGCAAGAATATAGATTCATTAAAAGATGCCCCAACAATGAAAGAGAAGAGTATCTTTATTTAGGCCATGCATTGAAGTTCATAATCCTGTCAACCTACCTAAGAGAAATTGACGAAGTCCGTTATTTCAAAAATCTGGAGACCATCAAAAAAACGAAAGAGCAAAAGGACAAAGATTTGAAAGGAAATACTCCTATCCTCGTTTATGGGAATGGATTGTTAGACTATTTCCTTGACACTTCTGATGGTTCAGAAACAATATGGAATTCAAAAGACGGATACTGTATTCCCATCATTGGGAAGAACTACCAATTAGACCTAACGCAATGTCACAAACATTCAAAATAAAATATCAACGTATGAAAAGACTTTTATCACTTATCACGCTCGTTGTGGTGGCCATGTGCTGCTACGCAGAGCAAAAGATTTACGTGGTGGACGGGTTCAAATATCTTGCTGATCCAGACACCAAGGAGGCTACGCTAATCTACAACGATAACAAGTACTCTGGAGATGTCGTAATTCCTGCAAGTTTTACGGTGGATGGCATCGAGTTTAAAGTTACAGCATTAGGGGGCCAATGTTTTTATGAGTGTTATTTCCTTGAAAGCGTTACCATACCAGAAAGTGTCAAATCATTAGGAAACGAATGTTTTAAATTCTCTGGTATCAAAAGTCTCACCATACCACATGGAGTTACCACAATTGGTGAAAATTGTTTCTACTCATGTCATAGTTTAAAAAGCGTTTCCATTCCATCTTCCATTACATACATAAGTAATGGTTGTTTTATTAATTGTGATAAACTTACAAGCATCGTTCTTCCTGCCTCAATAAAGTCTATGCATTATTGTTGCTTTTTTGGATGCACCGCTTTAAGTAATATTACTTGTTTAGCACCAAATCCACCTACTATCATTACAGATTGCAGTATTACTTCATTTGCAGGATTTTACTCCTCCACTTGTATCCTTTACGTTCCTAACGTTGACGCTTACAAGGCTGCCACGGCATGGAAAGACTTTCCTTACATATACAAGATAAAAGAGGGAGGCGACCAACCGTCTGACAAGCAGCAATGTGAGAAGCCTATCATCAGTTTTGCCAATGGCAAGCTGCTTTTCAGCGATGCCACGAAGGGGGTGGAATACCACTACACCTTGACCTGCGCTGACGTAAAGACCAACGAGGCGATAGACAACGGCATAGTTGACCTTGCGGCTTCATACGACATTGAGGTTTACGCCACGGCAGAGGGATATAGAGCGTCAGACAACGCCGCTGCCACTCTCTACTGGGTGAAAGACGACGGAAAAATTGGCACTGACATCAACACCGCCAAGACACGTGGGTTAGTAGTCTCATCAGACCAAGGCCTCGTGACCTGCAGCGGCCTCAACGATGGCGAGCAAGCCATATTCTACAACACCGAAGGTAAACTGCTCGGCAAGCAGACCGCGCAAGGCGGCACGGCAGGCATTGCCACACAAGAGAAGATGATAATAGTCAAGGTTGGCACGACAAGCCTCAAGGTTCACGTGAATCAATGATTAGACATAAGCACAAACTCAAATTAAATCATTACTGTCCTGTTAAAGTAGGCTAATTGTCTAATATTTAACTGGACTCGATTTTAATGGGACAGTAATGAAACTAAATAATAGAAGATACATAATCAAAAAAATATCCGCAACTCCTGTTTATGGGCATTTCGGGTATTTTTGTCGTACATTATTAACCACTGATTTTCCTTAACCTAACTGACATTTGTTTCGAAGAAAGGTGGTTTTCTCGGTTTTTATGCCTACATTTGCCCTGTCGTACATTTATAAGCCTACAGATTTACAAAATGATTAAAATTTCAAAGATTCTACCCCTTGTCGCATTGGCATTATCACTACCACTTGCAGCCAATGCTTATGGTCTGTTGTGGCGAACCTATTTTGACAATGGTTATAGTGTCACAGATAAGAATGCCCCATTCCCTGCATGGACAATCGTAGATGCCAACAACGACGGTCATACATGGACTTACACTAATCCCACCGAAAGCGCCAACGGCCGTACGTATTATGATTATAGCAACGAGAAAGACGCTGACGACTGGCTCATCTCCCCTGTCATTTCCGTGGCAAAGGACGAATACATAACTCTTGACATGAGTATGTTCATAGATGAGCCAAAATTGCCAGCCGGCAGCGTGGAAGTGTTCTATGGCTCGGAACCGAAGGCGAGCGCAATGACCCACAAACTTGGAGTGATGGTGAATGCTCCAGAAACCAAAGGCGACGATGATGTCTACTATGACTTCCTTCTGAAGCTAAAAGCCGGCGAGTCCATATATCTTGGCCTGCATGCCAACAGCAAGGCCGGTGCATGCAACCTGTCCATGCGCACCATTAAGGTGAGAGCATACAATTGCGTTCCCACGGCCATAAAGTCGCCAGCGTCTGGTGATAATCTTTCAGATGAACCTGTCACCATGACAATAACCAATCTGAGCGAGTTCGAGGGATTGAGTGGCGGCTATGTCTACTATATGGTAGACGATGACGAGAAAAATTGCGTTTATGAGAGAATGGATAATGACTATTATACCCTGCCGTCTGGCAAGAGTCTGGATTACACGTTCCGCAAAAAGGCCGACTTTTCTAAGCCTGGCAAGCATAAAATCACTGTCGGCGTGATGGATTATGAAGGTAAAAAGAAGTTGGGCAGCATGTCTGTCATTGTGGACAACTCGCAGCCATCATCCGTTTCATCTGTGACAGAAAGCACTGGAGGCATCAGCTTGAATAACAATATTGTGAGCGTTCCTAAGATTTGCCCCATAACCGTTTACGACGCGAGTGGACACATGGTTCTCTCTGCAGTCGGAACGAAGTTGGACATATCCATTTTGCCAAAAGGTGTCTATATCGTTAAGGCAGGCAGGTACAAGAACTTAAAATTGAGCAAGTGACCTCTGCTCGGTAGCGCCCCCTGAACATTTTGCCAGAAGGGAAAATTGCGCTGCCTTTGCATCCGTCATTTATCCACGACAGTCTTTACCATCCGCTCGGCCTCAGCCCTTGCTGGCTTGCCGGTGCCAGTCATCGGGAGACGGGCGACATTGACGAACCGCTTGGGCACCCAATAGGCTGGCAAGGCCTTGACGCATAGGTCAAGGAGATAGTCTGGCGAAAGGCTGTCGCCCTCATACAAGAACACGACGATCTCTCCAAACTTCCGGTCTGGCGCCTTGGTTATCATGAACGGCATGGGCAGGCACGGCTTGAGCCGTCTTTCCACATCCTCTATCTGGATCTTTATGCCACCTGAATCTATGACATTATCCTTACGACCGAGCACTCTAAACTGGCGTTTTCCCGTGACATTATCCGTACGCGTCTCCACCCTGTCGTTGGTCTTCAACACTCCATCGTGAACCAGAGGCGCATTGATCACCAAGCTGTCCTCCTCATCCTTGCTTATTTCCACACCATCAAACGGTGTGTACCACTCGCTCGCCTCAGGACCATTGAGCCTCCGCAAGGCTATGTGCGAGAGGGTCTCCGTCATGCCGTAAGTGCTCCACACATGGTTGGGAAAGTCGCGCAGCTCGCTTGCCAATTCAGCGTCTATCGCGCCTCCACCTATTATGAGATGCCTTATGCGCATCAGTTTGGCCTTTTCCTCTGGCACCGTCAAGGAATTGTACACTTGTAGCGGCACCATGGCGGCAAACGTCGTGGCCTCCACCGAAGCCAACGGATGTCCACTGGGCTTCACGCAGACGAGCTTCATGTGTCGCTCTATCGCCCTCACCACCACCATCTTGCCGGCGATGTAGTCGAGCGGCATGCAAAGCAAGGCAGTGTCGCCAGGCTTCAAGCCAAGGAAGTCGCACGTGACGCGAGCCGAGTTGAGCATTTTCTCTTTCTCAACCCACATTGGCTTAGGCTTGCCCGTTGACCCACTCGTGTGCACGAGCACCTTAGGGCTGTCACTGTTCCATTCGTTCAAGAATTCCTCAAGAACCATAACTTGTCTCCTATTATCTTCAATGGCATCTCCACATTGTCGGCGTAGAGCATGCCCGTTCCCAATCCTTGTGGCATCGTGATGTGGGGTCCATATTCCTCGGCACAAAGGTGCGCTATGGCGTTCAAGCCCACGTTGCTCTCAAGCGCCGAGGTTATCCATGACCCCACGCCTCGCTCCTTGGCCAGCCTTATCCACTCCCTGCAACCCATCATGCCACCGTGCAAGCTGGGCTTGAGCACGACATAGGCTGGGTGAATGGTGTCGAGCAGCCGTGCTTTCTGCTCCGGCTCGTTCACGCCAATCAGCTCCTCGTCGAGGGCTATTGGCAATGGAGACTCAGCGCAAAGCCGCGCCATGTCTTTCCATTGGTGCTGCCTTATGGGTTGTTCTATGGAATGGATGTCATATTTCGCGAGCATCCGCAGCCTTTCCATGGCATTGTCGGGCGTGAATCCTCCGTTGGCATCCACGCGCAGTTCTATTTGTTCCTTAGTGAAATGCTCACGAATGTGCCTCACGAGTTCCAGTTCACGATCGAAGTCTATCGCCCCGATTTTCAGCTTCACGCAGTGGAAGCCCAACCGCAATTTCTCCTCCAACCGCGCGTACATCTCGTCAAAAGTGCCCATCCACACGAGGCCATTGATCGGTATTCCTTCCTCTCCTTGAGCGAACGGTGACTGCGAGAGCGCGGCTGAGCCATTGGCGTCAAGCTGGGCAAACGCCGTCTCCAAGCCGAAGAGTATCGATGGGTATGGCCTTAACATCTCATAAGGTATGCCTCTGGTCTGCTCCACCCATCGGCACGCCTCGCGCAGCAGGGCCTCATATCTGTCCGTGGGCATGGCGTCACTACTCAAGTCTGGCAGCACGGAGCACTCTCCCACTCCCTTCACGCCATCCTTCTCAAGGGTTACATAATAAGAAAGGTGAGTGGTGTACACGCCACGCGAAGTGCCTGCCGGCTGCTTGAAATGCAAGAGCCTGGAAGATATAGATGCTTTTATCATAAATTATTATGGGAACTGTGGGTACTTGTCGAAATCAGGCTTGCGCTTTTCGAGAAAGGCCTTTCCGCCCTCTTGCGCCTCGTCGAGGGTATAATATAGCATCGTGGCGTCGCCGGCGAGTTCCTGTATGCCAGCCTGCCCATCGAGTTCGGCGTTAAAGCCGGCCTTCATCATGCGCAGAGCCAACGGTGAGCGTTCCATCATGGTCTCGGCCCACTCCACCGTGGTATCCTCAAGCTTGTCCAAAGGCACGACCTTGTTCACGAGTCCCATGTCAAGAGCCTCTTGCGCCGTGTATTGCTGACACAGATACCACATCTCGCGCGCCTTCTTCTGTCCTATGATGCGAGCGAGATACGATGCTCCGAGTCCGGCATCAAACGACCCGACCTTTGGCCCGGTCTGTCCGAAGCGTGCGTTTTCCGAGGCTATCGTGAGGTCGCACACCACATGCAGCACGTGGCCACCACCTATGGCGAAGCCGTTTACCATGGCTATCACGGGCTTGGGCAGACGGCGGATTTGCATCTGCACGTCGAGCACATTGAGGCGTGGCACGCCGTCGTTGCCCACGTATCCGCCCCTGCCTTTCACGTGCATGTCGCCGCCTGAGCAGAAGGCCTTGTCACCAGCACCAGTGAGGATGACCACGCGAATGTCGAGATGGTCTCGGCAGTAGGTGAACGCTTGGCTCATCTCCCACACCGTGAGCGGCGTGAAGGCGTTGCGGTATCGTGGACGGTTTATTGTTATCTTGGCTATGTGGTTGTATTCCTCAAAGAGTATTTCCTTGAAGTCGAACCCTTTTATAGTCTTCCATTCTCTGTTTTCCATTGTCGTTTTATCTTATTTCAAAATACTTCTCATATTCTCTCGCGTCATTCTCAGCGTCGGTGAACACCTCCAGCAGAAGCGGACCGGTGGCGTGCGGGCTGGTTATCCAGTCTATGCCTTCACGCAGTTCCTCCTCATTCCTTGCCGCCTTATAATCCACGCCAGTCGCCTCACACGCGCCCTTGGCCGACGCCGTGTGGACTGCCGACACGAAGCAGTCCCTATACGGGCTATTCTCAAGGCCATGAAGCTGGTGGAATATGCCGCCGCCACCATTGTTGAGCATCACGACGCGCAGGTTTTTCTTGCCAACGCCGTTCCACAGCGCATTTTGGTCGTAGAAGAAACTCAAGTCGCCAATGACGCAATACACGGGCACGTCTTTTTCCGATGCAAAGCCCACGGCCGTGGAAAGACTGCCTTCTATTCCATTCACGCCACGATTCACGTACAGGTAATGCGCGGAATAGAGCAAACCGAGGCGCACCGCTGAACTGTTGGCAAACTGCATACAACAGTCCTGACCATTTGTTAGCTCGCAGAGGCTTCGTACCGCCATCATCTGCGAATAGGCCGGAGCAAAATGCCTACATCGCTTAGCGCATCTATCAAGTATCTCTTTCCACCTGTCATGGAAGCTGTCAGCACTGCATCCAAGATTGGCATAGGCCAGACTTCCAATAGCCTGTTCCGCCGTACACACCACCACATCGGTGGCGTTCATCGTGACATCAGTCAATTCCCCAGAGTCGTTTACCACTACGCAACGCCTTGGACGACTATGCTGAAGAAACTTCTTAAGCCGCTTGCTCACCAATGTGCCGCCAACATAAACCAAGAAGTCTGGGCAGAATGTCTCATCGTCGCCAATAGCCATCAAAGCATCGTCGATGTGGCAAGGCTCACCACAATCGATAGACAATTGCTCACCCAGCACAACCACTTTCTTGCCCAATTTCATCACTGATTCAGACAAACGATGCGCCATACCACCTTGCAACTGCCCCATTACGACCATTGGACGACAACTTAGGCAAAACGCCGCGGTCAACTCATTTGGCCAAACATGTTTGTCTGTCAAGCCAATGCGACGCTCATTGGGGAGATCTGGCGTAGTGAAGTTGAAAAGCGGCTCACTTATAGGCACATTGATATGCACCGGCCTGCCGCCCAATTGCCCCATTGCGCACAATGCTTCATTCACAAGTCTATTACAATACCACCTTTCCATTTCGTCGTGCGGCTCTGGCAAACTCACTTCCCTTGCCCAAAAAGCCTTCAAAGTCTCTTGCTGTGGCAGTGTCTGCCCCTGCAGTTGGCCTATCATGGCCTCAGGCCTGTCTGCCGACACCACTATTATGGGCACGTGTTGATACCACGCCTCCACCACTGCCGGCAAGGTGTTTATGAGAGCCGAGCCCGACGTGACGCATACCACGACAGGTGCGCCAAGTGCCTGGGCCATGCCCAATGCCACAAAACCCGCCGAGCGTTCATCCGTTACCGAGCAACATTCCATGTCTTTTGCCTCGCAGAGGTTGTGGGTAATAGGTGCGTTTCGCGAGCCTGGACACACCACTGCATGGCGCACGCCATGAGCCAACAACAGCGCTGTGAGGATATTTATGTTCTCCTTGTCAGAATACATTGTATGGATTGTTTTTGTTGTTGTGTTATGCAATATTCCACTATGATGGCAAATCCACTTGCCTACAACAACGCTTTCATAGTCTGCATTTTCTTTTCAGTCTCGTCCCATTCTTGCCTCTCAACGCTTTCTTTTAGTAGTCCTCCGCCAGCATAGAGACGCAAGTGCTTGCCATACATTTCCATGCACCGCAACGACACGTAGAGGGCAGTGTCTGGTTCCGCATTCTGTGAAAGGTTCCAGAGTCCACAGAAACCGCTGTAGTATCGCCTGTCCATGCCCTCATCAGCGAGAATGGCTTTCATGGCCAGTTTCTTTGGCATGCCACACACGGCCGGAGTAGGAAACAAGTCGGCAAGTACGTCCACGACATCCTCACCGTCATTGAGCCGAAACTCGAAATCGGTGCGAAGGTGAAAGAGCCGCGCGGCCGTCACCGTGTGCGGAGCACTACGGTTTATGGCCGTGCATTTCCCGGTCAGACAGCCTTGTATATAGTCAGCCACTATGGCATGCTCCCTTTTGTTTTTTTCGCTCCACGGCCCAGGTGCGGACATGGTTCCGGCCAAAGCCATGGTGGTCCATTTTCCATCCTTGCGTTCAACAAGGGATTCTGGTGTCGCCATAAGCCATGTGCCGGAGAGACGTGTGCTCACAAGTGCTATCATCTGGTGAGGATACATGGCACAAGCCTTGGCAAACAAGCTTTCGGCATCGAGAGGCTGTGCCATATCAAGGTTTGACATTCTGGCCAGCACCACTTTCTCAAGTCCCTTGTCGGACAACCATGTTTGCATACGGCCAAACGCTCGCTCATAGTCACTCCTGCCTTTCTCTTCGGCAAAAGCCACATGAGCCACATCGGGCAAGCGCGACAAATCCACAAGATCATGGCTCGCCACGGGCATGAGAACAACCTGGGCAGACGAACTGGCATGGAATGGAGCCATCACAAATCCGCTCCGCCCTCGCAAGTCGCCTATACCCTCCAAAGGTTCTGCCTCTCCCCTCAAGCAATGGCAAACAGAGGCATCGGGCAAGCGGTATAGCACCTCGTCTGATCCACTTTCTCCAATCATTCTTTCTTTCGCGGAGATATAATATAGTTTGTCACATGCACTGTGGATATCAGGTCTCCATGCGAATTTTTTATGTCCACCTGCCACTCATGCAGCGTACTGCCCTTGTGCTGCAACTTAGCATAGGCCGTCACCGTGTCGCCCTCCATCACGGCCAGCACATGGTTGCCGCTCACGTTGATACCCACTGGTATTTTCTTGGGACACAAGGCCATAGAGCCAACGCCAGCCAAGTTCTCAGCCAAGGCCAGCGACGCTCCACCCGAAAGAAAACCAAACGGCTGACGGTTGGTGCCATTCACTTTCATGCGAGCCATGCATGTGTCATCTTCCGGAGTGGATATAAACTCCATGCCAAGCGTACGGCTCAATCCTTCTTGCGACTCAATGATTTTCTTTTGCTCTTCTATGTTCATGGAATATTCTTTTTCTACTGTCCTGCAAACTTACGATTATTTTCAGACATCTCAAAGAAAAAACAATCCTAAATGTAATAGCCCTTTTCGCATTTTCCACCATATTATTTCGCCATGTCAGGCTTTTGCAGTAATTTTACGGCAAATATACACTCAACAAACATAAACATCACATGAAAAACAGAATTGCACTCATCACAGGAGCCACGAGCGGCATAGGCGAGGCTTGCGCACGCCGTTTCGCCATGGGCGGATACAACATTATAATGACGGGGCGCAACCGCATGCGTCTCGACGAGATTAAGAAGGAGCTGGAAGGAGAGGGGGCTGCCGTGCTCACGCTCTGCTTCGACGTGCGCGACAGGGCCATGACCATTAAGGCCGTGGAGTCGCTTGGCGAGAAATGGAAAGCCATTGACGTGCTGATAAACAACGCGGGGCTGGCCCGTGGCCTGGAGCCGGAATACGAGGGTGAATTCACCGACTGGGACGAGATGATCGACACCAACATAAAGGGGCTGCTCAACATGACGCGCCTCATCGTGCCCGGCATGGTGGAGCGCGACCATGGCCACGTGATAAACATCGGCAGCGTAGCCGGCGACGCCGCTTACGCCGGCGGTGGGGTCTACTGCGCCACTAAAGCGGCCGTGAAAGCCCTAAGCGACGGACTGCGCATCGACGTGGCACACACCAAGGTACGGGTGACCAACATCAAGCCAGGACTCGTGGAGACCCACTTCTCCGACACACGCTTCCATGGCGACTCCGAGCGTGCCAAGAACGTGTATCGTGGCATTGAGCCGCTCCGTGGCGATGACATCGCCGACGTGGCTTTCTATGCGGCAAGCGCGCCGGAGCACGTGCAGATTGCCGAGGTGCTGGTGCTCGCCACGCATCAGGCCAACGGCACCGTGATATACCGTGACTTGTAAGAAGAACAAGAGAAACGACTCTTGGATTACCCTGGTCAAACAAAAGGCATAAAAAAAGACTCAACTTAACAATGGAACCGAAACGCTGCCACTGGTGCAACCTTGGCAACCCTCTCTACGTGAGATACCACGACACGGAATGGGGCGTAGCTGTGCACGACGACCACAAGCTGTTCGAGATGCTGCTGTTGGAGCAGTTCCAAGCTGGACTGTCGTGGGAGTGCGTGCTCAACAAGCGCGAAGCCTTCCGCAAGGCTTTCAGTGGGTTCGACGCCGTGGCAGTTTCGCGATACAGCGAAACGAAAATGCGGGAATTGGCCGCTGATAAGGGCATCATACGCAACTGTCTCAAGATAAAGGCCGCCGTAAGCAACGCGAGGGCTTTCCTTGACATCCAAGCCGAATATGGCTCCTTTGACCGCTATATCTGGCATTTCACCAACGGCAACATAATATACGAGACGGGCAAGACATCATCGACATTGTCCGACACCGTGTCTGAAGACCTGCGACACCGTGGCATGAAGTTCATGGGCACGACCATCGCTTATTCGTATCTGCAAGCCATCGGCGTGGTTTACTCGCACGAGGCCGGGTGCTTCCTGCACAAATAAGACCTCATCAGATCACCACCGCCGTGCCGCTGCACGTCACCATGAGCATGGAGCCGCTCTCGCCCACGGTCTCATAATCAAGGTCGATGCCCACAACGGCGTTGGCCCCAAGTTGCTCGGCGCGTTCCGCCATCTCACGCATTGCCGTGTCCTTGGCCTCGCGAAGCACTTTCTCGTAGGAGCCGCTGCGTCCGCCAAAGAAGTCGCGCAGACCTGCCATGAAGTCCTTCAAGAAGTTGGTACCGATGATGGTCTCACCGGTAACTACACCGCGATACTCGCGGATTGGATGACCCTCAAGGGTCGGAGTTGTCGAAAAAATCATATTCTTTTCCTTTCTGTTTATTTATTCAACTAATAAGTCATTAATCAGACTCTTCACCGCCATGCCGTTTATTTGCTTACGGAAATGAACCGTGTAGCCACTCGCCGTCATAGCCTTGAAAAACTCTTCGGCACAAGAAATCTTAGTTTCCTCATCTGGAGAAATTTGCGATGTCTTATCGTATGCCTTGGTCTCTATCACGATGTTCAGTTCCTTGGTGCCATCCGCCTTCTTCACGACATACATGAAGTCTGGACTGTAGTTGCTCGACGCCACGGTGGGGATGCAAATGCTATGCGACGGTATCTTGCCATACACTATCACCTCTTCTACCTCCGCCTTGATATTCTGCAGTTCCAATGGAGAGTCGTATGCGAAAGCGTCATACAAGTATTTTGCCTGTGGCTCACCCTTCACACACATCCTGCCTATATACGCCTGCACGACCTCGTCTTTCACTGTCCCGTCAGCATTGGTAAGCTTCGTTTCCCTTGCCATGTAGTTGGCTTGCTTATAGCGCACGAATCCAACCAATTGCTCGCATTTCCAGTCATCAACGGCACCTATCAGTCGTATAAGCGAACTGTCGTTGAACATCTCGTTTGTAATTTGGCAGCCATTCTTGACAGCGACGCATATGGCATGGTGCAAGACGTGCATGGGGATATTGGTGCGCTTAGTCGCGCGCCGCAGAAACTCGCCATAGGCATAATGACGGTCATGCAAAGTGAACTCCATATTGGAACCTTCGTCAGCGAATGCCACATTGTTTTCAATCTTTATAATCTTGCGCGATGACGCAACTGCCTGAAGCGAGAACACATGGTTGTCCTTGATTATAACTGGGAGGACTTTCTCTATTTCCCGGTCTATTTCCTTGTCGAAGTAAAGCACGTATTTCCTGTTGAGCTGCGCCCACAACTCCCTCAGCTCCTCAAACCTTGCCTTGCGCACATGTATCTTGTCGCTGCGGCGGCTGTTGCGGTTGATTATCTTGTTGGCGTTCAGGCCGCCGATGACATCACTAAACTCAGGATATTCCACAAGCATATCATCAAACTTATCGGCAATAACCTTCTTGTCAAAGTCAACATATCCCTTTTGCATTAGTTCGATGAAAAACATGTTTACATCCATGCCTCGCTTTTCCGCCACCCTCACAATGTCCTCGGCCGTGATTGAAAGCGGACTTCTCTGATTGGCCTCCAGTTCTCCATTGATTTCAGCCACGAGCTTGTCGGCAAAATCTCTCTCGGTGAAGTCAACGATATAGTTGAGCATAAACGATGCGTCGCTTATCCTGTTGCCGGCACTGTCTACCGGCAGGCGAAGCCCACGGCCAACCTCTTGAAGTTTGCTTATCTCCGAACCGCTTGAGCGCAACTTGCAGATGGTGAACACGTTGGGATTGTCCCATCCTTCCTTCAACGTCCACTTCGAGAACAGGAAGCGCAGCACGTTGGGCTTGCCGTCGGCATGGGTGAAGCTCAGCAGCTCCTTCTTGCCATGCAGTATCACCTCAACCTCTCGCGCTATGTTCTCGTCGGAGTCGTTGTTGTCTTGCGAGAAATATCCCGCGCACGAAGCGTCTATGTTGTCGAGCGTAGCCTGGAGATAGGCGGCGTATTCGGGCGTGTTCTGCTTTGCGAGTTCTTTCTTTACCCTTGCCGACAATTTTTCGATAAACTTTCGCCGAAGCCACCCGTCGTTTTTGCCTTCCGGGCCGCGGAAGCTCTCTATGCTGTCGATGAAAAACAGTGCTAAGGTCTTTATTGGCAAGCCATCACGGCAGAAGTTCTTGCGCTCCGTCTCGAAGTGGCGCGTCAGGGCAAGTTCTATCATGCCTTCCTGGTAAGACACGCCATACTGGTCGGGGAAGAACTCCTCACCCGTCTGCTTCTCCTGCCCGTTGCTCAACGACACGCCGCTCTTCGCGATAGCCTCAACCACCACGCCGTCAAGGTCGCTGTCTATCACGCCCAAGCTCTCGCCCACGTGCAGGGTGAACGTCTTGCCAGTATTGTCAGCACTGGTAAGCCTTAGGTTCACGCTGTCGCCCTTCACCATCGACACCACCTTAACTTTCTTGTCGGCTCTCTTTCCTCCCGGCAATTCAAGGTGCTCCTTGGCCACGCCTTTTATTAATCCTTGGTTGAACGATTCCGCCGCGTTCAGGTCATAAATCAGTTCCTGGTAGTCTTTCACCACGTGCTTGTTC
>ERZ808252.1845-NODE-1845-length-14236-cov-2.987448_pt1 | contig 14236 bp, 13 predicted proteins | sample MGYA00521242_ERZ808252 | MGnify/ENA primary metagenome ERZ808252 (study PRJEB31516, sample SAMN03275581) | gut metagenome | biome: mammalia-associated habitat; material: feces | host: Papio cynocephalus | place: Kenya | collected 2012-08-07 ...
TTACTTATCCTCTGAACAAGAGGTTTTGAAAGGAGCGTATGCAGATGGCGAAACGGTGGACGTTCAAGCTCGTCCTGACGGTTCTGCTGCTTGCCGCCTTTTCCGCGGTCGTGTTCGCGGACGAAAGCGATATCTGGTATGACGAGACGCAGGAGGAAACCCTCTGGGAGCAGCAGGAGACGGTTTTCCCGGACGTCACAGGCGAAAAATGGTTCTATGACGACGTGATGTACCTCTACCGCAGCGGTATCATCGGCGGCTTCCCGGACGGCACGTTCCGGCCCGAGGACAAGGTCACGACCGGTCAGGCGCTCAAGATGATCATTCTCGCCGCCGGTTATCCCGAGCCCGAAGCGGCGGCCAGCCACTGGGCAAGAGGGTATTTGAATTTTGCGCTGGAACAGGGGATTCTGGAGCGCGGGGAGATCACCGACCTCGATGTCAGCATGAGCCGCCTTTTGACCGCGAAGGCCGCGGCCAGAGCCCTCGGTGTCACGAGATCGGATACCGCGCAGAAATTTTCCGACACGAACGAGGACGCGGTGCACGCGCTTTCGGAGATCGGCATTCTCGGCGGCTATCCCGACGGCACGTTCCGGCCCAACGGGTCTTTGACCCGCGCGGAGCTTTCCGCCATCGTCAGCCGGATCTACGCCTACCGCGCCGAGCAGAACGGCGGCACGACGGACCCCGACGACCCGGAAGACTTAAACGACGACACGCCCATCGAGCTTCGCACGACGGAAGACGGCGTGGCATTCATCAAGGCGCGTGAGGGCTTCACCGCCAAAGCCTTCTGGGACTATCAGCAGTACTCCATCGGCTACGGCAGCTACTGCGAAAAGGATGAATACCCCGACGGCATCACCGAAAAGCAGGCGGATCGGCTGCTTCGCAAGCGCCTTCAAACATTTGAAGAGAAGCTCGACACGTTTCTGGACAAAAACGGCGTCCGGCTTTCCGACTGCGAATATGACGCGCTGGTGTCCTTTACATACAATAATGGCGACTACTGGATGAGCGACAAGACGCAAAGCAGGCTGGCTTCTCTTCTCATTTCCGGAGACTACACCGTCAACGAATTTGCCTCGGCCTTCGGCATCTGGTGCCACGTGACGACGAAAAGCGGCACGGAAATTCACGAAGGGCTCATCGACCGGCGTATCCGCGAGCTCAAGCTCTTTTTCTACGGCGACTACGAGGCAAAAAACACCGACGGCTTCCATTATGTCCTCTTTACGACCGAAAAGGGCACGCTGGAGGTCGACGTCGCGGTCTATGAAGCCGGAAGCGTGATGGACCCGATGTTCGAGGCCGAATGTGACGACGACGAGTTCTTCGGCTGGGTGACGGAGGACGGCACGGTTTTAGACGCGCAGACGCGCGTGGAAGAGGATATGACCGTGACCGCGCTCTGGCTGAGCGAAGCGGAGGGTGTATTTTGAAAAAAGTTTTCCAAACGCTTAAATAGTCCAAATTATAGGACAGACAATATGATATACTGTCTTCAGAAAGCAAAGGAGCGGTTGAAGATGGAATATCGTATGGAGTATGTCAGAGGTCACATTGAGGTTTATTCCGCGAGAGGGGAGTTTCTCTTCTCGGCCGACACGATGGCTGAAGCGGATGCAATGCTGGAGGAATGAGATGAACATCCAGATTTTTGGCGCGAACAAGTGCTTCGATACGAAAAAGGCCGAGCGCTGGTTCAAAGAGCGCAGGATCAACTACCAGTCGATCGATCTGTACCGCTACGGAATGTCCGGCGGCGAGTTTGACAGCGTGCTGAGAGCCGTGGGCGGGATCGACAAGCTCATCGACTGGGACAAAAAATCGCCGGATATTGACCTGATGCGATACATGGACGACGCCAGATCAAAAGAAGACAAGGTGTTCGATGACCTCAAGCTTCTGAAGACCCCCATCGTCCGCAACGGCAAGCAGGCGACCGTGGGCTATTGCCCCGAAGTGTGGCAGACCTGGAAATAACGAAAAAGACGCAGGAATTTTTCCTGCGTCTTTTTTCACTCTTTCTGTGTCTTCTCAAGCTCTGTCCGTCCGATCTTAAAATGCGTTCCCTTTGGAAGCCCCTGCGCGATGGCGGGGAAGAAGTTTCCGGTGTCCGCGGTGCGCTGGATCTCATACGTGCCGTACTGGTTGACCAGATCGAAGCAGCTGTCTGCGTTTCCGGGGAAATGGCCCACCATCGGGTTCGGAGAGTACGGGAAGGACGTTGCGGGCGGGAGCTTCACAGGCTTTTCGTCTTTTTTTGAATGCGGCATACGCTTCACCTCGCAGATAGTCTTTGCATTTTGCGGCGAAGCTTGCGCGGAAAATTCTGAAACGCGGCGCGAGCCGGCGCGCGTATAGGAGTGTCTAACAGTTCTGAGAACATTGCATGAGAAACGCCGCGCGATATAATCAAAATTGTTACGAAATTCCGAACTTTTTGCAGAATAGCTTTCTTTACTTGTTTTTTTCGCACAATCGTGGTATGCTCATACTGGATAGACCGGCGTCTACAGAGATCATGGACGTGCGGAGCATATGGCCGGAGCCTTCAGCGGCGCGCCGAAAAAGGGAAAACGGCGGGCGGCCGCGTTGCGTTTTGATAGACGCGTGGATGGTCCGGGGAAGGAGGCTGGCCCATGGCCAAGCAAGCGAAGAATGTTTCGTCCGGCGGCGAGAGCTTTATGGTCAAGCTTGCAACGATCATCGTTGACAAACGAAATCTGATATTTCTGATCACCATCATTCTGCTCATTTTTTCCTTGTTTTCGAGAAGCTGGGTAGAGGTCGAAAACGATCTGACGTTCTATCTGCCGGAGGATTCAGAGACGAAAAAGGCGCTGAACGTCATGGAAGGGGAGTTTATCACCTACGGAACGGCCGAGGTGATGGTGGCGAACGTTTCCTATGCGGACGCGGAAGAGATGTGCGGCGATCTCAAGGACATCAAGGGCGTGCAGTCGATCTCCTTTGACGACTCGGCCGACCATTACAACAACGCCTCGGCGCTGTTTTCCATCACCTTCGACTACGACGAGGACGACGATGCGTGTCTGGAGTCCCTCGACAAGGTCAAAGCGTACCTGGATGGGCAGGACGTCTACGTCAAGACCGACCTCGGCAACACGCAGGCCGAGACGATCGACCATGAGATCAACATCATTATGGTCTATGTCGCGATCGTCATTGTGGTGGTGCTGCTGTTCACCTCTGAGACTTTCGGCGAGGTGCCGGTGCTGATTTTGACGTTCGGCATCGGACTTCTCATCAACCAGGGCACGAACTACCTGCTCGGGAAAATTTCCTTTGTTTCAAATTCCGTTACAAGCATTTTGCAGCTGGGGTTGTCCATCGACTACGCCATCATCTTCTGCAACCGCTTCAAAGAAGAGCACAAGCATCTGCCGATTCGAGAGGCAGTCATTGTCTCGCTCAGTAAGGCCATCCCTGAGATCGGCGCGAGCTCGCTGACCACGGTCGGCGGCCTTGTTGCGATGCTGTTCATGCAGTTCAAACTCGGCCCCGATATGGCCATCTGCCTCATCAAGTCCATCGCCTTTGCGCTTTTGTCGGCGTTTTTGGTGATGCCGGGGCTTCTGATGCTCTTTGGCCCGCTGATCGACAGGACGGGGCACAAGAGCTTCGTGCCGAAAATTCCGTTTGTCGGCGCTTACGACTATGCTACGCGGCACGTTGTCCCGATCCTTTTCGCGGTCGTGCTGGTCTTTGCGTTCAAGCTGTCCAACAACTGCCCCTACGCCTACGGCTACAGCCTTCTTACCACGCCGAAGCTCAATGAGACGCAGATCGCGGAAAACATGATCGAAGACAACTTCTCGAGCAGCAACATGATGGCGCTCGTCGTTCCGAAGGGCGACTATGAAAAAGAAGGGCAGCTGCTCAAGGAGCTCGAGAGCTACGACGAGGTCGACTATACGATGGGCCTTGCCAACGTCGACGCGCTCGACGGCTACAAGCTGGCCGACAAATTAACGCCCCGGCAGTTTGCAGAGCTCGCGGGGCTCGATTACGAGGCAGCGCAGGTCGTCTATGCGGCCTACGCGGCGGAAAACGAGAGCTACGGTGAGCTGGTCGGCAACATCGCGACCTACAAGGTCCCGCTCATCGATATGTTCCTGTACGTCTGCGATAAGGTAGACGCGGGGGTCGTCTCCCTGAGCGAGGAACAGACCGATACGCTCCACGAGGCGCAGGTGCAGATGCAGAGCGCGAAAAACCAGCTGCAAGGCGAGCACTACAGCCGGATGCTCATCTACCTCACGCTTCCGGTGAGCGGCGACGAAACGTATCGATTCACCGACAAAATTCTTGAGATCGCCAAAAGCTATTACCCGGACGAGGACGTTTACTTAGCAGGCGACTCGACGAATGAATACGACTTTGAAAAGTCCTTCGCGGTCGATAACGCGGTCGTGAGCATCGTCTCGGTCCTGATCGTTCTGGTGGTGCTGCTGTTTACATTCAACTCGGCCGGTATGCCGCTTCTTCTGATCCTCGTCATTGAGGGCAGTATCTGGATCAACTTCTCGTTCCCGACGATCACGCATAAATACCTCTTCTTCCTGGGATATCTGATCGTTTCGTCCATCCAGATGGGCGCGAACATCGACTATGCCATCGTCATCGGCAGCCGCTATCAGGAGCTCAAGCTCAAGACCGGCAAACTGTCTCGCCGTGAGGCCATCATCGACACGCTGAACTTTGCCTTCCCGACGATCATTACCTCCGGCTCGATCCTTGCCATCAGCGGCTTTTTGATCGGCAACCTCACCTCCGAGCCGGTCATCGCGGGCATCGGCGAGTCGCTTGGCCGCGGCACGGTCATCTCCATTTTCCTTGTCATGTTCGTCCTGCCGCAGATCCTGCTGGTCGGCACGAAATTTATCGAAGTTACCTCGTTCTCCATGCCGGGCGTCAGCGTCGGCGAACGCAAAACGCTCTCCGGCAAGGTCTTCGTCAACGGCATGGTGCGCGGGCAGATCCACGGTACGGTCCACGGCCAGATCTGCGCAATGGTCGACGGCGATGTGGACTTAAACGTCGTATCCGGCTCGGCGGAGGACGAAAACGCTTCGGACGACACATCCGGAGATACGCCGCCGGACAGTCCGGATGACGCATCCGGTTCTGATGATGCGGCTGCTGACGGAAAGGAGGAGCAGAGCCATGTCTAAGTGTTTGAGAAGGATCCTTTCGCTCATGCTGGCGCTGGGCCTGCTTGCTTCTTTCACGGCGGCTGCCTTCGCGGACGAGGAAGAAACCGGCGAAGATACGATCTATCTTTCTACTGCGGAAGAGCTTGTGGAATTTTCGGCAAGCTGCACCTTTGACACGTGGTCGGAGGGACTGACGGTCGAGCTGCAAAACGACATTTCCCTCGAGGGCGTTGCGTTTACGCCCATTGCCAGCTTCAGCGGCACCTTCCACGGAAACGGCCACACCATCAGCGGCCTGAGCTTAACGGAAGGGCTGTCGCTGGCGGGGCTTTTCCAGCGCGTGCAGCAGGGCGCGAGGATCGAAGATCTGAACGTCAGCGGCACGGTGAAGGCTTCTAGCACCTGCGAGGCGGCGGGCGGTCTGGCCGGTCGGAACGAAGGCGAGATCCTTCGCTGCTCGTTCTCCGGAAGCGTCGCGGGAAGCTCGATGGTGGGCGGCCTTGTGGGCGAAAACACGGCCACGGGCGTCATCGCGATGTCTGGCTCCAACGGCGCGGTCACCGGCAGCAAAATGACCGGCGGCGCGGCGGGCTCGAATCAGGGCCAGATCTTAGGCTGCACGAACGGCGCGTATGTCAACACCGTCAGCGGCGATCAGGCCATCTCGCTGGAAAACGTGAACCTCGATTTTTCGCTCGACATGACGAAGCTCACCTCCGGCGACGCGCTGCTTTCTTCGTATGACACCGGCGGCATCGCGGGCTACAACGCGGGGACTATCCGCGCGTGCGAAAACACGGCCATCGTCGGCTATCAGCACGTGGGCTACAACGTCGGCGGCATTGCGGGCCGCTCCTGCGGCTACATCCTCAACTGTACGAATTCCGGCGCGGTCTATGGACGAAAGGACGTCGGCGGCGTCGTGGGCCAGATGGAGCCTTACATTGAAATGCAGCTGACGGAAAGCAGCCTGTCCAAATTACAGACCCAGCTCGACGAGCTCAGCGCTTTGGTCGACAAGGCTTCCAATGACGCAGAAGGCGGCGTGGGCGGCGTGACATCGAGCTTGAACGGAATGTCCAATTATGTTCAAAACGCGGCGGACGCAGCCAAAGACCTGAAGGTCAACATCGACGCCAGCGGCTCGCTTTCCGGACAGGGCGGGGCCAGCGGCTCCGGCGGCATCACCGTCACACCGCCCAGCGTATCGGTCGACGGCGGCGCAGGACACGGCTCGGGACTGGATATTTCCGTTGAACCGGGCTCTGTCTCCATTGACCACGGCTCCGGCATCGGCGCGGGCGGCTCGATCGACAACTCCGACTTCGGCGTCGGCGCAGACGGCGACGTGGACGTCGGAGGACTTCTCACCGGCGGCGCGCAGATCGTGGCGGCGCCCGACCTCGGGAACCTCAACTCCGCCATCGGCGGCATCTCCGGCCAGATCGCGCGGCTCAATGGCGCCCTTTCCGGTGCGGCGGGCACGCTTGCAAACGATGTGCGAAGCATCAACAAAAAATTCGATGAGATCACCGATACCCTGCAAACGGCGATCGACGACGCGGCAAACGGCGCATCCGATATCGTTACCGACGCGTCGGCCATCGATATTGACCTCGTGACGCTGGGCAAGGTCAACCGCTCAGATAACACGGCCTATGTCGACGGCGATATCGGTGTCGGCGGCATTGCGGGCTCGATGGCGATCGAATACAGCTACGACCCCGAAGACGATGCGACGCAGGGCCTCTCCGCCGAGTATAAGCGGCAGTATGAGCTCAAGGCCATCATCCAGAACTGCACGAACGAAGGGACGATCCAGTCCAAGCGCAGCTACGCCGGCGGCATCTGCGGGCGCATGGACTTAGGCCTCATTACCGATTGCAATGGCTTCGGCAGCGTCTCAAGTGATTCCGGCGACTATGTCGGCGGCATCGCGGGCCAGACCGGCTCGACCGTGCGGCAAAGCTACGCCAAATGCACGCTTTCGGGCGCAAAATATGTCGGCGGCATCGTCGGCGCGGGCGCGGCAAAAACCGTCTCCGGCGCGGCCAGCACCGTTTCCGGCAACTACAGCATGGTCGAAATTACGAGCGCGACGCAGTTCTCCGGGGCCATCTCCGGCAGCGACGCGGGCGATTTCGCGGGAAACTACTTTGTGTCCGACACGCTGGCAGGTCTCGACACCGTGAGCCTGTCCGGCAAGGCCGAGCCCATTTCCTATGACGAGCTTCTGGAAACAAACGGCCTTCCGAAGGCCATGCGGCAGCTGGAGCTGAAATTCGTCGCGGACGAGAAGGTTCTGAAGGTCGAGACCTTCGATTACGGCGACTCGTTTGACGAAGCCGTTTACCCCGATATCCCCGAAAAGGACGGCTATTACGCCGTGTGGGATACGACCGATTTGAGCGATCTGCACTTTGACACGACCGTGACGGCGGAGTATACGCGCTTCGTCACGACCGTTCCCGGCGAAACGCGCAGAGAAAGCGGCCGGCCCGTCTTCTTTGTGGACGGCAGCTATGATGAAAGCGCGGCCATCACGGAGCAGGCGCTGGCGCAGTCCAATTCCGGCCTCTGCCCGGTGAGCGCGGGGCTATCTAAAGCGGTCAGCCACTATATGTCCGTCAATCCGTGGTACACCTGGTTCTCGCGGCCGATCACAAAAGAGGTCCTCGAGCAGTGGAGCCTGACACTGCCGCAGGACGGCGAGACGAAGCACACGGTGCACTACCTATCTCCGAGCGAGTCGACGCGGCACCTGACCGTTTTTCTCCGGCAGGACGGCGGATGGAAGCGCGTGCAGACCGATACCTTCGGCAGCTACCTTACCTTCGAGGTAAGCGGCGAGCAGGTCGAACTTGCGGCGGTAACGGTGATGCAGATCTGGTGGGTCTGGGCAATTTTGGCGCTCATCCTTCTCGGCATTCTGGCGCTTGTGATCATTTTGATCGCAAAGGCTGCGCGGAAGCACAAAAAGGCGCACCCGGTTTCCGAAAATGAGGCTGCACCGGACGCACCGCCGCAGAAGAAAAAGCTCCCCATCTGGCTGACGGTCGTTCTCATGCTGCTGGCGCTGGCGGCGGCCGCGGCAGCGGTGTGGTTCTTCGTTTTGCGGTCACACTTTGCGCCCTATGAGGCGCTGGTTGAGCTTCATGAGCGTTCGGAGCTTTCGATGGACGCGTCCCTGGATGCAGAAGTCGATGGGGAAACGCTTTCTCTGGAAGCAGACTTGCAGCGAAAAACCGTAAATGGCCACCGCGTAACGAAGGCCGAGATCGAAGACCTTGCGCTATACTACGCGGAAAATCTCGTCGTGCTCGAAAACGGCACAGCCTATCAACTGACGAGCAGCTTCCCGGACTATTCGGCGATTCTGGAAAAGCTTCTGCCGCTCTATAATAACACGAGCTTCACGACGCAGCGCGACGGCGACGAGACCGTCTACGGCGTGCGCGCGGAAGATGACACGGCGCGGGCGCTTCTTTCCATTCTCCTGCCGGATGCCTCGGGGAATCTTCCGGATGGGCAGGCGGTGTCGGCAGAGGTGCATATGGAGGATGGAGCGGTCGAGCTGATCACCATTTCCGCCTCCGGAACGCTGAAGGATACGAAGCAAACGCCCTTTACGCTTAGCGTGACGCTGGACGATCTTGAACCGTCGACCGACTTTTCCGTGCCCGACGCGGTGCTCGAAAGCCTGGATAAAACGTATGCAGACGGCAAGCTTCCGGTCATTACGGAGGGGCTTGTCCGGCTTTTGACCGGCTGGTCAAACCTGCTGCATCAGGACACGCTGGCGGCAGACCTCGACATTTCCGTCGACTGCGGCCCGGTCGTGGTCAAAAACGCGCTGCGGTACTACCGCGAAACGATCGACGGCTTGGCTGTCAACTGCATCAACAAAAGCGGCCTGAACATCTACTTCTCCGACGCCGGGACCGCCGTGAACGCAAACGGCGACGAAGCCGGAGACGATGCAAAAACGCTTACCGGCACGACAAAGCTTCTGGACATCGTCTACCTTGTCTGCCAGAACGGCGATTTTGAGCTGACGCAGGAGGGCGGCACGTACACCTACAAGCTCACGCTCGACGATCAGAGCATGGACGCGCTGCTGCAGGCGCTGGCTCCGGACGCTGCAAAGCTCGATATCACGTTCGAAGACTGCTATGCGCAGGTCGAGATCAAAGACGAAACGGTCTCGAAGCTGGCCGTTTCCTGCGGCGGGGCTGTGAAGGTGCTTCTGACGCAGGCCGGCGCAAGCGTTACGGCGGACATCACGTTCACCGACGATGAAATGCCCGAGCCGTCAGACGATGTGTTAAGCGCCCTTCGATGATTTTGCAAATGCCCTCCGGAGACGCCGGAGGGCATTTTTCCACGTGCAGCGGACACTTCGCAGCCCATAGGGACGCATTTGACGCACAGTTCAGAAATAGAGACGCAAAGCGATGAAAATTCGGCGTTTTTTTCTGGCACGCGTCTTGTCTGGCCGGACACGAACGAGTATAATAGGGTCAGAATAACCGGGCGATCCGGAATTGAGCGGAGGAACAGCATGAAAGCTATCGTCACCATTGTCGGCAAGGATCAGGTCGGCATCATCGCGAACGTTTGCAGCCAGCTTGCGGCCTGCAACATCAACATTCTGGAGATCAGCCAGAAGATCATGGACGGCTTTTTCACCATGATGCTCGTCACGGATCTGTCCGGCTGCGAAAAGCCGCTCGACGAGGTGTCTGACCTTCTGAGCGTGTGCGCGAAGGGAAAGACGCTTTCCATCCGCATCCAGCGCGAGGAAATGTTTGACGCCATGTATAAGCTTTGAGGTGCTGCCATGCCGAGTTTACAGCACGTTATCGACGCAATCGACATGATCGACAAGCAGCACCTCGACATCCGCACGATCACAATGGGCATTTCGCTTCTGGACTGTGCGGACGAGGACGCGAAGCGCAGCTGCGAGAAAATTTACGATAAAATTTGCCATAAGGCCGAAAATCTGGTGAAGACCGGCGAGGCGATCGAGCGCGAGTTCGGCATTCCCATCGTCAACAAGCGCATTTCCGTCACGCCGATGGCGCTCATCGCCGGAAGCAGCCGGACAGATAGCTACGTGCCCTTCGCCATCACGATGGACAAGGCCGCGAAGAGTTGCGGCGTGGATTTCATCGGCGGCTTTTCCGCGCTCGTGCAGAAGGGCTTCACGTCAGGAGACCGAAAGCTTCTCAGCTCCATCCCGCAGGCGCTGGCGGAAACGGACCTTGTCTGCTCGAGCGTCAACGTCGGCTCGACAAAGGCCGGCATCAACATGGACGCCGTGGCGCAGATGGGAAAAATCGTCAAGCAGACTGCGCACCTGACCAGAAATCAGGACGGTCTTGGCTGCGCGAAGCTCGTCGTGTTCTGCAACGCCGTCGAGGATAACCCCTTTATGGCCGGTGCGTTCCACGGCGTGGGCGAGGCCGAGTGCGTCGTGAGCGTCGGCGTTTCGGGCCCCGGCGTGGTGCACCACGCGCTGCAATTCTGCAAGGGCGAGAAGTTTGACGTTGTCGCCGAGACCATCAAGAAGACCGCCTTCCAGATCACGCGCATGGGCCAGCTCGTTGCGTCTGAGGCGGCGCGGCGGCTGGGTACCGAGTTTGGCATCGTCGATCTGTCCCTTGCACCGACGCCTGCTGTAGGCGACAGCGTGGCGCGCACGGGACGACCGCAGCGCTCGCCATGCTCAACGACGCGGTCAAAAAGGGCGGCGTCATGGCTTCCAGCCACGTGGGCGGCCTGTCCGGCGCGTTTATCCCGGTGTCTGAAGACGAAGGCATGATCGCGGCGGCGCTCGACGGCACGCTGACGATCGATAAGCTGGAGGCGATGACCTGCGTCTGCTCGGTCGGCCTGGACATGATCGCCGTTCCCGGCGATACGAGCGCGGACACCATTTCCGCCATCATCGCCGACGAAGCGGCCATCGGCATGGTCAACAGCAAGACGACCGCCGTCCGCGTCATCCCGGTCGAAGGGAAAACCGTGGGCGACATGGTCGAGATGGGCGGCTTACTTGGCTCGGCTCCCGTCATGCCGGTGCACGCAGCGTCGAGCGAGGCCTTCATCGCCCGCGGCGGCAGGATCCCGGCGCCGCTGCAGAGCCTGAAAAACTGATAAATTTCGATACACTCTAGAAAGGAAGTCCCCATGAACCAGAACATCCGGAACGCAAAAAAGTACTTTGAAAACCTGCCGCACGTGACGCTCGGCTTCTTCCCGACGCCGTTTTACAAGCTGGAAAACCTGTCCAAAGATCTCGGCGTGAACTTGTATATCAAGCGCGACGATTTTACCGGCATGAACCTTTTTGGCGGCAACAAGATCCGAAAGCTCGAGTACCTGCTCGGAGACGCGCTGGCACAGGGCTGCAAGGCCGTCGTGACCTACGGCGCGACGCAGTCGAACCACGCGATGGAAACGGTCTCCGCCTGCCGCCGCTGTGGCCTGGAGCCGATCTTGTATCTGACGGCCGTTGTGAAGCCTGATGAAAAGGATGTCCGCGCGAACCTGCTTCTCGATAAGGTCATGGGTGCAGAAATCCACATCGTGGACATCGGCCCGGACGAAACGGAGGACGACGCGGAGGCGCGGTCTTTCGTGATGGGCGCGGAGCACGCGGCCAGACTCACGGCGGAGGGCACAAAGTGCTATGACGTTCCGATGGGCGGCGCGAGCCACGTGGGCTCGATCGGCTTTGCCGCAGGCTTCGTGGAGCTGGCCGAGCAGCTGGACGCAATGCACGTGAAGGCAGATTATGTCTACCACGCGACGGGTACCGGCGGCACGATGGCAGGTCTCGCCGCGGGCCGGAAGCTGGTTGGAAGCACCGCAAAAATTCGCTCGATCTCCGTCAGCCCGAAAAACGAGTTTTATCTGACGAAGGTGCAGAACCTCGCCAATCAGGTGCTGGACGATCTGAGAAGCGATGTGCGTGTCGACAAGGACGCGGATCTATTCCTTGATCAGAGCTACTACGCGCCCGGCTATGAGCAGCCGAACGAAAAGGCCAGCGAGGCGATCCGGCTTCTTGCCCGGCGCGAGGGCTTGTTTGTTGACCCCGTCTACACCGGAAAGGCGCTGGCGGGCCTCATCGACCATATCCGCAGGGGAGCACCGTCGTCTTCTGGCACACCGGCGGCGCCACGGCGCTTTTTGCTGAGCAGGAAATGCTGGGGGATATTTTCTAAAGCAAACGTGAAACCGCCGGAAAGCTGCGCTTTCCGGCGGTTTTTCCCAAAGTGCGCACGATGTAACACGAAATTGCGGGGAGGCAATCGTTTTGTTACATGGTTTGCAAACTATAGTTGACACCTCTGAGCACGAAAGTTGGTTGCAATTTCCATCAAAATTCGTATGATAGACCACAGAAAGGAATTTTTGATGCACACCATGATCGAAAGACTGATCGAATGCCGGAAGGCCGCCGGACTTTCTCAGACAGAGCTCGCTGAGAAGCTGGGGCTGAGCCGGCAGACGATTTCCAAATGGGAGACCGGAAGCGTCATTCCGGCTGCGGAGAATTTAAGCGCGCTTGCAAAGCTCTATCACGTATCACTTGACTGGTTAGTCAACGGCGTAGACTTTGCAAAACCGCAGACAAGGGACGAGGAAGCCGCGAAGGCGGAAGAACCTGTACAACCCAGAAAATCCATCAATGGCTGGCGCATAGCCTCTTTCGTATTGGCAGTGCTACTGCTTGCTGTCGTGATCTTCGGGATCGTCAGGTATCAAAGGACAGTCGACGCTGCATCCGTTACGCACGTCGAACAGGTTGAGAATCCCGAGAGTGGTGGATTTGATATAATCTGGAATTGACATGGAGAAGAAATATGAAGAAACAACGTGTTGTATCCTACATTCTAGTGGCAGCGATCTTGCTATTTAGTGCTATCCCTGTCAGTGCAGCAACGTTCGCGCCCTATGCATCAGGGCAATTTATATCAATGAACAATTTAACGTAAATGAAAGGCGGTGATTTGGCCATCATGAACAACGGTTCGCTCAAAAGAGGATTTGCAAGAGCCAGTATTGTTTTGTCCTGTTTCGGCTTGGTATGTATGTGGATTCCTTTGATCTTTGCGCGGTCAGACTGGGCGTTGCTGATCATTCTCGGAACGATCGCGATACTGTGCGCACTTATGATCAAGTACCTGAAGCTGAGATGTCCGTTCTGTGGCTTTGGAGGACTCATGCCGCAATGGTCGAAGAATGATACCTACCACTGCCCAAAATGCGGTAAATTGATTCATTGGGAGTAAAACAACACAAAATTCATTTTGAATGAGGATCACAAATGAAGAAAGGCGTTTCATTCCTGGCTGCGATCATGATGCTTTTTTGCATCTGTGCGTCTTCTTCGTCCGCGGTACAGCTGGAAGATGATGATGCTTTTACGCTGTCATTATGTAAATCTGGTGGGGATGGGAGCATTCAGACAGTTACCTATCATCTGGAAGACTTACACTGCTGTATTGTAGATGCTGACGGAAGTGTGATTTACGAAGGACCTGCGTTTTCCGAGAATTCGAGCGCAAGGTATTCGCTGAAGGCGGCAACAGTTGGCTCCAGCAAGACGGTGTACTGGTATCCTGCTGATGAGCCGAGAGGATTTCTGTGCGGAGACGGAATCGCTGTTTCCGTTTCGGTCAAAACCAATTCCTCTGTGTCGAAAACAATTGGTCTGACAGACGGAGATTCCAGCAACTCGACGACAAAGAATCCTTCTGCGATCCTGTATACCGGTACAAGCGATTACTGGAAGTTCTACGTAGAAAACAACTCCTCGGAATCTTTTAATGTAACGGGCGGCTCTCTTTCTTGGGGCCTTTCCTGAATCACAAAGTTGAAGGCCGCCGGAAAGAGCTTCTTTCCGACGGCCTTCGTATTACTTCTGATAGTGGCTCCACATATGATCGGTCGCCTCGCGGATGGCCTTTGTGACGTCTTCGACAAGCGCGGCGTCCCACTTTTCGGGGGCTTCGCGCAGGAATGAGGTCTTGTCC
>ERZ808252.1846-NODE-1846-length-14214-cov-4.634102_pt1 | contig 14214 bp, 8 predicted proteins | sample MGYA00521242_ERZ808252 | MGnify/ENA primary metagenome ERZ808252 (study PRJEB31516, sample SAMN03275581) | gut metagenome | biome: mammalia-associated habitat; material: feces | host: Papio cynocephalus | place: Kenya | collected 2012-08-07 ...
CGTACTCACAATCATCAATCGGCACAGCTAATTCCAAATACAGTATCTTATTCCAATAATGAGTGAAACCATGTAATGGCAAAACTACGCACCCTCCGTGACTCAGAATATGAGTCGGGGGGCATATTCTTTCAGGAATATGCCCCGCGGGCCTATGCCATGCCGTAACCGTTCAAATCAGCCAGGCATTCATACCACTATTTTTCCCGAATCCAGAAATTACCGGAAGTCCGAGAAAGATTTGGATTGTAATACGGATCATTCTCCACTATCTTCGGATACTTGTCGCGGAAACGCTTCGCCTCACGTTCAAGACGTTCCCTCTTCTTTTGGCTTTTCACATCATAGCCACGGGTCACGGACTCGTAATGATACAGTTCAGCCTCGTGAGACCAGACATTGTCGCGATGCAGCTGATCATGCACCCTAATGCACAAATCGACATCGTTATAGGCCACGGCGAGATCCTCATCAAAACCATGAACCGCAGCGAAATCCTCCGCCTTGATCATGCAGCAGGCGGCAGTGACGGCGTAATAGTTCACATTTTCAATCAGTCGTCCAAAATACCCCAGATAGGTACGGGGAAAACCGACCTGAATGTGTCCAGCCGCACCGCCAAGTCCAAGAACAATGCCAGCATGCTGGATTGTTTCAGTCGGATAGTACAGCTTCGCACCAACTACGCCCACACGATCGAGCTGCGCGAAAGAGACCATCCTCGTCATCCAAGCAGGACTGATGACTTCCGTGTCGTCGTTCAGGAACAACAAGTATTTGCCCCTCGCCTTTTTCGCGGCCAGGTTGTTGATCCGAGAGAAATTGAAAGGAATGTCGATTTCCTCCACACGGAAACGGTCGCCCAGCTGCTCCTGAAAATGCTTGTACAGATCCCACATATGCGGATTCGTGCTTCCATTGTCGGCAATGACGATCTCATAGTTCCGATAATCGGTATTCTTGATAATCGAATTCACGCATCGGTCAATATTGTCATATCCGTTCCTGGTCGGAATGATGACCGATACCAATTCAGGATGCTCAATCGCATAGTGCACGCAGTAGATGCCATTAGGGCCAGCCGAAACAACATCAGCAGGAATTCCCCGACGTTCCATGGCTGATTGAAGAGCCTTCAGTCCAGCATCGGAAGCGTAGCTCTTGGCGCCTCCACTAGATGCGGTGGAAGTCGCCAGAGTACGCCAATAATACAGAACCTTCGGAATATGATGGATGCGCTCGGACGTCGTCTTCTCTACGAACCGCAGGACGAGATCATAATCCTGCGACCCCTCATACCCAACACGGAATCCACCAATCTCATCCACAATGGATTTCCGGTACACCCCGAAATGGCTGATGTAATTGGTACTGAGCAATAGATCAGGCGAATAGTCAGGTTTGAAATGCGGGTCCGAACGATGGCCCTCCTCGTCCTCTTTGTCCTCATCGCTGTAGATCAAATCAAGCTCGGGATTATCGTTCAGAGCTTTCACGACTTCAAACAGCGCCTGAGGAGCAAGCTCATCGTCGTTGTCCAGCAAACCGACGAACTCTCCCGTCGCAATGTCCAATGCGGAGTTCGTCGCGCGGGAGATATGACCATTCTGCTCACGGAACACGACTTTGATACGAGAATCCTCTGCGGCGATACGCTCCAATGTCGGCTTCACCCGCACATCGGTCGAGCAATCATCGGCAAGGCACAATTCCCAATTATCGTAATACTGGTTCTTGATGGATTCGACGCATTTCAACAACCACTTGGGGTCAACGTTGTACACGGGAACCAGCAACGAGATCAGCGGCTTGTACGCCATCGAAGCAATCTGTCGCCGTACCTCTGAGACGTCATATCGTTCGGTGCGCCTAATCAAATTCTGGTACGCCATCTTCTGACGATGCGGCGCCCAATATTTCTCCACCAGTCGTTTGATGGTACTGCGCGGATGACGAAGCAGGGCGATTTTCCTCAAGGCATTCATCATCGGGGAAATCACGGGAATGGATTTCACACGCAACGGGACCATCTGCATATCGGTCGAGGTACTCAATCGCAGAACAAGCCGATCCGCATTAATCGCTTTATGCCCTCCCTGGACGCCGATTTCGACCTTGAAGCCGAGAACTGCTTCCGCGGGAACCGGATTATTCGCATTAACATCAAAACGGACTATGCGTTCCACATTGCGCAAAGCAACGCATTTGTTAGGAGCAAGCGCAATCTTCACTTCCTCCTGTCCATGGAAATCGGCCGCCCATCCGACGACCATGATCTGACTGGCATCGCGTGAGACGGTGATGGAATCAATGCTATACACGATTCCCTTCTGTTCATCGTCCTTTCCCGACGGGAAGCAGATCGAGGCGTACGGATCCCGCAAGCCGACGTTCATCTTCAGATAGGAAACGACATCATCCTTCTGTATCTTCATCGGGTTGCGCTTGGCGTCGACGAACATGGAATACGGTTGCCACAATGTGGTGAGAGAATCCTGACGCATCGCACGGGCGCAAAGATCGATGCCACGAATTCCCGGCTTCAAATTGTCGTTAAAACCGCCGAGCTTCTCGAACTCCGCGCGGGAAATCAGCATACAATCTTCCGTGACCGCGAACATATCGCGAGGCAGCAGGTCACGGAAATAATATCCGATTCCCTCGTCCCATTCCCCCCGCATCTCGAACGGCTCGCCGCTTTTGAGGGCGCGCAAAGTGACGCCAACGTTCAACACCCTCTGTGATGAGTCAAAGATCTTGCCACCGACTATGCCAACATGGGAATCGTCGGCATAATTGACCATTTCGCGTAGCCAAGCGCCATTCATCGGACGCAGACCGTCGAGGAACACCAGCTTGTCTTCCTTACAGGCCACGGCGATCTCATTGCGTGTATCAGGAGTAGCCGGCACGAAACGAACGTTCGGATAAGACGTCAGCCGTTTCAGCTTCTCCAGCTGTTCCGCCGTATATGACGTTGCGATTACCGCGACGGAAGGCAGGTCAAAATCATAGTCGATTTTGTAGGTGCCAAGATTGTCGAGCATGCGTACGCTTCCTGCAATGCCACGCCTTGATAGGGCCGCTTCGATCGCCTTCTGACCAGCCTCGTACGCATACATCTTGCTACGCGGGTCGCCGGCAACCGAGCTTGCCAATGTTCTCCAGTGGTACAGCATTTGCGGGATGTGCCGAACGCATCGTGCTTGTTCCGTTGCACGAAGTACGAAATCATAATCCTGGCTTCCGTCGTATTCGCTGCGGAGCGGACCTACCTTATTCAATAGGGCCTTGGAAACCACCACGAAATGCGTGATGTAGTTATGTCCCAACAACAGATGCGGTGAAAAATCCGGTTTGAAGAACGGATCAAATCTTACACCGTTTTCGGTGATTTTATCCTCATCGGAGTAGATGAAATCAGCGTTCGGATCCTCATTGAGAACCTTGACGATCTCATACAGGGCCTGGGGCGCGAGTTCGTCATCGTTGTCCATAAAGCCGATATATTCGCCCGAAGCAAGTTCGATCGCGGAATTCGTCGCTTTGGAGATCTGCCCGTTCTTCTCACGGAACACGACCTTGATTCGAGCATCCCGCCGAGCGAAGTCCTCAAGCAAAGGACGCACATGCGCGGAGGGTGAATGGTCATCGGCCAAGCACAGTTCCCAGTTGGTATACCACTGGCGCTGCATGGATTCGACGCACTTGCGCAGCCATTCCTCATCGACGTTATAGACCGGGGTGACCACGGAGATTAACGGCTGATGCTGAAACTCATCTATACGATTCTGAGCTTCTGCTTTCGTCATGGTTTCATGGCATTTAATCCAAGCCTCATACTCGTTCTGTCTTTTGACGGTATGGCGTTTGACTGCGGATAGGAAAGCATGCATGCCACGAGGTGACCACAGATGCGATGCATAATGTCCGATACGCTGAATTTTTTGACCCATTCGCTTCCGAACGATTGCGGATCTCAATTTATTGACGTTGATATCCAGAGGAATCGAGTTTCCAGGGGTCTCGGCATGTAATTCGATTTCATGGACATTACCCGGCACAATCAGCTTGAATCCCGCCTGTTCCCGATCTCCCATCCCATACACCGCAATCAAATCCACGCGAAGTCCACGTTCGATTTTCACGGATTCCGTCGTCGTAATCGCGAGAGCCCGCGCGCGCATTTTATCAACGGCCCAGCCGACGATCACCGTCCGGCTTTTGTCCCCATTGCCGAGCGTCTCAACCGATTCGATCTCAACCTGGTATGAACGATTATCGATTAATGACAGCATACGTCTCTATCTCTCCTTCCAGCCCCACACATACAAGGAACGATCAATTCATGGTCACGGTCACGGCTTTTTGCGGATTCACCACAGACATGACTTCAGCTGCGATTCCTTTGATATGGAATCGACATACATTCTCGGCAAGCACCGTGCGATCCGAATCATTCTGCAACGCGATATTGATTCGGTAATCGCCAAAAGCCAAAACGTTGTCGATGGCAAAAGTCACGACATGCCTGCCCATCGCAAGATTCCGATGCACATCGGTCGAGAACGGCATCGAGAGCACCGGCACATTACGGCCGTCGTACACATCAATATACAGTTGCGTGGCCGGAATCTCTCGGTCCGTTTCCAAAACGACTTTGATATCGAAGTCCTCGCTCTCAGCCAGGAACTTTTGCATCTCACCATCGATTTCAGTCGTCACGGATTTGATCTCGACAAGATTGCTCTTCTGACGCTCCTGCTCCTGAGCCTGCAAAACCTCCTTTGGAGGAAGGAACGAGTCGGAATACGCATCGGCCACCGCATCGGGATCGCCGATCAATGCGATATGCCCGTCCTGAATCAGCATGGCCCTGTCACAGTAACGACGCACATCCGCCATGGAATGGGTGACAAGAATAATGGTCTTCTTCTGGCGCTTCGCCTCGAAGAAGTAATCCTGACATTTCTTTTGGAAAGCCTCATCGCCGACAGCAAGGACCTCATCCAAAACAAGGATATCGCCTTGGGACTTAATGGCAATGGAAAATGCCAGACGGACCTGCATACCGCTGGAATAATTCTTGAGCTTCTGCTCCATGAAATCACCGATTCCGGCAAATGAGACGATGTCGTCATACATCGAATCGATTTCCTCTGTGGAGAAGCCGAGCATGGAGCCATTCAAATACACGTTTTCCCGGCCTGTGAGTTCAGGATTAAATCCAACACCAAGTTCGATGAACGGCACCAATTTGCCGTAGGTGGTTATCTCACCATGATCTGGGGTATAGATCTGCGAGATGAGTTTCAGCAGCGTCGATTTGCCGGAACCGTTCTTGCCGACAATGCCGAAAAACTCACCTTCGTGCACATCAAAGCTGATGTCTTTAAGCACCTGCTGAATGCGATAACCTCGAATGCCACGTAGCCAGTTGAAAATGGCGACTTTTAAACTGCCGGCACGTTCTGTCGGCAGTTTAAAGCTTTTTGCCACATCCGAAACATGCAACGCTATTTTTGTGGATGGTTCTTTCATATTGTTTGTTCCCATAGCCTGATCACACCAATTCCGCAAAATGCTTTGACTTAACAGTGAAGTAATGCACGCCGCCAATAAAGATCAATACAGAAAGCACGATCGGCCACAGGGCAATTACATGATTGCCCTCCATCTGCCAGATGGTGACGTTCGCCGGATCCACAAACACATGCCGCGCATCCTGAACAATCTGCGCGACTGGGTTGAGCAGCAGATCGAATTTGGCGACTATCGGACCCCACATCCCTCCACGGTTGGAAATCATGCTAATCGGATAGATGATCGGAGTTGCATAGAAGCCCGCCTGCATTACGACTTCCCAGATTGGATTCAGATCTCGCAGATTCACGTACACCGCGCTCAGGAAAAACGCTATGCCCAACGCAAGAATATACAGCTCAAGCAACAACGGGATGATCAGCAGGCACGACCACGTCAGATGCACTCCATTAAGAAGCATGAAGATCACCACGACAATGAAGTTCAAGCCGAAATTGATCAACGCGCTCATGGAGGAAGCGATGACCACCACGTATTTGGAAAAATGAATCTTCCTGAGCAAATCGCCATGGCCGACGATGGACATCATGCCACCGGTGGTTGTTTCGTTGAAGAAATTCCACATGACGATGCCAAGCAGTAGCGCCACGGCAAAGTGAGGGACATCATCGCCAAAACGCATGAACCGGACGAACACGAAATACATAATCGTGAAGAGCAGCAACGGTTTAAGAATCGACCATAGATATCCGAGCACCGATTGCTGGTATCTCAGCTTAAAATCGGTACTCACCATTGCCTTCAGCAGTATCTTGTTCTTTTTGGTGAATATTTCCGTGATTTTCAACAATTTCTCCTAAACGGATCGCCGATGTCCGTGATCGGGCTCATCAGAGCACGATGTCAGTCCTCTTTACGAGGCTTGACGATGATTCTGTTGTCGGCAACATCCTTGAGATGCTTGCCATACGGGCTCTTGCCGTACTTGTTCGCCGCCTTCATCAGCTGTTCGCGGTCGATCCAACCATTCTCGAATGCGATTTCCTCAGCCACCGCGATAGGCAGTCCCTGGGCACGCTGCACGGTACGCACGAATTCGCCTGCTTCGAACAAGGAATTCATTGTGCCGGTATCAAGCCACGCATAACCGCGGCCGAGCGTCTGCACATTCAGCGAGCCATCCTCCAAATACAGCTTGTTCAGATCGGTGATTTCCAGTTCGCCACGAGCGCTCGGCTTGATCTGCTTGGCGAATTCGGTAACGCGTTCATCGTAGAAGTACAGACCGGTCACCGCATAGTTGGAGGCCGGGTGCTCAGGCTTCTCCACAATGGACACGGCCTTCTTGTTCTCGTCGAACTCGACAACGCCGTAACGTTCCGGATCATCTACATAGTATCCGAATACCGTGGCTCCGTGCTGAAGTGAAGCTGCCTTGCGCAATGTGCGACCAAGCCCGTTGCCATAGAAGATATTATCGCCTAAAACCAAAGCACAGGGCTCGCCGTCAATGAATTCCTCACCGAGCAGGAACGCCTGAGCCAGACCATCCGGGCTGGGCTGCACCTTGTAGGAGAAGTTCACGCCGTATTGGCTTCCATCGCCCAGCAAACGCTCGAAATTCGGCAGATCGTGCGGGGTGCTGATGATCAGGATGTCACGGATCCCCGCCATCATGAGCACGCTGAGCGGATAGTAGATCATCGGCTTGTCGTACACCGGAAGCAACTGCTTCGATGTCACCGTGGTCAACGGGTACAGACGGGTTCCCGAGCCTCCTGCAAGGATGATGCCCTTCATAACACGACCTGCTTTCTTTCTATTACGGTTTCTTCAAGCGTTATAAACGGTTCCAGCTTAGTAGCCACACTACCGATATGAAAAACCGCGCAGGCATGTCTGCGCGGTTTCATTGCATTCAGTCAGATTACGTCTATTCTCCTCCCAAAGTTTCCAACTTACGATTGACGCTTTTACGGGTCAGGAACAGTACAGCAACCAGCAGTACGCCAATACCCGCGATAACACATGAGACTTTCAGCACCTTTGACTCGTACCGAAGCTCAACATGATGCTTGCCTGCCGGCACACTGATGGCACGAAACAGATAATTACCCTTATACAAATCAGTTTTCCTGCCATCAATATAAGCCGTCCAATTACCGTCGTTGTACTCATTCACCAGCACATAACGCTGGCTGTCCGTTTTCACATCGAAGCTGATGTTACCGTTACGCTGATTATCAACATTGGAAATCTTCTCGTTATCGTTCAAAGCAATCTTTCCACCACTTTTTGCCTGTACGGGAACGCCGGATTCCTTACTCAGATACAGACGGTTCCTGGCGAAGGATTTGCTCATGGCGTTCAGCACCTGCTTGTCCGTGTTCTTAACCTTCACCTCGTCAATAAGCTCGACCTGCGGAGCATAATCATCAAGTTGACGCGCAGACATGCCATCAGAGCCTTTACGAAGATTGTCATAACCGCAGACAAGTGCCAAATCACCAGTCTTCTTACCGGAAGAGAGCTTTGAATCTCCAGGATACATATCTTTACGATCCGTAAAAAGATCTATTCCTTTGCCATCTTTAGTTTTAACCGATATTTCCAGCTGGAAAGACTTTCCTTTGGAATGCTGCAATGGGGAAAACTCAAACACCATTGAGCCTTGCTCTGATCCTCTCAGTTTCTGCGTTTGCGAAACAAGCGGATGCCCCTGCTTATCATATAAATTCAGTGTCAGCGTTCCCTTCCTGTTCTTATCGTTATTAATAGGGAACGTAAGTGCGTTCAGCCCATTCTCGTCAACAGTAAACTCCTGAATGAATTTAGCGCCGTTCCCTAGTACACGGGTATATCTCGTATGTGTAGAAAACGGCATATCCTGCCCAACATCGAGTGGATCACCCACTACATATTTAACGCCCATATACTTCAACAAATTTTCATTACTGACACGGCCAAAATATGGCCTGGTAGGACTATAATCAAATGCCTGAGGATTAATGGATTCATAATAGCTTCGCACAGCCTTATCTGTGAATATGAACCCATGCCCATTCACATCACGAAGGCCATAGTACATATTGCTTGCCGGGAAAAACGTCCAACTACCCTTAGTCAGGATTTTCTCCTGATGCTTCGTATTCTTCTGCAAATAACGTACGGTATCCGTAGGAGTCGGAATGGTAGAAGCCGATTGCTGAATCCACGGGAAATAGTGTGACGCAAAATAGCCCATATCAAAGCAGACGGATAGAGACATGATGACTGCGCACACTGACACAATGAACTTACGCGCAGTGAACAGTCGTATCACGACAATAAGAGCGAATGCAGCTGCGACGCAGCATGTGATAGCAACATGCGTGGTCCTATACAGCTGAGAGGGCTCCCCAGCACGGATTTCTTTCAACGCAGGAATCTCATGCCACAATACGACAATAAAGCCGGACAGTCCTATAAATGCCGCAATTGCAATTTGCCTTTTTTCACGTATAGAAAATTCCCGTTCGTTCATAAGTTCATCGATATTCGAACCGGCTAGAACCGATAATGCGAACACTAAAAGAACCAGTACACGGAACTTCAGCGAAGTATTAATCATCGGCAGATGCTGAAATACGACATCTAGCACCGGCGTAAAGACAAGCAAGAACGTGACGACAGCCGTTGCCAGAAAGAAACCTGCTCGTTTCTTATCCCGAAAATGCACAAAAGAGAGCGGCACAGAGAGCACCGCCAAGGCACCGGCATATAGTGTCCCCTCATTCATATGTATTCCAGAACCGGAGGGAAGATAGGGGAAATACAACGTTAAGGCATTCGACCAAGGAAGACGTGATCCAGACATATGGGCGCGGGAAGAAGCATAACCATTAGATCCGACTGTGCTCAGCAACGAACTCGTATAAGGAAAAGAAAGCAATACCGCTAAAAATACAGCAATACTGAACCCAATAAAGTAAGCAATCAAACGCTTTGGGCACTTGCGATAGGAACGTATTCCGTAAAACAGGACATAAGCACCTACAAGATACATGAAATATGCGGCATATGTTGGCATACCAGCAACTAGCATCAGGAAAATTACTACGCTTGCACCAAGAAAGTATCCGACTTTAAGCTTGGCGAGAGCCTTATCCATAAGCAAGAACAACAGAGGCGCATACATGGTAACCTCTGAATGCTGCCATCCGTTCCACATAATCATCACTGAACAAAAGCCGTATGAAACACCAGAAATGGAAGCTCCACGCCAGCTGTAGCCAAGTTGCCGGACAAATAAAGTCATACAAACAAACGCGACCGAGACTTTAATCATTGAAATCAAGCATTGCGCTACGCCCAACGGAAGAACATAGAGATAATTTAATGGAGATAAATAGACATTAATTGACTGAGCGCAGCCAATGCTGAAATTGGACAGCCAACCTATAAATGCTAACGGATGAAATGTGCTCCAGGCAATAGGAAGAATGTTATCGGCCGGATCCGTAAGAGATGGCCCGTCAGTTTTTACACCAGCGGAAGCGAACGGCTCGTATTGGTAATTCACATTGGTAAAAGAAAACTTCCAGCCATGCAAGTACGCCCAACCATAAGCGATAAACAAAATCAGCGTAAGCCCTGCACCACACCAAAGCAAACCGCGGTAATGAAAATGGCGAGGCCGCATCTTCTTCGCTGATGAGGGAACGACCCCATCTTGAGACTCCTGTCGCTCCTGTGTCGCAATCACTCTGCCGGAATCCATTATTCGCCACCCATTCGTAAGTAGAGGTATACCATTACAACACTCCACTATAAGGTAAATCCCCATCTTTAATGTCTATACCTGCTCGATACAAGTCAAAGCGGGTCTGTGCCCTTGAATAAAATTCTCAACGCCAGACAAGGATTATACGTAGAGGACTATATGAGACTGTTTATTCAGATTCCGTGCCTGAATGAGGAGAAAACGCTCCCCATGGTATTGGAGAACATGCCGACCCGGATTCCCGGCATCGATGACATCCAGCTGCTCATCATCGACGATGGCTGCTCAGACAAGACCGTGGAGGTCGCCCGTAAGCTCGGCGTCAGGCATTTCGTGCACCATGCCAAGCCGATGGGTCTGGCCCGTGCGTTCCGCGATGGTGTCGACTATGCGCTGAAGCATGGCGCGGACATTGTGGTCAACACCGACGGCGACAACCAGTATCCAAGCGAAGCCATCGGCGAGCTGGTACAGCCGATCGTCCGCCATGAGGCGGATATTGTGGTCGGAGACCGCCAGACCGCCACCATCAAGGAGTTCAGCTGGTTCAAGCGCAAGATGCAGCACTTCGGATCCTGGGTGGTGAACAAGGCCGCCGGCACGCATATTCCGGACGCCGCCAGCGGCTTCCGCGCTTACTCCAAGAACTCCCTGCTGAAGCTCAATATCGTCACCGAGTTCAGCTACTGCATGGAAACCATCATCCAGGCGGGCAACAAGCGTATCGCCATCGCTTCCTACGCCATCAAGACCAATCCGAAGACCCGCGAATCTCGCTTGTTCCACAATATCTTCGAGCATATGGCCAAGTCCGGCGGCGCGATTATCCGCAGCTTCCTGATGTTCAAGTCGAATGTCATCTTCAAATGGGCTGCGATCATCTTCGGGATTCTCGGCATCATTCCATTCGTGCGATTCCTTGCGCTGGCCTGCACGGGGCATTCCGCCGGCCATGTGCAGTCCCTGTTGCTGGGCGTCGCATTGCTTATGATCGGCGTATTCTGCGTAGCATTGCAGATCATTTCGGAGGTGCAGCGAATCCAGCGCAAGCTGGTGGAAGACGAACTTGAACGTACCAAGGAGCTGCTGTATTCCACCGAGTACCAGAAAATCTGGGCCAAGCAGAACGAATACGGCGAATTCCCGCCGGCGCAGGATCTGCGCTGAACGACCATCGAGGAAAAGGCTGGTCATTATATGCCCAAGGTACTGGCTTTCGGCACGTACAACGTCCGTAAACATCCACGTGTCGGCATTCTGATCGACGGTTTGCGGAGGAACGGATGCGATGTCGTCGAGATCAACGACCCGCTCACGCTTTCCACCGCCGAACGGGTGGAGATCCTGAAAAAGCCATGGAAGGTGTTCGGTTTCGGACTCAAACTGCTCGGCCTATGGCATAGCATCGCCAAGCGAGCACGCGCATGGATGAAGTCCAACGGCGGACCGGACGCAGTATTAGTGGGCTATATGGGGCATTTCGACGTGCTTCTCGCCCATCACGTGTTCAAGGGCGTGCCAATTGTTCTCGACCATCTTATCTTCGCTGGAGACACGGCAAAGGACCGTGGCGCTCAGGGGCTGAAGGTCAAGTTGCTCAAACGTCTCGACCGCATGGCCATAAACTCCGCCTCACTGGTAATACTTGATACCAAGGAGCACCAGGAGATGCTGGAACCTGGAGATACCAGCATGGTGGTTCCTGTCGGTGCTCCGGATGAATGGTATGAGGCGGGCAAGCAAACCGGCGAGCGCTCGATGGACATCGTGTTCTACGGCCTGTACACGCCGTTGCAGGGCGTTCCCGTCATCGCACAGACCGCCCGAATTCTTGCCGATCGCGGCATCACGCCGAAATTCACCCTCATCGGCAAGGGGCAGGATTATGACGAAGTTCGTTCCATCAGCAAGGATCTGGACAACATTACGTTCCATGAATGGGTGGAGCCGGAGGCGCTGCCATCCGTAGTCGCCTCCCATGCGATTTCGTTGGGCATCTTCTCCACCACGCCCAAGGGCCTCCATGTCGTACCCAACAAGGTGTACCAATCCATGGCCGCTGGCTGTGCCGTCATCACCAGCGACACCGCCCCGCAGCGGCGTATGCTGGGCAATGGCGTGGTATTCGTCCGTCCGGGCGACCCGCAGGCGCTTGCCGATGCGATCGAATCATTGGTCTCCGATGCGGAATATCTAGCGCGCAAGCAGCATGATGCCCGAACCGTGGCCCAACGGTTCACCTGTGATGTGGTCACGCGTGACCTCGCCCAGTGGATTAGCAGTAACAAGTAGGCCAAGGTGTTATGAACAAGCTGAAAAAGATCATCGACTCGCCTATCATCAGATGGTTCTTCCTAGCGGTCGCGCTTGCGGGATTGCTCTGGGTAGTCGTCAAGAACTGGGAATCATTGACCCGGGCGCTAGTCGCTCTTCCTTGGCAGATCGCCGTGGCCAGCTTTACCCTCGCGGTGGTCTACGTGTTCTTCACCATGTGGTCTTGGCGCGTGATTCTGGCTGATCTGGGGTCTACGCTGAATTGGAACACGTCCACGCAGCTGTTCGGCATCAGCCAGATCGGCAAATACATTCCCGGCGGTGTATGGAATATCGTGGCCGCTGCGGAAATCGGCCGCGACCATGATATACCGGCACGGCGCTCGGTGACTGCCATGACCGTGGCCGTGCTGATCTCTCTGCTATCCGGCACGGGCATCGGCGTAATCACCGTATTGAGCACATCGGTAGCCATTCAGGTGCCCACCTGGCTTATCGTGCTGCTGCTGGCCATTCTGGTCGCTCTGCTCATGCCCCCAGTGCTGAACCGTCTTATCGGTTTTGGCTTCAAACTGCTGAAACGCCCTGTTCCCGAACGCCAGATGACTTTCAAAGGACTGGGCTTGGGAACATTGCTCGCCGTCATCGCATGGATCATCGCAGGAGTGCAGATCTGGCTGCTCGCATGCGGTTTCGGCATGCGGCCATCAGCATCCGGCATGGCACTGTCCATCGGCGCATATGCTCTGGCATGGGTGGCAGGTTTTCTAGTGGTGTTCGTGCCTGCCGGCACTGGTGTGAGGGAAAGCGTGCTCGGCCTCTTTTTCGCCAGCGCATTGGCATCCGGCGGAGTTCTTGCCGTCGTGCTTGTCAGCCGAATCGCCATGACCTTCGCCGATCTGCTATTCGCTGCGATAGGTGCGCTATTGAAGATGCACAACGGCAAGAGCTAAAAATCGATATTCGTCTCAGCCGAGAGGCACCTTTCCTCTGCTGAGATTAATACTGATTTATTTGCTATGTTCCTCGCTGGCACACGTTTCAAGATTTCCTGCTTGGTCTGAAAACATGGACCGTAGCTGAGACATTGCACTACACAACAACCAATAATGACAAACTAAAAATCAAATGGCATCAATGCTTCTCCCGTTTTCATTTTTAGAATAAAATATGGCCTTTCGCTGTTTGGTGTGGATGAAGGATGATCGGCGGTGAGGGCGTTCGGGTAGTTTGGTGGTATGGATACCACTTCGCTGTTCACCAGCGCCTTGCAGTTGCCCGACCCGTGGAGCGTGTCGGGCGTGGAGTTCCGCGACGGGGTGGACGGCAAACGCGAGCCGCACATCACGATTGGCTTCCATATGGGTTCGCGCTTCCACTGCCCCGAGGCGGGATGCGGCGAGACGTCGTGCCCGGTGCATGACACGATGGAACGCACATGGCGTCATCCAGAACGTTAAGACCCGCGCGAGGGGCTTCAGGAACATGGACTATTTCAGCACGATGATCTACCTGACCTGCGGCAGACTCGACCTCAACACCGTCACCACCTGACCCGCTTCACCCACGCTAAACAGCGAAAGGCCTAAAATATTGTATATAGGATTACAACAACTAATGATTAAGTGGGCGTA
>ERZ808252.1854-NODE-1854-length-14172-cov-4.918609_pt1 | contig 14172 bp, 10 predicted proteins | sample MGYA00521242_ERZ808252 | MGnify/ENA primary metagenome ERZ808252 (study PRJEB31516, sample SAMN03275581) | gut metagenome | biome: mammalia-associated habitat; material: feces | host: Papio cynocephalus | place: Kenya | collected 2012-08-07 ...
AGAAGCCCAAAAGGCAACGTAAACCGGAGAATCCAGCAAATCAGGTTGCCTTTCAAGCTGGTAAGAAGCCTAAAGAGCAGCCCAATTCACCAAATTCCCTAGAATAGGCTAATAGGCTGCTTTCCCGCGTAATCGCCCCACCCACATAATCATAATAAGGAGGAAACCAACATGCGTCTGGATAAATATTTAAAAGTATCCCGTCTGATCAAACGCCGCCCGGTGGCAAATGAAGCCTGTGATGCCGGCAGAATACTTGTCAATGACAAAGTGGCAAAGGCGTCTTTGAATGTCAAGCCGGGAGATGTGATTGAGATTCAGTTTGGAGATAAGACGACAAAAGTAGAAATTCTTCGCGTCGAAGAGACATATAAAAAAGACGAAGCGAAAGAATTATACCGATATTTGTAAGAAATATGCCTGCCATCGCCGCAGGCATATTTTTTTGGCTGTCTGCATAGGATGAGAAGAAAAGAGAGAAAGGATAAGCAGGATGGAAAATCAGGAAAATCGAAAAAACTCTCAGTTTGATACTCACCATTTCGTACTGAAAGAGCGTAAAAATGCTGCCATTACGGGGGTTAAGGAAGTTCTTTCCTTTGACAGCGGGGAGGTGCAGCTCGATACGGTCCGTGGGCATCTGGCGATAAAAGGGAAGGATCTGCATGTCCGCCGGCTTACGCTTGAACGCGGCGAGGTAGACATTGACGGTACGGTGGATGAATTCAAATATTCAGATGTGCATACGGCAGAGGATGCAAAAAGTTTCCTGGGGAGATTGTTTCAGTAGCCTATGGAGATGATCCGGGGGCAGATGGTGTTTTTGGCAGGTTCGGTGGTGAGCGGGTTTGCCGTTATGGGATGCTATGAATTGGTGCGTGTGCTGCGGAGCGTATTTCGGCTTAAACGTCTGGGAAAATTTATATTTGACACGATTTATTTCAGTATTGCGGCGGTATTGGTGTTTCAGATGGTCTTTCTTTGCAATCATGGGACACTCCGCATTTTCTTTGGAGCGGCGTTTGTATTGGGGGCGATTGCCTATCATAAGATATTTGGGACAGCCGTTTCCAGGGGGGTGATCTGGCTGTTTTCGGGAATATGCCGAAAAATAATACAACCGTGTGTTCGAAATTGTAAAAGATTGCTAAAAAAATTCAAAAAAAGTGAAAAAAAACCTTGATATTTACCACGAATCGTCTTATAATAAAAACACATTAGTCTACAGGGTTAGAAAAATAGTACAGTTGTAGAACAAACGAACGGATTGAGAAAAGAAAAGTAAGTAAAGTTATTAAAATGTGGGCGTATTCGCTCCAGAACGGAGAATTGAATGAAGAAAAGGAAAAAGAAGCCAAACCGCACCGGATTGTATCTGGTCATGACGGTTGTTCTTTTGTTCTGTGCAACGCTGGGAATCCACAGCATTTCTCTTCGTGCTACCTGTAGTTCCCTCCAAGAGCAGAAAACGGAGTTGGAAGCGAAGAAAAGTGATCTGGAAAAAGAAGCAAAAAGCATTGAAGAACAGAAGAAGTACATGGAAACAAACGAATACATCGAGCAGATAGCCAGAGAAAAATTTGGTCTGGTCTATGATGATGAGATCGTATTCAAAGCAAAGTGAGAATCGTGTCGAAAAGTTTTTTTGGCACGGTTCTTTTTTTGACAACATTCGAGCCGCTCTTTCGTTATACTTAACGTTACGAATGAATGCATAGGAAAGGAGCGAGCGGTGAGATGAATGGCGCTGTGTCGAAAAAACGTTGGTTGATGGAGATTGGAATCGGATTTATGCTGGGGAGAGTCTGGATATTTTCAATGAATCCATTTGGATTGGCATATTTGTGTGCGTCCGTGGTATATCCGGGAGGGAGAAGTCTGGTATTTCTTTCGGTTCTGGCAGGCTTTATCAGCCAGGCAAAGGGATTGGATTTTCTGCATTATATTATGATGACGGGGTTACTTTGGTTTGTGCAGAAAATTATGAAAAAAGTGGATGGAAAAGAAGGAAGCTGTCTGGCGATAGCAGCAATTGGGGGCATTTTAAATGTGGCACTTGCGCTTACAACCGGATTTCTGCAACACGGTACTACAGGTGTAGTATATACAGCGGTGTTAGAAAGCATATGTATTGTGGCGCTGGCAAATGTCATGCAGTGGGGGCTTCGTTTCCTTTTGTATGAAGACTGGGAGCGGGTACTCAGCAATGAAGAGATGATCAGCGTCCTTATGCTGGCGGCTTTAAGCATCTATGGGATGCCGAGGATGTTCGACGGTGTATTGTCACTCGTTGAGACATTTAGTTATTTGATGGTGCTGTTTGCCGGGTACCGGTACGGGGCGGCGATGGGCGCCATGGCGGGGGCGGCCGGGGGAATCTTGTCGGTTGCCGGCGGAAGTGATATGATATTGATCGGAGTATATTGTGTGCTGGGCATTACCGTAGGCGTTTTCCGGGAGATCGGGAGGGTCGTCAGCGCCCTTACTTTCGTGGCTGCGGGAGTAGTGTTTGCGTATGTTATCCGCGACGAAGTGCTGGGGATCGTCGAACTCCGCGGCATGGTATCGGCAGTGATCGTATTTCTGGCCTTTCCGCGGTCGGTTGTGCGCACGATTGAGACGGATTTTATGAAAGAACAGGAGAATCCGTTCGCCAAAGCGGATCTTATGAGCCTTGCCAATGAGAAGATCGATGGATTTTCCACGGCTTTTTTGCGGCTGGCGAAGTCCTTTCGGGATTTTACAAGATGCGAAGAACATATTTCCGGAGAAGAGATGGAATTGATCTTTGATGAACTGGCGGAAAAAATATGCCGGGATTGTGAAAAATGTAACGATTGCTGGGAGAGGCATTATGAAGAGACGTATGACAATATCCACAATATCCTCGCCGCCGCGTGCGAACAGGGGGTAGTGGAATGCGGACAGGTTGACGATAACTTTTTAAACCGGTGCATTCATCTCGAAGAATATGCGGAAAAATTGAATGAACGGCTGGCGCTTGCGCGTATGAATCTGAGCTGGCGCAATAAAATGGCGGAAAGCCGCGAAGCGATGGCTTCCCAGATGTATGAGATCGCGTATGCCCTGCGTGGTTTTACACAGGAATTGAACCACACGGCAGATGTGCCGCAGGATGTTAAGAAAAAGGTGCTGTATGCCCTGCGTTCCCTGGGTGTGCAGGTGAAAAATCTTTCTTTTAAAAAGGACGGAAAGGGCAATCTGGAAGTGAGTTTTCTGGCAAAGACCCGCGGAAATGCGTGCATTACCAAAAAAGACGTGGCACTTGCCCTGGAATCGGTTCTTTCAACGAGGATGACAGCCGGGCGGTATGTGAAAAATGTGATCTCCAAAGAATATGAGGTGACAACCTTTGTGCAGGATGTCAATTATAAGGCGCTGACGGGACTTGCCAGGGCGACAAAAAGCGGCGAGACGGTTTCCGGAGATAATTTTTCTTTTATGGAATTGCGGACCGGTGAACTCATTATGATGTTGTCGGATGGCATGGGAAGCGGGACGAGAGCGTGCCGGGACAGCCAGAATCTGGTGGATGTACTGGAAAGTCTGGTCGAGGCAGGATTCCGCAAAGAGTCCGCGATCCGGCTGATCAATACACTTTTTGTCATGTCTTATGCAGGAAAAACGTTTACAACACTTGACATGACGGCCATAGACCTTTATAGTGGAAGTTGTGAGATAGTAAAAAATGGTGCGGCTGCCACATTTATCAAAAAGAAGGATGGCGTGAAGACCATTTTTTCAAGTACACTGCCGGTCGGCGTGGAAATGAATGCAGATCCGGAGACCGTGATCCAGGATCTGGAAGAAGGGGACTTTATCGTAATGGTGTCAGACGGCGTTGTCGATGCGTTCCCAGGGGATGAAAAAGAATTTTATGTAGAAAATATTTTAGAGAACTTACAAACCAATAACCCGTCTGAGATGGCGAGAAAAGTGCTGATGGAAGCACTGGCGCGCAATGCCAGACAGCCGTTTGACGATATGAGTGTACTCGTGGCGGGGATTTGGAAAAAATAAGGCAGAATAATATGGAGGAATGAATGTTAAAGGATAAGGTACTAAAGTTTAATGAGCGCAATAAACTATTTGGAAAAGGCGACCGTATCGTCGTGGGGGTGTCCGGAGGAATGGATTCGGTGTGCCTGCTGGACATTTTGAATCAATGCAGAGAAGAATATGATCTTTCTCTTCTTGTCGTACACGTAAATCACTGCCTGCGCGGGGAAGAAGCCGACCGCGACGAGGCATTTGTGAAAGCGCTGGCGGAAAAAATGGGACTTGAATTCTACAGCGAGCGTGTGGATATACTACAGGTGTCAAAAGAACGCAAAATGACAGAGGAAGAGGCCGGACGTTATATGCGGTATCAGATCATGCAGCACGTCTGTATGATGAAAGGATATCAGAAGATCGCTATCGCCCACAACCAGGACGATGTGGCGGAGACGGTGCTTTTCCAGATGTTCCGGGGAAGCGGACCGAGAGGATTGTCCGGTATCTTTGCCAAGCGGGAGTATATTATAAGACCGATTTTGTTTGCGTCACGCGCCGAGATTGCAGAGTATGTCAAGACGCATGGACTTGACTGCTGTACGGATGCAACCAACGAAATGGAAGAATATTCGCGCAATAAGATCCGGCTGCGCGTATTTCCTTATGTCGAAAAGGAGATCAACAACCGCGCCAAAGAGCATGTGGCAAAGGCGGCGCAAAAGATAGCGCTCCAGAATGCCTACATCGAAAAACAGGCGAAAAAACGGTATATGAAACTGGTGCATGCGGACCGCGGAGAATATTATTATTCTTGTGAAGAATTTAACAAACTTGATATTGTGATCCAGATCGAGATTATCCGGCTGATCTTGAAAAATTTCCGGGATTCTGTGAAGGATATTACCGAGCAGCATTATAAGATGATCATTTCGCTGACAAAAAAAGAGGCGGGCAAGCAGGTGTGTCTTCCGGGAAATATCTGCGTAGAACGGCGGTATCAGTATGTATGGTTTAAAAATCAGATCGCGGATGTGAGGATCGCTACCAAAGAATTGTGCGAATTTCCGTACGATGGAGTCGTGGAAATCCACCGGGAGCGGGTGCGTCTGTGCATGGATGTCGTAGAACGTGAAAAACTACCCGAAGAAATTCCACAAAAAGACTATACGAAATGGTTTAATTATGATAACATTAAAGGTGGTATTGAATTGCGTAATCCGGAAGAGGGAGATTTCTTTGTGATGGATAAGCAGGGAAACAGAAAGAAGCTTTCGCGGTATTATATCGATGAAAAGATACCACTGAGTGAGCGGAAGCGGGAAATCGTGCTGGCAGATGGAAGTCATGTGCTGTGGGCGGTTCCGGGACGCATAAGTGATGCATATAAAATAACTGAAGACACAAAAAAGGTACTAGTGGTTGTCTTGACGAAATGTTAAAAAAGAATAGTGAGGTAAAAGGAAAACCATGAAAGAAGAAGTTAAGGTAATGATTTCGGAAGAAGAGATTACAGAGAAAGTAAAAGAGATTGCTGCGCAGATCAATGAAGATTATGCGGGCAAAGAAGTTTTTTTGCTTTGCATTCTGAAAGGAAGCGTGTATTTTACCTGTGATTTGTCCAAATATCTGACAATGCCGGTAAAAATGGGATTTTTAAAGGCGTCCAGTTATGGTGACGGTCTGACAAGTTCCGGCGTAGTACGCATCAATCAGGATGAAGAGATCAATGTAAAAGGAAAACATGTAATTGTGATCGAAGATATCGTGGACTCTGGAAGAACACTCGCCTTTTTGATGCATATGCTGGCAAAAAGAGAGCCGGCAAGCCTGCGTCTTTGTTCATTCCTGGATAAACCATCAGGCCGTGTGTCTGACGTCAGCCCGGATTACAGCGGTTTTACAATTCCGGATAAATTTGTGGTTGGTTATGGGATGGATTATGCCCAGAGATACCGCAATCTGCCATATGTTGGCGAACTTATTTTCAAGGAGGGTGAAGAATGAAAAGCGTAAAAGGCTATGGCTTTTTTATCGTTTTGCTCGTAGTGATCGGAATCGCTTATCTGTGCAACAATTACATTATGGATTACGACCGCGATTCCTACTCAGTAACGCAGTTCAAACAGGATCTGCAGGATAAAAAGATAAAGAAAGTAACGATTGAACAGAATGCGGAAGTGCCGACAGGACAGCTGGTCATTCAATATGAAAAAGGGACAAAACAGTTGTACGTGTCCGATGTAAATGCGATGATCTCCTATCTGGACGACCAGAATTTTACCGAGTATCATCTGAGCGATGTGGCGCGTACGCCATGGTATGTTGAAATTCTGCCGTATGTGATCGGCTTTGTATTATTTTTTGTGCTGTTTAGCATGATGATGCCAAACGCCGGCGGCGGTGGCAATAAAATGGCAAATTTTGGAAAAAGCCGTGCAACCCTTACGATGCCGGATGACAAAGTAAAAACGTTTGCGGATGTTGCCGGACTGGTAGAAGAAAAAGAGCAGTTAGAGGAGATCGTGGACTTTTTGTCCGCTCCTTCCAAATATACAAAACTGGGTGCCAGAATTCCGAAAGGAGTGTTGATGGTAGGCCCTCCGGGAACCGGTAAAACCCTTTTGGCAAAAGCCGTTGCCGGAGAAGCAGGCGTTCCGTTTTTCAGCATTTCCGGATCCGATTTTGTCGAAATGTTTGTCGGAGTCGGAGCTTCCCGTGTCCGTGACTTATTTGAAGAGGCGAAGAAAAAAGCACCATGTATCGTATTTATCGATGAGATTGATGCGGTGGCAAGACGGCGTGGAAGCGGACTTGGCGGCGGACATGACGAGCGCGAGCAGACATTGAACCAGATGCTTGTCGAGATGGACGGATTTGGCGTCAACGAAGGGATCATCGTTATGGCGGCGACAAACCGTGTCGATATCCTTGACCCGGCGATCCTTCGTCCGGGACGTTTTGACCGCAAAGTTACCGTAGGACGTCCGGATGTGCGCGGACGCGAGGAAATTTTGAAAGTACACGCGAAAGACAAACCATTGGCAGAAGATGTAAATCTTGAAGATGTGGCACGTACAACGGCAGGATTTGTCGGTGCAGATCTGGAAAACCTCTTAAATGAGGCAGCCATTGCGGCAGCGCGCGACAACCGTGCTTTTATTGTAGAAGAAGATATTAAGAAATCCTTTATCAAAGTAGGAATCGGTGCGGAGAAAAAGAGCCGGATCATTTCCGAAAAAGATAAGAAAATTACAGCTTACCACGAGGCGGGGCATGCGATCCTGTTCCATGTACTTCCGGATGTCGGACCGGTTTATACGGTTTCGATCATACCGACCGGTCAGGGGGCAGCAGGTTATACGATGCCATTGCCGGAACGTGATGAGATGCATATGACAAAAGGGAAAATGCTTCAGGACATCACCGTATGCCTGGGCGGCCGCATCGCCGAAGGAATTATCTTTGACGATGTGACGACCGGTGCCGTACAGGATATCAAGCAGGCGACAGAAGCTGCAAGAGATATGGTCACCAAATATGGATTTTCAGATAAACTCGGCATGATCAATTATGACACGTCAGACGACGAAGTATTTATCGGACGTGACATCGGTCATACAAAGAGTTACAGCGAGTCTACATCGAAAGTCATCGATGACGAAGTGAAATCGATCATTGACCGCTGTCATGAGCAGGCGACAAAGATTTTGATGGATCACAAAGATATTTTGGATCGTCTGGCAGCTCTCTTGATTGAGAAAGAACGTATCACAAGAGAAGAGTTTGAGGCACTGTTTGAGCAAAATGACGAGAAAATCGCTTCTGACGAAGCATAAATTGTTGAATTTGCGAATTGCGGGAAGGTGTTTGGGCAAAAGTAACAAAAAGATTTTTAAAAAAATGTAATGTTTGTGCACACTGATTTAGAAGAACATGCTATACTTCATATCGTAAACCCCAATACATTATATAGTTTTTGCTACACCCCATAAGTAACAAAAATACCTTCTCCCAAAAGGACAGCCATCGTGAAGCTGTCCTTTTGACATATTTAATAAAAAGTAACTATTCAGGACCACTGTGTAAAAACAATGGTTTGTCATGCTTGTATGTAAGAAACATTGTTTTTACACAGTGGTCCTAATAGGGCTCCCGCCCCCCTTATGAGCATTTTTAGCCTTGTTAAAGGCGGGAAAGAACACGAAGTGTTCGAAAATGCGAATGAGGACGGTGGGAGTCCTGAATAGTTAAAAAAAAAGAGAGAGGAATGGTATGAAAATGGGCGAATTACGTAGAGACGCAATTTTTAGTTCCGGCACAGAAACTTTTGTGACCCCATTGGAACCAGAAGCAAACGGCATGGTAACCCTTCGCTGCCGTACGGCAAAGGGGAATGTAGATGAGGTTAATCTGATTCACGAAGAATCTTCCAGTAAAATGTACAAAGAATACTCCGACGAGTTATTTGATTATTATTCTGTTGAGGTGAAACTGGGAGAAGTTCCATTTTCCTATTATTTCCAAATCAAAAAAGACAATACCGTCATTTATTTTAATAAACAAGGCGATGTGGATGTACCGAATCCACAGTATTCCTACTGCCTGTATCCGGGATTTCATACGCCGGACTGGGCAAAAGGCGCGGTAATGTACCAGATCTACACAGACCGCTTCTGCAATGGCGATAAGACAAACGATGTCGTAGACGACGAGTACTGCTATATCGGCGACCACGTACATCAGGTAAAAGAATGGGAAAGATACCCGGCATCGATGGACGTGCGCGAGTTTTACGGCGGCGATCTGCAGGGCGTGCTTGACAAACTGGATTATCTGCAGGAACTCGGTGTCGAGGTAATTTACCTCAATCCGATCTTTGTGTCGCCGTCCAACCACAAATACGACACGCAGGACTACGATCATATCGATCCGCATCTGACTGTCATCACCGAAGATGGGGGAGAGGCGCTGGCAGAGGGAGATAATGACAACAGCCACGCGACAAAATACCGCAAACGTGTGGTGGATATGAAAAATCTGGAAGCGTCCAATGCCTTTTTTGCCAATTTTATGGAGGAAGTGCATAAGAGGGGTATGCGCGTTATCATAGACGGCGTATTTAACCACTGCGGCTCGTTTAATAAATGGCTTGACCGCGAGCAGCTTTACGAAAAAGATGCGTCATATGAAAAAGGAGCGTTTGTCAGCGAAGACAGCCCATATCACAACTTTTTCCAATTTTATCCGGATGGAAGCTGGCCGTATAACACGCACTACGACGGCTGGTGGGGACATGATACGCTGCCAAAACTGAATTACGAAGGTTCTGACAAGTTATTTGAATACATTATGCGAATTGCCAAAAAATGGGTTTCTGCGCCGTACAACGTCGATGGCTGGCGCCTTGACGTGGCAGCGGATCTCGGACATTCCCCGGAATATAACCACAAATTCTGGAAGGCGTTCCGCAGTACCGTAAAAGAGGCAAATCCGGAGGCGATCATTCTCGCGGAACATTATGGAGATCCGTCGTCATGGCTTTCCGGCGACCAGTGGGATACCGTCATGAATTACGATGCGTTTATGGAGCCGGTAAGCTGGTTCCTTACGGGCGTGGATAAGCACAGCGATGTCAGCAAGCCGGAGTGGAAGGGTGACAGCGGAATGTTTTTTGCCCGCATGACGGAATATGGTGCGAAATTCGGTATGCAATCGTATATGGTGGCAATGAACGAATTGTCGAATCACGACCACAGCCGTTTTCTGACCCGTACCAACGGAAGAGTTGGCAGAGTGGCATCGGCAGGTTCGGAAGCCGCTGCCCTTGGCGTTAAAAAAACGGTCATGATGGCAGGTGTTATGATCCAGATGACGTGGCCGGGCGCGCCGACGGTGTATTACGGCGATGAAGTGGGTGTGTGCGGATGGACAGATCCGGACAACCGGCGTACCTTCCCGTGGGGAAAAGAAGACAAAGAACTGTTTGAATTTCACAAAGAAATGATCCGCATTCACAAAGATTATGAGGTGCTTCGGACGGGGGCGCTCATCTACCTGATCAGCGAGGCAGGGATGATCGGCTATGGCCGTTTTACCGCGGATGAATGTGTCTGTGTGCTGATTCAGACGACGGAGGAAAAAAAGACGGTTCGCGTGCCGGTATGGCGGTTAGGAATGACGGACGGAAGTTTCATGGCATCTATGATGTCATGCGGTACAGAAGTTTTTTCCATCGAAGCAAAGCTGCATGAAGTGAAAGACGGCTGTATCGAAGTGGAAGTGATGCCGGAGGGCGGCATCGTGTTGAAATCTGTAGAAAAAGCATATTGATCAGTAAAGAGGGAGAATGCTATGCGTTATTACCGACAGATAAGTATTTTGGTGATCGTAAGCCTGCTTTTTGGTCTGTTTTCTTTTGAAGACCGGGCGAAGGCAGAACAAAATACGGAAGGAAAGAAAACATATACTTATACGACCCTGCCGTTAGATGAGAATCTGACGGACGAGCAGGGGCTTGTATACGAACTTGATAAGTCGTATGGATATGCTGCAGTAAAGAGTCAGAAGATTCTGGACCGGACGGAGATTCATATCCCGGATCGTGTTATCAGCGATGGGGTTGTATATGTTGTGAATAATGCAGCGGTATCCGCGTTTAACAGCTGCGATATGGTAAAGACACTGTACCTGCCGGAAACGATCAAAAAATTTAATCTGACTTCGCTCAATGATTCCGGCTGTGAGACGGTGTACTGCGCGCGGGGGACGGTGAATCTGTACTATACAAAGCCTGTCTGGGGCGATGATATGGCGGTAAATAACTCGATCAAAGAGATCGTTGTGCCGGAAGAAAACCCGTATATGACGAATTATAACGGAGTCGTATTGGACAAAGAGAAAACTGAAGTGATCGTGAGTCCGATGCAGAAAAAGAATTTTAGCGCATTTACATTGCCGGATACCGTTTGCAAGGTGGATGACTATGCATTTTTCCGCAGTAAGATATCTGCGCTGGATACGTCGAATTTAAACTATGTCGGGTATGCAGCATTTAGCAAAAGCAAGGTTCAGCCAACGGATCTGCGAAGAGCCGTAATGATTGATGAAAGAGCCTTTTACGATTGCAGTAACATTGACACGTTAAAGGTGTGGGAAGGCGTCCAATATAAGGAACAGACACCGGCTGCGGAAGTCTGGCAGCCATCAGAGGGAGAGAGTGCATCGGACATGCATACAGACATTGTCCATACATTAGATGACGATAATCGGGATGAATGCGGCGTGTACTACAGTCTGAAAAACGATGGAACGGCTGCGGCGACAACGTCTGACGGGGAAGCGGATACAACAGAGACAGTGATTATCCCGGATTATGTGGAAAAAGAGGGAGAAAAATATGTGGTTACCTCACTGCCGATGAATGCAATCGGAGAAGATACGTGTAATCTGCAGATCGGCAAGAGACTTCGTGAGATAAATGCGTTATCTGGGATGCCGGAGCTGGAAGGTATCACGGTCGATGAGGCAAATGCGTTCTTTGAGGTAGAGGACAGTGCCCTTTACAGTCGCAATAAGCAGAGTATTTACCGATATTTTGGAGACGCGGCAGTGACGTTTGAACTTCCGGAAACAGTTTGGCAGATTGGAGCGCATGCCTTTTGGAAATCCGCGATAAGCGAGCTGGATTCCTGGGATAATGTTATTGAAATTGGGTATTATGCCTTTCAGGAATCGAAAATAAAGCATGTTTTTGCTCCGAGAGTAAAAACAATCGGAAAAGACGCTTTCCGAAGCTGTTATTCGCTGGAATCCGCCGTGTTTGATTATGCCAATGTCGGACTGACAGCATTTGCCTCCTGTGTGAAGTTAAAATGTATCTATGCCAATATGCTGCTCAGTACAGAGGTTAGCCAGGAAACGCTGCTGGAGCAGACACACTCCTTGCAGTGTGTATACATTGGCGAGCAGAGAAATCGTGCTTTTTTAAAAAAGAATGATTCGGATAACCTGCAGTTTGTGTATCTGGGCGGCACATTGCCGCTGCAGCTTACGGTTTCTTCTCTGCAAGACCTGTATGTGACAAAGCCGAGCCAGTTTACCCTTTCGATACCAACGGAAAAAGCACAAAATCTGGTCGTACATATGACAGCCTCTACAGGAAGTTACGTAGAGAAAAATGCAAAAAGTGCAGGGGCAGCGGTGCAGATCGAAAGCGATCATGAGCATACGCCGGAAACGATTGTGTTATATGACGCGGCAGAATTGAAAATAACAGCTGAAAAATGTTCAGAATGCGGGCATTTGAAAAATGTTCTGGCAGAAGACAGCGAGGGCAGACAGTTAGGCAGCACTCTGGAGATAAGCAAAGCGGATGATCTGAAAACGCAGGAACCGACGACAATACCGACAGGCGCACCTGCCGCTACAGATCCTGCGGTAACGCCGACAGGAACGCCGGATATAACGGCGGCACCATCGCCAACCGTATCGCCGGTCACACTGCCGACCGTATCACCGACTGCATTGCCGTCCGGAGCGCCGGAGACACCGAATCCATCGCAAACGCCAGAGCCGTCGCCGATCGAAAGCCCGGAGACAAGCGGAAAACCGACAGAAATGCCGACGGGAACGCCGGATGTGACAGTGACGCCATCACCATCGGCATCGCCAAGCGGTTTGCCTGTCACATCACCGACCGCATTGCCGTCCGGAGCGCCGGACGTATCGCCGACGGTGCCGGAGACACCGAATCCGTCGCAGACGTCAGAGCCGTCTCCGATTGAAAGTCCGGAGGCAAGTGGAGTTCCGACAGAAACGCCAACGGGAACGCCGGATGTGACAGTGGCGCCATCACCATCGGCATCGCCAATCGGTTTGCCTGTCGCATCACCGACTGCAGTGCCGTCCGGAGCGCCGGATGCATCGCCGGAAGTGCCGGAGACACCGGATCCGACGCAGACGCCGGAGCCGTCTCCGATCGAAAGTCCGGAGGCGAGTGGAGTTCCGACACAAATGCCGACGGGAACGATGGCGCCATTGCCAAACCCGTCGTCAGTGCCGACCATTTTGCCGGAAGTGCCGGAGACACCGAATCCGTTGCAAAACTCACCTTCACAATCGTCGGAAATCCCGTCAATTGTGCCGTCGGATGTCCCGAAAGCAACAAAGCAGCCGGGAAACCAGATAAATTTAACGAAAAAAATTGTTATTAAATACATCAAACGGCCGACGATAGCAGTCAAAAAGAAAAAGGACGGCAAAATATCGTATCTTGAAATAGTAGTAAAGAAGTATAAGGGAAAATATATTGATCTATATTATACAACTACCGGAAAACGTTTCAAGAAAATAACGAAGAAAAAACTGTCGATCAAGAAGTTTAACGGCAGATTTAAAATTCGGTTATTGGCAAAAAATTCCAAAATTGGTGTAAGGGCAAGAACCTGGATGACAGTAAAGAAAAAGAAACGATACAGCAAATGGTCTGTTATAAAATGGATCCGGATCTAGCTCCCGATATTCTCAATAAAAAAGACACTCGCACCGAAACTACGCGTCAGTGCGAATGTCTTTTTTGTATAAACGGTTCTTATGAATGGCTTAGGCATCTGCCTGTCCACTTTTCCAGTCATTTAACTTTTGTACTGCAGCATCGATGGTTTTCTGGCAGATTTCAGGGAGTTCACCGCCCCAGGCATCGGCTGCCTGATCGAATCCCTTTTTGATTGCAGCGATTAATTCATCTGCTTTTGTAGAATCGCCGCCGCTCAATGCTTTTGCCATGTCAACCAAACGGTCGCTTGTTTTGGCAACGCCCCAGTAACCGTCATCGGCAACATCTTTTTGTGCCTGTGCGACAGTAGCCGGGTCAACATCGATCTTTCCATCTTTGATATCTGTGAAGAGATCTTTCAATGTTGTATATTTCTTTGCCTGTTTGCTGAGAAGCTGATCGACAAGATTCTGCAGCTGCTGATTCTTGGTGCTAAGCTCCCCTTTTAATTGTTTGATCACATTTTGATAATCCGTTACTTTGGAAGAACTGCCTGTCTTGCTTTCAGAAGCATCAGACGGTTCGTACACTACACCGGTATTGTCGGTGGTTTTTGTCTCTACCGCTTTCTTTTCTGCCGTCTTTACTGCTGTTGACGGATA
>ERZ808252.1855-NODE-1855-length-14171-cov-39.596132_pt1 | contig 14171 bp, 7 predicted proteins | sample MGYA00521242_ERZ808252 | MGnify/ENA primary metagenome ERZ808252 (study PRJEB31516, sample SAMN03275581) | gut metagenome | biome: mammalia-associated habitat; material: feces | host: Papio cynocephalus | place: Kenya | collected 2012-08-07 ...
GCATGTTAGACCCCTTAACATGCGCATGTTAGATACCGTCACATGCGGGGGGTATTGGCGGGGTGTTCTGCGGGGTAAACAGCCCACCTGCGGCGGGTTCAATCCACCCCCTGCCGCGGACGACAGGAGACCGTATAGAGAATTAGAAGAGCAGAGAGCGTAGACGGGACACCCCACCTACATTTTCTACATCCCCGACACGGTTAAATACCCCCTCTCCCCCTTCTCCACATTCTCCCGATCTCTACGGCTAACATCGATAGGCCCCCTCCCCATTCTACATTCTCTACACGGAGGGGTGCGATTCAATACCTTTTATAAAAAGAAAAACGCTCCGGGGCTGAACCGAATGCCGCCGACGGACGGTTTCTCTGATCAGAACAAGGAGCGTTCATGACCTGTATTATACCACACTTTCCGCCCCGGTTCCAACCCTCTGACCCGAATTCGCCAGGATAACCGTTTCCCTCGACGAAAACACCCTTGAACGCGGCTTGCAAGCCGCCCGCAAGTCCTTTTCCCGCGCCGATAATCCCGCTTTCCGCAAGACCCTCGTCGAGGCGGGCGTCGCCGGCGTCGTCAACGCCCTGCGCACCCACTTCCGCGAACGCGAACGCGAACCCGAGAACCGCTTCGGCTTCCCCAAGTTCGGGCAATCCTACCCCAAACGCTACTTCTGGTACGGCACGCGCGGAACCTCCGTCGCCGAGCGAATCCGCATCGTCCGGACCTCCCCCGCCGCCCTGGACGGACAGGTCGCCGTCAATTCGCCCGCCTTGGCGCATAAATTGTCCACGAATCCCCCGCCGATCGTCCCCAAGGGCGGACGCAAGTACCTGGCGATCCCGGCTTCGCCCGAAGCGGCGGGCTGGTCGGGCCGTCCGCGGGACTTCCCGGGCGGCTTGCGTCTGGCCTTTTCGCGTGTCCCGGGGAGCGGCAGCCGCTGGCTTCCGAGCCTGGTTTCGGCGACGCAAAAGGGAGCCGTCTCCGGCTCCCCGCAATACTGGCTTGTCCGCAAGGTCTTGACGCGCCACGATCCGCAGGCCTTGCCGTCGAACGCGGCGCTTCAAGGCGCGGCCGTTTCGGCCATCCGTTCGGTCGTCTCCCGCCGGACTTCCTGACGCCTCGCCAACCCTCGAACCATCCCGCTTTTTGGACGCCATCCGTGCCCAAACCACTCCCTCTTGCCCCCCACACACTCCCTTTGTCCCATTTTTTCTCTAATTTTTCCCAATCTCGACTCAAAAATACGTTTACATTGACAATTCACGAAAAAATGGTATCCTCCAAAGCGTCCGGGCATTCCGTCCGGAAAGAAAAGAAAGGAACAAGCCTATGCAAACTCCTATGCCGCAAATGCAACGCACACTGTCCGGATTTCATCGAACAGCGTTGCGAGAGGCTCGCCTCCTCGCCCTTCGTCCGCAACGGTCGCCGGAAAACGAACAAGAACCCGCTCCGGAAGAGGTTCTATGTCGCCGGCGAAGCCCGGAAAAACCACAAGACGATCCCCGAAAAGGCGAGCAAAGGTTCCTGTTGTGAATTGCAAAGCATGCAGGCAGAGGCGGCGGAAAGACCCGTCCACGTGGTTTCAGAAATGCAATCGACCGCCCCGGCTCGGAAGTTTCGTTTGGACGATGCGCTGTTCTATCTGGCTTCGGACTCCATATTTCTCTCCTTTTCAGAAGGTTTTCCCCGCGGCAGACGGCAGGGCCGAAGGGTAAGACTGCGGGAGATGGCACGCCGCCTAGGTGCCAGTTCCCAACCGAACTTCAAGAGACCAAGGTCTTTTGGTCGAGAGACCTTGGTCTCTTGAAGCTGGCGCGGACAAACGACGCGTCCGTCCCGGGAGATCCGGCGAGGAACACCGCCGCGACAAGGCCAGCCTCCCCTTGTCCAGCCCATCTCCGGACGGGAGCAAAGCAGAGAATAAACTCCCTCCACCATTTTTCCGGTTGCCCTGGACGCGCTTCCCTACTCCTTATATGTAGAGCAAATTCCAGCGGCCCCGCGGGAGCCGCCGAAGCTCCACGGGGCTCTTCGCGAAGGGAGGGGATCGCCCTTCGCGGGGGGGGTCTCCGCAAGATTTCAGCGGCGTGCGCGAACGCCGGCGCGGGTGTAGTCGAACGGCTTGAAGCCGAGCGCGAACGCTGGCGAGTCCGGCTTCAGCCGGAAGTCGAAGTTTCGCGCGTCGACGAACTTCGGGTCGGCGTAGCGTCCGTTGACCTCCTTGCCGCACGCGCGCCAATCCTCCCACGTCAGGCCGTCCAGCTTCGCCTCGCCGTTCGGGTCGAACCAGAGGTTGTTCGCCCACACGCCCTCCACGCCGCGCACGCCCGCCGACGCGAGGTCGCCTCGGTCCGTCAGCACGATGTTCGCGACGACGTTCAGCGAGCTGCGCACGTTGAACACGTTCGCGCGGATCGTGCGGATGACGCCGTTCTGCTCGTTCCACGCGAAGATGTTGTTCTGCACCGTGTTGCCCGCGCCGTAGTGCTGGTGAAAGCCGCCGTCGTGCGTGTTGTAGACGAGGTTCCGCGCGAAGACGACGCCTTCCGATCCCTCGTCCGCGTAGAGTCCCCACCCGCCGTAGGTGCGCGACGAGACGTTGTAGATCACATTGTCCGTCACGCGCGTGCCGAACGCCGTGCCGAGCGTGTACACGCCGCCCATGTCCGAGAGGACGCCCTTGCCGAGGTCGTGGATGCGGTTGAACCGCACGAGGTTGCGCATCGCCGCCGTGGGCAGGTACGCCCACTGCCAGCCGACGGACACGCCCGAATAGTAGAAGTCCGAGATCTCGCAATGCTCCACGCGGCAGTCGGAGGCGTGGCCGATCACGACGCCTGTCCCCATCGCGTTGTAGCGTCCGCCGTCTCGGATCACGCAGTCCTCCAGCACGTTGAAGGCGCTCGCGCGCGGATGGTAGCCGAAGATCTCGCGCCGCGCGACAGGATACTTCTCGTCCTTCGCGAGCCGCACCGCGTCCGCCCCGAACCACACGCCGCCCGCGCCGAGATCCTCGAAGACGCACCGCGCGACGCGGTTCGAGAAGCAGCCGTCGCGCAGGCGGATGCCGATGTTGCCCGTGTGCCGCACGAAGCAGCCCGTCAGCGCGAAGTTCCGCGCGCCCGTCGCGTCAAGGAGCGCGTCAAAGGCCCGGGCGGCCTGGCCGGGATAGAACGTCAGCGGCCCCTTGCCGCCCTCGACCGGCGTCGCGTCGCTCGCCGTGAACGCCAGGTTCTCGAAGCGGATGTGGTCAACGTACCGCCCCCTGTCCGGCTCGCCCTTCACGACGACAAGCCGCGAGAGCTTCGACAACGGCGCGACGGCGCAGATCGAATCGGGCCGTTCGCCCGGGCGCGGACGATAAAGAACCTTGCGTCCAGTCCAGTCATAGAACCACTCGCCCGGTTCGGTGAACGCGCCGCGCAGGTTGCCGACGCGATAGATCGCCTCGGCGTTCCACTTTTGCGACCAGTTCCAGACCTGCGTACCCTCCGTGATGAGCCGCCCCTCCTGCCAGCCGACGAGAGGACGCTTCGTCGCGTTCCACTTCTGGTTGACGCGCACATGAACGTAGGGGTGCTCCGCCGCCGGCGTCGCGTCGAGCAGCTTCCGCAGCGTCTCGTCCGCGACCGTCAGGCTTTCGCGCGTGCGCGTTGCCTTGCCTTTCGCGTCCTTCGCCAGAATCTCCTGCGCACACGCGCCCGGCACAAGCCAGTCCTCGCCCTTCGGATACGGCGCGTTCGCGGCGCGGCGTCCGTTCACCCACAGCATCTCGAACCAGACCGGATTGCCGTCCGCGCCGGTCGGCGCATCCGCCTCGAACCAGCCCCTGCCCGTGTCGCGCCATCCGACGAGCGGTGCGCCGCCCGAGATCTCGCTCGCCTCGCCCGCGCCGCGCCAGACGACCGGCGCCGCCGCCGTGCCCGAATCGTCCGGCGTGAACGTCAGCGGCTCACGCAGCGTGTAGCGCCCCGGCTTCACCTCGACCGTCCAGGCGGACGTGTCGCCGCCCTTCTTCGCCGCGCGGATCGTCTCCAGCGCCTGCTGCGGCGAGAGGCCGTCCGGCGAGACGGTGAGCGTCCGCGTGCCCAGCAGGTCGCCGATGACCAGCAGCTGGGAGACGCGGAAGACCGTGCCATGGTACTTGGGCGCGGCAAGTTCCTTCTTGGGGTCCTTGAACTGGCGCGAAAGGATCGTGCGGTCGGGTTCGCGATCCGTCAGTGTCAGCTCGACCTCGTGGATGCCGTCCGCACCATCGTAGAGCGTCACGGAGCCGCCGCGCACATACGTCGAGTACTTGTCGAAGCCCACGACGTCCGCGACGGGCTTGCCGTCGATCTTCGCGGACAGGATGCCGCCATCGGGCTGATAGCACATCCTGAGCCGCAGGACGGAGCCGGCGAAGGAGAACTTCAGCGATGCGCCCGGACGGCGCGCGACGAACGTGCCGGGCCGCTCCGGGTCGGGCGTCCAGTCGCCCTTCAGGATGTCCGCCGTCACGGGAATCGCCTTCGCCGCCTCCCAGTTGTCGGGCACGAACGGCGTCGCGAGACGCGGCGCATGATCGACCGGATTCGAGCTATCCATCGCGGCGAACGCCTGCTTCACGGCCTCGAGGTAGAGCGCGTGGCCCTCGGGACGCGGATGCACCCCGTCGTTCGCGAAGAGGACGCGCCGGTCGTTCGCCATGAGTTCCTTCACCTTGCGGTCGAAGTCGGGATCCTGCTTCGGGACGGCCGTCGTGAAGAAGCCGCGCGAGACGACGAGGCCGCCTTTCTTGTAAAGCTCGACCGCCGGCACGCCAAGGGAGATCGATGGGATGCCGTAGTGCGCGGCGACCTGCTCCATCGCGCTCGCGCTACGGTTGTAGGCGCCCTTCGCGTAGGTGTCGAAGATGCCGCCCGCGACCGTGTAGCAGAACACGATGTCCGTCTGCGGATCATGCTTCCAGATTTGGCGGACGATGCCCTCCATCTGCCGCCAGATGTCGCGCGGCGGCTTGTCGCCGTCGTTCACCGCGAACTCGACGAACACGAGATCGGGATTCTTCGTCAACACATCCTTCGCGAGCCGGAACGCGCCGAGATCCGATCCCGTGCCGCCGATGGACGCGGCGACCTCGGTGATCTTCGCCTCCGGATGCGTCTCGCCGAGCCACTGCGTCGTCAGGTCACGCCAACCCCTCATTTGCGTGATCGAGCCGCCGAAGTAGGCGACCGTCACGGCCTTTCCGGCGCGGCACTTGGCGAGGAAGTTGCCGATGCCGTCGCGCGGATGCACGACGCGAATGTCGGACGAGACCCTGTAGACAGGATAGGCGCTCGCCTCCGGACGCGAGGGGAAGCGTCCGTCGTGCTGCGGCACGACGACGCACGCGCCATACCAGCCGGGCGGCATCTCGCGTCCGCTTCGCAGATAGCGCTTCGCGACGAGGACGCCGTTCGTGCCGCTGTTCACGATCCGCGTCGCCGGATCGCAGGTCGCGTCCGTCGCCCGCAGCTCGCCCACGTTCTGGCTGAAGCCTTTGATGTCTACCGTGCCGGGGGCCTGTCCCCACAGCACCAGCCCCCGGTCGGGGTTGAGGACGTTCGCCCCTTCGCAGACGAGCGTGCCGTGCTGCACGTACCAGTCGCGGTATTGGTTGCCGGAAGCGGCGAGGCGCACCGTGCCCGGCTCGGTCTGGCGGAAATCGACGCCCGGCGTCTGGACGGGACGCCCCTCGATGCGGGCCGTTGCCCCGGCGCGCACGATCAGCGTCGTCGGATAGCCCTTCTGCCGCGTCTGCCTCTCGCCCGTGAAGAAGCCGCCGCGAAACGTGACGTCGCCCCGGATGTCGAGATTCGCGCTGGCCGCACCCCAGCAGAGGTTCGAGACCGGCCCCTCCTGTACGGTCCTCTTGCCCGCCGCGACCGGATACGCCGTCGCCTTCGTGAAGACGAATGGTGCCGCCGCATGCAGCGAACCGCCGCCACACACCAGCGCACACGCGCCCACCTGAATCAGCTTTCTCGTTTTCATCAGTCCTCCTTGACTGTCGTCATTATACACTATTTCTCTGCGGCCTCTACGCACTCCGCGTGAGACAGCAATTCAGTCTCGCGCAGAGCCACAGAGTTCGCAGAGACTCTCCGGATGTCTTTTCTGACAGGATTTACAGGATTCACAGGACCTGAAAGGCTCGGCAAATCTGTCCCGGCAATCCTGTCAATCTTGTCAATCCTGTCTAACGCGCTGTCGCTCCTCGAGAAGACCGCAACCACGCCGCCCTCGTCGCAGAGGGCGAAGCGCACCGTCTCGCCCCGGCGCACCGTCCGCGACGTGCAGGCGATCGCCTTCGCGTCCGTGGGCGTCCGCGCCGTGTCGTCCGCGTAGGCGGACATCGTCCACGCCCCCTCGTCGAGGAATTCGAGCGTGAGCGCCAGTTCCCGCCGCCGCACCGTCGTCGCCGCGTAGTAGAGACGTCCATCGAACGCCTCGCGCAGGACGGCGTAGTACTCCCCGCACCTGCCCTCGACAGGACGCGTGTCTCGCCACGCCGCCGGCAGGCTGCGCAGGACCTCGATGCCGTCCGCCCCGCGATACCGCTCCGGCGCGTCGCAGAGCGTCAGGAGCGGCGAGTCGAACTGCACGCACTGGGCGAGCGCGTGGGCGCGCGTGCCCATCTCCTCCGCCCAGTTGGGGCAGCGGTCGGTCTCGTCGCCGTAGCGGTGGCCCTTCGCGACCTGCGGTACGAAGTCCCGCGAGAAGACGTTCGCGAACGAGCCGGGCGTGAAGTCCGCCGGGCCGAGGAGGAAGCGCGTGAACGGCAACGCCGCGCAGACCTCCGGCGTCGTCTTCTTGCGGAAGATGTTCATCTCGTTGCCGCAGACGGCCTCGCGCGTGACCATGTTCGGCCATGTGCGCTCACCGCCCGTGGACTTGAACGAGCCATGAAAGTTCACCATGACGCGGTATTTCGCCGCCGCACGGCAGACGCGCTCGCACCAGTCCACCATCTCCTGATCCTGACGCTCCAGGAAGTCCGTCTTCACGCCCACGACGCCCCAGTCCGCGAGCCGCGAGAACGTCTCCTCGATCCCGACGGACTCGATCTCCATCCAGTGGATCCAGAGCCAGATCCCGACGCACTTCGCCTTCGCGTGCGCGACGATCCGCGCGAGGTCAAAGCCCCTGCGGGGGCGGAGCGGCACGTTCGGCCCGTGGTTCGGACGCCGCGCGAAGCCGTACCAGCCGCCGTCGATCGTGTGGTAGGGCCAACCCATTTCCGCCGCGAAATCGACGAGCGCGAGCGTCCGCTCCGTCGAGAGCGAGTTGTTGGACTCCGCCCACCAGTCCCACGACGAGGCGCCAGACCGCACGAACGAGAAGTCGAGCGACGGGTCGGGCGGCGGATTGAGGTTCGCGATGAGGTCGTTCTTCCGCAGGAGGTCCACCTCGTCGTCGCCGACGAGCACGACGCGCCACGGGCTCTGCGCCGGGGTCGTCGCGATGACCGCGACGCCGGGCGTCGAGGCAGGGGTCGGCGGCAGCTTCGCGAGCGCAGCGCAGAGCGTCGCCGCGCCGTCGCCCGCCGCGCGGAAGTTCATCCCCGCCCAACCGGAGAGCGCGGCCTCGCACAGAGCGAGCGTCGCACCCCGCGTCTCGACGAGGACGGGCATGCCGACGAACTTCGACGGATCGACCGCCGCGAGCGGACTCTTCCCGAACGGTTCCTCCTGCGGATCGCGCTCCGTCGCGTAGACCGTCGTCCACGCCGTCGCGTCCGCCGCGAACCGCCACTCCGTCAGCTCGTCCGTGAGCGCAAAGCCGTCGAACGCCGCCTGTTCGGGGAAGATGTAGCGGAACGCGACGCCCTCGTCGTAGGCGCGGAAGACGAGCGTCAACCGGCGCGGCGACCGCTCGACCATCGTCTGCCCGAGGCCGACACGCACCGCCCGCGACTCCGTCTCCTCCAGCTCGACCATCAGCTCGTTATAGCGGTCGCGTACCGTCTCGCGCCGCGAGTGCCGCGTCGTCCACGTCGTGTCGGACGACGCGCGGCGCACGTTCCGTACCGTCATCTCGGCGAGGCGCTCCGCGCCTTTCTCCAGCGGACTCCCCACGGCGAACGCGACGCCGAGCCGCGAGGGGAGAACGAGCGTCTTGCCGCCGCGCGCGAGCGACCAGCGCATGCCCTGCGCGTCCGTCTCGAATTTAAGCGACAGCCGCCCGTCCGGCGAAGCGGCGTTCAGCGCCACCGCAGCGGCGTCCGCGCCGCAAAGGCCGAGCGACATGGACAGCGCGACAACCGCAAATGTCTTGATCTTCATTCTTTTTTCGGTTCTACTCCCATTTTAGAGGAAATGGCGAAATGGGTTTGGGGTTGCGAGATTGAGTTTCCCGGCTGCAAGGTAGATCATCGCGGAATATCCCTCGAAGGTATGATAGCCCCTTGTCTTCCGTTTGGCCGCTTGAACCATTGCGTCAATCCCTTCGCATATCGCGTTCGTCAGGCGTGCCCTGAAGTACGCGAGGATTTTAGGCCGGTGCCGCCACAAAGTCTGTGCCGCGTCTTTCATCGGCCGAAGGCGGCAGCGCCTCATCCAGGAATAAAGCCGCTTGAATGACGCCTCCGCCTCGGCCATATTTGGCGAAGCGCAGAATTCGTCGAGGCAGGCCACGATCCGGAACGCCTCGCCGGTCTTCGGGAAACGCCGCGAAAGCGCTGCAATCCGGTCCGCTTCCTCTCCTGTCAGCTTGCCCTTCGGGCGCATGAACAGATAGCGGTTCCTGAACAGATCTTTCTTGCCTGCCGCATCCTTCTGCCCGTCCCTGCGAACGGCCTCGAGCGCGTTCGTCATCACCTGCTTGACATGGAACTTGTCAATGACATGCTCGGCGTTCGGGAAGTTCTCCTCGATTGCAGGGCCGCAGGTCTTCGACATGTCGCTGGTCACGGCCGTGATGTTCGCGGCATCCCCGCCCCGGGCCTTGGGTTTCTCGCAGAATTGCGCGACGGTCGTCTTCTCACGCCCGTCCTCGACATCGACCACGCATCGTCCGACCGCGTCGATGACGAGCGTCGCACAGTCAGGGCCGCGCTTGAACGAGGTTTCGTCCAGGGCCAGTTTCTCCAGATTCGCAAGCGATCTGGCGTTGACGGCCTTGTCGACCCAATACGAGAGGATGTTAGCCATTGACTTTTCGTCGCAGCGCAGCAGTTTCGCGGCCTTTGCGCGCGGCATGTCCGCCATCGGCACCCTCGCATACCCCTCGAAGTACGTGGTGAATCGCGCGTTCTTCCGCTCAAACGGGGCGTTGATCTGCTCGCCCCGCATGTCGGGCATTTCACCTCGGCCGCTTGCAGTGCACATATGTCGGAAAAACATGCGGTCGCCATGCCGCCAGACGCGCTCCTGCGGCTCGTAGCCGTAGTGTGACGTCGGGCCGCCGCACGCCGGACAGGGAATCGCGGCATCTCCCCGGACGCCAACATGGATGTCGACCCGCTCCGCTTCGGGATCGAACTTGGCGCTCTCGACGTACCAGGGTTCCTTCAGCCCGAGCGACCCGGCCACCCTGTCCATGAAATGTTCTACCATGATTTAGCTCCTTGCCAATAGTATAGCATAGTTTATTCGTTGATTCGATGGATTTCGCTTGAAATTGCGCATTAGCTGATTAAATTGCAATGAGTCCCGGTCTTCTTGACTGTCGCAGATTAAAACCTCGTTTCACTAACTTTTGAGTAGTGGCCTTTTTTCTTGTTACTCATTCATAAAACCGTGAAGCGGCTGAAACGGCTTCAGCCATTCCGGCGCTACGCGCGAGCACGAAAGCGGGCGGGCCGTCCGTCGATCCACGAAAATGCTCTCGCGCTTTTCTTGACGCTTCGTTGACGCCGGTCTCCCGCTTGAACGCGGCGGATATGCTATACTACCACCATGCGCGATGCTTTGCTTTACAAGGACGAGGTGTATGCCATCCAGGGGGCCGTCTACGAGGTCTACAGGACGCTCGGCAACGGCTACAGGGAAGAAGTCTGTCAGCAATGCTTGGCGCGCGAACTGGCATTGCGAACGATCCCATACGAGGCAAAAAGGGAACTTCGCATCTTCCATAAGGGAGAACCCATCGAGAAGACCTACATCCCAGACCTGTGGCGCTATGGCGTCATCATCGTAGAGCAGAAGGCCGTCGAGGCAATCACGTCTGAACACTTTGCTCAGCTCGGCAATTACCTCAGGCTCGCGAAATGTAGGCTCGGACTGCTCGTGAACTTCGGTTCGTATCACAAAGTCACCATCAAGCGCTGGGCAAACAGACCCCTTGCGTAGCTTGACCGTTCGAGAAGAATCGCGAAGCGCTTTCGTGCAATCGACGTAAGGTTCGCCGCGTTTTCGTGTCCGCAGATCACCCATGTGCGCAAATTCTCACTTGATGAGCAGAAGGAAGCCGCCCTTGCGCGACGACTTGCGAACGCAGAGCGTGCCGCCGCCCGTCACGAAGCCGTCCGTATAACGTCCGTGAAAGGTCGGCTCGCCGTCCCGCCAGAGATACCTGACCACGACCGTCTCACCGGCGGGAATCTCAATCTTTCCTTCATCGGATACGGAAAGTATCGCCTCGCGCGAGAACGCGCCCGCAGCCGCGACGGCGGCATCCAGCGTCAGCTTGCCCGAACCCGAAACGACGACATTCGTGCAGTTCGCCCACGTCGCCCCGGCGAGCAGCGCCACCTCGCCGCCGCTCACCGTCAGCGAGCCGACCGTCGTGGAGGCCGTATTCGTCATCGCCAGCCGTCCCGTGCCCGCATACCAAAGCGACGCCTCGCCCCGGAAGTTGAGGTTGTTCGGCGCATACACCCCCGCACCCGTCAGCTTCAGCGTGGCCGGCGTCGCGCTCGTCACGTACATGTCCGAATAGCCGAACGATTTATCATCTTCAAATCCGGTTTGGCCGACAACCAACACGTCGCGCACCGTCTGATTGAAACCGTTGAGGTCGAGCGATCCGCCGTGTCCGCTGTAGAATCCCAAATCCCCGCCCTCGGACAAGGCCCCGTCCTTTTCGCAGATGGCTTTCATTCCGTTGAAAAGCGCGAACACGCCATACGCATTCCCCTGCGCGGAAAGATGCACTTCACCCGCGCCGGATGGCGTGCCATATACCCTGAATGGGCAAGCGACGACGTCGATCTGTTTCCCTTCGATCCAGAGCGTTCCCGTCTTAGAGACATTGAATTGCCACGTCCACCATTTGTACCCCTTGGGGTTGCCCTGATGCGCAGCGGATTCGCCCAAGCCGCCTCCGATACGCAACGTTCCATTCACGTAGAGCGCCGAACTGTTGGCGCCCGAAGAAATGTTCGTGACCGCACCAAGCTGCACGAACTCCGTGCCCGTCGGCGCGAGGTTCAATGCCGGGCCGTGGTTGAAGGTGATCGCCGCACGGTTCGTCACGCAAGCCACTGCCGCGCGGACGCCCGCCTGTCCGTTCAGCTGCACGTGCGCACCCGCCGCACCGAGGCCGCCGCGTCCCGACAGGACAAGCACGTTGCCGCTCGGCACAGTCAGGAGCCCCGCAAACGCCGGCGTGTCGTCGGACGAGAACTTCAGGATGTCGCCCGTCCCCGTCGTGCGGTCGAGCGTGACGGCGGAACGTCCCGCCCAGCCGGACGCCAGCTCGACCACGGTGTTCGTCGGGATGCGCCACGTCTGCTCGCCCGCCGTGCGCGGCGCGACCTCGAACCGGCAGACGCGCGCCTCCTCCGTCTTGCCGCACGTAAGCCCGCCCGCGCCGAGGCGGAACGTCTCGCCGCGCAGGGTGAAGTCGCCCGCCGCCGTGATCTCGATGCCATAGATGTCTGTACCCGCCGGAACCGTCGCCGCCGTGCCGGACGAAAACACGAGAATCTCGTCGCCGCCCGTAAGCGTCGGCGCAACGCCGTCCTGCCAGTTCGCCGCCGTCGCGAGTCTGTCGTCCCCCCCGCCGCCAGTCCACGTGAACATCTTCGTCGCGCCGATTTCGCGCGACAGGACCTCGACCGCCGTGCCCGTAAGGCGGTTGCCCGTCATCGTCGCGATCGCCTCGGCGGAATACTCGTCCGGCGCGATGGACTTCCCATCGACCTTCAGCGTATTCACACGGAAGACATTCCCTTCCGGCAGCGTCACCGTACCGTTGTCCGCAATTTCGAGCGCGATATTTTGCGCATTGACTGATGTGGTCTGCAGAGTGAGCTTGCCCGAATCGGAGACTGAAAGGGAGGTAATGCTGTTGAAGGAGGCATCAGACGCAATCACGACTTCGCCCGATTTGACGGATATGCTGCCTTTGGTCGAGGAAGACCCACGGAACGTGAACGGGGTTGCCGGCGATCCGTCGTAGATAAGCGAAAGGGCTCCATTCACGCTGACTGTGCCCGAATGGTCTTTCGGATAGGGACCGGGGCCGTCCTCATCCACCCAGCAAAACCCGTCACGAACCGTCAGCGTGGCGGGCTCGGCGCTCGTCAGCGTATAGGTCGGCTTTTTGTAGTTGTCACTAGATTCGGAATACGCACAGCCCATGAACGTCAAGCGGGAGATCGTCTGGTCATAGCCGTTGAGATCGATCGTCGAATAAGAACCCGACTGGTGTCCGGGATTGAGTGCCGCGCCACTTGCGCCAAAGGCGTCTTTGCCGAAGAACTTGATCGTCTGTCCGGCCGCACCTTCGACCGCGACACCCGACAGTTTTCCGTTCAACTTGAGATCTGACCAGATGTTGCGGATGCGGACATCGCCTGATGCCGACAGGTTTCCAGTGAACGTCTCGAATGATCCGCTGAAGGAAACGGCCTTTGAGCCGTTGTTCGTGACGACAATCTTGCCCGCACCCGAGACGGCGCCCGAAAACGACACGTCAGCCGACGATGGCGCAAGTTCGATGGTCAGCGTCGCGTCCGCCGCCACGACCAGCGGTTCGTTCGCATAGCTGTCGACGTTCGAATTGTCGATGCGCGTGTCGGCCGTGATGTCAGCCGACCATGCCACACCGCACAGGGACACGATTCCCATAACCGCGCCATAGGCAAGGTGTTTCGTTCTCTGCATTCCCTGCGGCCCTGCGTGAGCCTTTCCGCAGGACGGATTGTTGAGATTCCGTGTTTTCTTTGTTGTCATGGCAGCATCCCTTTCTGTTGGAGTTGATCGAAATCGGAACGAACCGCCCCCCAGACGCACGACGCGGGATGGTCATCCTGTCGGACGGAACGGCAAAACACAAACGCCGCGGCTCCTTCCAAAGTTGCGCAAAATATTGGCAGAGACCGCAGTCCCTGCGGCCCTTCGGACTCGCAAGAAACCACGCCCAATGCCGCGTAGGGACTCGCTACAGCGTCTCTAGCGACTATAGGGGGGGGGGTACTTGGACGCAAGCGGACACGCTAGAACGCGTCCTGGCGCGCTCTGCGGGCGTTTCAGCGCACGGGAAGCCCCGTACCCTTGCCGCCGCCGTTTATCGTGTACCTGACAAACCATTTTATGCGAGTATTATAACATAATTATTAGGACCTGTAAACCCCCTATTTGCAGAAAACTCCGAGGGGCGGCAAGGGACTGGGCATGAGAAACGGGACAACCGGGACAGATGGGACAAGCGGGACGGGCAAGACGCGCCCCCCTCTACATTATCTACATTCTCTACACGGTTCCACCCTTACCCCCCCCTCTACAATTCTACACCTCTACACAGCCAATTACCGTGCGGGCGGCAGGGGACTGCCGCCCCTACCGTTGGTGGCGACCCACAGCCACACATTCTCCCTTTTCTACATTCTCTACACGGCTAATTATCCCGTGCGGGGCGCAAGGGACTGCGCCCCCTACCATTGGACGGTCCACGGCCCTCTCTCTCCATTCTATACTCTGAAATAGCAGTTTTCTATATATCCTTAGGGACTGTTTTCCACCCCCGAACATACCCCCCTCATGCGGCTGAGAATTCGCCGCGGCTAACATTTGCGCTAATTGGCCATTCTGGCGTCCAAACGCGGCAAAACCGCAAGTTATCGCCCTAAAACCGCCTCACGCCGAAAAAGGGCTCCCGCATGAGGTCCAAAAACATGCGCATGTTAGACCCCCTGACATGCGCATGTTAGACCCCTTAACATGCGCATGTTAGATACCGTCACATGCGGG
>ERZ808252.1857-NODE-1857-length-14160-cov-4.517689_pt1 | contig 14160 bp, 9 predicted proteins | sample MGYA00521242_ERZ808252 | MGnify/ENA primary metagenome ERZ808252 (study PRJEB31516, sample SAMN03275581) | gut metagenome | biome: mammalia-associated habitat; material: feces | host: Papio cynocephalus | place: Kenya | collected 2012-08-07 ...
GGGGACAAAGCGAATATACCTTCTCACAATATTGACAAGGTCGATGGTGTAAAATACATATTAGAATTTAATTGACATGATATACTTAATTGACGACAAAATATCCCGGCGAGTCGACTATGGGTGGACGGATAGTAAAATAAGGGAATTTTCTGATATTATGACCTCCATAAGTGATTATGAAAAATTGTCAGTTTGTATGGATGAAATCCATCAAGCAGGCAGCATCGTCATATTCCACGAATCCTTTATTAACGCTGTCGGAGATTCCCGCCAAAATGACATCTCTCAATGGCTGAAAGATATTGAAAAAGAAAATGGTATTCTGATAGCCTATTTTAGCGGCAGCAAAAGTCAGAGAAGCATAACTTCGAATGGAAGAATATGTAATTTACCTCCAGATGTGCTTTATACAAATCTAGAATGCTTTTTGCAAAAATGTAAAAGAGGAAAAGTTGATTTCAAATATTTGCTATTCGGACAAAATCCTGAATTGGAGGAAAATTTGCGCAAGGCAATCAGTAAGGTCAACGATGCCAATATGGAGAAAGAACAACAGGTGTCTGACAAGAAATTGTTCTTTTTCTTGGCATCTGATGGAACGTTGTGCCCTCCATTTGAAAAAGTATCAATAGAAGATTCGTTTGACCTTTCGTGTGATGATTCTAGCCTGTGCAACATCGTCGCAAAAAAAATGGGGAATGACAAATTTGATGGTGTGTTTGTTCCATTATGTTTTGGTGAAACTTTATCTGACTTCCTAGGATTGCGATTTGCAATGCTAATACGTTTGTCAGATACTCCAAATAGGCTTACATCAATTGTCATATATGGCGAAGCTACGTATTCTGATTTACTTCATAATGATTGTTTTGATATCCTCAAAATGCCAGGTGTTTACTATATTGGATATGGCTACGAAGACATTTGGGGTGTTACATCAAGTTTGAGCGACATTTCAGACCACGAATATTCGAATGGTATTAGAAACTTGCGATTAAGTATACCTACTAATATCGGTGACAATCACAGTGTATCCAATCAATGGGCAATATATCGTTGGGCAGAAATGTTCAACTGGAAAGATCGTCCAAAGATACTGAGCCAATCATTTCTTGATTCATTGTATTTTAAGTATCTGTATGCAAGATTTGGCGGCCATGACAAGTTTAAAGATAAGCACAAACAAAGTTGTGAAATTTCTGGTATAGCAGGTAAGAAAATTGTCTATGTTGACGATGAGTATAATAAAGGCTGGAAAAACATACTCTCTGCCATTTTTGAGCAAAGCGGAGCGAAATTCGTGTGTTATGAAGGTTTTCGTAAGGATTTTACTTGTGAGCAACAAATAGAAAACATCAATGCTTTTGTTGATGAGAACGACGCTGACTGCTATATAATAGATCTTAGACTTCACGAAGATGACTTTAAGCAGACCAAGAACTTGTCCGGTCATAGAGTCGCAAAACATATAAAGGAAATCAATGAAGGCAATCAAATTGTTGTATTCTCTGCCTCTAATAAGATTTGGAATCTAAAAGAGCAATTAGATAAAATCAAAGCCTTGGGATATGTCCTTAAAGAATCGCCAGATTTGAATCTGAACCGGGAAAATTCAATGTTACTCTACAAGGAATTTGCTTGTTTAATCAAAAAAGCCTGTAATCTATCATACTTGAGACAACTATACACTGCACAAAAAGAATTGTGCCATATATCATCAAGCGAGGCTAAAAGATTGGACACAATAATAAGGCTTTTGAGCCTCGATAATGCAGAAGAGAACCAAGACTTACTCGGAGCTGTACTATTGAACGAAATAGTTTTTGTTGAAGACTATGTTAAAAAAACCAAAGGGTATAATGTATACACTAGTGGTACGGATGTATATTTTGCAAATGATAATGATAAGAATTTTTCACAGCTGCTAACGGGGCATATGTTCTTCAAACGTGAGGAAATTGATGGTCATTCAACAGTAATCGACATAGACGGTTTTCATGAAGAATGTACCCCTGCGCCAAATGGATGGTGTGAGATCACAAAATCCGATGTCACATTGATTTCTGCAGCATTGTTCATAGGATTTGGCATGAAATTGTCTGATGTAAAACAGTACGTTCAACTAAAAAAGTTAAGAAATACCCAAGTCGCTCATGGTGGAAATATCAAAGATATAAAAGCCGCAATGTTGGTTGAATTCTACCATCGTGTCATTTATCCAATGATAAAAAAGAACTGATATTTATGGCAATTTTCTACCCGTCCTTTGACAAAATAAAGCGTTTCAAGGTGCAGCCTACTGAAGGAGAAAGCACTTTGCTTAATTTCCTAGATGCCACATTGGATGATTCCTTTGAGGTGTTCTTCAATCCGTATCTCAATGGAGATCGGCCTGACGTGCTTATTATGCGCAAAGACCATGGCGTAATGGTTATAGAAGTAAAGGACTGGAATTTGGGTAACTTTTATCTGGATGAAAAAAGGAAATGGGTTTATAAACCGAATGGTTCTGTCGTGAAATCTCCGTTAGACCAAGTATTGAAATACAAGAATAATCTCTTTGACCTTCATGTGGCCGATTTGCTTCAGATGAAAATCAAGGATTTCCGTCATTTCAATATGGTGAGTTGTGTAATATATTTTCATTGTGCAAGTCAGTCTTATCTAAACAACTTGCTCATAGCTCCATATAAAGATGACAAGAAGTATCAAACATTCCTGAAGTACAATATTGACTTTATCGGAAACGATGCATTGAACAAAGATAACTTCTTCTCGTTGCTGCAGAAAAGATACATGCTGACACAGCAACCTTCAATGTTCTTTAAAAGTAATCTGTATGAAAACTTCAAAAGGATACTAACACCACCCTTACACATGCGTTCGCAAGGTGTTCCATATATGTATTCCGACAAGCAGAAGAGTATCATATATTCTGAAACCTTAGAGCAAAGAGTACGTGGCGTTTTTGGTTCTGGCAAGACAACTGTTCTGGCTGCACGTGCAGTGCGAGCATATAAAAGAGCATTGGAACGGAACAATAATCCACGAATTCTCATACTGACATTCAACATAACGTTGAAGAACTTTATCCATGACAAGTTGTATAGGGTTGACGAAGAGTTTCCCATTGAAAATTTTATCATTGTGAACTATCATCAGTTCATCAATGCAGAACTTAACAATTTGGGAATCGAATTCGAAATACCTAGCGGAATGCCAAAAGATGAAATTGGTAAGTACCTTGAAAAAGCATTCTATGGCAACGTGCAACTATTTGACGAGCATAAAAAAGAAATACGTAAATATGATGCTGTTCTTATAGATGAAATACAGGATTATCACAGACCTTGGATGGATATCATCAAGAATTATTTTCGCGACCCACTTGGCGACTATGTCTTGTTTGGAGATGTAAAGCAAAACATATATGGTCAACTAACGGAGAAAAAGGATGTTGTTACCAATGTGCGTGGTGTGAATGATTTGAAATATTGTTTCCGTTCCGATTTTAAGGTTAGAGACTTGGCACAATCATTCCAACGCAACATCTTTGGCGAAAAATATGATGTTGATGATTTTTCCGAGAATGGTACATATTCATTCTTTGGTCAAGAACAGGATAAAGAGGGATACATAAACTATATGTATCTTCAGAAAAACAAGCCAATCGTTGCTTTGTATAATATCATACGTGGCAATATACTTAACAAGAATTCGAACATATCTCCTAACGATATAACAATCCTTGGCTATACAACCAATTTGTTGCGTACATTCGACTTGTACTATCGGTATGCAAGTAGAGAAAAGACAAATTCGATGCTTGAGACCATTGAAATAATGTACATGACGCATTTAAATTACATTGGTAAAAACAAAGAAAACAATCCGCATTCCGGGTGGTTTAATAGTATATGTGAACAATTTAAGAAGAAACTATTCCCGAATAGGGAGAAACTGTATGACAATGATGTCATCAAAATTCGACAACGCGTTGCTATCCTTTTTTCCATATATGATTTGTGTGAAGAGTATACCAATACATTCGATCCTCGATTGGAAGAAGAATGCATAAAATGCAGAATCAGTCTTGCTGCATTTAAAGCTTTCAGAGAACACTATAAGGAAAACTTAACCAATTTCAAACTCGAGGTTTATGCTGATAATTATAAGAACATTCGAGACAACAAGAAATTGCATTTTTGGATGAATAGCGGAACCATTAAAATTTCAACCATCAATTCATTTAAAGGATGGGAAAGCGAAGTCGTGTTTCTTATCTTGGAGCCTCGCTATGACACAACAACACCCTTTAATATGTCTTTTGACGAGTTGCTTTACACTGGACTTACACGCTGCAAAAAGAATCTAGTAATCATCAATTTCGGTAATGCCGAATATGATTCAAAAATCCGTCCACTTATTAATTCAATAAAATAGCTATGCCTGCAAACAAGAATGCAATGACAAGATATAAGATACTGGACGAGCTACTTAGTAGCCGGTATCACAACTACTCCCTTGATGATTTGACGGAGGAAGTAAGCAATCGTCTATGTGAGATGAATTCCAAATCAAATGGGGTCGTCCGCCGCACTATAGAAAAAGATATATACTATCTTGAGAAAGAAGGACCATTTCTTGTTGAGATAGAGCGATATACGGCACCAGGATACAATAGGGAAAAACAGGAATCGTTCAGCAAGCAATGTCTGCGCTATGCAAATCCAGGTTTCTCGATATTCAAGAATGACATGAGCGACGATGAGGAATACTTGTTGAAAGAGGCTCTTTCCATATTGGAACAATTTGAGGGACTGCCTAACCTTGAAGCCCTTGAAGGTCTGCGTCTAGGCTTAGGGGTGAAGAGGAATGACAGAAAAATTATATCGTTGGCAAAGAATCCTATAGAAGATTCTAATATTCTTGGAGAGCTGTTTACCGCTATCTCTCAAAAGCAGGTCATCAAGTTGCATTACCATAAATTTCAAGACTCAAACAAGAACCTGAGTGTAAACTTACATCCATACCTGCTCAAAGAATACAACCGCAGATGGTATTTGTTTGCCGCCACCGAATCTGACGAGAAGTTCCTCTGTTTTGCACTCGACAGAATAGACAGCATTGTGCCACTACCATCCCATCACTATCTCGAATACGAGGGAGACATCAACGAAAGGTTTGAGGACATTATCGGTGTCACGCTCAATGATGGTTCCGTTTTGAAGATTGTCTTTTGGGTCAGCGACAAATCGAAAGACTACATCGATACCAAGCCTATTCATGAATCACAGAAACATATCAATACAGACATTGAGGAGCGATTAAGAAGTGATCATCCTATTCTTAAAGGTGGAAGGTTCTTTCAGATAGAGTGCATTGAAAATTACGAACTGATTCGCGAACTGTCTTCCTTCGGTAAGGAACTGATTGTGCTCCAGCCGTCAGAAATCAGGGAAACTGTAGCAAAAAGAGTGGCGGAAATGAACGAAATGTACAATAGATTATAATTACGAACGATGAGTTCGTGAGCATGGCATAATTTTGCGCCAACAAAAGATAAAAAATATTATAGCAATGAAAAATCATCCTTTCTGCAGTTTTTGCTGTAATCAGCAGCACTGCTTTCGCACAGTTCAACGTTGGTTCGTCTACCTCAACTCATACCGACATGTTCGGCAATACAGTTACGACCCATCGTGATTCATACGGGCGCACTACAGGCACATCAACTACTAGTCGTACCGGCATGTTCGGCAATACGACTACAACCCATCGAGATTCCTATGGACGTACGATAGGAACTTCTACAACTGGTCGCACAGTTATGTTTGGTAATACAACCACCACACATCGTGACTCTTATGGTAACACCACGGGAACTTCTACAACCGGTCGTACAGACATGTTTGGCAATACTACTACCACGCATCGTAATTCTTATGGTAATACAACTGGGACCTCAACTACGGGACATACAGATATGTTTGGCAACACAACGACCCAACAACGCAGTTCAAATAGCAACAGTTCCATTTGGACTTGGTAGTCTTTCATCCCAACATAATTTCAAATAAGACTTAGCAATGAAGAAAATATTATTTCTTATGACAATGACATTTATGTGCATCTGTGCCGATTTAATAGCAGAATGGAAAGTAATGAAGTATAGGCATATCAGATATTTGAAAGCCATATACATAGTCGCTTTTATTGCATTGACAAGTGCATTCTTTTCTTGTCAATCAAGGAAAGAGAAGAGAACCAACAGTACGGAAAAGCGCTGGCTTACGTTTGAGAACGATTATTTCTCGCTGATGTATCCCTGCAGCTATTATATAGACGGTGATTTTACAATAGGAGCAGACAATTTGCAGAATACTCCTGCTGACTCTACGATTAATCCGATCAATGAAATTGATGTGGTTCCTTATAATCTGACAAAAGAAACGCCATGGTTGCACATTGTTTTATCGAGATGCAAGATTCACCTGCCACTCCGTGACTTTATGCAAAACTCTATCGCCTTTAAAGGTATGGGTGAAGAAAAAGTGCTACTGTGCTCGGATGTTGACAGCGTCTCTCTTGCAGGATTACCGGCATTGGCCGTCACTTTTGGCCATCTTCAAGCACCCGGAGACACCTTGGTGCAACGGCAGTATATTGTGCAACTGCCCGACTATAAGCTGTATTATATCAACATAGAATGCAGCAGCGAAATAGTGCGTGATCCGGATAAGATGGCTCCGATATTCAAAATATTGGATACATTGAAATTTAAATAGGCGAGGCATATTTGCCGTCGTTTTTGATGGGCTCCATGTGGATGACGACGTGGGTGGCAGGGCCGTAGGCGGCTTTTAGGCGTTGCTCAATGTTGGTGGCATGGCGATGAGCTTCATAAAGCGACAGGCCGGCGGGCATGCGGATGTGCATTTCTATGGCGATGTGATTGCCCAGACGGCGGGTGCAGAGATGGTGCATGCCGCTCACGTCGGGTTCGCTTTGGGCTATTTGCATGATGTTTTTTTCGACATCGTCAGGGAGGCTTTGTTCGAGCAGGTCGCCTGTGGATTGCCGCAACAACCGGTAGGCTGCCTTGATGATGAATATGCTTACGATTACGGCAGCTATAGGATCCAATATGGCCCATTGGTTGCCCAGCAGAATGGCTCCGCCAATGCCGATGGCCGTCCCTATGGATGACAAGGCATCACTGCGGTGATGCCAGGCATTGGCCATTACGGCAGGTGAATTTGTCACGCGTCCCACCTTTAGTGTAAAGCGGTAGGTCCATTCTTTTAGTGCGATGCTTATGAGTGCGGCCGCAAGTGCAATTAGGCCGGGAGGTTCCGGTTGCTCGCCGCGAAAAGCCTTGAAGATGCTGCTCAGGCCGCCATACAATATAGCTATTCCTACTGTTGCGAGAGCTATGCCTATGATGGCCGTGGCCAACGTTTCGTATTTCCCATGCCCGTAGTCGTGATCCTTGTCTTGAGGCTTGTCGCTCAGGTGTACGAAGAGCATTACCACAATGTCGGTCAGGAAATCCGTGAGCGAGTGGGTGGCATCGGCTATCATGGCGGCTGATGAGCCTAAAATGCCGGCCGTATATTTGAATACTACGAGCAGCGCATTTATCAAACTGCCTTGAAGGGTTACTTTGTAGATGGCCTTTTCGCGTGTCGTTTCGTCCATTATGCGTGATTTTGTTCTTGTTAGGGTGCAAAGATAGGGAAAAATGTGTTTGGTATATGTTGCGTGCAGGTTTTTTGACGAGCCTGGTGAGCCAGTTGTTAGTGTAAAAAACCCTAACTTTGCACGCTGAATCAACGAAACAAAGTATAGATGAGAAAAACAACATCATTGTTCAGCGTGTTGCTTCTGTCATTGGTCTCTATCTGCTGTTATGCGGGAGGCCATCTGACGAATACGAACACAAGTATTGCTTTTAACAGGAATTTTGCCCGTAATGCCACATTGGAACTTGACGGAGCTTATTCCAATCCTGCCGGTCTTGCCTGGCTTGGCGACGGACTTCATTTGGCGTTCAATCTGCAAAGTGCCTATCAGAAGCGCAACATTGAGGCTGCTTTTGCTCCTTTCGGCATGAATGCCGACCACCCTGCCGGTGAAGATGGGAAACGCAACTTCAGAGGTTCGGCCGCAGCTCCTGCCATTCCTTCGGTGCAGGCAGCCTGGCAGAAGGGTGATTGGACGGTTTCGGCCAACTTTGCCATTACGGGTGGTGGCGGCAAATGTTCGTTCAACGAGGGACTGCCATCGTTCGAGAGTCAGGTGGCCATGATTCCGGCCATGCTGACGCAAGCAGGGATGAGCTGCGATGCATATTCGCTTGATACATATATGTATGGACGACAATATGTATATGGCTTGCAGGCAGGGCTTACGTGGCGTGCCTTTGACAATTCAGACGGGCAGGGATTGGCCTTTCATGCCGGTGCGCGCATGAATTATGTGTCGAACAAGTATACAGGCTATTTGAAAAGAATCAGTGCACGCATTAACGGACAGATGACCGAATTGAATCCGTTTTTCGGTGCTGCAGCCGGTGAGGCTGCCGCTTTGGCCTCCCAATACGAGACGGCTGCCTTGCAGGCCAGGGCAGACAATAACGAAGCTTTGGCACAGCAGTACGAGGCGGCCTCGGCTGCTGCCCGTACCAAGGCCGGAACTTATGAAGCATATGCAGGTGCAACGGCCGACAAGGAGCTTGATTGCTCGCAGTCGGGATGGGGGCTTACTCCGATTATAGGTGTCGACTATAAGTTGGGGCGGCTTAATTTGGCTGCTCGTTGCGAGTTGAATACGCATCTGAATATCGAGAATGATACCAGAATCAATACTACCGGCGTGAAGGCTTATGACAATGGTGTCAATACGCCTAACGACCTGCCGGGCATGCTTTCACTGGGTGCGCAATATGATTTTTGGTCGAAGTGCCGTGTCATGGCCGGTTACCACTATTATTTCGACAAGAATGCCGGCATGGCAGGCAATAAGCAGGACTATCTGAAGCACAATACCAACGAGTGGCTCATGGGCGTGGAAGTGCCTGTTACGAAACATCTGCTGTTGAGCTGTGGCGGGCAGCTGACAAATTATGGCTGTTCGGACGAGTATCAGAGCGACATGAGTTTCTCATGCGACAGCTATTCTATTGGCTTTGGTGCCCGTATCAGTGTTTCGCCCAAGGTGGACATTGATGTGGCTTATTTCTGGACTTCCTATAGTGACTATACAAAGGAGTCGGACAATTACAACGGCACGAGTTTTCGCGGAACCGACATCTATTCGCGCACCAATAAGGTGTTTGGTGCCGGTGTCACTTTCAAGCTGTAGCGCCATTTACTCGTTGACATAAAAAAGCCTCGCGACACTTAAAATCGCGAGGCTTTTTCTTTGAATGGCTGCAGCTGTGGTTGTCAGAGCAGTGCCTGCATCTTGGCTTCTACGTCGGCGGCGGGGATGGCTCCTACGGTTTTGTCGACCACTTCGCCGTTTTTGAAAAACAGGATGGTTGGAATGTTGCGTATGCCGAAGCGGGCCGAAAGTTCGGGGCTTTCGTCAACATCGACTTTTCCTACGATTATTTTACCATCGTATTTTTCGGCCAATGCTTCTACTATAGGTGCCATTCTCTTGCAAGGCCCGCACCATTCGGCCGAGAAGTCAATCGCCATAGGTTTGTCTAATGCTGCATATTCAGCAAAGTTCAGGTCTGTGATTTCGATTTCCATTGTTATTGATATTTTTATTGTTGCTTCCTGTGTTGTTTGTGGGTGCAAAGTAACAGCTTTTTCGGGATATTCACCCTATGAGGAGTGAAGAATCTTTTAAAAACGGCTGTGTCATTTCCTTGTCAATTGATTTTGTAGGTGAAGCCGTTCTGGCTATCCAGATAGTCCAGCATCTCTTTACAGACGTCGACTTTGCAGCCGGTTGCTTTTAAAAAGATGTGCGACTTGCTCTTGTTGTCATTCAGATTGAAGTAGACCGTGGTATTACCTTTGTTTCCAAGGCAGTATGAGATGAAGTCTTCGCAAAACGTTTCGTCGAGTCTGTCAATGCCGGTCGAGATGGTGATTTTCTCGATGGCGGTCTCTTTGATATCGGCAAGAAATTCTATTTTTTCAATCTTCAATTCGATTTGTGTGGGATCCCATCGTTTGGGTTGAGCCCGGCCTGTGATATAAAGTGCATTGCCCGGGATAAGATAGTTTCTGAATGTGCTCCAGTCGGTACCGAACAATGCTATTTCACCTTGCCCGCTATAGTCTTCCATTTTGGTTATTCCATAGGCCGTGTTGCGTTTGGAGACGCCTTCGCGTACCAAGGTTACGATTCCGCCCAGTGTTACTTGCTGCCCGGCATACTTTTTCAGCTGGTCAAGGTCGTCCAGATGGAGGGTGCAGATGTTCTTGATGACAACTGCGTAGCTGTCGAGTGGGTGTGCCGATAGATAGATGCCTATCAGTTCGCGTTCCTTGTTGAGTTTTTCCAATTGTGTCCATTGTGTTTGGAGTGCCGGAATTTCGGGCTTGCTTATCTCGAAGGCTTCCATGCCGCCGAAGAGGCTGTTGCTGTTGTTGGCCAGGTCGTTTTTGTAGGTTTGTCCGTAGCGTATGAGTTGTTCCAGGAATGTTTCGCCTTTGTTGTTGGCTTCAAAAAACTGTTCGCGTCTGATGTCTTTGAAGCAGTCGAGTGCTCCTGCTATGATCAGATTTTCCAATGTGCGGCGGTTACACGACGAAAGGTCGATGCGTTCTACAAAGTCATAGATGCTTTTGTAAAGGCCGTTTTGGTCGCGTTCTTTGACAATGTTTTCTATTGCCGCAGTGCTCACGCCCTTGATGGCCCCCATGCCGAAACGTATGTCATTGTGTTTGTTGACGCTGAATTTCAGACGGCTTTCGTTGATGTCAGGTCTCAGTGTCTGTATGCCGATGGATTTGCATTCGTCCATCAGCTTTGTGATGTCGTTGATGTTGGCAAGGCTTCGGCTCATGACGGCGGCCATGTATTGCGAGGGGAAGTTGGCCTTGAGGTAAGCTGTCTGATAGGCTATCCACGAATAACAGGTTGCATGGCTTTTGTTGAATGCATACGAGGCGAAGGCCCGCCAGTCGTTCCATATCTTTTCCAGTATTTTCGGGTCGTAGCCGTTTTTGGTGCCGCCTTCGATGAACTTGGGGTAGAGGTGGTTTAGTTTCTCTATCTGTTTCTTTCCCATTGCCTTGCGCAGTGTGTCGCTTTGGCCGCGTGTGAAGCCGGCTATCAGTCGTGACAGCAACATCACCTGCTCCTGATAGACGGTGATGCCATAGGTCTCTTTCAGATATTTCTCCATGCAGGGCAAGTCATAGACGATGGGTTCTTCGCCTTTCTTGCGTTTGATGAAGCTGGGTATGTATGACATGGGTCCCGGCCGGTAGAGGGCGTTCATGGCTATCAGGTCTTCAAAGACGGAAGGTTGCAGTTCGCGCAGGTATTTCTGCATGCCCGGTGATTCAAACTGGAAGGTGCCGATGGTTCTTCCTTCGCAGAACAGCTGATAGGTGGCGGGGTCGTTGATGTCGAGATGGTCTACATCGATTTCTATGCCCAGGCTGATTCGGATGTTTTCAACGGCTTCTTTCAGTATGGAAAGTGTTTTCAGGCCGAGAAAGTCCATCTTGATGAGTCCGGTTTCTTCAATGACCGAGCCTTCGTATTGTGTGCAGCGCAGTTTCTCGCCTGTCTCTTTGTCGTCGGCAGTGCTTACGGGAACCCAGTCGGATATGTCGTCGCGGCAGATAATGGTTCCGCAGGCATGCACACCGGTGTTCCTTACGTTGCCTTCCAGCATTTTGGCATAGCGTATGGTGTCGTGCAGCAACGGGTTCGGTGAATGTTCGGCTTCGGCGAGTTCGGGTATGGCTGCTATGGCGTTGGTCAGGTTCATCTTGGGCACTTTGCCGTCGGGTCCTTCGGGCAGCTTGTCGGGAATCAGTTTGCAAAGCCGTTGGCTTTCCGAGAGAGGCAGTTTTTCCACGCGTGCCACATCCTTGATGGCCAGCTTGGTTGCCATGGTGCCGTAGGTGATGATGTGGGCAACTTTTTCTTTGCCATATTTCTTTGTGACCCAGTCTAACACGCGTCCGCGCCCGTCGTCATCGAAGTCTACATCGATATCTGGCAGGCTGATTCGGTCGGGGTTGAGGAATCTTTCAAACAGAAGGTCATATTTGATGGGGTCGATTTGTGTGATTCCCAGGCAATAGGCCACGGCAGAGCCTGCCGCTGAACCACGGCCCGGCCCTACGGATACGTTGAGTTCGTTTCTTGCTGCGCTGATATAGTCCTGCACGATAAGGAAATATCCGGGAAAGCCCATTGTCTTCATCACGTGTAACTCAAAGTTGATGCGGTCTTTGACATCTTTGCTCAGGGGGTCGCCATAGCGTTCCTTGGCTCCCTTGTAGGTGAGTTCGGCCAGATAGTCGGCTTCCAGTTTGATGCGATACAGCTTGTCGTAGCCTCCCAGTTTGTCTATTTTCTTTTGCCCTTCTGCTTCGTCGCAGACCACGCGGCCGTTTTCATCGCGTGTAAATTCATCGTACAGGTCTTTTTTCGAATACTTTTTGCGATATTCCTCTTCGGTGCCGAACTCCTCGGGAATGGCAAAGTTGGGCATGATGGGGGCGTGGTCGATGCTGTAGGTTTCTATGCTGTCGCAGATGTCGCAGGTGTTTTGCAGGGCTTCGGGCACGTCTTCGAAGACGGCGTTCATTTCTTCGCGGGTCTTAAACCATTCTTGTTTTGAATAGAGCATCCGGTGGGGATCGTTCAAGTCGCTGTTGGTCATGAGGCAGATAAGGCGGTCGTGGGCCTCTGCGTTTTCCTCATCTACGAAGTGGCAGTCGTTGGTGCAGATGAGCTTTACGTTGTATTTGTGTGCCAGTTCGATGAGTACGGCATTGACTTTCTGCTGTAGCGGAAATGTTTCTCTGTTGGCTCTTTGTTCGGGGTCTTTCACTTCGTGGCGTTGGAGCTCCAGATAGAAGTCGTTGCCGAAAGTGTCTTTGAACCATCTGACCGAGGCTTCTGCGGCTTCGATGTTGCCATTGAGGATGTGCTGGGGTATTTCACCGCCGAGGCAGGCCGAGCACACTATGAGTCCTTCTCTATACTTTACGAGTTCGTCGTGGTCGGTGCGCGGCTTTTGATAAAAGCCATCGGTCCATGCCCGCGATACCAGTTTGATAAGGTTGTGGTAGCCTTTTTCGTTCTTGGCCAATACGATAAGGTGCCATCCCGATTGGTCTTCCTTGCCGTTTCTGTCGGTCATCTTGTGGTGGGCCACATACATTTCGCAGCCCAGGATGGGCTTGAACGATATGACGAAGCGGGCGGATTCGATGTTTTTCCGGCACAGGGCCAGCAGCTCTTCTTTTGATTTGCCGATGTCGTCCTTCTGGTCTTTCCTGGCAGGGTCGGGTTGGTATTGTCCCGATTCTATCAGGGCCAGCTTGTCCTCCCATTTCTTCAGTTCATCCTTTGCACCGCTTTTCTTCTTCTTTACATAGTTATAGAACTCTTTGATGCCCATCATGTTGCCATGATCTGTCACTGCCATGCCCCTCATACCGTTCTTGATGGCCTTGTCGACCAGCCGGGGTATGCTGCTTTGTCCGTCGAGAACGGAATATTGGGTATGTACGTGTAGATGAACGAAATCCTGCATGTGTTTGTCTGGTTTTAGGAATAATGAACTACAAAGTTAATGCTTTTCTTTGTTTCGGTGCAGTCAAACGGCCATCAGGAACAAATAAAATGCGTGCCCTGTCTGTATAATCTGTATTTTTTCCTTACATTTGCAATGCGTGAAGAATTGCAGGACTCTTCATTGCAGCCAAGAATAATAAAACCAGAATATTATACATGAAACTCGTTAATCTGGGAAGCAACAATACGCTTCTTAATCAGTTTGTGAGCGAAATCCGCGATGTGACAGTACAGAATGACCGGTTACGCTTTCGCAAGAACATAGAGAGAATAGGTGAAGTTATGGCTTACGAGATAAGCAAGGCTTTACCCTATGCAGAGAGGGATGTGACCACTCCGTTGGGCACGGCCCGCGTCAGTGTGCCG
>ERZ808252.1861-NODE-1861-length-14141-cov-14.420346_pt1 | contig 14141 bp, 12 predicted proteins | sample MGYA00521242_ERZ808252 | MGnify/ENA primary metagenome ERZ808252 (study PRJEB31516, sample SAMN03275581) | gut metagenome | biome: mammalia-associated habitat; material: feces | host: Papio cynocephalus | place: Kenya | collected 2012-08-07 ...
GCATGAATCAAGATGAAAACGCAGGTGGGACAAACTGAAAACTTGTTAATAAAAGTGCATGGGTTGTCGTGTGACCAGAAAAAATGAATAACTTTGCATGGGCAAGGCGTGCATGACGATGGCGGTACACAGCCGTTGTTATCGCACACAGCCTGGTATTCAGGTATCATGGCGGATGATATATCTCGCCATCAACGTATATTTATAACACCTTGTTCGCAGCCACCGCCACCGAAAGTCGTGCCGGCGCAGGACATTATGAGCCGAACGGACGCACATAGGGCGCGGGGCTGACGGACAGGACCATGCAAAACAAAAGTAAAATGGGTAAATTCTATTCCGCGCTCCTGCTGCTGCTCTCGATGGCGGCAGGCGCAAACGCCGACGTACAGCCGCCGGTGATCAAGGCCCCGGGACAGTACACGGGCCGCTCCTTCGTAGCCAACTGGGCCGGAAACGGCGACGAGCAGTATCTGCTCAGCGTCTATAGGCTCAGCGACAATCAGACCAACGTGAGCGAGGACTTCAGCAAGGTGAACCAGACCGACGGCAAGATCGACGCCTCCAACACGGGGCTGCCCGAGGGATGGGACGTGGACATCGCGGCCAACGGATCGAAGGACGTGGTGTACTACAACGACCGCAACCACATCCTGCTCGACGCCAACGCCGACAAGGTGACCACGCCGGTGATCGTGGGCGGCAACTTGTCGAGCTTCGTCATCAACGCCAACCTCGTCAACGCCGACGGCATCGCACAGGACAACTCCTCGGTGTTCTACGTGAAGGTGTACGACAAGGCCGGCGACCTGGTCACCTCCGGCCAGATAGAGGCCATGTACTTCGCAATGCGGCAGGACTTCGACCTCGCAGAGGCGTTCGGGTACATGCCGGCCAACATCGGGAAGGTGGAGATCGGCCTGGAGAAGAGCGACGGAAAGTCGGTCGGCGACATCGCCATCAACTCCATCACCTATGCCTATGATGCCCCGGAGTACGTGCTCAGCGACGTCGCCACGACCGCGGAGAGCTATCTGGTCGACAACCTCGACCCGGAGCTGGTGTATTACTACTACGTCAAGGCCAAGAGCGGCGCGCAGGTGTCGCCCATGTCGGGCATCTGGACTGTGGACGAGTTCCTCCCCACCACGGCCCAACCGGCCACCGAGCTGACCAGCACGTCCTTCGTGGCCAACTGGGAGTACCTCCCGCGCTCGGCCGGCTATGTGCTGCAGCCCTACCGCTACGACGTGGCGGAGGAGTCGGGAGAGAAGGAAGTGCTCGGCGAGTCGTTCTCAAAGTCGAACTCGGGCACCGTCGACGACCCCGTCACCTCGGTGCCGTCGCCCGATGAGCTGACCGACAACCCGGGATGGACGGGCAGCAACCTCATCGCCGCCGACGGCATGCTCGGGGCCAACAGCGGCCGGTTCCCGGTCAACATGTCCTACGTCCACTCCCCGGAGATGAACCTCTCGGGCAATGGCGGACGCTACACCATCCGCGTGAAAGCCCACGGCACGCCGGGCGACCAGCTCAGCATCTACCACGTGGGCTACATGGTCGACGGCGCGCTCAACATACACAAGCTCACCTTCGACGACAACGGCGACGTGGACGAGACCTGGCAGATGGACGACGGCGACGAGCAGACGGTCCTCTCGTTTGAGGAGAGCAAGCTCAAGCCGTTCCTGCTCGACGAGGTGCGGGTCTCGATGGCGGTGGAGAAGGGCGACACGAGCATCGTGAAGCTCGACGCGGTGGACGTCAACGACAGCAAGACCACCTCCTACCGGCTGGACCATCTCAAGGAAAACGCCACCTACAGCTACACCGTGCAGGGCTGGCGCACGGACGAATACGGCAACCGTGTGGAGTCGCAGATTTCTGATCCCGTCTACGTAAGGCTCGCCGACGCCACCGGAATAGGCGCCGCGCCTGCGGCGGAAGGACAGCCCACCGTGCGCATCGACGGCACGACCCTCACCGTGGCGCTGCCACACGACGCGCCCATCTACGTGTTCACGGCCGACGGCGCTGCCCAAAGGGTGCTCCAAGGCAAGACCGGAGAGAACGTCCTGTCCCTCGAGAGCGGCCGCGCCTACATCGTCAAGGCCTACGGCTACGCCTTCAAAGTAGCCGTAAGGTAGCAGAGGCCGCCCCACCCCGCACGGGGAGATGCGGCTTTTAGCACACAAGCAGGGGCTGCCCCGCGACCGCGAGATGTGGTCATGGGGCAGCCCCTGCGCTATGGTATGGCTTACGGCCGCGCCTATCCGCCCATGCCGCGCCTCTTCCTTGCACTATCTTGCGGTAGCGCTGATATGGCAAAGGCAGTTATAACCAGTGAGCATCGAGCAGGAAAACTGCGGGATGGTGATAGCGGAACCTGTAATATTTAGCAGTAGAATTGCTGTAAAACGCAACAACATGGACAATTATTCCCATTATCTTTTTTGATTATCCATGATAATTTTTACCTTTGTAAACTAAGAAACACATGAAAGGGCATGGCGAAGAAAGACATCAATCGCATCAAGATAGTATGGGTCGAGAACAAGAGAACGGCCAAGTGGCTGGCTGACGAACTGGGCAAAGACCCTGCCACGGTGAGCAAGTGGCGCACCAACAGTTCGCAGCCAAGTCTCGAAACACTTGTGCAAGTGGCAGAAGCACTCGATGTGGATGTGCGCTCGCTCGTCGTGCAGACGAAGAAAAGCCGAATGGAGATCGAAACGGAGAGGTTTCTCAGCATATCGTTAAATGTATAGAACAAAAATATACTCCAATGGAACACAATATTAATGACAAGATAGAGTGGACCGTGATATTTGTCAGGGAATTCGGCAAGCGTCACGGTCTGACATTGAAGCAAGCGTTCAATTATCTACTGCGCTATAAAGGCATCAGTTTTGTTGAACGTCACTACGACTATATGCACACGCAGTCTTTTTCATCGGCTGTAGACGACATGACGGAATATTGCCATAAATTAGGAGGAGGCATCGCATGAAACTTTATCATGGGACGAATCAAAGCTTTGTCGCTATCGACCTAATGAAGTCTAAACCGAATAAGGATTTTGGGCGAGGCTTTTATCTTTCACCCGATTATGAACAAGCTCTCAATATGGCACAAATCAAAACGGAGCAGTTGCAAGAGGGAGAGCCTATAGTTATGGAATATGAGGTAGATGAGATTGAAATGCAAAAGCTGCAAATCTTGCGTTTTGAAGAATATAGTGAAGAATGGGCTGAATTCATACTTGCCAACAGAAGTAATGTGACAGCCGGCTCCATTCATCAATATGATATCGTTATTGGTCCGATAGCTGATGACAGAGTTGGAGTTCAACTATGGAAATATGAAAACCAGTTGATTGATTTGCCAACGCTTGTGGAGAAACTGAAATATATGAAAGGAAAGACCATTCAGTATTTCTTCGGAACTGAAAAAGCGGTATCACTATTAAAACGAGTAAAATGATGGTGGATGAGAAAATAATAATGAAGGACAATATGGTAACAAAGCTTGCCATATTGCTGATACAACACGGAGAAGCCTCCACAATGCAGGATGCTCTTTCTACTGTTTTGAATTCAGAAACGTATCAGCTCTTACAGAATGACAAAACTTCTCTGTATTACCAAAGCCCAGGCTATGTGTACGATTTCCTTGTGAATGAGCTTCATGAGGGAAAAGCAAAGTAGAAGATTATGACAACAAAGGAAATTGACGAAAAATCGTTTGATAACGCGCACCGTCTCTATGAGTCGGGCGATATAGACAATATACCTGTCGGCACGATGGTAGGCCTTCAGCAGATACACCATTATCTGTTTGAGGCCCTATATCCGTTTGCTGGCGTCATCTGCGATAAGAATATAGCCAAAGGCGGTTTTCGCTTTGCCAATAGTCTTTATCTTGATGCAGCCCTCGCTGCCGTAGAAAAGATGCCAGAAGACACTTTTGAGCATATCATTGAAAAGTATGTAGAGATGAACGTGTGTCGTCCTTTCATGGAGGGCAATGGCCGTTCCACTCGCATTTAGCTCGACATAATGCTGAAACGCTCACTTGGAAAGGTGGTCAACTGGCAGTATGTGGGCAAAGACCAATACCCCTCGGCAATGGAACGTTCTCCCATCAATGACCTCGAACTGCGCTATCTCCTCTCGCAGCATCTGACCTCTGATACAGAGAACCGTGAAGTGATATTCAAGGGGATTGAGCAGAGCTATTATTATGAGGGGTATGAGAAGTAAATAATAGTAAAGGTTGAAATAACAATATGATTACAAAATCGAATATAAGGACACTACTTGATTTACTTGGATTCTCTCAAGATGGAAATGTCTACATCAAGAGATATGAAGATATTGAAGCTACATTGAAAGTTGATGTCGCTTCTGAGCATATATTCTATAAGGAATCTGGTATTACAGTGGGAAGAGAAACAACAAGCAATTTCTCAGAACCAGAGAATTTCGTTGTTTTAGAATGTGTTGACCGTCTGTTGTCAAAGGGATATAGAACTGAACACATTGAACTTGAGCCGCAATGGAAACTTGGACATAGCAGCAAGAGTGGCTATGCGGACATTTGGATTCGTACTTTTGGCGATGGCAGAATAATAGGCACAGATGAAGACAAAGATTCATTGCTCATCATAGAATGTAAGAAAGCGGATGAATTTCAAGGCGCATGGAACGACACCTTAGAAGATGGAGCCCAGTTGTTCAGTTATTTCCAACAGGAAAAGTCTACAAATTTTTTATGTCTATACACGTCTGACATAGTAGAAGGCAAAGTTGTTCCTGACTATTATTTACTCAATGTCCAGGACAACAAGAAGATGTTGGAGAATGAGGAAGATGCCCTTTCATACGATAAAGCTTCAAATAACAAGCAATTGTATCGTGTATGGCATGAGACGTATCATTGCGACTATGCCCGGATTGGATTGTTCGAGGAAACTGTACAACCTTATCATATTGGTAAGGACAAGTACACCGTGGCTGATTTGAAGGCTGTAAGCAATGAGACTATCAAAAAGAAATACAGCGAATTTTCCAATATCCTCCGTCAACATAATGTAGGAGCTCATGAGAATGCTTTTGATAAGTTGGTGAATCTTTTTCTTGCCAAGGTGGTTGACGAAACAAACAATCCTGACAATCTCCATTTTTATTGGAAGGGTTCTGCATACGATGATGACTTCCAACTGCAAGACCGCTTGCAACGTCTTTATCGAGATGGAATGAAAAAGTTTCTCGGTGAAGACGTTACATATATAGAAGACGCTGAGATTGACAAGGCTTTCCGTCGTTTCAAGAACGATCCTGACGCTACGCGCAAGACAATCAAAGATTATTTTAGGGCTTTAAAATTCTTTTCGGATAATGACTTCTCTTTCATAAGCGTACACAACAAAAAACTTTTCCAACAGAATGCCATTATTCTTAGAAAAGTAATTCTTATGCTGCAAGACATACGCTTGAAGGATTCTGATACCCATCAGTTTCTCGGCGACTTGTTCGAGGGATTCCTAACAAAAGGCGTAAAGCAGAGTGAGGGCCAGTTCTTCACTCCGATGCCCATTGTGCGTTTCATCGTAACATCATTGCCTTTGGAGCAGTTGATAAAAGACAGCCAGGACATACCATACGCTATTGATTATGCTTGTGGCGCAGGACATTTCCTTACTGAGTATGCAGACCGTATCAAAGAGTTTGTAAGGATGTATCGTCCAGACCTTTCTTTGCATGACTATTATTCACGCATTATGGGCATAGAAAAAGAATACCGCTTATCAAAGGTTTCCAAGGTATCTGCTTTCATGTATGGCCATGATGAGACTCAGATAGTGTATTCTGATGCGTTGAAGTCACATCCGAATGTAGAAGAGGGTAAGTACAGTGTGCTTATTGCCAATCCTCCATATTCAGTTTCAGGATTTCTCGAGACCCTAAGCGATCAAGACAGAAAGAAATACAAATTATTCAACAGCAATATCAACTTGGCTAAGAACAATGCCATTGAGACATTCTTCATTGAACGTGCTGCCCAACTAATGAAAGCTGGTGGCGTTGCTGGCATCATATTGCCTGTTTCTGTATTGAACAAGGGCGGAATTTATGCCAAGGCGCGTGAGATTATTTTGGAGAACTTCCATATTGTATCATTGGTGGAATTAGGCTCAGGAACATTTGGCAAGACAGGGACAAACACTGTTGTCATGTTCCTGCGTCGTAAGGAGACGAACACTCCTGACGCTGACCACTATGCTAACCGTGTGGAGTGCTGGTTCAATCTGAGCGAAAGCGGAGACGAGGTGTACCAGGATACGGAACTCATGGAGAAATATTGCGAGCACCTTGGATATGCCGTAGAGGATTACCAAGAGTTCTTGAAAGGCAACATGACCGAAACTTTCATCAATTCAGAGGTGCTGCAAACTTATCACAACTCGTTTTTCGGGACTTCACGCAACGCAATGAAAGATGTGTGCGAGGAAGCCAAGAACATCCGTACACGTTATGTAGCCAAGACAAAGACTGCAACATTCAAGGCATTGTCAGCCAATGAAAAGAAGAAAGAGGCTGGCAAGGCTTTCTATGCCTTTGTGAAAGCTATTGAGCGAGAGAAGATGTATTTCTTTATGCTTGCCGTGCAGACGGAAAATCCTGTGCTTTTGGTGAAGTCGCCACTGCCCAAGAAGAATGAGTCCAACGAAAAGATAAAAAAATTCTTGGGCTATGAGTGGATTAACCGTAAAGGGCATGAAGGCATTCATTATCTTAATGTTGGAGCTGCATCCTCTGATGAAGATGCTGAAGAAAATGAAGCAGATGACAATACAATGCAAGAAATATCAGGTATTAACGCCATTAATACATGCTTGTTCAATCCCAATGACTTCAATGACACCGAGAAGATAAATTATTTAATTCGTCAGAGCTTCATGGGTGGGAAGTTCGACGTATCTGTCAAATTGGAAGAATATGTCGATTTGTACAGGACTGTTGATTTGATAGATTTCTCACGAACAGCATTTGACAAAACAATTAAAACAACTCCAATGTTGGCTTATCCCAAGTTTGAAACATCTTTGCCAACAGAAAAGTTAGGTGATATAGCTCCGTTTGTAACTGAGAAAGTTTCATATACGAAGATATCCCCTAAGAGTTACATCTCTACTGATAACATGTTGCAAAACAAGGCTGGTGTTGTGGCTTACAATGGAGTTCCAAATATAGGCAGGGTGACTCTTTACAGAAAAGGCGATATCTTGATTTCAAATATTCGGCCATATCTGAAGAAAATCTACTTGGCAAAGACTGAAGGAGGATGCTCCAATGATGTTCTTGTCTTTAGAAATACCAAAGATAATATTCTAAACGATTACCTGTATGCCATTTTGTCAAACGACATGTTCTTTGAATTCATGATGACAGGAAAGACAGGATTAAAAATGCCTCGTGGTGACAAAAAAATGATACCTAATTTTGGCATACCTGTTCCGAGTGTGGAAATACAGAAGAAAATAGTTTCTGAATGCTCAAAGACGGAAGAACTATACCAAAAATGTATTGGCAACATCAGCCGTTTAAAAGCTGAAATGGATTCTGTTCTTGCTGATTCATATTCAAAATCCACAACAGACCTTCGCCTTGACAATGAACAAGTGTTCAATCTGTCAATAGGTCGCCGTGTATTGAAAAGCGAACTGAAAAACGATGGTGCATACGAAGTATTCAGTGCCAATGTGTTTGAGCCTTTCGGCAGAACAGACTCTTCGTTGTTGGCAGATTTCTCGATGCCTTCTGTGCTTTGGGGAATTGATGGTGACTGGATGGTGAACTATCTGCAAGCAGACCGGCCTTTCCATCCTACAGACCATTGTGGAGTAATCAAAGTGCTTGACGAAAACGTTATTTTGCCAAAGTATCTTGTTTATCCTCTGCTTAAAGCTGGAGAGCATGAGCGTTTCTCACGTGCCAATCGTGCTTCAACAGAAAGAATTAAAGCCCTCACAATTCGTGTTCCATCTATCGATATACAGAAAGAAACTGTTTCTAAAGTAACAGAGATAGAAAATGAGATAAACACTTTGAAGAAAAAGATGAAAGAGTGTAAACTCCAAAAACAAGTAATACTTGACAAATACTTGAAATGATATGCAAGAATGACAGACAAGAATAAGCAACAATACATAGACTTCGAAGCCTACGAGTGCGTGGCAGAGCCACATAAGCGAGAGAGGGCCTCGGCTTGGCGCACGGCTATTGGTCTGCAGGATGTGGACGGACTGAAGGTGTCCGAATATCTGAAAGAAACGGCTGTCAAGCATATTGAGGGCGATATTACTATCGACGATGTGCGTGAACAGTTGAGGTCTTACTACGTAAATAAAACTACGCATGACGAGGGAGATGCCGAAAAGGAAGAAGCCGACCGTGTGGCAGCCAACATAGCCAAGTTGCTGAGCGAGCAGTCTTTTTCGTTCACAGCATTAGAGTTCTTGAATATACACAGGCACTTGTTTGAGGGTGTATTCAAGCATGCCGGTGAGGTGCGCCCTTACGACATCAGCAAAAAGGAATGGGTGTTACGAGGCGATAGCGTTGTGTATGGGCGTGCGGCCGACATTATGATGGCATTGCGATATGATATTCAGCAAGAGAAGGAATTCTGTTATAAAGGCCTTGCAAGGGATGAAATCATCCATCATATCGTTGACTTCGTTACCTTGCTGTGGCAAAACCACCCTTTTCGTGAGGGTAACACAAGAACGACAGCGGTGTTTGTCATCAAATATCTGCGCTCTATCGGATTCAAGGTGGACAATGATTTGTTTGCTGACAACTCTTGGTATTTCCGCAATGCCCTTGTTCGTGCCAACTATCGTAATCCGTCAAAGGGTATAGAACCCAACAAATCTTTTCTCTTCAGGTTCTTCCGCAATTTAATGTTAGGCGAACATAATGAGTTGAAGAACCGCTACATGCTGATTGGATATGCAGATGTTGGCGACACCCATACAAGCACCCATACAAGTACCCATACAAGTTTTGACGAAACTATTTCAAAGTTATCGGAAAATATAAAGCGATTGATTATTGCAATAGGCACAGACGAAAAGAGTGTGAAAGAGATGATGGAGGCGGTAGGCTTGAAGAACCGCCCCAACTTCCTGGAGTATTCTCTTACGCCAGCCATTACTCAGGGCTTGGTTAAAATGAAATTCCCCAACTCGCCCCGTCATCCTCGCCAGAAGTATCTTCTAACGGTGAAAGGGTTGGCGGTATATGGTGAATATGGAAAATCAAGGTGAAAATCGGCTTGAGCTTTCCCCCAAGGGATTTTATTGGAGGGGCAGCCTGATGCGGTTTTTGAAAACCGGTAATTAGGCTTACCTATTTTGAAAATCGTTGTTCTGGGTGGCATCAACCCAAATGAGTCATTAGATTCTGCATAAAAAGAGGGAAGGCAAGTCGCACCACACAACCTTCAGGGGCTGCCCCATGACCGCATATCTCGGTCGCACGGCAGCCCCTGCGCTATTATTGCTTGCAGTTGTGCTACGATTTTTTATGAGCGGGGCATCGTCTTCTCACGATGGGCGCATTGATTTCCTATGGCCGCGCGGCGGTCTGCCGCCTTCTCGGCCTACAGGTCGCCGCATCCGCAGGCGGCCTCGCCGTAGTCCATCGCCTTGCGCTCCCCGCGCAGCACGGCGAGGGCGTTCTCCGTGAGCGCCTTCATCTCGTCCTGGCCGGGGTAGATGTATACCGGGGCGATGAACTCCACGCGCTCCCGCACGCGGTCGGTGATGTATTCGGAGCGCGCCAGGCCTCCGGTGAGCAGGATGGCGTCGACCTTTCCCTTGAGCACCGCGCCCTCGGCGGCGATGCACTTGGCCACGTTCCAGATCATGGCGTTGAGGATCAGCTCGGCGTGCTTGTCGCCGTGCTCTATCCATCGCTCCACCTCGATCATGTCGTTGGTGCCCAGGTGGGCGATGATGCCGGCCTCTCCCGAGACGCGCTTGATGAGCTGGTCCTGCGTGTAGCGTCCCGAGAAGCAGAGCCGGATGAGGTCTGCGGCGGGCAGCGAGCCGGCGCGCTCGGGGGAGAAGGGCCCTTCGCCGTCGAGGGCGTTGTTGGCGTCGATGGCCAGCCCGCGCTCATGGGCGGCGATGGAGATGCCTCCGCCGAGGTGGCAGATGATGAGGTTCATGTCCTCGTAGCGCTTTCCCTGGGCCTTGGCGTGGCGTCGGGCGATGGCCTTCTGGTTGAGGGCGTGCCAGATGCAGTAGCGCGGCAGCAGGGGCGAGCCGGAGATCTTGGCCTCGGGGGCCAGCTCGTCGACCACGCCGGGGTCGGCCACGAAGCTGGGGCAGCCCACCTCGCCGGCGATCTCGTGGGCAATGATGCAGCCCAGGTCGCAGGCGTGCTGGTGGAGGGCCTTGCGCTGGTCCTCGACCATCTGGTCATTGACGCGGAACACGCCCGACTTGACGGGCTTCGAGAGGCCGCCGCGGCCGATGATGGCGTCGAACTTCACCTCCAGGCCGTGCCTGCGCACCTCCTCCACGACGAGGTCCTTGCGCATCTCGTACTGGTCGGAGATGCGGCGATACTTCTTCAGCTCCTCGCGGGAGTGGTTGATGGTGGCCTCGAAGATCAGGCTCTCGTCGTCGGAGACGGAGATCTTCGTCGACGTGGAGCCGGGATTGACGGCTAATATTCTGTACATTTTGGTAGATTGTTGCTTATGTTTGGCAGGGAGCTTTCCCTTACTTGTGGGCCATGGCGGCCATGGCGATGCTGAGGAACTTTGCCTCGGGCGAGTCGCCGCGCGAGGGCACGACCACCGGCGCGGTGGGACCCTGGAGGATGCCCGCCGTGACGGCGCCGCAGAAGAGGGTGATGGTCTTGTAGAACACGTTGCCGGCCTCGATGTCGGGCATGATGATGGCGTCGGCGTCGCCCTCCACGCAGGAGTCGAGGCGCTTGGCCTTGAGCGCCGCGGGGGAGCAGGAGGTCTTCAGGTCGAGCGGGCCGTCGATGCGGCAGGGGCCGTAGAAGCCCTCCGCGGCGCGCTGCTTCTGCGCCACGTAGTCGCCCGTGCAGGGGAAGTGGCGCTCGTCGACGTGCTCGGAGCAGTGGATCAGCGCCACCCTCGGCTCCTGGATGCCAAACTGGCGGCACAGGGCGGTGACGTACTTGATCTGCTCCGTGCGCTGCTCCGGCGTGGGATAGGGGATCACGGCGGCGTCGGTGAAGAACAGCAGCTTGTGGTATTGCGGCATCTGGGCCACGGCGATGTGGGTCAGCACGTTGCCCTTGGGCAGGATGCCCGTCTCCTTGTTGAGCACCGCGCGCAGCACCTGGTCGGTGTTGATGAACCCCTTCATGAGCACGTCGGCGCCACCCTCGCGCACCAGCGCCACGGCCTTCTGCGCCGCCTCGAGCTTGTCGGCCGTGTCCACGATCGTCACACGGTCCATCAGCGGGCCGTATTGCGGGTCCTGCTCCACGGCCTCACGCGCCCCCACCATCGTGGCGGTCACGAAACCGGCCTGCAACGCGCGGGCCACTGCGCCGCGCGTGGCATCGTCCTCGGGCCACACCACGGCAAGACGCTTCACCACCCGACGCTCCGAGAGGTGGGCGAGAAGCTCCTCAAAGTTATGTATACTTTCCATCCAGTGTTGTTCTTGTTCTGTTAATAGTGTGGGCAAAGGTACGGATTTCCAACGAAACAAGAAAATTTTTTGCATATTTTTTAGCCATGGCCGGCAGACCGCCCAGCCATCCGGAGCAAGAGACGGGGCTGATAGGGTAAAAGCGGTAGGTATAGTAGGCTTGCTTGGCTTGGCATGACAGGCCTACTATGCCTATTATGCCTAATATGCCCAATAGGCCCAATAGGCATAATAGGCATAATAGGCATAATAGGCATAGTAGGCCCAAAGGCCAATGCCCCCCCAAAAAAAAACTGGGCAGCCCGCCACGGCACTGCTGCCGCCCACGGACTGCCCTCTCCCGATGGCCCTCTACATGCAGCTCGTCACCCCGAGCGTGGTGCAGATGGCGCTCACCACCGACAGGACCAGCTGGAGGATAAACTTCCAGGTCTCCTTCTTTGACTGGCTACTCATCTTGCTCTCTCCTTTCTTCTTTGCAGCGCGGGAGCTTTGCTCCCGCGCAAGGTCAATCCCCAACCCGCCATGAGATCTCATCGGGAAAACGGAAAAATTCCCCGTTTCTTCCCGATTCCGGCCTAAGGCCGATTGGGGGGTATTACTCGTTGCCACTCTCCGCGCGCCGCGTCAGGGCATCTCCTCGCCCCCGCCGCTTCCTCCGGTGCCCTCACCCGAGCCGCCGCCAGTGCCGCCGCCGCCGGCAGCCTCGCCCGAGGCGGGCGCGGTGTAGTCGGGAAGCTCCTTGACCACCGTGCCGGCAAGGAACGTGCGCACGTGCCTTCCGTCGGCGCCCACGCGCGACACCGGAAGGAAGAGCAGGTGGACCGACTTCACGTTGCGCGCCACCGAGAAGTCCTCCGCCTTCTCCACGCCCGTGCTGCACAGCCCTATCTTGAAGGTGCCGAAGCCGTCGAGCTTCACCCGGTTGCCCGCCTGGAGCTGAAGGGTCATCACCTCGACCAGCTCCGAGAGCACCGCACGCACGTCCGACCCCTTCACCGAGCAGTTCTGCTGCACTATCTCGGCTATCTTCTCCAGGTTCACCGTCTGCGGATGCGCCGCGCGGGCATACCAATAGTCATGCTTCGCGCCCGAGCGCTTGTTCTGATACAATCTGTAAAACACTGCCATAATTCTCTCTCAGCCCCTCCCGCCCATTGTGGCGGGTCTTTCGCGAGGCCAGCTTCTAAAGGTTAACGTTGTGGGTCGCGCGACCCGTGTCTTTCATGGCCGCCCCCTCCGCCGCCAGGCAGACCGGGCGGGCGTATCCTGAATACGGTTGCAAAGGTACGCATTGGCGCGCCCGATTGCAAGCCGACCCACGATAAGGATGGGGATATACTTCCGCCAAGCCGCCCTTATCGACTGCACAAGCCGCCCCCATCAACTCAACGTGCCGCCCCCATCGCCTTGTCTATCCCCCCAGACGCACACGGCATGATACCCCCACGACACAACCGACCCTTTCCCACGCCATCCGCAAGCCGAACCGACGGCCAAGCGGCAAAATCGCAAAAAAGCGCACCCTCAGCCCGCCACGGTGGGGAGGGGGTAGGGGGTGGGGCGCTGATGGGACGACGAACGGTGATCAAGAGGGGTGACTTCAGCGCGCGTCTTAGCGCGCAAAAATCTTAGAAAAAAACTTCAAAAACGACTTTTCTGAGACATAGATAATCAGTAGTTAATCAATAGATATAATTAGAGGGGTGCGGGAGATCCTGATAGTCAGATAGTTAAGTCGATTATCGTCGACAGATTGGTAACATGTCTACGACAGATTGGTAACATGTCTACGACAGATTGGTAGCATGTCTACGACAGATTGGTAGCATGTTTGCCCCAAACGTCGACAGATTGGTAACATGTTGAGAATTTATTTTGACAAAAATGGCGCGGCATGACAGGATATTTACAAAAACGGTACTTTTGCGCTTATTTTGCCCTATCTACCCCATGCTTCGACCTATGAAAAGGCATTTTTCTGCCCTCTGCAACCGATTGGATAACAATAGGTTGCGGCAAACTTCGACAAAAAGGTAACATGTTTGGCGAAATGGATTCCCTCAAAGTACGACATTTTGGTAGCTTTTTGAAAATTCAGTACATTTCTCCTGCCCTCCCCGCCCCCTTCACCCTTCCGTCCCGTCTCCTTCCTCCCCCCTCCCCTACCCCACCGCTTTTCCGTTCCTACTTTCTCGTTTTTCCGTCATTTCCTTCCCGTTTTTCCACCCCTTCCCCCTTATTTTCCGCTTCCACCCCCCTCTCCTTTCCGGACGGCTTCCAGTGCGCCGGACAGTCGGCGGATGGGCGGCCGAAACATGCTACCAAAGTGTCGTACTTTATGTAAAATGGATAAATAAACATGCTACCAAAGTGTCGCAGTGGGCATTGTATCGCCCTCAGAAACATGCTACCTAAATGTCGCAGT
>ERZ808252.1862-NODE-1862-length-14140-cov-2.964430_pt1 | contig 14140 bp, 11 predicted proteins | sample MGYA00521242_ERZ808252 | MGnify/ENA primary metagenome ERZ808252 (study PRJEB31516, sample SAMN03275581) | gut metagenome | biome: mammalia-associated habitat; material: feces | host: Papio cynocephalus | place: Kenya | collected 2012-08-07 ...
ACAACTTTAAGTAAATATCTTATTGGTGTAAATTCAATAAGTGCCAATGTTGCAAACGAGAACAAAACCGAATACCATATCCATTTGTTTGAAAAAGGATTTGTTTTGAAGAAACTCGCATTTGTTCGCATAGAAATTAAATATGTCATTTGTATTATATTGAGTGTTAAGAATGCCATGCTTGAAGGCATAAGTGGGTCAGCTGAAAGAATTGTTCCAAGATAGAATGATACCAAAATTGCAACAGTTTGAACTATTCCCATAAAGATAATTTCAAGACCTACACCACCTGAAAATATAGATTTATTTGCTTTTCGTGGAGGCTTTGTCATTAAATCACCTTCTGGTGGCTCAAGACCTAATGCTATTGCTGGCAATGTGTCTGTTAATAAATTTACAAATAATATTTGAACAGGCATTAAGAATGTTAAATTTGGGAAAATAAGTGTTGCCAAGAATAATGACAATATTTCAGCTGTATTTGCTCCAAATAAAAATGTTATTGTTTTTATTATATTTGAGTAAATTCTTCTACCTTCGCCAACTGCCATAACAATAGTTGCAAAGTTATCATCAGTAACTATCATATCTGCAACTTCTTTTGTTACATCAGTTCCAGTTATTCCCATACCAACACCTATGTCAGCATTTTTTAATGATGGAGCATCATTAACACCATCGCCTGTCATTGCAACAACTTTTCCCAAGCTTTTGTAAGTCTTAACTATTCTCACTTTATTTTCTGGACTAACTCTTGCATAAACTTTTATGTTATGTATTATTTTTTTGTATTCTTCATCACTTAATTCATCAAGTTGTGCACCTAACATAACTTGGGTTTTACTTGTACAAATACCAATTTCCTTTGCGATTGCAAATGCTGTATCTTTGTGGTCGCCCGTAATCATAATTGGAGTCATATGTGCCTTTTTACATTTTGCAACTGCTTCTTTAACTTCTTCTCTTGGTGGGTCCATCATTCCAACAAGACCAACAAAAGTCATATTTTCTTCTTGCACTTCGCCAAGTGTTACATTGTTTTGAATGGCACAGCCAAGGACTCTTAATGCACTATTTGCCATATTTTCATTTGCTGAAATGATGTTATTTTTTAGTTCGTTATTTAATTCGACTTCAACTCCATTCACCAAAACTTTGGTACAATGTTTTAGAATTATATCTGGTGCTCCTTTTGTATATGCAGTAAACACCCCATTTTGTTTGTTAATAACAGTCATTAATTTTCTGTTGCTATCAAAAGGTATTTCATCAACTCTAACATTTTCAATTTCAAGTTGTTTTTTATTAAGTCCACATTTTTGAGCATATTCGGTGAGTGCTGTTTCTGTTGGGTCGCCAACAAATTTATCATGAGAAAATTCACTATCATTGCAAAGTGCCATAGTTTTTAAAAGAGTGATGAACATCTCATCTTCAAACTTTTCAGCATTTTTTAATTCGTTATTATAAAAAACTTTTCTAACAGTCATAACATTTTGAGTTAATGTTCCTGTTTTATCACTACAAATTATTTCTGTGCTACCAAGAGTTTCAACTGCATGCAAACGCTTTACTATTGCTTTTTGTTTGCTTAACCTATTAACCCCCATACTCATAATTATTGTAATCACTGCTGGCATACTTTCTGGAATAGCTGCCACAGATATTGCAACTGCTGTTAAAAATGCCGTAATTATACTGCCATTAGGTTTTGCAAGAACTTCAAGTAAGAAAGTAATAACTGCAATAACAAGAACTATTATTGTAATAACCTTTCCCACTGATTTTATATTTTTTTGTAATGGTGTAATGTCTTTTTTTGATTCTGTTAGCATTGTTGCAATTTTGCCAAGTTCGGTATCTTTCCCAGTTGCAATAACAAGACCTTCTGCTCTGCCAAGCCCCACAACACTACCCTTATATGTCATATTTTTTCTATCTGCAAGTGGAGTTTTTGCTTTGCATAAAGCTAACGCATCTTTTTCCACAAGCAAACTTTCACCCGTAAGGGAACTTTCATCAACTTTCAAATTTGATGAAAAAATAAGCCTTAAATCTGCAGGGACAATATCTCCTGCTTCCAAAATAACAATATCACCAACAACAATATCGCTTGAATTGATTTTTACAATTTCGCCATCTCTCATAACTTTTGCTTGTGGCTCACTCATTTTGATTAATGCCTGCATTTCTTTTTCTGCTTTAACTTCTTGCAAATAACCAATAAGTGCATTTACAAAAACAATACCCAAAATTATAAAACCATCAACCATTTCGCTATATGTTTTTTGAATGATTGCCATTGTTATCGAAACAACAGCTGCAATTAAAAGAATAACTATCATAATATCGCAAAATTGTTTTAAAAATTTTACAATGTTTGGAGTTTTCTTTTTTTGTGGTAATTCATTTTTACCATACTTTGTTAAGAGTTCTTTTGCTTCATCTTGCATTAGACCGCTTTTGCTTGAATTAAAACTTTTCAAGCAATCATCAATTTTCTGTTCATAATTTTCCATATACATATATTACAAAAAAATAAAAATATTTTCAATTAAATAAATAAACAAATGATAGATAAAATCACTAAATATATAGAAAAATAATAATATTTGCCTGTTTTTGCAAGTTTTTTCATTATTTTTATAGCAAAAATACCAAAAATTAGTGAAATAACAAATGCAAGTGTTAGGTTTAAAACACCACCACTATACATACTTTGATTGCCAACAAAACACTCATAAATTTCAAAAATAAGCGAGCAAATAATTATTGGAATACTTAATATAAATGAATAACTTGTTGCTTTATCACTATCAACATTAAGCAATATTGCGGTTGAAATTGTTGTTCCACTTCTACTAATTCCTGGCAACACAGCAACACCTTGCATAAGTCCAATTATGCTTGCGTTTTTATATGAAATATCATTATAACTTTTATATTTTGAAGATTTTGTCTTGAAATAAGTTACCATAAGCAATATCGCCGTTATCATAAAACAAATCGGCAAAAACTTACCAGAAAATGAATCTATAAAAAACCCCTTAAAAATCAAAACCACAACAACAGTGCAAATGGTTGAAATAATTATACTTTTGCCATTTTTTGAAAATGGGTGTTTGATAAGTTCCCAAATATCTTTATAAAAGACAATGATTACAGACAATAATGTTGCGATGTGCAAAATTATTGATACAAGCATAAAGTTACCTGTTTCCACATTAAATATCTTGTCCAAAAACACAAGATGTCCACTTGACGAAACTGGCAAAAATTCTGTAAGTCCTTGCACTATTCCAAGTAGGATAAAATACAATGTTTCCATATAAAAAAGGATATGTAATAACTTTGGTTTTTATTACATACCCTGTGTATTTATCTATTCATTTCTTGTGATAAATTATTTTTCTTTGTTATAGGCGTGCCATTTTCTGATCTTTCAAATTCTCTTACCGCAAAAGGTGTTAAATGCTCAATATATTCACCAATATTGTTGAAGATTGACCTAATGATTGGTGAATACTCTCCCCTTGCGAATGGTACTCTTGTGCGTATCAATTCATATTCTTTTTGGAATTGCTTTGCGCTTACTGGATTTTTGTTTTTATCTAACCTTATGTAATCATAAAGCATAAACCAATTTTTTAATTGACACAATGCAACAACATAGTTGTCAATATAAGTAAGGACTTCTTCCGCATTTTCGAAATCTTTTTTTTGTTCTTGTGAATATTTTGGTCTCATACCTAAAAATTCACTGCCATTTGACAAAAACTTGAAGCCATTGAACACATACAGATTATTTTCTATCCAAATATTATTCAGCTCATTCTCCGTAAATGTTGCAAGAGATTTCTCCATTGAACTTTGTTGATTTTCACAAATATGCTTCCATTTTATTATTTGTTGTCTTGCTTTTTGCAATGTTTGTTTTGAATATTCAAGTCTATTTTCGCCACCTGAAATATTATCAATCTCTTGTTGATATCTTTCACAAATTCCCAAACATTCTTGTGGATGACCATTAAATAGCCAGTTTAATTTTTGTTCTCTTATATCCATTTTATTCCCTTTTTATATAATTATTCTATTACACAAAGGTTATTATGTCAATATACAACTTTTAGATTTGTTGTGTTTTTTCCATGTATTCTTTATAGCCACACATCATTGACACAATGTTATTTTCTGACCTTATATCAATAACTCTGTTTGCAACAGTTTCAACAATTTCTTGGTCATGACTTGAGAACAACATACAACCCCTAAAATTTATCATACCCTTATTAAGTGCTGTGATTGATTCAAGGTCAAGGTGGTTTGTTGGTTCATCTAATATTATAAAATTACCACTTTCAAGCATCATTTTTGCAAACATACATCTAACTTTTTCACCACCAGAAAGTACATTAACTTGTTTTAATGCTTCTTCACCAGAGAACAACATTCTTCCAAGCCAACCACGAATATAACTTTCGTTTTGGTCTTTTGAATATTGGCGAAGCCAATCAACAAGACTTAATGTGTTACCTTCAAAATATTCCCTGTTATCTTGTGGAAGATAACTTACTTTTATTGTTTTTCCCCAATTAATTGTTCCACTATCAGCAGTATCTTTCCCCATAAGAATATTAAATAACACTGTTGGAGCAAGACTATTGTTTGATAAAATAACAATTTTATCTTCACGATTAAGTGCAAAACTTAGATTTTCAAAATAACCCTTTTTGCAAAGATTTTTTACAACCAAAATTTCTTTGCCGATTTCTTGTTCGTACTTAAAATCAATAAAAGGGTATCTTCTTGAACTGAGTTTAAAGTCATTTATTGTAAGTTCAGCAAGTTCCTTTTTTCTTGAAGTTGCTTGCTTTGCCTTTGAAGCATTTGCACTAAATCTTGCAATAAAGTCTTTAAGTTCTTTTGCTCTTTGCTCTGCTTTCTTATTTTGGTCTTTTTGTTGACGAAGAAGTAATTGGTTTGTTTCGTACCAAAAATCATAGTTGCCAAGCATCATATTAATTTGACCGTAGTCAACATCACAAATATGAGTGCAAACTTTGTTCAAAAAGTGTCTGTTGTGTGAAACAATAATAACTGTGTTTTCAAAATCAAGCAAGAAATTTTCAAGCCATCTTGTTGTTTTGAAGTCCAAGTTATTTGTTGGTTCATCTAATATTAATATATCTGGGTTTCCAAAAAGTGCTTGCGCAAGCAAAATTTTAACCTTTTTCTTTGGGTCAAGTTCACTCATTAATTTATCAAAATCGCTTTCTTCAATTCCAATGCTTTTGAGTAATGTTTTTGCTTCGCCATCTGCTTCCCAACCACCAAGTTCTGCGAATTCTGCTTCAAGTTGAGCAGCAAGCATTCCATCTTCTTCATTAAAATCTGGTTTTTGATATAATTCATCCTTTTGCTTACTTACTTCCATAAGTCTTTTATGACCCATAAGCACTGTTTCAAGTGCAGTATGTTCATCAAAGGCATTTTGATTTTGCATAAGAACAGACATTCTTTCTTTATCATCACGAATAACTTCACCTTTGTTAGGTTCAAGTTCTCCTGTTATGATTTTTAAAAATGTTGATTTTCCAGCACCATTAGCCCCTATTATTCCATAGCAATTTCCACGAGTAAATTTTAAATTAACATCTTTAAAAAGCACTCTCCCACCAAATTGCAAAGTTACATTACTTACTTGTATCATTCTCTATTTTCCTTTACTAAATTGATTACTAATGTAGTATATCATTATACCCAAAGATTTGCAAGCACATAACCATAGCATATAATAATTTGACTTACATCAATTTTTATGATAAAATCGGTGTGTTTTTTTGATAAAGAAAAACAAAATAAAAACATCTTAAAGGAGTTCTATGAGATCATTAAAACAGTGTTTAAAAGACATAAATAACAGCACAAAAATAGCAATATTTTGCCACACTAATCCAGATGCTGATGCGTTATGTTCAAGCGTAGCACTAAAAAAATTGATTAAACTGAATAAACCAAAAGATACAAAACCAAAGACCATTGACTTATTAGTTGATGCAAACATTGATGAAATCAGTGATGTAAACAAGGCAATTATAACTGGTATAGAAATGAATAATCAACACTATAAACGCTATGACCTTGCTATTGCTGTTGACTGTGCAAATTTATCAAGACTTGGCAAATATGCAGAATTGTTTAGAAAAACAAAAAATAATATACAAATCGACCACCATGCAACCAATGATAATTTTGCAAAAAATAATATTGTTCTTCCAAGAGCATCATCAGCATGTGAAGTTTTGTACACATTATCAAAATTAAAAAATCTAAATATTAATGATGACATTTGTAAGATGATATATTCTGGAATTATAACAGACACAGCAAATCTTACACAAGGTACAATAACTGTAAGCACACACAAGATAATAACAGAAATGATGGACAGAAAAATTAACCTAAATGCGTTAAATGAACATTTCTTTAAAAACAACACAAAATCAAAAGCATTTCTTCTTAAACAAGCATTGGACAGTTTGACATTCTATGCTGGAGATAGAATTGCTTTTATGAAACTAACAAAACAAGATTTGGCAGAATGTGATGCAACAATGGACGACACATTGGGAATTGTAAATCATGGAATAGAAATAAAAGGAGTTGAAATTGCAGTTATTGCAATAAAGCAAGAAGACAACTCATATTATGTTAGCCTTAGAAGTAAACAAGAAATCAATGTTAGCATAATAGCACAAGAACTTGGTGGTGGTGGACATGACCAAGTTGCAGCATTTACATATTCTGGTTCACTTACTGATATGAAAGATGCGTTAATTAAGTCTTGCAAAAAAGAACTTGCAAAACATACCGATTATTTGGACGAACCTTTGTTTGAAGGCGATGAAGTCGCAAGCGACCAACAAAAACCTGCACAAAACTAATAAAAACCACAAAAAACCACTATTTTTTATAAATAGTGGCTTTTTTTTAAATTTTAACCCCCTGCTCCAGTTGGACCTGTTGGACCTGTGGCTCCAGTAGCACCCCTTGGAATAGTTAAATTTAAAACAAAATTAGGTGCAGTTCCAGATATTGATGCCGCTGCTTCTGTGTCAGGTTCACCAGTAGTTACAGTTCCAATAACAAATGTTGGTGTGGGACCATCTTCACCAGTAGGACCTGTTGGTCCAGTTGCACCTGTGGCTCCAACTTCGCCTTGTACACCTTGCACACCTTGTATACCTTGCTCACCAGTTGGACCCGTTGGTCCTGTTGGTCCAGTTTCACCTTGTACGCCCTGCACACCTTGTATACCTTGCTCACCAGTTGGACCTGTTACACCTACATCTCCCGTTTCACCTGTTGGTCCTGTTGGTCCTGTAGGACCTGTTACTCCTGTTGCACCAGTTGGACCTTGGGGTCCCGTTGCACCTGTGGCTCCAACTTCGCCTTGTACACCTTGCACACCTTGTATACCTTGAATTCCTTGTATACCTGTTGCGCCTGTGGCTCCAGTGGCACCTGTAGGACCAGTAGGGCCTGTTGGTCCTGTAACTCCAGTTGATGGACCTGTTGGACCAGTAGGTCCTGTTGGTCCAGTTGGACCTTGTGGACCTCTTTGACCTTGAGTGGTAATGTCATTGGTAAAATAGTCACCACAACAAGGGTATGGTGTTCTTGAACAATTACATGCCATATTTCTTCTCCTTTTCTCCATTGCATTATATGTATTTTGCAAACTTAAAGTTACATCTTAATTGACATAGTTTTTGCAAAATGTTAAAATTACACAAGAAAATAAAAGGGGTAAAACTTATGAAAACAGTAAAATTTATAAAAACAAATAGTGATGCAATAATTCCTGACTATGCACATCAAGGAGATGCAGGAATGGACCTTTATTCTTGCGAAGATGTTACCATTGAACCAATGGAATGGAAAAAGGTAAACACTGGTCTTATTATGGAACTTCCAAAAAACACAGAAGGTCAAGTAAGAACAAAAAGTGGCATTGCTTTTAATTATGGAGTGTTTGTTTTAAATACCCCAGGAACAGTTGATGAAAATTATCGTGGCGAAGTTGGGGTTGTTTTATTCAATCTTAATAAAACACCTTTTGTTATAAAAAAAGGTCAAAAAATTGCACAACTTGTTATAAATGAAATTTGTTATTGCAAAACAAAAGAAGTTGAAAAAATGTCAACAACATCTCGTGGTGAAGGTGGATTTGGTTCAACAGGTCTTGGCAAGAACAAAAAGGATTAATAATTGTAGTATTTATAAAATATCTCATAACAACTTAAACAAAAATTTTAGGTTTGGTAGTTCCATTAAAAATTACCATTTTGCTCTCGTAACTCAACTGGATAGAGTGCTTGGCTTCGAACCAAGAAGTTGCGGGTTCGACTCCTGCCGAGAGCACCAAAGCGTTTGATTTTAAGCATTTCGGTAGTAGCCGAGCCGAGTTTGCTTGGCGAACTCCAAGCAGGTTTTTGCCTGCATATTTTATTAGTTACTAGATTTTTTACGTTTTACATTGCAAAAATTTGTCAAATTTGATAAAATATTGTTGTAAAAGGATATATTCAAATTGATAACACTTTCAACATTTTGGGTTGCAATGGCTTTGGGGGTTTTTGGTATTGCCACCCCTGTAGTTTTGACAGCTTGTAAAAAAACAACAAAAATGAAAAAATCAACAAAATTGCATCACTTGTTGGTGTTGGATTATTTATTGCTTTCACTTGTTTGCTGACTTTAACCGAAACTGTTATCAATTCAAAATATATTGGTATAAACTTTTCGCAAAGTTCACAATGGTTTTCAAAAACTTTTATTTTCGATTTTGCACATCTTAATTTGGAACATTCAGTTCTTAACTTTCTTATGCTGACACCTTTGGGCATTATGTCTTCACAATACTTTATTGCAATAGATGCCAAACACCCTATTTTGAAGGGCATGTTTACAGGACTTTTGACCAGCACTTTTATTGAAGTTATGCAATTCATATTGCCAATTAGTAGAACACCAGACATTGCCGATATTGTCTTTAACACCACTGGTACATTTGTTGGTGCTTTGGGAACAACGACTTACAGCAAAATTGTATCTTTTATGTCCAATAAAACTAAAAATAAGACAGCAGATTATAAGCAATCTCTTCAAAAAGATTTTGAAGTACAAAATGTAGTTCAAATAAATAAAAATATGAAAGTTGAAAGCACAATTAAAATGGCAAATAATAAAAAAATAAATTATGTAAACTTTTACAAAAAGCAAGATGTTTTTGAAAGAAAAACAGAAGATAATGCTAGCAATCAAAACCACGATATTCAATCAAGTAATTGATTGAATTTTTTATAAATCACTCAAAAAATATCAATTTATTTTACATTTTTAATATAACTCTATATAATTTAATTTATCGGATGTTTTGTCTGAATGCACACGAGTGTATATTCAAGCAAAACTGATGTTAATTCAAACTGTGATGCCGTTATTCATAACGGAGTTGCATTTAGCAAATTGATATATGAACACTAATGAACAAAGCGACATCACATATTTTCTATTTTTCAAAAAAGGAGAAACTTATGAAAAAATTTAAAAAATGTATGCTCTCTATTTTGGCAATTTTATGTGTTGCTTTTTGTGGGATTTTCTTCGCTGGCTGTGGAGAACCTGCAATAATTTCTATTGAAAAAACAAGCACCGTTGGGTATGTTGACACTTACACTATAACCTACTCAAATGGAAAAACATCAACTTTTGAAATAACAAATGGTAAAAACGGAACAAATGGAAAAGATGGAAAAGATATTTCTATCACAGAAATTTATAACGAATATGTTGAAAAATATGGCGAGATTTCTTTTCAAGATTTCTTAAAACAATATCTTTCAATAAATTCAAATGGTAATGCAAGTGTTATTAACGAGTGTTTACAATCAAGTCTTAAAGTTTACACAAAATTTTATGAAACAACAAGCAGTGGTGGATTTTTTGGAACACAGACAAAAAGTGTTGCAATTTATACTGGTAGTGCCATAATTTACAAAATGTATGAAGACTATACTTATGTTATAACAAATTACCATGTTGTTTACGACAGCAATGCAAACAGCGACACACCTAACAAACTTGCAGTTGAAATTGTTGGATACATATATGGTAGTGAAGGCTCACCTTCAAAATCTGGGACAACAACAAATGGATATGATAATTATTCATATGGAGATTATGCAATTAATTTTGATTATATTGGTGGCTCTATTGAAAATGATATTGCTATTATTAGGACAAAAACATCTAATATTACAAAAATAAATGCAAATGCAAAACAAGTTAAACTTGCCGACAAATATTATGTTGGAGAAACTGCCATTGCTATTGGAAATCCTGAAGATGAAGGTATTTCTGTTACCGAAGGAATTATTAGTGTTGACAACGAATATATAACTCTTGATATTGACGGAACAAGTAGGTCATATAGAAGCATAAGAATAGACACTGCCCTATACTCTGGAAATTCTGGTGGTGGTTTATTTAATTCAAATGGAGATCTTATTGGAATTACAAATGCTGGCGACAACGAAGACCAAAATGTAAACTATGCTATCCCACTATCTATTGCAACAGGTGTTGCAGACAACATTATTTACTATTACACTGGTTCAACTTCAAGTGCTTACAAAATTAAACTTGGCATTGAAGTAACATCAAAAAATAGTAAATACACATATAACAAATCATCTGGATATGGCTCAATAAGTGAAGATATTATTGTTTCAACTGTTGAACAAAATTCTATTGCACAAGTAATTGGAATACAAAAAAATGATATTCTAAAATCTATAACTATCAATGGTAAAGAATATATGCTTTCAAGAAATTTTGATATTTCAGATATACTTTTAACTGTAAGACAAGATGATAAAATTAATTTTACAGTTTTAAGAAACAACACAAAAACAACTCTTAATACTTACACAATTTTGCAAACAAACCTTAACAAAGTTGCATAAAACAAAATTTTTAAAAATATACAAAATCACAAATCTACCATATAATATGGTAGATTTTTATTTACAAAATTATATTGTAATGATAAAATCAAAAAGACAAAAGGATATTTTAATATGGCAAAAAACGCTAAAAAGATTGAAAAAAATGCGTCATTAAACATTGATTCAAGCGATATAAAAGTAAGTAAAAAAACAAAAAACAAAGCAAAAAAACTTGCCCAAAATACAAGTGGAAAAGTTTGGGCTTTTGCATTTTTATGCCTTGTTATTGGAGTTATGGTTGGAGTTGGTGCTTTTTATTTTATTTCAAGAAATGATTGCTTTGAAATAATTGGCGAAGATGAACTAACATTTACAATAGATGAAAAATTTACTGACCCTGGTGTAAAAATTATTTCCATTGGTCAAGATTATTCAAAAGATGCAAAAATAGAAACTAACCTTAAAATTGATGCAAACGGTAATTATTACAGTGATGAAGTTGGAACATTCTACATAAAGTACTCATCAGTTGATTTTAAATATGGAACACTTTTTAAAATTCAAAAGATAAGGTTAATTACTTTTGTTGAACCAAGTGAAGGGGAAAATATAAATGAGTAAAAAGAAAACAAATAAATTTGGTGCTTTAATATTATGTACTCTTGCATTGATTCTAGGTGTTTTTGGAGGCTTTTCAGTTTATACATATATAAAACTACCAAAAACAGAAGAACTTATTTTAACAAGTGATGTTTACTACTCAAAGAATGATGAAATTCAAAAAGCAGACAGTGATTTAGATTTAACAGATGCAGAAATTTCTGTACATTTTTTGGAATTGGGAAATAAATACACTGGCGACTGTACTTATATAAAAACAAAAACTTGCGACATTTTGATTGATTGTGGTTCAAAATCTGACAGTATTTCAACTGTTGCGAATTACCTTAACAAATATGTAACAGATGGAACACTGGAATATGTTATTGTTACCCACGCTCATCAAGACCATTATGCAGGGTTTGCAACACCAACAAACATAAATAGTATTTTTGATTTATATAATTGTGAAAACATTATAACTTTTGCGCAAACAAATCAAAATTCATCAAAAGGGCTTTATGCTAACTTTTTGAGAGAGATTGAAGAAACAAAAACAAAAAATAATACAAAAGTGTTCACTGCCGAAGATTGCATACAGGAAAATAATGATGCTAAAAAAGAATATAAAATTGGTGAAAATTCAACTTTAAAAATATTAGATAGCAAATTCTACACACAAAAATCTAAAACAGAAAACAACCATTCTGTGTGTACATTAATAGAAAGTTCTGGAAAAAATTTCTTATTTACAGGTGATTTGGAAAAAGACGGAGAAGAAGCACTTGTTAATTTAAACTCTTTACCAGAAATTGATTTATATAAAGCTGGACATCATGGTAGCAAGACTTCTTCATCAATGCCACTTCTTAATGTAATAAAACCAAAGGTTGTTTGCGTTTGTTGTTGCGCAGGAAGTCCTGAATACACAAAAACAAAAGACAACCAATTCCCTACTCAAGAATTTATTGATAATGTATCAAAGTTTACTGACAAAATTTATGTAACAACTTTATGTATCGACTATGATGCAAACAAATTTGAATCATTTAATGGTAATATCATTTATATTTCAAATCAAACAAATTACAACATAAAATGTTCAAACAATGACACAATTTTAAAAGATAGTGAATGGTTTAAACAAAATCGAGTTTGGTCCATTTAATAAGAAAAAAGTACGAAATTTATTTCGTGCTTTTTTCTAATTGTTCAATAATACTTTTTGCAATAATCTCGTGTCCCATTTCATTTGGGTGAACACCATCAATGCAAAACTTGTCCAAATATTTTCTATCCCACAAAAAATCACCACGAATATCAAGTAATTTACAATTATTTTTGTTCGCACACCTTGTTATAATCATACTGTAAAATTCTTGGTGTCTGTAAATATTTTCAATATCTCCTTGCAAAAATTCTAATACTTTTTCTTTGCTTGCCAATCTTGCAATAACATTTTCAAAATATCTTTTGCTATCTATTGGTGGAATATTTGTAAGTATCACTTTAACATTTTTTTGTTGCAATTTTTTTATTGTTTCATCAAGCATTGTTTCAAATTCTTTTGGTGGAGTGTTTGGCAAATGATTTTCATTTGGAGAATTTGCAACAATTTTCCAATTATAATCACTATCATTTCCACCAAGAGAAATCACTGCAACATTGTTTTCTTCTTCATTAATTTTTTCAATGTATTTATCTATTGTGCCTTTTTGATTTAATCTTTTGAGTGTTTGACCATAGATTGACAAGTTATCTATCTCAATGCCAAAATGTTTGGCAACTAAAATAACTGCATTTTCTGGTAACTTTTTTAGTTCGTTGTTTTCATACACAATACCTTTTGGAATTGAATCTCCAAAAATAGTTATCTTACAATGCTTCAATGATATCATAATTATTTCTCCATAAATATGATACCAAGAGCAAGTGGACCTGTGTGGCAAGAAATTGTTGAGCCAGCGGTTGTGTAATAAATATTTTCAAACCCATTGTTCTTTAAAATTTGGGTAACAGTTTCTTTTGTTTTTTCTGTTATTGTTGTGTATGAAACAAATATATTTTTCTTATCTATATTATTTGATGCTTTAATTATATCTTCACAATATTTTTTTGCACAAAAATCATATGAGCCTATATATTTTTTGCCAAGTTTTGTTTTCCCATTAACAACTGTTATTAATGGTTTTATTGAAAGCAAGTTTGCTCCAAAACAAGCAAGAGCGCTACATCTTCCACCTTTTACGATATAGTTAAGTTTGTTTACAATTAAACTAACTTTTGATTTTAACTTATTTTCTTCCAAATATTTTACAATGTCCAAAATATCAACATTGTTGTCTACCATTTCTCTTGCTTTTAATGCAAGCAATGCAATACCTGTTGACAATGATAATGTGTCTATAACATAAACATTATTCATTTCATTTGCAACATTTTGAGCATTTCTGTATGCACTTGACACTCCACTTGACAAACTTAAATGAATAACTGCATCATATGTTTTTAGCAAGTTTTCAAAATGT
>ERZ808252.1863-NODE-1863-length-14138-cov-6.886033_pt1 | contig 14138 bp, 16 predicted proteins | sample MGYA00521242_ERZ808252 | MGnify/ENA primary metagenome ERZ808252 (study PRJEB31516, sample SAMN03275581) | gut metagenome | biome: mammalia-associated habitat; material: feces | host: Papio cynocephalus | place: Kenya | collected 2012-08-07 ...
ATTCTCGCTATTTTCCTAATATTCAATCAATTATATTTCATCGAACTCACGTTAGTTAAGGTAACACTCTTTTCTCCGGATCCAAAATTTGACCGCTGAGTTTGCAGTATCTATCATCTGAGCATTTTTCTATATAAAAAGGAGCGCAAACTGTTTGGTATTATTCTAGCGATGAAGCGAACTGGAACATTTACCAGCAAATCAGCCAGCGATATATAACCCAATGAGTACATAATCCACTCAAAGCGAGACTCATCTTTAGCATACTTCCAACCACCCCTCCTTCTGAACATATCCGGAGAGGTACGGAAATACAGCAAGCTCTCCTGAATATTATAGAACTTTTTACCTAAGACAAGCATCCTGACCCATAAATAATAATCTTCAAATAAGGGAAATGGCTGATATCCTCCAGCACTTAGGACCGCTGTCTTTTTAAACATCACGACTGGATGATTAACGGGACACCGCTTCTTCCCATAAGCATAAATTTGCTCCGGTGATTCCGGCAACTTCCTAACAGAAACGATATTGTCCGGCGTTCCCTCGAATTCGTCAATCCACGAGCCCACCACATCATATTCCGGGTGCTGTTCGAAGACTGCAAGCTGTTTTTCAAACCGGTCCGGCTTGGAAATATCATCAGCATCCATCCTGGCAACTAGTTCGTTGCTGCAGAATGGAAGTCCATAATTCAAGGCTTTGCCAAGTCCGGAATTCTCCGACAGAGAAACAACTTTAATTATTTCATTCGCAGACTCATACCGATGCAGGACGGCATACAGTTCATCCGTAAGTTTCCCGTCACAGACACAGACAATTTCATCAGGCCTTACGGTCTGGTTCAAAATACTGTCAAGGCTATCCACTAGAAATTGTGAGAGGTCCTTATAATATATGGACATCAATACGGAGAAACAACGCATTATCTATTGGTTCAAGTAGGCTAAAGTATTGACTATTTCCACTATTACTTTTCGAATTAGAAACTATTTCGGGCTATCAACTTTATTCTGCAATTGTATAACCATGACATAATTGAAGGTGAAATTGCCGTTCCTATTAAGATGGCCCTATTATATAGAGGAAGACTCTTAATAAACATAAAATCAAAAGCATGTTTTTTGACATACATTAGATTTTGTCTATAATACTCATTGTATTCTGCTACTTGTTGCTCCGATTTTATCCTCACAACAACACCCATACAAAATTGACATTTATGCCAACTCCACATGGTTTGTACCTTTTTATCTGTTCTCCGCAACTCTCTTCCGATCTCATCAATGGATTTCATTCCATTATAAAATTTTTCTATATTAAATTTAGAAGTAGCGGACATATAATTATTTCTCCTATAATAATATACCTTTCGATGGCCCACACCTATACACTTAGCAGACTGCGAGGCTAACGTCACAAATCTAAGTCCTTCCCCGTAGAACAAGTCCGGCGAGAACCTTATTCCGTAGTCATCCAACAAACTTTTTTTAAAAATTTTATTCCATGAGCCAACAATTACTCGTGGAGAAAGGAGCAATGCAGTAGCTTCATCGGGAGAATAAACATTAATCGAATCCTTTTTTACCTGTTTTTCATTTTTTTGCGTATAACAATTCAATGAAAGGCAGAATTCTCCACCTGTTTGCTCAATAATAGACAACATATATTCTGCGTAATCTGGAGCCAAATAATCGTCAGCATCAACAAATACAACATATTCTCCCGTACAAACTTCTATCCCAGAATTTCGTGCTGCACTAACCCCTTCGTTCTTTTTATGAAACGCAAACACTCTATCATCCTTTGCCGAAAGAGCATCTACAACTTCTTTTGTGTTGTCAACTGAACCATCATTTACGACTATCACTTCAATATCAGTATATGTTTGTGACAGCACTGATTCAACACAACTATTAATATAATTAGCGACATTATATGCTGGTATTATGAAGGATATTTTAGGCCTCATTTCTTATCATTTTTTTCAGATACATCATTGACATTGCTCTCCTCTCAGCAATTTGTCCATTCACAACTTCCCAGTTTACTTTTTTCTCAAAAATATCATCCAACTTCCAATCATCATTAATCACCCTATCCTCAATACTATACTCCCGCATTAAGTTGTAAAGTTTATTAACATTGTCTCTAAGTTTTACAGCCATCTCTCGACCACATATTAAACTCAACACGCAACCATGAAATGTATCTGTAACAGCACAATTAGCATATTTAAAATAACGCAGCAATTCAACTGGATCTACATTTATATTTTTATCAGCCCAAGCATGAAAAAAGCCAGCACAGACGACAATCATATCATTTTTATGAGCATATCTTAAAATTGGTTGGTACTCATCTGGGGTATTCAAGCGACTTTCATAGGCATACACTAGAAGATATTTTGGAAGATTTGGCTTCAATAAAGAAAACAATTCTTTCTTATATCCATAAAGAATAACTGGATCGACAACAAGTGCAGGTTTCATCCCTGTCAACTCTTTTGTAATATAAACAGAATTTTCATCACGCATCGAGAGTCCTCGCATCGATTTTAACCCATTACGAATATAATTGGCACATCCAAGTCTTCTAATATCCGCTATAGTAGTAGGGCCGAAAGAACCAGCATACACAAACACCTTGTTAGATGGAAGATTGTAGCCGAAAAACTCTGGTGTCAATCCTGTATGAAGTGCAAATACTTCGTCACTTCCAATAATGATGCCATCAAGTTTCTCAGAATGATCGCATCTACAACCAATCAAATCTTCGTTTTTCAGAAAAGTTGAAAATAGAATTTTCTTCCTAATGTTGAACAAGAAAACACGTAAACCCCTATCTTTTATGTATTTCAAATATATGCCTATTGACTTAAAAGAAATTTTGAGTTTATCTTTTACACCTGCTTCTGCATAATCATAATTTTTCTCAAATCGAAGTGCCCGTGCCTCAATATTAAACTCTTGTTTCAAGACTTTACTCAGACCGTTCAATTGCAAGAATGCACCATGGTTATGTACATCATAATGAGTTATTATGCCATATTCTATTTTTCTCATCATCCTCATGTTATTTTTTTTGAATAATTCTCTGAAATTTTCTCAAAAAAAGGCACACATACATATATACTCTGTACCAGACTTGGAATAAAAAATGATTCTTTGACACACCTATTGAAGTATTTCCCCCATGTACGCGGTATTTAATCAATGGTTCCCTTTCGTAATACACCGTCCCTATAAGTTCAGCTAAACAACCTATCCACTGATCATGAAGCATCAGTTTCTTTGGAAAAGGCAGAATGTATAGCATTAACTCTTTTCTGAAAGCTATGGCACAACCATAATATTTCCCACCATTTAAAGATAAATAATTCTTATATTTAAATCTATCTTTATCTATATATTTATATATACCTTTTGATTCAAGTTCACCATCACACATTTCAATTTGATGAACAACTAATATGTTGTTTTCCAAATCCTCCAAACACTTTTTAACTTTATTTGGCATCCACCAATCATCCTGATCGGAGAGAAAAATATAATCCCCTTTTGCTTTTTTTAGTGCATTTTCAAAATTGCGGCAGACATATGCATGGCTATGTGATGACTCTGTAGGTTGGTTATAATGTACCAAATGGATTCTCTCGTCCTTGTAACTTTCTACTATCCTGATTGTTCCATCACTCGAACCATCATCTGATATTATAATTTCATCTTCTTCAGACAATTGGCAGATAATACTATCCAATTGCTCTTTGATATATTTTTCCCCATTATGGGTTGCCATGCATACTGATATCATACTATATCTTCCCTTTTCCCCATAACCCCATTTCGATAATCCTGTTTACCGAACCTTATTGCTCGCATTTTTCCTAGTTTATCATCCTCAAATAGTATGATTTTTAAATATGTTATCAGCTCTCTTATGATATATTTCTTATTAGGGGAATATAGTTGACGCAAATATAAACCATTCCTAGTCATGTAATAACGACGCAGCCTGCTATGGTTTGTAACATAAAACAAATGCTTCCCGAAAAGTTTGTACTCTTTAGTATTACCCAAATGATGTTGCATCAAGACACTATTCAAACGGTAAATATGGTAGCCATATCGCCTTATATTATAACAAAACTCAAAGTCGACCGCATCAATAAACAACTCAGATTTAAACCCATTAGCATCTTCAAAAGAAGACATGTTTACCATACTACCTGATGTTATTGCCTCATTTATTTCCTCATATGTAGAGCTCGCCTTAAGATATTCACCATCATACATTTGTATTAAAGGAGATAGTATACCTATTTTCTCTTGCGAATGAGTCTTAATAAAATCACAATACTTTTCAATCATATCATCTGGAAGTATTGAATCCTGATCCATCGTTAAAACCCACTGAGCGCCTAATTCTTTTGCTTTGCTAAATCCTATATTAAGAGCTTTTGCAATTCCATAATTATCACCTAATGGCAAGTATGTTATATGCCTATAATTTATAGCCAAGTTTCGATTAGGGGTATTATCCACAACTATAATACTCAATTCTTGATTTTTATATATATATTCCAATGGAGTCTGTTGATATAAAACAACTACAATTGCAATTTGCATATTCGTACTATTATCTCAAATGTCTATAAAAAAAATAGATAACCCTATGTATAAACCATCCGAACATATTTCCACTCGAAACCATCTTATAGCGCGCAAGTTCTTGACTTAAATTAGCAAAGAAATTAAAAAAGGAAACGCGTTTTTTCGAGTACTTGGAGCCAACCCCAGCTTCATTATCCCCATGTTGCCTATATAAGATAGTCTTTTCTTTTATGTTGTCTATTTTTCCATACTGAGCCGCCTTCAATGCAAGCCAATAGTCATGCAGCAGATTTGAAGGATAAGGAAATGCAACTTCTTTCAGCATTCTATTTATCATCATTGTGCATCCGGTCACTATATTGCCGAATGCTATATACTGTTTTTGTTTAGACAAATCCACTTTAAAATTCTGATACTTCCAAAATGAATCATAAGTGATGTTTAGGTCACAATCAGTTATATGCAGGTCCGAATGGATCAAAATCGGCAGCGATGGATACAACTTTTCCATTTCTTTCATTTTGTTGAAAGTATGTTCTATTTTAGTAGGCAACCAGATATCATCTTGATCACAAAACATATAATAGTCCGACTCAATATTCTGCAGAAGCCACATAAAGCTGGCTCCTGCGCCCCTATGCTTATTCTCATCCACCTTATATACTAACCGGTCAGGATATTTCTGCATATATGATGATATTATCGTCAACGTCTCATCAGTCGAACCATCATCGTGCACATAAATCACATAGTTTTGATATGTCTGTTCCAAAATACTATCAATCTGTGCTGATAAATACTTTGATCCATTATATGTACAAAGTAGTATTGCTATCATGTCACCTCTTTCACTATTCATTTCCTGCAACAAAATTTTCCCTCTCCGGAACTTCAATAGGGTTAAACACCGAGTGGTATGGTATATACATCTTATAAAAATTCAAATGAATATAATATGAACTATGAGCAAGTAGTGTAAGCCAAATAATCATCTTTGCTACACCAATTCGGGCATTGACGACTTGTCTGTTGAAATGCTTCCAATAGTCTGGATCACGCATGACCGTTCCAAGCATTTGTACCATAGAAACGATGTAAAAAACAATAGTATAATTGATGAGGCGTTGAAATACAATAGGAACAAACCATAGCCCTAAACCAAGAAGAATCTGAAAACAAATAATCCCTTCGAATTGACAAGTCAACTTATAGTTATTCTTGCAAATCAGCAAAACAAGTATCGGCAACAAAGAAAAATATAAAAAACGGAATCCACACCATAGATACCCGACATATCCTTGACTGCTATAACGCAGGAGTTTTTCAAAAACGAAAAACTTATGTGCTAGCACATCCATAAATCTAGGCATAAAAAAGCCTAAGAAAACCACAGATAGTCCATAAATAAGCATCCGCTTGTCAAATTTAAGATGCCTAATTATCGGAAAAAGAAACGTCACAACTGCACTTGAATGTATTGTCGTAAGTAAAAGGCAAACTATAAAATACTGCAGATATTTCTTGTCCTTAAGATAATCATATGAAACCAGCAATCCACAAACAGCTAAGGATTCGCGTACGATTTCCGTTGAAAAATAGGGATATACTGCAACATATACCACCAACAATGCCAAAAATCTATATTCTGTATGCCGATTGATAAAATCCATCAACATGATTGTCATCACTGCGGATATTATTGTCTGATAAATATATATATTGTCCGTTAATGTCTTTATTACGGATGTTATAAAGCTGAAGCCTGGTTCAAAACTTGACGAATCAAATGGTTGCCAATATCTAATCTCAGGTATCCATTGAAAATATGTCATATAATTGTATGTGTCACCACCAACCTTATACCTAAGCCCTATTATCAGTACCAACACGACATAGATAACTCCCCATAGAAAGTCTCCTTTATTCTTTTTTTGTGGAAAATCGTACTTGGCATATCCTATGAGAATCAATATTATCGGAATGATAAAAATCATTGATGTCCTTTTCTTTTACTAAAATTTGAGATTGCGCTTGTTATGATCTCATTTCTCAATACCATGGCTTGAGAAATGAAGAAATATACAACACACAGGAACGATGATACCAACAAAACCAAAGCCGAATTGCCGACAAATATTTTTTTCGGCACAATACATAGTATTATATATGGCAATGCGACAATTATATGTTTTACGAGAAGAGATAATTCAAATGTTATCAACTTATTACTTGTAGTCACATATAAATAATACAATGTGACTAAGATTTCTGTAATGACCACTGTAACACAGGCTCCGACTGCTCCGAACTTAGTGGTTAAAATCAAGTTTGATGTGACACCAACAACTGCACCGATGATAGCGGCACATAAAGTTTTTTTATCAAAGCCTTTAGGAATTAAAATCTGAAATGCCAGTACTTGCGCAACTCCGACAACAAAAAGCATTGGTACAACGATTCTTGACAAATCTATTGATGCTGCATAACTCTCCCCTGCCAAGATAGTGACCAACTCCGGAGCCAAAACATACAAGACTATTACAAGCGGAATCGATATAGTTAACAGCAACAGAAAAGATTTATGTATCATTGACCTGAATGCACTGCCATTTCCATCTACATTAATATTTGTCATCCTTGGTAACATAACACCAGTAAATGCGGAATAAAAACCCAATATGACAGTATATAATTTAAGAGCCGTTGAATAGTATCCGACTTGAATATCCCCCCAGACAAATCCCAGATAAGCGACATTGAACGTAGTGTACATTGAGGTCAGAATACTGTAAGCCCCTAATGACAAATTGCTTTTGACATACCTCCTTATATTGATTTCTCTAAACGATAAATTGATAAATCTACGTGCGTATAAGAAATTGATTATTGAACACACTACAGTTACAGAGACAGTCAACAAATAAAAAACGATATAGTCATCTGGACTTCTCACGAAAGAGAACACGCAGGCCAAATAACATAATTTAACTATGATATTTCTGACCGTAATGTACCTGAAATTTTCAGTCCCACGAAAATACCACTCTATTGAAAAAGCTGTAAATAATATTTGCAAAGAACCCAACAAGAATAATGTCCTCGTTGCAGCAAATCTGTTGACAACAAATATCATCGGTATATATATCGCCAATGATATAATTGTAAAGATCATGTTTAACCCGAAAATACTGGAAAAGCATTTGTCGCGATCCTCCTTTCTTTTTTGTTTAGCAATCTCCCTGACACCAACATGAGTAACCCCCATCATTCCCAAGAAAACAAAATACTGCACAATATTTTCAGTGAAGTTAATGGTGCCGAACCTCTCCACGCCCAGCACACGTGTACAATATGGGAACAAAACAAAATTAATGATGTAATTAGACACCATTAAGAATGAATTATATGCAAAATTGACCTTTACACTTGCCATGAATCACATCATCTTCCCTTGTACATCTGCTCGTAGTACTTCTCGTACTCGCCGCTGGTCACACGGTCCATCCACTCCTGGTTGTCCAGATACCAGCGCACCGTCTTCTCTATACCCTCCTCGAACTGCAGGCTCGGCTCCCAGCCAAGCTCGCGCTTGAGCTTGCTCGAGTCTATCGCGTAGCGCAGGTCATGCCCCGCGCGGTCAGTCACGTAGGTTATCAGGTCGTCGTCTGCTCCCTCCGGGCGGCCCAGCACCCTGTCCGTCACCTTGATGAGGGTCTTCACGATGTCGATGTTCTTCCACTCGTTGAAACCGCCGATGTTGTACGTGTCGGCCACCTTGCCCTTGTGGAAAATGAGGTCTATCGCCCTCGCGTGGTCCACCACGTACAGCCAGTCACGCACGTTCTGGCCCTTCCCGTATACCGGGAGCGGCTTGCGGTGGCGTATGTTGTTGATGAACAGGGGTATGAGTTTCTCTGGGAACTGGTACGGACCGTAGTTGTTGGAGCAGTTCGTCACTATCGTCGGCATCCCGTAGGTGTCGTGGAACGCGCGCACGAAGTGGTCGCTGGATGCCTTGCTCGCGCTGTACGGGCTGTGGGGCTGGTATTTCGTGTCCTCAGTGAAGAACTTGTCCCCGAACGGGCCTCCACCGCACTCCCCGCTCCCCGGGCACCCCTCCGGGCGGTTCATCTCCAACGCCCCGTACACCTCGTCGGTGGAGATGTGGTAGAAGCGCTTCCCCTCGTATTTCTCCGGAAGGCTCTCCCAATACAGGCGCGCCGCCTGTAGAAGGCTCAGCGTCCCGAGCACGTTGGTCCTGGCGAATGTGAACGGGTCCTTGATGCTCCTGTCCACGTGGCTTTCAGCCGCGAGGTGGATCACCCCGTCCACCTTCTCCTCCTGCATAAGGGAATGCATCGCGTCGAAGTCGCACACGTCCGCCTTGACGAAGCGGTAGTTAGGAGAGTTCTCGATGTCGCGAAGGTTTTCAAGGTTGCCGGCATAGGTAAGTTTGTCCACATTGATGATCCGGTATTCCGGATATTTCGTCACGAACAGACGGACGACGTGGCTCCCGATGAAGCCCGCGCCGCCGGTGATGATGATTGAGCGTCTCATTGGTCTGAATGGCTTTTAAGGTTCTTTATGCATTTCTTGAGGGAGTCGGTCCAGTACGGTATCTTCAGACCGAAGGTCTCCTTTATCTTCGTCTTGTCAAGCACCGAGTATGCCGGCCGTTTTACAGGGCTCGGGAACTCGTCCGAGTGGCACGGCTGTATGTCGCATCCGTTGTGGCTGCTGTACTCGGCTATCATCTTGGTGAAGTCGTACCATGAGCACACGCCCTCGTTGCTGTAGTGGTATATTCCTTTCACCGGGTTCTTCAGGATGGTAAGGATCGCAGCAGCCAGGTCTCCGGCGTATGTCGGGGTGCCGCACTGGTCGAACACGACCTTGAGGGACGGCTTTGTGGCCGTAAGATTGAGCATGGTTCTGCAGAAGTTCTTCCCGAACTCGCTGTACAGCCACGCGGTGCGGATGATGATGTACTTGCATCCCGTGACCATCACCATCTGCTCACCGTGAAGTTTGGTGAGCCCGTACACGCCAGTCGGAGTCCCGTGGCGGTTCTCCGTGCATGGCGTGTTGTACGGCTCCTTGCCGAAGACGTAGTCAGTGGAGATCTGCACCAGCCAGCCGTCAACCTCTTTCATCGCTACAGCGAGGTTCCTCGGGGCCTGCGCATTGAGTTTCTCAGCCAAAGCCTCGTTGCTCTCCGCGGCATCGACATTGGTATATGCCGCACAGTTGACTATGGCCTCGATATGGTTTTCTCTGACGATCTTCCTGACTGCATCGGGGTCGGTTATGTCGAGCCTCGTCGTCTCGACCCCCTCCTGCTCCGTCACATCAGTGAAGACATAGCTGTCCTCCGAGCCTTTGGCCATCAGGCGTATCTCGTTGCCGAGCTGGCCGTTGGCTCCTGTCACAAGTATGTTCATATTTCTATAATTCCGGATAAAGATTCATGTCGTATGAAAACGGACTCTCGAAGTCCTTCAGCAAAGGGTGCTTCGTGTCCTTGTCACTCAGGATGGCATGCTCAGTTGGGATGCACCAGTCGATACCGAGACTGCTGTCCAGGATGCTGATGCCGCCGTCGGCTTCGGGATGGTAGAAGTTATCACACTTGTACTGGAACACAGCCTCCTCGCTCAGGACAGCGAAGCCGTGGGCGAACCCCCGGGGGATGAAGAACTGGCGATGGTTGTCCTCGCTCAGTTCGACGGCCACGTGCTGCCCGTAGGTGGGGCTGCCGCGCCTGATGTCCACCGCCACGTCAAGCACCCTGCCGCGAACGCAGCGCACCAGCTTGCTTTGCGAGAACGGCGGAGCCTGAAAATGAAGGCCGCGCATCACCCCGTAGCTGGACTTTGACTCGTTGTCTTGCACGAAGTTGATTTTCCGCACCTTCTGCTCGAATTCCCTCTGGGAGAAGCTCTCGAAGAAGTATCCGCGCGCGTCACTGAACACCCTCGGTTCGATGATGAACACGCCGTCTATGTTTGTCTTTATCACTTCCATGGTATCAGTCAAGATTTGGTTTGCCCGTATCTTTCAGTTCTTCTATCACCTGCAGCAGGTATTGGCCGTACTGGTTCTTCAGCATCGGCCTGGCCAGTTCGCGCATGCGCGCCTCGTCTATCCAACCGCTGCGGTAGGCGATCCCCTCCAGGCAGGCGATCTTCAACCCCTGACGCTTCTCGATGGTCTCCACGTAGTTCGAGGCCTCCGCCAGGCTGTCATGCGTGCCGGTGTCCAGCCACGCGAAACCTCGCCCGAGCGTCTGCACCTTGAGCTCGCCGCAGCCGAGAAATTCCTGGTTCACCGTGGTGATCTCGTATTCTCCGCGTGCCGACGGCCGGATGTGTTTCGCCACCTCCACCACCTTGTTGGGGTAGAAGTACAGGCCCACCACTGCGTAGTTGCTCTTCGGCTTTGAAGGCTTCTCCTCAATCGAGAGGCAGTTGCCGGTCTCGTCGAACTCGGCCACCCCGTAACGTTCAGGGTCACTCACCCAGTAGCCGAACACCGTAGCCTTCCCCTCATGCTCCGCCGTGCGAACAGCCTGCCGCAGCATGCCGGTGAAGCCAGAACCGTGGAAGATGTTGTCACCCAGAACCAGGCAGACGGAGTCGTCCCCGATGAACTTCTCCCCTATCGTGAACGCCTGCGCCAGACCATCCGGGGACGGCTGCTCTGCGTATTCGAAGTGGACGCCATAATCCGAGCCATCGCCGAGCAGACGTCTGAAGCCCGGCAGGTCATAAGGGGTGGAGATGATCAGGATGTCACGTATCCCTGCCAGCATCAGGACGCTGACGGGATAGTACACCATAGGTTTGTCGTATATCGGCATCAGCTGCTTGCTGATGCCCTTGGTGATAGGGTACAGTCGCGTACCGCTTCCACCTGCCAGTACTATGCCTTTCATGGGTTATGGGTTTGGGACTTCTATTTGCGTTTGCAAATCGGAAAAAAGTTACTAACTTCGCAGTGTAGAAATTATCAAGAGTGAGAGATAAGCGCCTCACAAACGTTAATACAGAGTATTTATCCTTTTAGGATGGGTGCTCTGTTTTTTTGACCTACCGGATGACTGCTTGTGCAAAGCCGCTCCAACCTCTGCATCTGCCGGCCTGATGGCCGCTTCTTTCTCATCCGGACAGCCAAGGGGAGGTGTTTTCGTAAGGGAGCGCCTCCCTGCGGTGTAAGGCCGTTCATTACATTTTACTGTTCCGAGACAGACTTTATGATTTCTCTAACGGTCTCCTCAGAAGCGTTCCAGCAGCGGATTATCTTATGCCGACAGCCAGTGTCCGCAATGCGGTATTCCCCACAGACTTTCGTATGGGGGAACTGGCATTTGTAACTCTTGGTGTTGGCATCGTATCCGGTGTTCACATGCACGAGAAGGCCTCCTGTGTCTTTCATCGCCCTTGCCAGATTCTCGGGAACCTTTGCGTTGAAAAGGTTGGCAAGCTGGAAGTTTTCATTGTCTTCAGATGTCTCATCATAGGAGAAACAGTTGACAATCACATCAATATGATGTTCCGTGACATACTCGCATACAACCTCGTAACTTGTCGGATCCAATATCTCCAGTTTCTCTCCATTTTCAGGATCGACCTGATATACATCCGAGAATATGTATTTGTCCGCAGTGGCTGCTCCAACTTGAGCACGCAGTAAACGTCCAGCTGCGCTGATGGCGCCTGTCACGAGAATGTTCATGATGGTCTATTGAAATTGATTGGGAAATCAGAAAAGTATTACTAACTTCGCGATGTAGAGAATTATCAAGAGTGAGAGATAAGCGCCTCGCAAACGTTGAGCAAACAAAACAGAGTATTTATTCGGTTTCGGGTGGATACTCTGTATTTTTTGACCTACCGGATGACTGCTTATGGCAAAGTTCATCCGGCCAAGGGGAGGTGTTTTCGCAAGAGAGCGCCTCCCTGCGGTGTCACACACTCCAAATAAGGCCTCCTGTCTCTATTGCATCTTCTGCCCACCGGACATAGAGGCGACTTTATTGTCAAGTGCTTTGCTCGTTGCTCAGTTCAATACCAAACAAGGCCAGCAGCCAAACGGCCAAACTCATCCAGTGCGCGACAACTCAAAAACTCCTGTAAAACTCCTCATCGGCCTGCCGGGAGAGCTGCCAGACTATTTTTCTTCCAAAAAGTCTCTGTATAATCCCACCGGGCCAAGGTGCCAGAGTTTGGATTCCTCTTTCTCAAGTTTTCTGTAGGTGTCTGACGAATATATCATCTCCACTGCCTTGACGATGCTCACATTGCTGTCTTCCGAAAGCATTTCTGACATCCTGCTGACCTTTGACGGCAGGAACAGATACAAATTATCTTGAGTCACCACGAGATTCATATAGTAACCTCCACAAATTCCGCAAATGAAAGAGATGTCAAGGACTTTAGAACATTAAGACCATTATCGGTTTCTTCTCTGAAATCGTATACATTGACATACCCTTTCGCAATGCTCTTCTCCTTCATCCGCCTCTTTGCCCAAGCCTCTGCCTGCTCAAATGACGTTGTTGTATAAAAACCTGTTCCATAATCCAGAGAGCGATTGGCTTCTCTGATCTCCGGAAACTTGACAATTTCCAGACTGCCGTGATACAATTTCATCTCTCCCTCCCCTCCTGTCTCGAACGGATATACCCTTCAATATCAGCCAAAAGCCACTGCCATCCCTGCGCATGAAGTACTTCAAAATTATCGCACAGATAGTCAAGCACACCATATTTTGCAAGGTACTCTGCAGCCTCCTTGCCGCTCAATCCTTTCGCATTTTTGTATTGCTCAATGCAAAAGGAGAGGAAATATGCCTTGTCTTGCGCCTTATTCATCATGTTCATACGATTACAAACTTATGAATAAAAAACGCAAAATCAAAAACTCCTGTCGAACTCCTCATCGGCCTGCCGAGAGAGCTGCCAGCAGCAGTGGGGGACTGAAACCGCCAGTGCTTGAGCCTGACCTGCCGACGGGGCGAAAGACGGAACGCCAGTGCCCTCCATATCAGAGCCTGATACCTCAGCAAGCGCGGCATCGCGAGCCTGGGCCGGAGCAAGGCTGCCTAGAACAAATTCATCGCAAAAGCCTGCCACGGCATCCATCAGTGCCAGATCCGGCATCAGCCCGTCCGTCCCGTCGAGGGCCGCATCATACAGGGCTGAAAGGTAGCCGAAGTCCGTTCCGCCGCCACTCTCCGCGCATGAAAACGAAACGGAAAGCGAGCCAGAAAGCGAACCGCCACCCGATGAAGGCAGCTCCGCGCCGCAGACAAGTTCCCCATAGCTCCGCTCCAGAAGCCCGGAATAGCGGCTGTCACCCAACATATAAGCCGCCTCCAGCATCGCCGTGTGCCGCCTCAAGCGCTGTTCCCCACTGAGACCGGGCCACAAAACTGAACCCATCGACTCAGCCGACCACCTCTCCAGAAGCGAATCCAGAAACGACCTCCAATCAGCATGCACTTCCCCGTCAGGACCGCCCA
>ERZ808252.1866-NODE-1866-length-14131-cov-3.410628_pt1 | contig 14131 bp, 15 predicted proteins | sample MGYA00521242_ERZ808252 | MGnify/ENA primary metagenome ERZ808252 (study PRJEB31516, sample SAMN03275581) | gut metagenome | biome: mammalia-associated habitat; material: feces | host: Papio cynocephalus | place: Kenya | collected 2012-08-07 ...
TAAAGAGAAAAACAGGTGGTAGTGAATGAAACTATTCACACTACCTATTATATGAGGAGGTTAAATAATGAAAAAAGAATTAAAAAAACATAAATCAAATGTAAATATTAGTAAACCATTTAGTAATTTATTAACAAAAGGATTAATTTATGGATTATTAGTAACAATAGCTATAATGATAGGTATGTATTTAGGTCTTAAAAATTTAGATCAAGTTATAGAATTTTTAACAGCACTTAGAGATAGTCTATCAGTTGAAGATTGCACTATAAACATATTCAAAATACTTCTAATTACTTTTCCTATTATTTTCATTATAGTTGATATAGCTACACTAGCGTTTATAGCAGACGTAGGTTATGATTCTAAAAAAACAAAAAATAAATAATTAAGGAGTAAAAAGGATGTTACAACTAAAAAATATTTATAAGAGTTATATTGTAGGTGAAGAAAAACAACAGGTTTTAAAAGATATAAATATAACTTTTAGAAAGAATGAATTTGTATCTATTTTAGGAGCTAGTGGTAGTGGAAAAACAACTCTTTTAAATATTATTGGTGGATTAGATGTTTATGATAGCGGAGATTTAATTATTGATAATTTATCTACAAAAAATTTTACTAAAAAGAATTGGGATAGTTATCGAAATTATAAAATAGGTTTTGTATTTCAAAATTATAATTTAATATCACATTTAAGTGTACTTGGAAATGTAGAACTTGCTTTAACTTTATCAGGAATTAACAAGAAAGAAAGAAAAATTAAAGCAAAAGAAGCCTTAATAAAAGTTGGGTTAAAAGATCATATAAATAAAAAGCCTAATCAATTATCAGGTGGACAAATGCAGAGAGTTGCTATAGCTAGAGCGATAGTTAATAATCCAGATATAATACTAGCAGATGAACCAACTGGAGCATTAGATTCAAATACAAGTGAACAAATTATGGATATTTTAAAAGAAATATCTAAAGAAAAATTAATTATTATGGTTACACATAATAAAGAAATAGCTAATAAATATTCAGATAGAATAATTGAACTTAAGGATGGAGAAATTGTTGGAGATAGTAATAGTTATAAAATAACTAATAATGAAGATGGTTCTAAAATTAAATTTAATAAGACAAACATGCCTTATTTAACAACACTTAGTTTATCATTAAAAAATTTGTTAACTAAAAAAGGAAGAACTTTTTTAACAAGTTTTGCTGGATCTATTGGAATATTAGGAATATGCTTAGTATTAATTTTAAATTCAGGGTTAAAAAATTATATTAGTAAATTTGAAAAAGAGACTCTTGAAACTTTTCCTATAACAATTTCACAAAGCACATTTGATATGGAAAATTATTTTTGTGATTCAATAACTTCAAATAGAAATAAATGCGAAAGTGATATATGTTCTTATGATGATGTTGTATCAAGTTTTACTAAGAAAGATGGATTATATGTAAAAAATGATTTAAAATCTTTTAAAGAATATATTGAAAACAATAATTCACTTAAAGAATATTCTAAAAATGTAGATTATGAGTATGATTATACACTTCCAATATATTATAAATATAAAGATGATTTTGTTAAGATAACTGAGCCTTTAATAGAATTTGTTAATGAAGATGATGGTTCAGCAACTTCTTTTCCTGGTATTAATTTTAATAAAATTAATTTTGAATATTTAAAAGAAAATGATAAATATACATTAGTTGCTGGAAATTATCCTGAAACTGAAAATGATATGGTATTATTAATTCCAAATGATGGAGTAATTAATGATTCAGTACTTTATTATTTATATCTTAAAGATAAGAGTAATGTTTCAAATTTAATTAATAAACATGAAAAAGTAGAATCTACAACATATACATATGATACATTTTTAAAGCTAAAATATAAGTTAATTTATAATACTGATATTTATCAAAAAGTTGATGGAAAATATATAAGTAAACTTAATGATAAAGAATATATGAATAATTTAATTATGAATGGTATTGATTTAAATATTGTTGGTATCCTTAAATATACTAGTGAAGATGACAATAGTGAATATGCAAACTCATATATATATTATAGCGAAGAATTATTTAAAAAATTTGTTCAACATATAAATGATAGTGAAATAGTTAAGGAACAGAATAATAATAAAGAAACAGATGTTTTTACTGGAGAAAAATTTGATAATATTTATACTACTTATGATAGAAATATGCTTTTATTAAATTCATTAGATATAGATAATCCAGAAAGTATTAGTATAGTACCTAAAGATTTTGATTCGAAAAATAAAATTAAAGAATATATTGATAATTATAATAAAGAACAATTAGATAAAGGTAATAAAAATAAAAAAATAGTTTATAATGATGAAAATAAAATAATTCTTACTGAACTTTCATCAATTGTAAGTGGAGTAAGTGCTGTTTTAATTGGTGTAGTTAGTGTAAGTTTAATTGTTTCAAGTATAATGATTGCAATTATTACTTATATTAGTGTACTTGAAAGAACTAAAGAAATTGGAATTTTAAGGGCACTTGGTGCTAGTCAAAAAGATATTTCAAGAGTATTTAAATCTGAAACAATTATTGAAGGACTTATTGCTGGAGTGTTAGGTGTAGGTATATCAGTATTATTATCTATACCAATTAATATTATTTTAAAAACATTAGTTAAAGTCGATATTAATTTCAGTTTACCTTTAATGCAAGGTGTTATAATGATTTTACTTAGTGTTTTATTAAATGTTATTGCAGGACTTATTCCATCTAGGATGGCAAGTAAGAAGAATCCAGTAGAAGCATTAAGAAGTGAATAAAAGTAGCAAAATGAATGCTACTTTTTTAAAATGTTAATAATAGAATCAATTACAATATTTTCCATATTTTCATAATTAAAGTTAGGATGTTTATGATAAGCTTCTTCATGAGCTAGGTTATCAATGATATTTACAATTAGATGAGTTCTTTCTTTTAAATCATTTTGATTATAACCATTATTTTTAAATAAATTATAAAGTTTGTTAGAAAATGCAAGTTCGGATTCTTTAAATATTTTTTCAACATCTTCATCTAAATGTTCCATAGAAGATAATTCTTGATGAGCTTTTTTAGATGAATTATGTTGTTTTTTATTTATTTCAATTATTTTTTTAAAGAATGAGTGTAAGTCATTAGGTAATTTTTCATTTTCATTTATTAAAGAAAAGATGGGAAACATAATATCATTTGAATAGATTTTAACTCCTTCAATAAATATTTCTTTTTTATCATTAAAATATTGATAAATAATACCAGTTGATACTCCTGCATATTTAGCAATATCTTTAGTGTTAACATTAAAGTAGCCTTCATTACACATTAATTCAAAACCTTTTTTAATTATACGATTTCTTTTTTCAATACTTCTAGTTTGAGTAGGTATTCTAATTTCAGACATAATATTTCACCTGTTTCTAAAAGCATTATAGCACTAAATAACAAAAAATTAAAGATATATGAAAAAAAGTTCACATTTATTATTGACATGAACATAGAATAGAAATATAATTTTAATGTGAAACAAAGTTCATATTATATTTAAGGAGGAATTATGGATAATTTAATAGTGTTTAATAATGTTTCTAAAGAGTATACAGTAGGTGATACTAAGTTTTATGCTTTAAAAGATGTTAATTTAGAAATTAAAAGAGGAGAGTTTGTTGTTATTTTAGGACCATCTGGAGCTGGTAAAAGTACTATGCTTAATCTAATGGGTGGTATGGATAAAGTAACAAGTGGAACTATTACAATTGATAATGAGGTTATTTCAGATTATAGTGATAGCAAGTTAACTAAATATAGAGCTGAAAAAGTAGGATTTATTTTTCAATTTTATAATATTTTACCAACTTTAACGGTATTTGAAAATGTTGAATTAGTTAAAGAAATAGTTAAGAAGCCCAAATCTGCTAGAACTGTTTTAAAGGATGTTGGACTTGAAAAACAAATGAATAAATTTCCTAATCAATTATCAGGTGGAGAACAACAAAGAGTATCTATTGCTAGAGCAATTGCAAAAGATCCTAGTTTAATTCTTGCTGATGAACCAACTGGAGCTCTTGATTCCAAGACTGGAGCAGTAGTACTTTCACTTTTAAAGAAACAATGTGATGCAAATAATGGCGAAAATACAGTAGTAATTGTTACTCATAATTCATTAATTGCCGAAATGGCTGATCGAGTTATTAGACTTAAAAATGGTAAAGTAGAATCCAATGAAATTAATAAACATCCTAAAAATGTAGAAGAAATTGAGTGGTAATTATGAAAAAGAAAATGATTCGTGATATTTTAAAAAATAAGTCACAATTTATTACGATATTCTTAATGGTTGCCATTGGGGTAATGGTTTATTCAGGAATTGAAGCATATATGGATGGTATGCGTGATACAGCAAATAAGTTTTATGAAGATTATAATTTACAAGATATAAATGTTTTAGGTAAAGGTTTTACGGAAAAAGATTTAGATAACATAAAAAGTACTCAAAATGTTAATGATGCTGAAAGAAAATTAGAACTTGTTATGACTGATAATGAAGATGAGAATAAAAGTTATTTAGTATCTGTTATTAAATCTAATAACATAAGTAAGTTTTATGTTAAAGAAGGAATCAGATTTGATAAAGATAAAAAGGGTATTTGGTTAGATTATTTCTTTGCAAAAGAAAATGAGATTAAAATTGGGGATAAAATATCTTTTAAATATGATGGATATGTTTTTAATGAAGAAGTTTTAGGTATTATATATGTTCCAGATCATATTTATGATGTTAAGGATGCATCTCAGTTAATGCCTAATCACAAAACTTATGGAATAATTTATATGTCAGTTAATGAATTAGAGGGATTTATTAAAGATCAAGTTAAATCTAATTTAGAAGATGAAATGGGAATAACTGTAAATGATAAAATGTTTAATAAATTAATGCCTAACTTTAATTATTTAGAATATGTTCCATTTAATTATGTAATGGTTGATGTTAATGATAAAGATAATAGGGGAACAGTTAAGGATACAATTGAAAAGAATATTGATAATGCGATAGCAACTGTGGATATTGAAAATACAGCTAGTTATAGTATGTATCAAGGAGAAATAGATGAAGGTGCTGCTTACGTTGGTATTTTCTCTGGATTATTCTTATTTATTGCGCTTCTTTCTGTTATTACTACTATGACTAGAGTAGTTAAAAATCAAAAATTACAAATAGGAGTATTAAAAGCATTAGGTTTTTCTAACTTAAAAATTATCATGCATTATGTAGGCTATGGTTTTTGGACATCTTTATTAGGTACAATTTTTGGACTTTTCTTAGGTAGATATTTCTTAGGTAGTGTATTTCTAGGAATTGAAATGAGTTTCTTTGAAGTTCCTAATTCAGTAATCTATTTAAATAAAATGACATATGTTGTAAGTGCTTTAATTATTATAGTAGTTTCAATTATTACTTTCTTAACTTGTTATAAAGAATTAATGAAAAGACCAGCTGAAGCTCTTAGAATGGAGATTCCTAAAGTTAAGAATGGAAGTTTAAATTTAACAACTAAGGGAATTTTTAAAAATTTATCTTTTGCTAGTAAATGGAATATCAGAGATATTTTAAGAAATAAGTTTAGAACTGTAACTGGTATTATTGGAATTGTTGGATGTTCAACTTTAATTATTTGTGCTTTAGGTATGCTTAACAGTATGAATTACTTTATTAAGTTACAATTTGATGAGTTATATAATTTTGATTATAAGTTAACTTTAAAAGAAGATATTAGTAATGAGGCAGTAAATAAACTTATTAAAGATTATGGAGATAACTCAAGTGAAACTTTAATGATTGAAATTAAAAATGGCGATAATAAGGATGCTAATACATTATTTATAGATAATGCGAATAATTATGTTAGATTTATAGATGATAAATATAATTTTATTAAACTTGATAATGATGATGGTGTATATGTTACATATAAATTTAAAGATAAATATGGATTAAATATTGGTGATAAAGTCTCTTGGCATATTTATGGAGATAAAAATTATTATGAATCTAAAATAGTTGGTTTTTATAGGGATCCTCAAGTTCAAGGAATGAGTGCTAGTAAGAAGTATTTAGAACGAATAGGCATTGATTATAAACCAGATTCTATTTATACAAATGATGATTTAAGTAATGTTAAAACTATTTCTAATGTTGATATTATTCAAAATATTGATGAACTTAAAGAAACTATTGGTAATATGCTTTCAATGATGAAGAAAATGATTGTTATTATAATCGTGTTTGCAGTTATTTTAGGAGTAATAATTATTTATAATATGAGTATTTTATCTTTTAGTGAGAAGGAATATCAATTTGCAACTTTAAAAGTTCTAGGTTTTAACGATAAAAAGATTAAGAAAATATTCTGTAAACAAAATAGTATTATATGTATTATATCAATTATTATTGGTTTACCAGCAGGTTATAATTTAACTAGTTATTTATTTAAAGCATGTTTAGATGAAAATTATGATTTTGGAGTTCATATTGAATGGTGGACTTATGTTATTGCTATTATCGGTACATATTTAGTTTCTTATTTAGTATCTAAATTCTTAGCAAGAAGAGTTAATTCAATTGATATGGTAAGTAGTTTAAAATCTAATGAATAAAAGTCTTGAAGTGATTTTCAAGATTTTTTTATTATAGATGTTTTATTTAAAAAAATATGCTATACTTGTGTTGTAATTAAATAATACTAGAAATTATGGAAAGGATATTAAATGAAAAAATTAATAATTTTAACTTTATGTTTTATTCAAACATTAGTTACGTTTGGTTGTGGTAATAAGAGTGTACAAAAACCAACAAATTTACAGGATACTTATAATGCGGTTGGCAATTATTTTGGAGATAGTAGTGTAGATAGATCTAATTTAGGTGCTTTTTATTTAGACGAAGAAAATAATATTATTGTAGTCATCTTAGTTGATAATAGTGCATCAAAACAAGAAGAATTTTTAGAAAAAGCTAATATTGATTCTAAATACATTAAGTTTGAACAAGGTGGACCTTATAATACCAATAGTTTAGATATTGATTTAAAAGTATCTTCCGAAAATAATGATAAGAATATTAAATTTAAAGAATATTTAAAATTAGATAATGAAACTATCTATTTATCAGAAAACGTTAGTGAATTATTTATTGTTGAAAATAAAAATCAAACATCTTTAAGAAAATATATAATTAATAGTACTGAGTCAATGGATAAGTCAATTGAAAATATTACAAACCTATTAAATAAGCAATCTATTTTAAAAGATGGTGGTACAATTATATTTAAAAATAACGATAAAAATATTACACTGATTAAATGTAATACGATAGATGGTAATAAAGATATTTATATTGGAGATTATAATTTAAATTTTAAAAGTAGTATGTGTAAGTAGTGTTTAAATTGCGGACATTTACTATGAAATTTATGCTTGATGAAAATAAATTAAAATGTGTAAATAATGTTATTAACTTAAAGGTTGTTATTATAACTTTAATAGTAAAAATAATTTTATATTTATACGTTGTATATAAGACTGACTACTAATTTTAATTTTGATTGTCAGTATTTTAATTTATTTCTTTATGTTATGATTTCTATAAAACAATGAGATAAATTTTCAACTGTTAAGATTTTCTTAATAGTTCAAAAAGATGATAGTGTAATGTATGTTAAATAAGGAATTATTTGAAATTGAAAAATAATAGGATGTTTAACTATGTCTGAAAAAGAATTGGATTCAAATGTTAATAATTATATAGAAGAAAAATACCCTCTAAATTATGTAAAACAAATGCAATGGGATGCTGCTGTTGGTCTTCAAAAAGTCGATAGTTTAAAACCTTCAAAGTATTTAATGAAATTAGTAGAAGAAAATGTAAATGGCAAAAAAACTATTTATGAAGTTGAACACGAATTAAAAGAATATTATATTGAAAAAGAAAAATTAAATGATATAAATCGTAACGAATTAGAGTGTGATTTAGTATCAACAAGAATAGTTCAATTATTAGAAGCTGAAAGGTTTGAATTATCAGTGGATTTTCTAAAATATATTCATGGATATTTGTTTAAAGATATATATGATTTTGCTGGACAATTTAGAAAAATAGATTTTTCAAAACATGAATTAATACTTAATAATGATTCTGCTTTATATGGCGATTGTAAAACTTTAAAAGAATCACTATATTATGATATATCTTTGGAAAAAGTTAAGAATTATAAAGAGATGAATATTGTGGAAGTTATCAACAATATCACATACTTTTCCTCAAGAATATGGCAAACTCATCCATTTAGAGATGGAAATACTAGAACAATAGCTATATTTATCATAAAATATTTGATTAGTTTAGGATATCAAGTTGATAATACTTTATTTAAAGATAAATCAGTTTATTTTAGAAATGCATTAGTAAGAAGTAATTATTTTAATAATGAAAAAAATGTAAGGGAAGATAATAGTTACTTAATAAAGTTTTATGAAAATCTATTATTAGGTAAAAATAATAATTTACAATCAAAAGATTTAATAGTGAAAGAGTTGTTTAATTAATCATAATAGAAAAAGGGCTGATAAGAAATTTCTTGTCAGTCCTTATATTTTAAGTTCTTCTTTTAATGATGCTAATTATTTAATAAATAATAAATGACATAATCATTATTAAAATTATACCATACAATACTAATCTTAATTAAATATTTGAGTTTCATAAAGAATTAGATAACCAATTCCAGCTTTGCTTACAAGAAATTCGCCTATAATTACTTTAGTATAAATCATATGGAGAGAACTTATAACTAAAGGTTTTTGTTTAAAAACTTATGAAGTTTTAAAAATTAAATGAAAAAGCTAATTATTCGTATTAAGTCTTAAAATTAAATATAAATAGGTGCTTAATACACATATTAGGATAAAAAATATGATATAAAATGAGATATAGAATTAAAATGGTTTATTTATTGGAGGAAGATATTACAGAAGATTTATAAATATAGCATATAGTATATGAAAGTGCTAAAAGAAATGTTTTAATATTTTAAAGATTATTTAATGAATGTTAGATTGATAATATAAAAATTATATTAGGAGGTAAATTTATATGCAAACATTACAAATAAAAAATTCAACAGCAGAATTTTTAATATTTACAAAGCAAAATAAAGAGAAGACAATAGAAGTATTTGTTGATGATGAATCAGTTTGGCTTAGTCAGAAATTAATGGCTGAGCTTTTTGGAACAACAAGAAATAATATAACAATGCATCTTAATAACATTTTTCAGGAAGAATTAAATGAGAAAGCAGTATGTAAGGAATTCTTACATACTGCTAATGATGGAAAGAATTATAAAACAAAATATTATAATTTAGATGCAATTATTGCTGTTGGATTCAAAATCAATAGTAAAAGAGCAATAGATTTTAGATTGTGGGCGATAAATATTTTAAAACAATATTCTGTAAGAGGATATGTATTAGATAAAGAACGACTAAAAAATGGAACTTTTTTTAATGAAAATTATTTTGATGAATTATTACAAGAAATAAGAGAAATAAGAATTAGTGAAAGAAATTTTTATCAAAAGATTACTGATATATATGCCACAAGCTTAGATTATAATGTTGCTTCTCCTATAACAAAGGAATTTTTTAAAACAGTTCAAAATAAAATGCATTATGCAGTTCATGGAAATACAGTTGCAGAAATTATAGTAAAACGTGCAAATTATAAAAAAAACCATATGGGATTAACTACTTGGAAAAATTCGCCTGATGGCAAAATAATTGCATCGGATGTTATAGTTGCCAAAAATTATTTAACTATGGAAGAACTAAAATCATTAGAAAGAATTGTAACAATGTATTTAGATTATGCGGAAGGTCAAGCAGAAAGACATATCCCTATGACAATGAATGATTGGAAAAGTAAACTAGATGTGTTTTTACAATTTAATGAAAGAGATGTATTAGATAATCCTGGAAAGGTATCTCATAAGGTAGCTGAGAGTTTTGCATTATCTGAATTTGAAAAATATAGAATTATCCAAGATAAATTATTTGAATCTGACTTTGATAAATTTATGATTGAAATAAAAAAAGATGATATTAATTATTAGAAATGTATTAAATTTCAATTCTTAAGTATCATCTATGCAGGGAATTGCTATAACAACAATTATATTTATCATAAAATATTTGGTAGGTTTGTAATATCAAGTTAATAATATATATATTTTAGAAATACATCGTGAAAAAGGACTGGTAAGAAATTTCTTGTCAGTCCTTATATTTTAAGCTCTTTTTTCAATGATACTAATTATTTCATAAATAATAAATGACATAATCATTATTAAAATTATACCAGACATTACTAAGTTTAAATTAAATACTTGAGTTCCATAAAGAATTAAATAACCAATTCCAGCTTTGCTTACAAGAAATTCGCCCATGATTACACCTATTAGACTCATGGATATATTTAATTTAATACTTGAGATTATTGTTTCTTTATTAGCTGGTAGTATTAAATATAATAAAGTTTGTAATTTATTTGCTTTAAATGTTTTAAACATTTTTATTTTATATTCATCTGTATTTATTAAACCATTATATATAGTTATTAAAGTTACAATAGTGTTAATAAGTAAACTCATCATGATAATTGATTTAGTATTTGCTCCTAACCAAATAATTAATAGAGGACCTAATGATACTTTTGGTAAACTATTTAATAAATTTAAGTATGGATCAAATATTTTTTTTAGAATATCAACATAATAAAATATAATTGCACCTATAAAACCAATAGCAGTACCTAATATAAAAGATATTAAAACTTCTTTTAAAGTTATATATAGGTGATAGAATAAATTATTATTTTTATATAAATCAATTATACATTTTACTATTTTACTTGGAGAAGAAAATATAAAACTATTTATTATTTCTTTACTACTTAGTAATTCCCAAATTAGTATAAATAAAACTAGTAACATAATTTGAATGATAGAAATAATTATTTTTTTTCTTTTTATTTTTTTTAAATATTTTATTTGATTAATACTCATTTATCTAAATCACCCCATATTAAATCATAATATGTATAGAAATTTTTATCTTTTCTATTTAGGGATGGAATGAGATTTTTTTCTAAATTAATATTATAAATATTTTTAATTATGGCAGGTCTTTTAGATAGGACAACAATACGATTACAAAATGATACGCATTCAGCAATATCGTGACTTATTAAGATAACAGTTACATTCATTTCTTTTAAAATAGAATAAATTTCATCTGTTATGGTTAATCTAGTTACATAATCTAAGGCTGATAATGGCTCATCTAAGAGAATTAAATCTGGTTTAGTTGCAAGTGTCCTGATTAAAGCAACTCTTTGAATGCAGTGAAGACATTTTTTGTTAATTTCCTTTATTTATAAGGGATTGTTTGATACCTGATTCAAGCAACATTTTTAACCTAAAGGATATATATTTTATTAAAGTTTAACTTTTTAGTTTAATTAATTTTTTATTTATGTTAAGAAAGTCTTATTCTATATAGGTTTTAAGAAAGTGTCCTAATGCAACCTATATTTTTTAATTTTTAGAGTTATTATCTTCAATTTGTTTAGTTTCATTTACATATTGATAGTTTAAAGCATTTTCATTTGAAATAGCTGATTTGTTAGTTGCCTTTTCATAAGAATTTCTTGCATCTTTTGCGACTTGTCCACCTTTACGAGCAACTTTCAAATTTTCTTTAAAACCTTGAGGATTTTCTGATTTGGCTATATCACGAGTGGCGATTTCTCCTAAATCAGTAAGCAATACTTCTATATCAGTCATATTATCTCTTAAAGATTCTTTTCTAATGCCTTTATATGCTTTATATTCACTTGCTTTCATTCCAGACCAACTTTTATATATTTCATTAGTAAGCATTGCATATTCAACAGGTTTTTCAATGCCACCATCTTTCCAAATATCAGTTAATTTAAATCTATCAACCATTCCAGTTAGTCTTTTTTTAATCCATTCATCACTATAACCTTTACTACGGTAATATTTAATAATTCTATTACCAGCAATTTCTGGATCGAATACTTCATCAATTCTTTCTTTGCCAAGATTAGCTAACCACATTTTCATTGGCTCTGCTTTTGGACTTGGTACAGATTCAATAAGTCTAAATATTCCTTGTGTATCTAATGTATCAGTATTATAGTATTTGCCATCAGATGATTTCATTTTCAGTTGGTTAGTATTACTAACCAACTCACTTCCTTCGTTGTTTAATTTGTTTTTTAGCCATTTCCAATAATTTCTTGATTTTTGATAATCATTATTAGTTAATGCCCCAATAATATCAATAACACTAAAATAATATTCTTCCTTTTCTTCATTCCATATACTACGAATAGTACTATTTTCGAATAAGTTTGTAATTGTTTCTAATTTATTTTCTTTCATTTTTTCACCACCTTTTGTAATTATCATTATTTTTTAATTTTAGTTATTGATAGAGTATAGCCAAATGGTTTTAATATTTTAATTAATGTATTAATTTGGGGATGTTTAGTTCCGTTTTCTATAACTGCAATCATTTCTCTTACAGTATGTGCTTCTTCGGCCATTTGTTTTTGAGTAAGGCCAAGCTTATTTCTTAACTTAATAAAATCACATATTAAGTTATATTCTAATTCCATAACATCTTTTTCTTCATCAATATTGTTTATTATTTTATTCATTATTTCCTCGTATAATTAATCTTATAGAAATATTAATTAATTTCTATTATTGATTAATCCCTTTCTATTTTATATTTTTGAATTATTATACAACTCCCTAATCAGTTAATCCAAATATTAACGTACTTTTTAATTCACTCTTTAAAGACTTTCTTAGAAAATGGTTTAAAAACCTTAATGTAAATGTAATATCTTCACTATCAGTTTTATTAAAATCAGAATATAACGAAATATGTTTTAAAAACATATAAAAACCATTTAAATTATTCATACTATCGTTAAACTGAGTTTCATCAGCCATATTCGTACAATATAGATAATTTTCTGAATGTAATTCTATTTCATTAGAAAGTTCTAAGAAATCATCTATACAATATTTAAAATCATCTTTATCAATTATTTTTTTCCCTTTTTCATAATCATAGGTTTCTTCATACTTTTTTCGATTTTTAAATCAAAATGTTTTTCTAAATAATCACATACTGCTTTTTTTCTTTCTTTTGAAGTACAGTAATTTTTATCAATAGCTTTTATATTTTCATAGAAACTATCCGTAAATAAATTTAATTCTGTTAATTCTAATAACAAATTTTTAAACCCTTTGTTAAATAAATCTTGTTTTAAACATAAAAAAATATAATTTTCACTAGATTCTACTTCATAATATTTTAAATTAAAAATTTTATCAATTCTTTTTATAATATCATTCTTGTGTTCTTTTAAACTGCCTTTACTTAAAACAATAATTTCTGTTGCAATACCACAATTAATGTATCTTCCTATTTTTATTTCACCTTTAAAATGATCATATCCAATAATATCAATGTAGTCAATAGGCTACATTGATATTACAAAATATGTTTATATAAAATAGTGGAGAAGTTAAATATATTACAAACATAATTGTTAAGATTTAAGATTTTAATTCAAATTCCATTTAATTTCTATATTTCTACTTTTTGTTATATTATTTATCTTTCCTATATAAATTTTATCTATAAATTCTTCAATAATAATTCTGTTTAATTGTGTTAGATTTTGATATTTACTAAATATTTCTTTATAATCTTTTGAAGATTCTTTCTTTTTATAATAGGTTATTTTTTTAGAAATAGATTTTATTTGTTCACTATAAACTTTTTCGTCTTTATTATAGTTTGTAATTAGATTTTTAAATTGTTCTGGTGTAATAATTCCATTAACTTTATCTTCATAAATATTTTTTAAATAATTTCTTGTTTTAGAAATTTTATTTTGAGTATCAGTTAGTTCTGATTCTAACGATTTAATTTTTTTTTCA
>ERZ808252.1867-NODE-1867-length-14123-cov-3.972064_pt1 | contig 14123 bp, 9 predicted proteins | sample MGYA00521242_ERZ808252 | MGnify/ENA primary metagenome ERZ808252 (study PRJEB31516, sample SAMN03275581) | gut metagenome | biome: mammalia-associated habitat; material: feces | host: Papio cynocephalus | place: Kenya | collected 2012-08-07 ...
AGTACCCCAGCTGTATGGGATGTCGTGGTCCATACGATAGATGTTCGCGCGCGGGTTGTCCCAAGAACGGAAGACCGCTTTGATAGCCTCGAAAAGTTGTTCTTTCGGATCGGACGGGAAGGGTTTGCCGATCTTTGCTTGATACTCTGCTTTGAATTTGCCTGCGAGTTCTTTGAGGTCGTCTGCGGTGAGTTCGACGTCGTAGGTGACGCCTTTTCTTTCTTTGAGTTCGTCGATGAGGGCCTCGAAGTATTTTTTGCCGACTTCCATAACGACGTCAGAGAACATTTGGATGAAACGTCTGTAGCAGTCCCAAGCCCATCTGGGGTTGCCGGATTTCTTTGCCAAGACTTCCACAACATCGTCGTTGAGACCGAGGTTGAGGATTGTGTCCATCATACCGGGCATAGACGCTCTTGCGCCCGAGCGAACGGAAACGAGAAGGGGATTTTCTTTATCGCCGAATTTCATACCCGCTTTTTCTTCGAGTTTGGCGATGTTTTCCATAATTTCCGCTTTGATGTCGTCGTTGATTTGTCTGCCGTCCTCATAGTACTGAGTGCAAGCCTCGGTAGTGATGGTGAAACCGTAAGGAACAGGAAGACCGATGTTGGTCATTTCTGCGAGGTTTGCGCCTTTGCCGCCGAGAAGTTCACGCATTTTTGCATTGCCTTCGGCAAACTGATAAACGTATTTTTTGCCCATTTAGAATTCCTCCTAAAAGATTTCTTATATAGTCATAAATTATAATAACAAAAAAAGCGCGCGTTTGCAAGAAAAAACTATTATATTGCCGAATTATTTGAAATGTATCAAATATTTAACCTTTTTAAGCGGAATATCGACGAGCGAAACGCCGTATAAGCACCATTAGACAACCCAAAACGTCGCATAATAGCCATCGACAAGAAAAAACGCCGGATAAACAGACCTCGACAATAAAAAACAAACTAAATTAATCAAGTTTTGAAAATGAGTTGCGCCCGTCGTTTTTTTTTGTTACACTTTGTGTATCAATTCTTTTTAGAGGTGCAATATTTATGGACGCTGACCCTCGAAGTAGTCAACATCTCCGCTAAATACGCACACGTTTGAGGTTCTTCTACGTGGCGCGTATCGCTATGCCCATAGGAGGACAAAATGATCCAAGTCTACAAAAAAGTCAACAAATCCGTTATCGAAGTCGACCCCGAACTCATCGTCGATGGCTACGATTTCAACGAGCAATGGATTCATATGTCAAACCCCACCGACAAGGAAATCGAGTTGGTGTGTTCGTCGTGTCAGATTCCCGAAGACTACGTCAAAGCGGCGTTGGACTCGGAAGAGCGCGCTCACTGCGAAAAAGAGGACGGCATACTTATGGCGGTCACAGACATTCCTATCACCGAAGAAGACGACGACCGCTACACCTACGCCACCCTGCCTTTCGGTTGTATCACGACGGACAAAACGATCGTGACGGTTTGCTTGAACGAAACGTCCATAATCAACGACCTTATGGCAGGACGTTATGTCAAGGATTTCAACATCCACAAACGCACTCGTTTCGTGCTTCAACTTCAATACGTCATCGCAAAAAAATATTTGCAATACCTCAAACAAATCGACAGAGCGAGCCAACGCGTTCAGGCGGAACTCGAAAAAGCGATGAAAAACGAGGGACTCATCGAAATGCTTTCGCTTGAAAAGTCGCTCGTATACTTCTCGACTTCCCTTCGTGCAAACACCGCCGTTCTCGACAAATTCCCGCGTCTTGTGAAATTCTTTGAGGAAGACGACGATTTGTGGGACGACGTTCTGATTGAAAACAGACAGGCAATCGAGATGTCGAACATCTACCGCGACATTTTGAGCGGAACGATGGACACATACGCTTCGATAATCTCGAACAACCTCAACGTCGTTATGAAGACGCTCACCGTCCTCACGCTTTTGGTTGACACCCCTGCAATGATAGCCGCGCTTTGGGGTATGAACACGGGCGTTCCCTTCGAAGGCAAACTGTGGGGATTCTGGGTTGTCGTCGGCATAAACGTGCTTGTCTGCATTGCGCTCATAATCGTGTTTATCAAGAAAAAAATGCTCAAATGATTTTGACAAGCAAATTCAAATTCAGCTGATTAGATAACCGAAAAAACGTCAATTAGATGCTTGCAAAACGAAAAATCGAAAACATATTAAAAACGGAAGCGAATCGCTTCCGTTTTTCGTTGCTTATTGATTGAAAATCCGTCAAAACCGATATTCTATCAGCCTTGAATAAGGGATTTCATAACCTTTGCCATGCACTGAATGACGATTTTCCTTTCGGCAGGAATATCTTTGAATTTGTTATATGCCGACAGCAAAAGCGTTGCGATATTGATCTTCATTTGCTTTGACATATTTTGAGCAAGCATATAGTCCACGAGGTTGGGAAGTTTGACGAGTTTTGCAGGTTTGACGATTTCGTCGTCGTCCTCGCTCGGACCGTCCACAACGTAAACGACTTCTTCTCTTTGTTCTTCGGTTGCTGGTGCGGTGTCTTGAGTCGGCTCTGCTTCTTTATTTGCCTCTTCGACTTCTTTGCTTTCGTCGGAATCTTCGACTTTGTCGACGGATTTTTCGTTTTCTTCAACCGCTTCGGGTTCTTCTGCGGGTGCAGGAGCAACTTCGTCGAGAACGGGTGCGGTTTCCTTTGCAGGCCCTTCCTTGACTTCCTCTACGCTCTTTTGCGGCTCTTGCGCGGATTGAACGGGCTCGTCGTCAACGGGCTGCGCAACAAGATCTTCGCCTTGTTCTTGTTTCAAAATGTAGGCAATTGCCTCGTACTCTTTGGGAAGCGCGTTGTCGTCCTCGTTGACGGTTTGAGCGGCGGTGTTGTCGTCATCGTCGTTGATGAGTTCGCTTTCAAAGAATACCTTGTCTTCTTGCCGTTGAGCCTGTTGTGCGACTTGAGCTTTTTGTGCGGCTTGAGCTTGTTGTCTTTCAAGTTCTTGTTTTTGCAAGCGCAATTCTTCTTCGCGGCGTTCTGCTTCGAGTTTTTTCTTCTTACCAAACATCTTTACAATCCTCGCAATATTATTTATTGTGCGTCGGCAATCCGACCTATTGTTTATTTTTATATTTTATTGTTTTTAGCTTTGCAAATCGCGCATAACCTTTCCCAGACAGGATATGACGATTTTGCGGTCTTCTTTGCTGTCCTTAAACTTATTGTACGCACCTATAAGCATAGTGGCAATCTGAATTTTCATTTGCCTCGGCATATTCTTTGACAGCATATAGTCAACGAGATTCGGAAGTTTTACGAGTTTTGCGGGCTTTGCGTTTTCTTCCTCGTCCTCGTCGTCGACGACATACACCACTTCGGGTTCGTCGTCTTCTTTTGCTTCCTCGATTTCTTCGGACTCGTCTTCGACGCCTTCCGCTTCTTCTGCGCTTTCCGATACTTCGGATTCGGTTTCCGATTCCGCGTTATCTTCGACTGCTTCGTCGTTTGATTCGTTGTCTTCGACGGGTTCGTCTGCGGATTCGACGACAGATTCTTGCACGTCTTCTTCTGCGGATTCTTCCTCTTGAACGTTATTTTCTTCCGATTCGGTATATTCTTCGTTTTGCGTATTTTCTTCGATTTCGACGTTTTCGGTGTCTGCGACTTCTTCGTTGTCCGACTCGCCGGAGGTTTGCACCTCGTCAAAGTTTTCGGATTCGATCGTTTCGGGGTTCTCTGCGCTTTGTTTCTCGCTCTCTTGCGGCTCGTCTACGAACATTTCGTCCGCACTTTCTATTGCGAGTTCGGTTTCGACGGATTCCTCTTGCGCTTTTTCTTCGAGTTCTTCCTCTTGTTCTTTCAGAAGTTCGTCGATATGCTCTTGCTGTTCGACTTGCTCGTCGGCATTTTCGATTGCGGTTTCCGTTTCTTCGGATTCCTCATCCGCCATTTCTTCGAGGCGTTCCTCTTGCTCTTTCAAAAGTTCGTCGATATGCTCTTGCTGTTCGACTTGCTCGTCCGCATTATCGATTGCGGTTTCCGTTTCTTCGGATTCCTCGTCCGCCGTTTCTTCGAGGCGTTCCTCTTGCTCTTGCAAGAGTTCGTCTATATGGCGTTGCTCGTCGTCCGATTCGACGTCGCCGTCCTGCGCATTTTCTTCTTGCGCTTCTTCCTGTGCGGAAATAATCTCGTCGATATTCTCTTGTTCGTCCTCGTCGTCGAACTCGCTTTGCTCTTGCATTTTCTGCTCGATAAGCGCTTCGATGGGCGTTTGTTCGTCGTCCTCATCCACTACTTTCGCCGTGTTGCGAGCGATGATTTCTTCAACGAGCGAGTTGAGTTCCAAAAGCGGCGAAGAATCGGTTGCGAAATTGCTTTCTATCTGCAAATTGACTTTTGCGTCCAAGTCCTCTTGCATAGCCTCGAACGTTTCGAAACATCTTTGATTTTGTTTGCGCGCGAGAATCACGAGCACGAGATACATCACGCCTATGAGCGCGAGCGCGGCGAGATGAACGACACCCATTTTTGCGGCGGGCAAAACGCCGTAGCCCCAAAATGCGAAAAGAGCAAGCAACACGAGCGATACGCCGATGAATACGCCCGAACGAACGTCTTTGTTTCTCTTGACAAATTTGTCGTACACCGCCCCGTCGCTGACTATATCGCTGGGATAGCCAAAGCGCACACCGAGATATTGCACCCACGCGTCACGCAAAGGTTGCGGCGTGTTTTTGGAAAAACAATGCGCCGTAAAATCGCTCACGTTGTCGTCGTCCACGGCGTCCACGTTTGCGAGGTATTTTCTGATTTTTCTTGCGGAAACGTAAAGTTTGCGAGCACGAGAGCCGAGAAGGGTAAACGCAATGACGATTCCCAAACCGAAAATCACCGCCAAAACGACGATGAAAAATAAATTCGTATCGACCGCGGGAAGTTTTTGCGATACTTCCGCAAGCCATTGAAATGCCTTTTCAAAAAAGTCCACGAATCCTCCGCGCACGCAACGGGGTGCGCCCGTAAGTTTCAAATATCTATATAATTATACATAGCGCGCAAAGAAAAATCAAGGATTATTTCAAACAAACGCATATTTTTTTGTTTGAAACAACCCTCGATTCGTCAAGTCGTTGTTTTAGGTTTTTGCTTTAATGCAGTTTATGTCTTGCGATTTTTACAGCATCACGGTTTTGCCGGTTGCAAACGAATACAGCGCGATTTCGTCGACTTTTGCGTTAATCGCACTTTCAACCGCAGATTTGTATAGATAAAGTTGCTTTTTGTACTTTTCAAGCGTTTTTTCGTCTTTTAACGAAGACGTCTTGAAATCGACGATAATCTTCTTTTCGTCGTCGATGAACAAGTCTATCACGCCTTGCACGAGCACTCTGTCGTCGGACGTGAAATCGTCGCTGACCTCGCTTGCCTTTTTGTACATCATAAAGGATTGCTCTCTATGGCACTTTCCTTTCCTTTCCGCTTCGAGCGCGACTTTCATAATGTCGCTTTCAAGGCACTTGGCGATGTCTTGCGGATTTACGGATTCTCTTTCCTCTTTGGTGAGGATATTGCGATTTACGAGTTCGTCCATCTGCTTTTCGACTTCTTCCGTGCCCCTTGCCGAATAGTCTATATGCTGCATAACTTTGTGATACGCCGTGCCTCGTTTTGCCGCTTCCTCGAACACTTCTATCGCGTCGTCGTCCTTGCTGTCGAGTGCGGAAACGCTGTACTTCATCGCAAGCGACGTCGCTTGCTTATGCGGATAAACGAACGCTTGCGCCTTTAATGCAGCGTTTACAATATCCTCGTCGGGAACGAGTTGGAACGTGTCGGGTTGCGCCTTTTGCACGTCGTCCTCGTTTGCATAATGACGGAAAGGCACGCACTTCACCGTACCGTCGAAAACCGCGGAAGATATAAAATCCAAATCGCACCCCGCGCCGCCGAGTTTTGCCGTAACGCCGAAGCCCGTGCTCTTGGATTCGCTCACCGTGGCGGTGACGTACATCAACTGTTTTGCGCGCGTGAGAGCGACGTAAAACAGCCTTATTTCCTCTTTGAGTTGGTTGTCTTTTATGCACTTTGCAACCGCGATTTTGGACAGCGTTACGGAATTTTTGGTCTTTTGGTCGAAGTCAAAAGCGTTCATACCGACCAGACCTTTGTTGTTACCCTTGTCGCCGCCGAGACCTTTGCCCGTAAGAATGAGGTCGCCAGAGCCCGCTTCGTAGTTGAATCCGAACGCCGTATCCGCAACGAAAACGACGGGATTTTCAAGACCTTTGTAGCCGTGAAAAGTGGAAATAACCACTCTGTCGCCGCCCGTCGCGCCTCTCTCGCCGCCGTCGCCCTCGCAGTAGTTCTGCAAGAATTTGCCGAGCGAGTCTTCCTCGTCCGGACTTTCGACGAACGCTTTGAGTCCGTACGCGTCGCCCTCGCCCGACCGCATAAGATACGCGTCGTAGCAATAGTCGCCAACGATAGTGCGCATAAGTTCTTTCACGCTCTGATAACTCGCTTTGAGCCTGTACGCCTCGATAGTGCCGAGAGTTGCTTTCACCTTTGCTTTTAGCGCGCGATACGCGTCGTCAGTCGCATATCTCTCGTCGTTTGCAATCGCCAAAAATTTGTCGTAAAGGCAATCGCCGTCAACCGACGCGACGTACGCCAACTCGCTCTCGTCGTATCCGCCGAAAAAGGACAGCAGATACCCCGCAAGCGGCATGTCTTGACGCGGATTGTCCAAAACTCGCAAAAACGCAATCAATTCTCTTTCGGGGAGGGACGCGGATTTGCCGAACGCCCCCTCGTTGACGGGTATACCGCGCGCTTTGAGAATTTGCACGATTTCCTTTGCGCCCGTCGAGCGCGAGCGGAAAAGCACGGCTATATCGCCGTATCCGATATACTTTCCGTCGCCTTTGGCTTTGCCGACGAGTTTTTTGATTTCGCTTGCGATGAAGTTGCCCTCTTGCGCGCTTCCGCCCTCGCCGTCGTCGCCGCACTCTTTTTCTATGTCGTAAAGTCCCGTCGAAATTTGCGCTTCTTCCTTTTGTTTTACGAACAAATGCACCTGAACATACCCTTCGGGATTCACGTCTTCGAGGCGCACCGGCGGCACGTCTTTAAGTTCGAATCTCGCGTCCTTTTTGTAGTTTACGTCCGCGCTGTCTTGAGTCATCGCGCTGTCGAAAACGCCGTTGACGAAATCGAGTATGCCGTACGCGCTTCTGAAATTGCGATTGAAAAATATGTTCGTACCCTCTTTTGCGCTCGTTTCGTAAGCGTTTTGTCGGGATATGAAAATCGCGGGGTCGGCAAGACGGAAGCCGTATATGCTCTGTTTTACGTCACCGACCATAAAGCACTCGCCCTTGACGAGTTTGCGGATTATCGCTTCTTGCGTGGGGTTTACGTCCTGATACTCGTCGACGAACACTGCGTCGAAGTCCTCGCCCGAAGCACCGCCGCCGTTTAGCAAATCGAGAGCCTTGTGCTGTAAATCCTCAAAGGACAACACGTTGTCTTCTTTTTTGAGATTATCAAGAACTTCCGCAAAATTTTTTGCGACTTCGAGCAACTTTTTGACGTATTTCGCGTTCTGTTCGTGCGCTTGTTCTAAAGCGTCCCCTCTTTGGGCAATCTCTTTCATTTCGTCTATAACGTCGCTCAACTGTTTGAGATAGTCCTTTGCGTACGCGGTGACGAGTTTTTCTTCCTCGCTCGCTTTGGAACTTATCGCCGCGCGCGGCTTTTCGTACTTGGTTGCCAGAGCGCACATAGCGAGCAGTTCGTTTTCTCTTTCGATTTCGGCGCAGAACGCCGTAGCAACCACAAGGCTTTGAACGTATTTCGACGTCGGCGCAATCGTTTCGAGCCGTACCTTGACTTGCGAAAGCGCGTCGCTTGCCTTTGCGAAAAATGATTTATAGTAGTTTTGCAAAATCTCGAAAAATTTGCTTTTGTCGTAGGAATCGTAGCACTCTGCAACGCACCTTTCAAATTCGTCCTTGTCGGGCTGTATTTCGATGAGGTTGTAAAACTTTATTAGGTTGCTTTTCAGGTTTTCCTCTTTTCTCGATTGCGAGAAGATGTCGGCGAGTTCGCAAAAAGTTTCGTCGCCGTCCGCGGTGTACGTTGCGATGACCTCGTCGAGAGCCTTGTTCATATACGAAGCGTGCCTCGTTTCGTCAAGCACCTCGAACGTCGGGGATATGCCGAGTTTGTCGAAGTTCTCTCTTATCAGCGACTGACAAAACGCGTGTATGGTGCAGATATGGCAAAACGGCAGTTCGTCGATTTCTTGTCTGAATCTGTCGCGCTTTTCGCCGCTCGACGCACAAGCCGCCTTGAATAGTTCTTGATGCAGTCTTTCTTTCAATTCGTCTGCGGCGGCGTTGTTGTAGACGAGCACGAGCAGATTTTTCAAAGACGCGCCTTCGGACAGCATAACGATTATGCGCTTGACCATAGTGGACGTTTTTCCCGAACCGGCGGAAGCGGAAACGAGAATACGCCCCTTTTCGAGCACGGCTTTTTTCTGGTCGTCGGTGAGAAGAATATTGCCCTTTTCGTCGCGCAGAATTTCAAGCCTTTCCTCTGCGTTTTTGCTAAGCGTCACAACGGTATTTTCACTCATTTTTCTCACCTTCCGTATCGAAACTTTCAAGCCCTTTCACTTTGGGCATTTTCCTTTCGTTTGCGCCCTTGTACGCGCATATAGCGGCAAAGTCGCACTTCTTGCATTTGTCTTTTAGAGGCGACGGCTTTATATACCCGTCCGCAATCTTGCTCGCGCCCTCGCCCGCAATCGCCACGGCGTAATCGCCCAGTTTGTCGAATCCCTCTTTCGAGAGGTGTATTTCGGGATTGAGATTCTCGCCTTTTCTGTCCGTTTTGAACGGCACGATAGCGCAATCGGGGTTTGACGTTGCCATTTCGTCGATTAAACCCAGCGTTTCGCGACTGTCGCACGCTTGCCCCTTGTATTTGTAGCGGTTGCCGCTCTCGTCGGTAAAACTTGAAAATACGGGGAAATAGAACACGCCGCACGGCGTTGCGCCGAGGCTTCTTTCAACCGCTCGCATATAGACGTAAAGTTGGATCTTTTGTCCGCAATACAATTCTTTTAGGGTCAAATCCGCACTCTTGTAGGTCTTGTAGTCGATGATTATAAACTTGTCGTCGAGTTTGTCCACCCTGTCGATAGTGCCTTTAAGTTCGACCTTCTTTCCGCCGAATTCGAGGGACATCGGTTCAATCTTTCCTTCGCCTATTTTCGCTTCGAGCAGGAACGGGCGGAACGCCGAGCGTTTCTGCACCTTGAACAAGTCCTTGCAAAGCGTTGCGCCTTCCTCTTTGAGGCGAGCGAGAATTCTGCCCGTGTCCGCCTTTTCGAGCAACACTTCGAAATTGTTTTCCTTTATCGCGCGGTCGAAATACTCGTACGCTTTTTGCTTTGCCTCGTCCTCGTCTTTTACGTTGCCGTCGCGCACGTCGCCGAAAAACTTTTCAAGAACAAAGTGCAAAATCGTTCCGTTTTCCGTACCCTCGAACGTGCCGTCTTTGCGCTTGCGCAAGGACAAAATATAGTTGAAATAATGTGCGTACGGACAGCCGAAAAAGGTTTCGAGTCTGCTGACGCTCGTGCGCCCCGCAAAATAGGATTTTTCGGGCAAAGCGATTTTCACGGGCGATACGCGCGAATCGTTTACGAGTTTTTTCTCGTCCTCGCTCAAAAGTGACAACGCCGCGCCGAACACGCCTGTATCGTTTGCGTCGCAACGACCGCTCACGCCGTTTTTAAGCACCTCGTTGAAGCACGCTTTCTTCGTGGACAGCGCAAGCGCGGCTTTTTGCAAATCCTTTCCGTCGAGGGTCGTGTAATGCTCGAAATCTATTCTTTCGATTTCGAGCGGTTTGCCGTTTTCGCAAAGCATATTCTGAAGTTCAAACACGACGGTAGAGGGTCTTAATGCGCCGCCGTCGCCGCTGTCGGGATAACTCACCACGAGTCTGCCCTGCGGTTTTTTCATAAGGTCGCAAACGGCGTACATACCGTCGAGTGCCTTTTGTCTTTCGCAAGGCGTAATCTCGACGCCGAGCGCAGAGAGCATTTGCTCGTCCTTGTCTGTAAGCACCACACCGCCACCGCTTTGCGAAGGAAGTTTTCCGCTGTTTGCGCCAAGAACGTATATATCGCCGTTTCCCGCAAATCTCGACTCGCCGTCGCCGATAAACACGCAATCGAGATATGTCGGCACGAGCGCGATTTTCAAGGTCTTTATCATCGACTTGAACACGCTCTCGAATTTGTTTATATCCGCTTGTTCGTCAAGCACTTCCTCTATCTCGTCGAGCACCGCTTCGAGTTTTGAATTGACTTGCTCTGCGCACTTTCTGAAATACTCGCTTTGGCTTGCGATTTTATCGACGTACTTAACATAGTAAGGGTCGATTTTTTCAAGCAACTCTCTCGTCAACTCGACGAAAACTTTTATGTTTTTGCTTCCCTTGAATCGCTCGGGCGTAAGTATATCCACAACCTCTTTGCGCACCGCTTCCGGAATGACGTTTTCAACTGTATTGTCCAAAATCTCGACTTTATCGTCGATATTTGCATATATAAAACCGCTTTTTTGCTCTTTTGCGTTAAATATCTTTCTTTCCTCGTGCTTTTTGAAGCAATCGTCCGTCGAGGTCGGGACGAAGCGCACGTTGTATTTCAGGCAATAGTTTTCAAACAGATACGCGCCTTCTTCGCCGTATCGCGAATAGATTGAAAACAACGGATTCTTTATAAAGTCGCACACTTCGCCGAGTCTGAAATCTGTGCGGTAACAGGCGATTGCCTGCAATATAAATCTCGCTTTCGCTTGTTCGGAAAGCAACTCTTTTTTGTCTATAAAGTATGGTATTTCGTAGCGTGCAAACGTGGATTTTATCTCTTGTCCGTATGCGTCCAAATCGCTTGCGTACACCTCGAAATCCTTGTATCGTCTGCCCTCTCTAACGCCCTTTGCCACGTCGAGAGCGAGGCGCATAACCTCGTCGCTTCTGTCCTTTGCCGAACGCAACGCGACTTTACCGTTATTCTCGGCTTTTTCGTCCGCGCTCGTAGATATGTAGGAAAACAGTTTTTTTGAAATTGCGTCAACCGAATCGGGTAAACTTTCGTCGTTTCTTTCAATCTGCACTCTGCCCTCGCAAAGAGAGGCGAGTTTCTTCGCCACGCGGTCGGGATATATGCGCTTGTTGGGGTTCGAATATCCGCTCGTTATGCCGACGGTCAGCGACAGCGCGTTGTTTGCTATGCTCTTGATGATTTCGAGTTCGGGCGCGGAAAAATCGTATATGTCCGTTATGTAAAAGTTGGTCGAAGCAATCGCGCTCGGATTTTGTTTCAAGAACTCGGCGAGAGCGTAAAGCCTCGTCGACGAATCGCTGTGCTTGCCTTCGAGCGCGGCAAGGTATCCGTCGTATATGAGCGCAAGGTCCTTTGCTTTCATTTGAAGCGAAACGTTCGCTCTTTTTGAGGATTCGAGCAAGTCTTGCGAGGATATGCCGCTGTTTCTGACGGCGGTAAGCGCAGCGTAAAGTTCGCTTGCAAATCCCTCTTGAAGCGCGACTTTTTGATAGTAGCAAAGTTTGTCGCGATTGTCGGCGATAACCTTGCCTATCAGCATAACCGACCCTTCGGGCGTAAGGCACTTTTTGATGTCGTTGCCTATGAGTTTGCTCGCGAGCCTCGTGAACGACATAACTTCTATGCCGAACGTGCTTTCGATGCCCAATGCGGAAATAAGCCCCCTTTCCACCGAAGCGGTGAATCTGTCGGGCGCGATGACGATGTTTTTTGAAGTTCCGTCCATATTTTTGGCAAGAATCCCGACCACGCCGAGATATGCGCCTTTGGACGTATTTGAAGTGATAATTTTCATAATTTGAGTATATCACTTTTGATGTACCGTTTCAATCCCTTAGGTTAAACAAATAAAAAATAACAATTTTTATTTGTTTCAATCGGATTTTCGGCTTAACTTGCGAAAAACAAGGCGTTTTTTATTGCGAGAATATATTTTTATGTTATAATAAACACATTATGAAAAAAGTTATTCTCACAATATCCGTAATGCTTATCGCACTTATCGCGTGCCTCTCTATGACGGCTTGCAACAACACTGCGACCACGCAAGGACAGTTATGCAACATTTTGAGCGATCACAAAAGCGAAAAGTTCGTATACGACGTTTTTGCAAAAGACGACATCGGCAACAAAACCGAGGGATATGACGGTACATACACCGTAACGCTCCAAGCGTACTCGGACGGCTCATCGATTTCGAACTTCGGCTCTCAAGACACCAAACTCGAAAATCTTTCTGCCGGAATTCTTGTCAAAGGCTTGCTCACGGTCGGCGCTCAAACCTACGACACGGGTTGCTACTTCACCCTCATCAACGGTTCGAGTTATATGGTGCCTGCTTATTCGTACAGAGTGCAAAAGAACGGCGAAACCGAAACTTTGCGCGTGTTCGGCTCGTATGACGGCAAGAAGTATTCTTACACCCGCACCGTCAACGGTGAAAAGAGCGAAGGCACGATCGAGGCGGCAAGCGCAACCTATTACGACAACAACGAGTTCCACCAAGCGTTGCGTACAATCACCACTTTCAGCGATTCCCTTTCTTTCGGCTTTTCCGTGCCTTTGGTTTCGGCAACCGAAGCGAGTTCGGTCAGCCTCACGGCAAGTGTAAACGGCAAAACGAAAGTCACAACCGCTTTCACCGAAAGCAATGAGAAGTATGCAGACAACGGCATCGAGTGTTACAAAACGAGCGTTTCCCGCGCAACCGAGGTCGCAGGCATTTCACAAACTCTCTACTATGCCACAGGCGACGTTCTCATCAACGGTTGGGCAATGAAACACGTCCTCGTCAAAATCGAAGAACCTTTCAAACACGACGGCAAAACCTTCTATATGAACTACGAACTCAAAACCGCCGAACTTGCGTAATCGAGTTTACGGATTAAATTCGATATGAAAAAAGCACACTGCAAAGTGTGCTTTTTTAATGCCGTTTCACGCGTATATTTTCTGCGTTTTTTGAATCAAATCAAATTAAGCAAAACCCGTATTCTATGTTATTATCGCGCAATCAGAACACCACGACCAAAAGCATTTTGAAGCGTTCTTCACCGTACACGGCGTGCGGGTGTCCCGCTGGCATAACGATACTTTCACCCTCTTTCAAGAAATATTCCTTGCCGTCAATGGTAATCTTTCCCACGCCGTCCAAGCAAGTCACGAAAGCGTCGCCGCCCGACTTGTGCGCGCTGATTTCCTCGCCTTTGTCAAAGGAAAACAGCGTAATCGAAACCGCATTGTTTTGTGCGAGCGTTTTGCTCACCACCTGCCCTTCTTGATACGACACTTGCTCTTTGAGAGTAAGCACTTCCGCTTTCGATATATTTTTCATTCTCGTAATCATAAAATCACCTCTGACGTTTATTTTTTATTCTTTCTGCCTCACGACGGAATTGTTTACCGCAAGGCGCAAATTATACTCGATTAATACAAATAAATGTATTTTGCTCTGTAATGCTCGTACATTTTCTCGCGCATTTCGTCCTCGGAACTGCCAACGGCGAGAATCTTGCCGTATTTCGAGAGAAAATACATATCTTTTGGGACGTAAACGTAATCGAACTCGCCGTCCGCTTGCGCTTCTGCGGGCGTTTTGTAGCGTTTGTCGGTGTTTTCGCGAGCGATATAGCACTTGTCGCCGTCGTTTTTGACGACTGCGTAATTTCGATAGATATACGCGATTTTTTCGAGTGCTTCTTCCTCGGTGTCCACGATGTCGAAAGTCATATCGTTTTTGAGGATAATGGCAAAATCGTGATTTTCCACCGCATACTCGAAAATCTCGTCGTCCTCGCCGTCGAGATAAGGCAATAGGTCTTCCCTTTCGCCGTACGTCCATTGCTGGTGCATTTTTGTCATATAAATTCGGGTTTTCATATTATTAATATACCATACCTCAGTCTAAATTTCAAGAAAGCGTTTTATATCCCAAGAAATAAAACTTCCCCCTTCCTCACGTGTTTCCCCTACCGCCGTTCCCCCTCTGCATACTTTGAG
>ERZ808252.1871-NODE-1871-length-14100-cov-4.819509_pt1 | contig 14100 bp, 7 predicted proteins | sample MGYA00521242_ERZ808252 | MGnify/ENA primary metagenome ERZ808252 (study PRJEB31516, sample SAMN03275581) | gut metagenome | biome: mammalia-associated habitat; material: feces | host: Papio cynocephalus | place: Kenya | collected 2012-08-07 ...
AAATCAAGGATGGAAAACTGCGAAAAGGTAGTTTTCCATTCTGAAATAAGAAAGGTGGAGCATTCATATGAAAAAACGAGTTATGGCAATATTAATGACAGCGATTATGTGCTGCCTGCAACTAACGGGATTTGTACCGGCAGAAAAAGTGGAAGCTGCATATTCGGTAACAGAAGAGGACATTTATTATAGATGTCCGGAGTACCTTGATAACAAAGCTTATGACAATTATATGGTAAGATGTGAAGAACGGATCGAAAAAGGAATGGCAACGATAAATGATGCGGAAGGTTTGGGCGCATCGATTCTGTATTCATTACAAAATGGTGCAGGTATCATTATATCAGAATTGGCTGGTTTGGCAAAAATTGGACAAAGTACCAAAGATAAGCTGAATAAAGAAGTGGTTTATCAATTGGTTCAGGCGTATCTTTCCAGTGATACCTCTGCTACAGATACTGCTTCACAAATTGGAAATGCATATAGTACCATTTCGGATGCGTATAATGTGGCAAAAGCAACAGATTTATATAATTACAAAGAGTCATTGAAAAGTTCATCGTTAAATTTATCCGGAAACCAAGTTGACAAACTTGTGGATATGTACACGGAGGCAGATACATTCTCAAAAATACTGGGGTATGCCGGAGACGCACAAAAGGCAATAAAAATAATTACCGCATACATTGAAATGCAGGATATGGATCTGGCAGTATTAAATAAATTGGACGATGCTTTTAGTTCGATGGACTCCGAGTTTGCCAGTGCAATACAGTCAATTATGTCAGACCGGAACTCGGATTTCTTAACATTTGCAAAGAAAAACTATCTGCAGGACGAGGTAATAAAGAAGATGGTAAGTGCCGTGGCAAAATACGGTTCGTCACCGGTATTGTTTGTAAAAAATGTATGTGTAAACATATTGGGAAAAATTTACAAGTCATTTTGCCCGACGGCAGATCAGATCATACAAGCAGGAATGTGTCAGGCATATACTTATCTGGCAAGAAATAAAGTAAATCAACTTCGTAAAGAGTTCAAAAATGGAAAAGCATCCCAGGATAAAATAGAACAGTATAAATTGGTGTATGGTTTTTACATTACAACGATGAAAACTACGATGGACAAAGTAGCAGGCTGTGTAAATGGTTCGGATAAATCTGTAAAACAGGCACTAAAAAGCTGGGCAGGATCCCTTTCCGGTTTTACTTATGCTGCCTATATGGATCGCTGTAGATCGGAAGCGTCAGCTGACGTGTCTGCCGGTCGGTTAAAAATCTCTGGTAATACTGTCACTCGTAAAACTTCAGATGGAACAATAATTGATGAAAATTATGACAGCACCGAGAGCATCAAGGCACGGCTGGCTGCAATAAAGCAAAAATATCCACCTAACCAGGGTGTGACCTGGAAAGGAAAATGGGGAGGAGCAACCCAGTGTTTTGGGTTTGCGCGTATGGTTTTCTTTCTTCTTTATGGAAAAGAAATGCCGGCAAACTATTATCCCAATGCATGTTATCAATATCAACAGAATAGTGGTGTAAATAAAGTAGGCCAGTTGACAGGAAACTTTACAGCGGCACAAGTGCAGCAATTATTTGCACAAGCTAAAATTGGTGATGTCATTCAAGCAAGTATAACAGCTTCTTCCGGTCAGCATACCATGATTTTTACCGGATTGACCTCAAAAGGAATCACCGTATATGATTGTAATGCAGCAGTAAATGGATGTGCTCCGGGAGGCTGTGGCATCAATGAATGGGAGCGCTCTTATTCGGAATTAGCAAAAGGAACATACGGATATGGTTCTTCCAATGGAGGAATTACGATCTATCGTGCAGATAATTACGCGTCAATCTATGGAAATGGCGATGATGTCTTTTATGATGACAGTGCAAACTTTATCATAGAAGACGGAGTTTTAGTAAAATATACCGGATGGCAGCCATTTGTAGAAATTCCGGATACCGTAACAGCAATTGGAAAACAGGCATTTTTAAATAATAAAACAATGATGTATGTGCTGATTCCGGACAGCGTGAAGAGCATTGGAGAAAGTGCGTTTGAAGGCTGTACAAGTTTGCTGTCTGTGAGTATTCCGGATAGTGTGGAATCGATTGGAAACAGTGCATTTGAAGGTTGTACCAGTCTGGGATATGCGTATTTGCCGAATAATGCGAAATATACGGTGATAGGATACAGAGTTTTTTGTTATTGTGAAAATTTAAAAGACATAGAAATACCAGAATATGTAACCAGAATTGAGAGTGAATCTTTTTATGATTGTATAGAATTGGGAGAGATAAAATTTAATCCATATGTTACAGTGATAGGCGATTCTGCGTTTTATAATTGTAATATTGAAGAACTAAGTTTGCCTAAAAAATGTGATGGTTTAGGAAGTAATGCCTTTGGACAGTGTGAACAACTTAAAAGCGTTTTTATAAATAAAAAACTTACAAATACTTCAGGAGGACTGTGGAGTTCTAAAGGTCCATTTTGTGGATGTTCTTCATTAAATGATGTTGTATTTGAAAGTGGTATAACAGGAATACCGGTCTCTATTTTTGCAGGCTGTACGGGAATTCGGGATATCGAAATACCTGACACGATAACTGTCATTTCAGATTATGCATTTCAAGATTGTGTTAATTTGAAAAAGATAGAATTTCCAAGTGCATTAAAAAGAATAGGACAGCGTGCTTTTGAAGACTGCGACTCAATTGAAAGGGTTGATTTTAATAAAGTAGAGCATGTTGGTGGGTATGCATTTTCGAATTGTGATAGTTTATCGTATGTTTTTATACCTAAAAGTATAGAAAGTACAGGATATTCCTTTTGGGATATGAAAGATGGTGGCGTGTTTGCAGGATGTAATCAACTGAAAGAAATAGAGTTTGATCAAAAGGTGACAGCAATTCCTGACAATTTTTTTAGAAGTGCTCAAATTACAAAAATAGAATTTCCAAGTGCATTAAAAAAGATAGGACAATCCGCTTTTGAAAATGCAAGTTTATTAAAAGATATTGTTTGGAATGATGGAATAGAAAAAATTGAGTCTAATGCATTTAAAGGATGCATGTCAATTGAAACAATGAATATTCCAGATAGTGTAAATTCGATAGGAACATATATTTTTTCGGGAGATAATAAAATAAAAAATGTTTATCTGCCAAAAGGGCGTATTAATATTACCGAAGGTGTATTTTATAATTGCAACTCTTTAGAGTCTATTACTTTTCCAGATACTGTAGAGGCAATAAGAGAATATGCGTTTGGAAATTGTAGCGCTTTGAAAGAAGTAAAGTTATCACCTAAATTGAATTATATTTATTCATACGCTTTTTCGGGCTGTGCTTCCTTAGAAAAATTACATTTACCAGATAGCACAAAGCAGGTACAAAGAAATGCATTTGAAAATTGTGAGGCATTAACGGATATTATATTGGGAGCAGGAATAAAAAATATTCCATCCCAGGCATTTCAAGGCTGTTCCTCCCTGGAATCCATTATTCTCCCATATCAAGTGGAAACCATTGGAGATGATGCATTTAAAAATTGTACAAAATTAAGAAAGATTACGATACCAAAAGCAACAACCTCAATATCGGACAGCGCATTTTCCTACCCGGATAAAATCACAATTTATGGTGTGGCTGGAAGTTATGCAGAACAGTATGCAACAGAAAATGATATTGCATTTGTTGCACAGGAGATTGCAACGGAAGAAGTTACATTGACAGAAACCGAACTGACTCTGGGGCGAAATACAGAATATCAATTAACAGCTGGATTAAATCCAATGGATTCTACCGATGAAGTTACCTGGTCATCTTCGGATGAGAAGGTTGCAAAAGTAGATCAAACAGGAAAAATCCAAGCGATAGCAGTGGGCGAGGCGGTTATTACAGCAAAGGCAGGTGAAAAGACCGCGACGTGTAAGATGACGGTGAATGTCCCGATGACAAGCATTCGTTTAAACAAGACGTCCATCGAATTGAATTCGATAGGAGACAGTTATCAATTGCAGGCAAATTATTCACCTTCCGATGCGGAAGGAACCATAATTTGGAAATCAGATGATGAGGGAATCGCTTCTGTAGACCAAACAGGAAAAGTGACAGCTGTAGGAAAAGGAACAACGACAATTACTGCTTCATGTGGAAATCTAGCAGATACTTGTACGGTTGTGTCAAAAGGAGAGAGTAGTGGTACAGAAATACTCCCATCTCCTAGTCCGACACCGCAACCGAGTAACACGCCGGCGCCAACACAGACACCAAAACCAAGTAATCCGCCGGTACCAACACAGATACCAAAACCAAGCGATTCGCCGGCACCAACGCAGATACCGCGACCAAGCGATCTGCCAACACCACCACAGACGGCAGCCCCATCTGTTAGTCCGACACCAAGTGGCAGACCACTGCCAAGCAGTAAACCGACATCAGTACCGAGTCAGACACCGGAGCCGTTGAATGGAGATGAAACTCCAAAACCAACCAAAGCGCCATTAAATACTATAGAAAACAAAACTTCTGCAAATGAAGCAGAAGAGAAAAACTCTTCTGGCACGAATGAAGTGAAAAAAAGCAATACAGTAGTTGTTGGTAAAGTCAAGCTTATATTTGCAAAGAATATTAAAAAAGGCAAAATCAAAGCCACCTGGAAAAAACTTACAAATGTTTCCGGTTACCAGATTCAGTATGCACCAAACAAAAAGTTCAAAAAGGCTAAGAGAAAAACGGTCAAATCAACTTTTGTTACGATAAAGAAGTTGAAAAAGAAAAAGACTTATTTTGTTCGAGTGAGGGCATACAAAGTCATAGACGGAAAGAAAGTGTATGGCAAGTGGAGCGGCGTGAAAAAGGTTAAGATAAAGAAGTGATAATATAAAAAGTTTATGGGTGGGAGAAGAACAATTTTAAAGAAAATGGAGGAAGATTATAATGAAATCAAAAACAGTAATAAGAGGAATGAGAAATGTAGTATTTGCATCTTTGCTGGTATGCGGAGGATTGATGCTCAGTCCTGACAAAGAGTGTAAAGCAGAAGCAAAGACAGGATTTGTTGTAGATGTAAAAGGAGATACGGTATACTGTAAATTTTTGACAAAGAAAGGAATTAAAAAGGGAATGAGTAATAGCAATATTTTCTTTTATCCTCAAAAAGGAACGGTGACCGGCACGGTTAAGTACAAAATGGACAAAAATGTAAAATACTACTTTGATGAAGGACAAGGAAGAAAGAAGACAGGAATAAGGGCAGTACGTAAGGTGGTACTTAAGGAAAAGAAAGAGTACAAAAAAGGACTGCCAACAACAATTGAAATAAAAAATGGAAAATGTACATTTATTCAGAGAAGATGGACTGTATAGAAAAATGCAAAATGCGTTGAGATTACCAGAAGAATGTTTAGGTAATCTGCAAGGTGAAAGGAGATTAAATTATGTCAAAAATGGGAAAAAGATCACTGGCAGTTTTGGCGGCGGGAGCGATGCTTCTGACATCGTTTTATATGCCGTTGGCAGAAACTGAGACTAAGGCAGCAGGATATGGAATCAATAATCCGAGAATAGAAAAGGGTGTGGTAGTATCGGGAGAAGAGAGTGAAAAAGTCGAAGGAAAATTAAGAAATCCATTAGTAAAAGCAGATATATCCACATGGGATTGCATTACGTTTGGAAATTACTGGTGGAAAGATACCAATGGAGATGGAAAGGTTGATCAGACGGATGAAAAACAGCCAATCATATGGAGAGTTTTGTCGGTAGACGGCGATGATGCGTTTTTGATGGCTGACGAAGTTTTAGACAATGAACAATATAATAAAAGTATGGAAAACATTACATGGGAAAATTGCACATTACGGAAATGGTTAAATGAAGATTTTTTGAATGCGGCTTTTTCACAGGAAGAACAAGATGCTATTATTGAAACCAAAGTTGTTAATCCAGATAGTCCACCAGATAAAAATAATATAGAAGGGGGAAATGATACACTTGACAAAGTTTATCTTTTGTCCAGACAAGAAGCAAGTGATGAAATATTTGGATTCAGTAGTACATTTGACCAATTAAAACCAACAAATACTAGAAAGGCAAGTGAAACATGGTGGTTGAGATCCCCAGGCTCTTCAGGTATGGCTGCAACAATCGTTGGTATCGATGGAAGTGGAGGAGGTACTGGGATAGAGATACTTAAAAGTGAGGTAACATATACAAATGGAGTTCGTCCCGTGCTTCATATCAATTTGTCAAAGAATTGTTGGCAGAAGGCAAATGAAATAAAGAAGCAGGATATTATCACAACATGGGATTGTGTGTATTTTGGAAAATATTTACAAGATGAAAACAGCATGATTAAGGAATCAATTAAATGGAGAGTTTTAGCGGTAGACGGTGATGATGTATTTTTGGTAGCAGATCAAGGGTTGGATTGTCAATCGTATCATGAGTCAGAGGAAGAAGTGACATGGGAAACATCCACACTTCGAAAGTGGTTGAATACAGATTTTATGAATGAAGCTTTCACGAATGAGGAAAAAAATGCTTTAATAAATACTAAGGTTGTAAACCAAGATAATGAATATAGTGGAAATGATACTACAGATAAAGTTTATTTGCTTTCAAAAAGTGAAGTTACAAATTTAGCTTATGGATTTGAAGCAGATTTTGAAAGTCATCATAGCACGAGAAGAGTCAAGAATACTGAATATGCAAGTATTGTGAAAGGAGCTTTCAAATCAGACCCACAATATGGCGGAGATCCTTGGTGGCTAAGGACAGTATATGAGGATAATAAAAGAATAGCAACAGTAAGTTGGGCATATGGAGACGGAAATACATGGGGAGAACAGGCGAATAAACCATATGCAGTTCGACCGGCAGTACATATAAAACTTTCTTCTAATTTGTGGGAAGATGCAGGAACGCTTACTTCAACGGGAGAAATGACAGACCCTGTTTTTGTTAAAAATACACCAAAGGATTACGGAATTGAAAATCCTACATTAGAAAATTCTGGATATATATCAGTGTCATCTTGGGATTGTATTTACTTAGGAAACTATTGGCAGGAAGATACAAATTTGGATGGTATTGCAGATAAAATGGACGAAAAACAACCAATTAAATGGAGGGTTTTATCCGTAAATGGTTCGGAAGCATTTATTTTGGCTGATAAAATTTTGGATTATCACAATTATTATAATGATGTTGAACCAGTAGATTGTGTATGGGCAGACAGTGAAATTGACAATTGGTTAAATAATACATTTCTCAAAATAGCTTTTTCAGAGACAGAGCAATTGGCTGTTAATAGAACACGAATTGGAAGTGAAATTACAAATGTGTTTTTATTATCAGAGAATGAAGTGAATGACAAACAATATCAATTAGCTGCCACATCAACAACAAAACAGGCAAAGCGTACTCAATATGCAATTGCTTGTGGTGCAGGAGCAATGGAGAGTACAACAGATGAAAATGGAAATTGGATGTTACGTTCAATGGATTCAGTAAAAATTAATGATGAATGGAAATTTAATAAAGTAAAAATAGTTGCTTCCCATGGTTATATAGGATTAAATACGGTCGCATTAGATGAAAAATGTGGAATTCGCCCTGCAATGCGGATTAATTTGGATTCAGCGGAATGGAAATATGCGGGAAAGGTGCTCGGAGATGGAACGGTAATTAAACCGGAAGACATTGTAAAACCGACTCAAACTCCTGCAGTAACGCCAATTCCGACTATAACGCCAACCTTACTACCAACATTACAGCCGACGAAAGCACCACAAGTCACGAAGACGCCGAATGTGTCACCGACAGTAACCCCGTCTGCTACACCAATCATGACACCGCAGCCTGCAACGACCCCAGTAAACACGGGAAATCAGGCTTCACAGTTACCGCAGCAGCAACCAACACCGCAGGCAGGAGCAAATACCGGCACAACTGCTGACAATGCCGCGAAAGTTTCCTTGATAAAGCAGTCAAAAGTGTCATTGAAAACAGCGAAAAATACCAAGGGCAGAAAACTAACTGCTAGTTGGAAAAAGGCATCGAATGCCGACGGCTACCAGATCCAGTATGCGCCAAACAAAAAGTTCAAAAAAGCTAAGAGCAAAACAGTCAAATCAACCGCTGTTACGTTAAAGAAGTTGAAAAAGAAAACGACGTATTTTGTTCGAGTGAGAGCATATAAAACTGTAGATGGAAAGAAAGTGTATGGAAAGTGGAGTAGTGTTAAGAAAGTTAAAATTAAGAAGTGATAATACAAAAAGTTTATGGGTGGGAGTAGAACAATTTTAAAGAAAATGGAGGAAATGAATATGAACAAACAAATATTTACAAAAATAGCAAAACGGGCAGGGATTCTGTTATTACTGATTTGCCTAAGTATGACGTTTTCACACAATGGACAGTGCAAGGCGGCAGCAAAAACCGGCTTTATTACGAAAGTACAGGGAAATACCATTTATTGTACATTTCTGAATAAAAAGGGGTTGAAGCAAGGGAGTACGGTTTACTTCTTTCCGAAAAAGGGATATATAACCGGAACCGTCAAATACCCATTGGATTCTAACGTAAAATTAATGGATGAATTAGATGGTAAAACAGTAAAAAAAATACCAGCTGTTAAGAAGAAACTTTCAAAGTTGAAAAAGGAACATAAGAAGGGAATCCCGGTATATATCACAGTAAAAAACGGAAAATGCGTTGAGATTACCAGAAGAATGTTTATGTAATCGACAAAGAGAAAGGAGCGTAAAAGTATGACCAAAATAGGAAAAAGATCATTGGCAGTTTTGGCGGCGGGAGCGATGCTTCTGACATCGTTTAATATGCCATTTGCAGAGACAGAGAGTAAGGCAGCAACACAGATGACTGCCGAGAAAAGTACATCTGCATATGGTCTTAGCAATCCTGCCATGAGTGATGGTGTTACAACATGGGATTGCATATATTTTGGAAAATATTGGCAGGAAGATACCAATGGAGATGGAACAGCAGACCAGAATGATGAAAAGCAGCCGATTAAGTGGCGCGTGTTGTCGGTAGATGGGGACGATGCATTTGTGGTAGCGGACAGGGCGCTGGACTGTCAACCATATAACGAAACCTACGAGGACGTCACTTGGGAGACATGCACTCTTCGTACATGGCTGAATGGTACGTTTATCAACGATGCTTTTTCTACGGAAGAGCAGTCTGCGGTCAAGACGACGGCAGTAGTGAATGAAGATAATATTGAATATGGTACGTTGGGCGGAAATACTACTTCGGATAAAATCTTTCTTCTTTCACAGAAAGAGGTGAAAAATCTAAAATATGGGTTTGATAGTGATTATTATGCAGAATGCAAATCAAGACAATGTAAGCCTTCGACATATGCAGTAGAGAATCATTGTTGGACTAGAAACAGTGACGGCTACGTCGGAAATTGCTGGTGGTGGCTTCGCTCACCGGGGTCCGCTTCTTACGTTGTAGCATATGTCTATGATGACGGCTGGGGTCGCGATGGAGGTAGAGGTGTCTGTGGCACTGATGTCGGTGTGCGCCCCGCTTTGCATATTAATCTATCCTCTTCTTCATGGAAATATGCGGGGAAGATGAGTTCGGATAGTGATAGTTCGACCACTACCGCGGAGCCTTCTTCTGCTCCGGATATGGATACAGTGGATGCGTCTGAGATTGCTGTAAGTGTGTCGGACTATGATGATCTCAGCGCGAAAGGGCTGGAAGGGGCTGAAATTACAATAGATGGGATAGGAGAGACAACGACCGATGCAGACGGGAAAGCGCAGTTGGAAAATACGTTGTCTGTGCCTTCTGAAATGAAGAAGATTCATGTGAAAAAAGAGGGATACCGGGATTACATCTATTATACGACATTGGTATATCCCGAACTGGTCAATGTCTTTGTGACAAACCGTCAGAGCATTTCGATGAAGAAAAAACAGGAAGGGGATGACGTAAATCCCTATGTATCCTCTATCGTGTATTATTCCGATGAAATTGCGAAGACCTGTGGGGGACAGCATTTTGCAGCTTCGGATAGAGTGACTTTTCGGGCGTGTGGAGTGTGGAATGCAAAGAAACCGGGATATTATCAATTGTATCGGGATGGACAGGATGGCTGTGTGATAGACAGTGAAGATGGAATATTCCGCATCGATATCGGAAAGGATCTCAAAGGAAAAGGAGATCTTTACATAAAGATGATTTCGGAAGACGGGACAGAGAGCCAGCCGGAAAGACTGTATATAACAGTGCAGGATGGAGAGACCGAATCAGCCGGAGACGGTGGCATTCCAATTCTCAATGAATCCGGTGAATCTGGATTGTTGACAGCGGTGCCGTTTTTAAATAACGATAAATTATCGTTTGATCTGGGAAGTTTCAAAAGTACGATAAAACGAGATGGTACGAAAGTACGGATTATGCTGGGAAAAGGTAAAGCCGGAGATACGTTTAAAGACGAGGAGTGGGAGACGTGGAAAAAGTTTTGTGAGAGCCAGCCGACAGATCTGTCTCTTTCCCAGTGGAAAAATATTTTTAGCTCGGACAATCTGACTACTTCGTGGACAGGATCAGCGAAAGTAAAGGCAACCGGATACGGATGGCTGGAAAACGATCTGTCAGCAGACAGTACAACTCCACTTACCGGTGGCATCCAGATTGTGATAGATGCCAGTACTTCGTTTAAGCAGCAGTATGTGGTAGGAGTAGTTCCGGTTTATATGGAGCAGACATTCGTCGTAAATGGAGCGATAGAAGGAAAGGTAACTTTTGATACCAAGCAGAATAAATTTGGAGGGAGCACAAAACTTAAAGTGACACCATATTTCAGCATTGGCGGAGGAGCAGGGGTTCTCTACGTTGCCACGATTGGGGCAGAAGGCTCCGCAAGTATGCCGACGGAATTGGAATTTCCAAAAGGTCTTGTCAAATCAGACATTGAAGGGGAATTAAAATTAAAAGCATCGGTGCTCGGATTTAATTATTCACAAAGTATGTTAAAAGCCACGTATCCGCTTTATCCGGGAGTGCAGAGTAAGGAAGTTAAGAAATTGTCAAAACGGCTTTTGACCAATACCGGTATCTCGCAAAGGACAGAAAAATCCGGCACAGCATGGTATGATATGTCCTGTTATACACTGCCGGAAAAGAGCAGTGCAGCTACTACATGGTACGGACAATCATCCGGGAAAAAGCCGGTACGTAAATCCTCCGGGACAGCATCTGGTCTGAAAGAGACGCTTTTACAGAGTGGAACTTCAGAACTGACAGAACCGGTACTGGTGCAGGAAGGAGATACGATATTGGCGGTATTCCTGACAGAAGATTCTTCCCGCGAGACGATTCAGCGTACCAAACTGGTATATACGCGATACGACAAGAGTACCGGCGAATGGAGCAGTCCGCTTCCGGTTTGTGAGGATGGTACAGGGGATTTTCTCCCTGAACTTTCGGCATCAAATGGAAAGATTGCGGTATCTTGGCTTAATTATGACAAAGGACTGTCCGATCAGTCTTCCATGAAAGAGGCACTTGAAAGCAGCGAACTTTGCTGTGCTGTCTGGGATGAAACCACAGGCACATTTCAAAAGCAGGAAGAGACGCTTTCTTCTTCGCCGTCAAATACCTACAATAGTTCTCATCCTTATGTGGATGCCGATGGAAAGGTAATACTTACGGGATTAAAAAATACAGGAGCAGACATTTTCGGAACTTCTGGAGATAATGTGCTTTTTATGAAAGGAATCAGTAATGGTACCGCCCTTGAAAGAGAATTTACGCTGTCGCAGGGACTTCCGGTGTCTTATGATGTCACAGGAACGGACGGTGTCGTGACAGCAGCCGTCTGTCTGGACACGGACAAGGATCTGACGACGTTAGAGGATCGTGAAATCTATCTCTTTTCCTCGGATGGAACTGTGAAAAAACTGACGGACAATCATATTTATGATTCTGCACCGCAGTATGCAGAGTATCAAGGGAAACAGGCACTTTACTGGTATTCGGAAGATGGTTATCACATATGTGAAGCTGACGGCGCAGAGCATACAATAGAGATGCAGTCGGGCGAAACTTTTTCTGAAAACTTTACTGTTGTCAATGGGGAAGGAAAAAAAGACGCTATTGTGTGGTCAGCAGCAGATGAATCCGGTATTTATCAGCTGGCAGCCTGCATGTATGATGAGGCATCGGGAGAGTGGAGCCGTCAGGTGCTTGTATCTGACAGTGAAGACGACATTTTCCGACCAAGCGGTTATTATAATGAGGATGGCGAAATGGAACTGATTTACCGCAAAGGCAGTCGGACCGATGTCGGCAGACTGTATTGCTTACAGGTAAACCGGAAGCCGGATGTTCAGGTGGAAAATGCTTATATTAGTGATGGTGGGGAAGAAGCCGGGAAAACGACGAAGGTATATGTAGGAGTCTGCAATAAAGGAACAAAAAAGATAACGGATTATACAATTTCAGTTGATGGACAGCAGACAGAAGGTACAACAGAACTTTTGCCGGGAGAAACAAAACTTCTGGAGGCAGATTATCAAATGCCGGAAAGTCTTTCCTACAGCGAGATCCCGGTAGAGGTTACGGTAGCGGAAGATACCGATACGTCTAACAATAGTTATTTGCTTAAAACCGGTTTTGCCGACCTGTCATTGTCAACTACAGAAGAGACAAGGGAGCAGGGAAAAATTGTTCACGTTGCCGTGCAGAATACAGAAGCAGTTTCAACCGATGCCGTTCTGGAAGTGCGGAAAAATACCAAAGACGGAGAACTGGTAACTTCCGTAGATCTGGGAACGCTTGCTCAAGATGAGATTGTCACAAAAGATTTTATTTACGAGTGTGGCGACAAAGGGTATGACATTGATGCCAATGCCTTGTATTACGTTGTGACCTCAAGTGCTGTTGAAAAATACGAGAGTAATAACTATGACTATTCCGTATTTAAAGAGTTATCGGAAGAAAATCAGGAAGACAAACCGCCGGTCGTTACTCCAACGTCAATTCCAACTCCGACGCAGTCCCCGCTTCCAACGACTCCGTCCCCAACCACAATGCCAACAAAGCGGCCGATGGCATCTGTTACGCCTGCGGGCGAAATCCCGTCTGCTACACCAGTGAGCGCAATCTCGTCCGAGAAACCGTTTGATACGATTTCACCTTCACTTTCGACAGGAAAAACTTCGTCTCAAACCACACCGGCAGATATTTTGCCGACACCATCCAACATGCCGAACGATGATACAGTAAACCATTCATCGGCAAAACCATTTTTAACCAAAGCTACTCTAAAATCTGTCAAAAATATCAAAGGCAGAAAATTAACCGCAAAATGGAAAAAGGCATCGAATGCAGACGGCTACCAGATTCAGTACGCACCAAATAAAAAGTTCAAAAAAGCAAAGAGCAAAACAGTCAAATCAACCTCTGTTACGTTAAAGAAGTTGAAAAAGAAAACGACGTATTTTGTTCGAGTGAGAGCATATAAAGTCGTAGACGGAAAGAAAGTGTATGGTAAGTGGATCAGTATTAAAAAGGTTAAGATAAAGAAATAAAACTTTCTAAAACGCAGAGGAATTGTTATGAAAATGACAGTTCCTCTGTATTTGCACACCAGAGTTCGAAGATTATGGAGATGTACCAGTCAGATTTTTGGCATGTCTCAATGTACCTGGCGTCTAAAAAAGACCGCAAAAAGCGCGAGGAACTGTTTCATGATTCGCAAAGGCGGATTTGTCATCCGGGGGAACTATTGGATGCATTATACGCTTTGAGTAAAGATAAACGATATTTGGAGGTTCGATCAAAGATGCAGGAAAAGGAGGAAGAGATAACGATGTGTGAAATGGCGGAAGAACTTGAACAGGCAGGAATACAAAAAGGAAGGCAACAGGGAATGATTCAGGGATTAACTCGTGTGAATCAGCTAAACCAACGTTTGATCAAGGACGATCGTACGGCGGAACTTTTTCAGGCGACGCAGGATCCTGAATTGCAGGAAAAATTGATGAAAGAATACGGGCTTTGATGCAATCACGGGTGACGTGGATGGAAAAATATCATTTAA
>ERZ808252.1872-NODE-1872-length-14082-cov-10.602124_pt1 | contig 14082 bp, 7 predicted proteins | sample MGYA00521242_ERZ808252 | MGnify/ENA primary metagenome ERZ808252 (study PRJEB31516, sample SAMN03275581) | gut metagenome | biome: mammalia-associated habitat; material: feces | host: Papio cynocephalus | place: Kenya | collected 2012-08-07 ...
TGATAGGCGTGACAGACTGCCTTAGCAAGAGGATGAGTGGACTTACTCTCTAAGGAAGCGGCAATCTTGAGATATTCTTCTTTTGGCTGATTGACAAGGACGAAGTTTCCCTTGGTCAATGTTCCTGTTTTGTCAAAGACGAACGTATCTGCTTTTGCCCTATTCTCAATGGCAATCGAACCTTTGAAGAGGATTCCGTTTTTCGATCCGGAGCCGATTCCGGCAAAGAAGGCAATCGGAACCGAAATGACAAGAGCGCAGGGACAGGAAATCAAAAGGATAGATAGAGATTCATAAAGCCACTTTTTCCCGCCTTCGGCCCAACGGAATCCGGTTAACCCAAACCCGGTCAGAAAAGTAATCCTGGCAATAAGAATGACAAGAGGGGTGTAGTATTTGGCAAACTTAGTAATAAACCGTTCACTCTTTGCCTTCTTTCCCTGCTCGTTCTCAACGAGGTCCATAATCTTGGACAAAGTGGAGTTTTTAAACTCTTTCCTGACTTCAACGACAAGGACGGAAGAAAGGTTGATGGAACCGGAATAGACTTTTTCGCCTTTTGTCACATCCTTAGGAAGGGACTCTCCGTTGATACTGGAAAGATCAAGGGAGGAGGCTCCGCTAAGAATCTTTCCGTCGACGGAAATCTTCTCGCCGGGGCGTACTTCGATTCTGTCACCGACTTTTAGCCTTGAGGGATCCTGATCGATTATTTTTCCGTCTTCTGTTATCGTATGGGCATAAAGAGGCCTGTCGTTGACAAGCTTTTTTATCGACTTTTTGGACTTTTCACTGGCGTAGTCTTCCAGCCTCTCTCCGATGATGGCGAAAAGAAGGACGAAAAGGGATTCCGGAAATTCCCCGATGGCATAGGCACCAAGGGTGGCAATCAGCATCAAAGTAAATTCGTTAAGGTATTCCCCTTCTTTCCTTTCTTCTATCCTCTCCTTAGTCACTTTGACGGCAAGAGGAAGATATCCGATTGTATAGAAGAAGAAGGCAATGAACCTGTAGGAAGAATAAAAGGATCGGTCAGAAAACCTGCTCCAATCAAACATAGCAAATGGATTGCCTAGGTTTTCCGAAACCTTTTGCAGAACAAAGGCAATCAACAGGCAGACTGCTCCAAAGGTAAACAGAATCAGGTTGATTCTTTTTTCTTTTCTTTCTTCGCATGTACAGAATGCCATAATACACCTCACTTGAATATACGTTCATATGATAATATGTTCATATAATAAACGCAACAGAAGATGATTAGAAAAAGCGTGAAAAAGCTTACAAATAAAAACTGTCCGAAATAATCGCTTTATAAAGCTGAAAATGTAAGGGTTTACAGTTTACAAATCGGACTTATCGTCCTATAATTCTATTTGTGGCAGTCTGAAACACACGTTTTCTGTCCACGAGAACAAAAGAATTTGGCGTTGGAATTTATCCAGCCAAATGAGCTGGAAAATTAGCGATTACTTCCAGTATCGCTAATCCCGGTAACACAAAATCTTTTTTAAGAGGCACAGAAAGCGTGCAGAAAAAGATCCCTATTTTAAGAGGCCTGACGGTCTCTTTTTTTGTTGCGCCTGTTCTAGAAGAGCTATGTCTTTTTTTCTTTCGGCGTTCTTTTTTAGCCTTATTGTACCTTCTATGTAGAGCAGGCGGGAGGATCAAATTGTCAAATCTATTGGCCTTTTTCCAGATGATTATTCATCCTGGATAAATCAATCACTTCATCAACCCACTCAAAGGATTTTGCTCTCTCATCATGGGTTATCCAGATGACGAGTCTGTTCTCTATCCCCTTTATTGTCTGATAGATTTTCTCTTTATTCTCTGTGTCTAGCGATGAAGTAATCTCGTCAAGGAAGAGAACTGGTTTGTTCTGATAGAGAGCGCGGGCCAAGGAGATTCTCTGCTTTTCTCCTAAGGAAATCCGATTATCCTGATTGTCTAATAGACTATCCCTTCCTCTCCTTTTGGCAAAGTCATTTAATTGGCACTGTGAAATGACAGAATCCAAACGTTCTTTGTCTATTTTGTCTGCAAACCTGGTGATGTTATTCTTTAGACTGCCAAGGAAAAGAACCGGTTCTTGTTTGCAGTAGGCAATCGAGGTGTTTTTGCTTTCTTCGCTTACTTCCCTTCCTTCCTTGCTGTCATAGAAAATCGAACCTTCATAAAGAGAATTGTGTCCGATTAAGGTTTCAAGAAGAGTGGTCTTCCCGCATCCGCTCTGTCCGGTGAGAATGTATTTCTTTCCTTGGCGAAAGGTGTAGCTAAAATCGCGAAGAAGTGTTTTACCTGAGAAACGGAGGCATAGATTCTTAAGCCGGAAGGAATGAAAAGAATAGAGATATTCTTCCTTCGTTTCTTTCTTAGGCTTAGGCTGGATTGCTTCGATTCGCTTCACTACCTTTTTGGTTCCGAGAATGAACGTCATCGAACTGAAAATCTGAGAAACCGGAACATAGATACCTGTTCCGATTTGAAGAAAGGCGGCAGTAGTCGGAATATCGGATTTTCCATAATAAAAAAGAATTCCTGAAACAAATAGAACAGAAATCTGCAGGAAATTGGTAATAAAGTTATTGAGAAAGTTTGCTTTCGTACAGGTTGCATAGTATTTCCTTTCTTCAAAGGAAACGGCCTGATTTTTTCTGTCCGCTACCTTTTCTACGTTTTTCCTGCTTGCTGTGTTTTGAATGACATCAGCCGATTTGTGGATTTTTTCTTATCAAAATACCATTTTGAGAAAATCTTATTTTTCTCTTTCAGGTGCAGGTTTTCTTTCCACAGGCTGTCTCCCTGGTTCCTGTTTCTTTTTAATGGGGAACCTTCTTCTTCCCCCACATGATTTTTAGTTAAAAACTCTCTTTGTCTATTTATTGCATTTAGGGTTATAATGTATTCGAGAATTCAAATTGGAGGTTGTCATGGAAAAAGAGAAGTTCTCGTTTAAGTCGGTCGATGGAAACACCGCGGCTGCTTTAGGATCCTACCTGTTCTCCGAAGTTGCTGCAATTTACCCCATCACTCCGTCCAGCCCTATGGCTGAGAATGTCGATGTCTATGCGTCTCAGGGAAGGAAGAACCTTTTCGGCGAAACAGTTAAGGTTAGGGAAATGCAGTCCGAAGCCGGTGCTTCCGGTGCTGTCCATGGTGCCGCACAGGGCGGTGCACTTGCCGTCACCTATACTGCCAGCCAAGGCTTGCTCTTAAGGATTCCGAATATCTACAAGTGGGTCGGTGAAGAGCTTCCGATTGTCAGGCATGTTGCTGCCCGTTCCTTAGCTACCCGTTCCCTTTCCATTTTCGGCGATCACGGTGACGTCTATGCCATCCGTCAGACCGGCGCTGCAAGGATTTGCTCCCAGTCTGTCCAGGATGTCGCTGACTTAGCTCCGTTAGCCCACCTTGTCGCTATTAAGGCATCTACTCCGGTCGTCCACTTCTTTGATGGCTTCCGTACTTCGCACGAAATCCAGAACGTCGAATTCGTCAATCATGACTTCTGGAAGTCTTTGCTTGATACCACCGCTCTTGAGAACTTCAAGAAACGTGCTCTTAATCCGCATGGCCATCCGGTTACCCGTGGCGGTGCCGAGAACGATGACATCACCTTCCAGGGACGTGAAGCCCAGAACCTTCACGAAGAGCAGATTGTCGATGTTGCCTGCGAATACTTCGAAAAGGTTTCTGCCGCTACCGGCCGTAACTATGCTCCGTTTGTCTACTACGGAGATCCCGAAGCAGAACGGGTCATCATCGCCATGGGCTCCGTCACCGAGACGGCCACTGAGGTTGTCGATGATTTAAGGAAGAAAGGCGAGAAAGTCGGCTTACTCAAGGTCTACTTATATCGTCCGTTCTCCGTTAAGCATCTTCTTGCTTCCTTACCAAAGTCCGTTAAGAAGATCGCTGTCCTTGATCGTACGAAAGAACCTGGCGCTGCCGGCGAGCCGCTTTACCTTGATGTTGTCGCTGCCCTTAAGCAGGGTGGACGTAACGATATCTTCGTCATCGGCGGACGTTATGGCGTCTCTTCCAAGGATACTGCTCCTAAGCATGTCAAGGCTGTCTATGACTTCCTTGATGCCGAGAAGACCTGGACCGGATTCACGGTCGGAATCGAAGATGATGTCACTCATCTTTCTATCCCGGTCGATGATTCCTATGTCATTCCGCATGACTATACTTCCTGCCTCTTCTGGGGTCTTGGATCCGATGGCACTGTCGGCGCCAATAAGTCTTCCATCAAGATTATCGGCGATGAAACCCATCAGTATGCCCAGGCTTATTTCGCCTATGATTCCCGTAAGTCCGGCGGTGTCACCCGTTCTCACTTACGTTTCGGACATTCTCCGATTCATTCTACTTACTATGTCGAGAATGCCGACTTTATTTCCTGCTCTCTTGATTCCTATATCTTTAAGTATGATAGGTTAGCCAACTTAAAGGATGGCGGAACTTTCTTACTCAATACCAATAGGAGCGATGAAGAGTTAGCCAAGGCAAGGCCGAACCGCAGGAAGTATTTCTTAGCCTCCAAGCATGCTAAGTTCTATGTCATCGATGCTAATAAGATTGCCCTTGCCATCGGCATGGGCCGTCATACCAACACCATTCTCCAGTCTGCCTTCTTCTACCTTAACCAGCAGATCAGGCCTTATGCCGAGGCAAATGAATGGAGGAAGAAGTTCGCTGCCAAGACCTATGCAAAGAAGGGTCAGGACATTGTCGAACTGAACTACAAGGCAATCGATTCCGGAACCGAAGGCTTACGCGAAGTCAAAGTTGATCCTGCCTGGGCCAATCTTCCTTCCAAGAGGGAGAAGGTTAAGACCGGTGACGACTATTGGGATGAATATGTCGCCTATATCGGAGACCTTGATGGCTATAACCTCCCTGTTTCCACTTTCCGTAAGTGGGAACTTGAGGATGGCACTAGGGAAGAGAACGTCACTCTCCGTGAAAAACGTGCTATTGCTGACCGTGTCCCTGTCTGGCACAAGGAAAATTGTATCCAGTGCAACCAGTGCGCCTTTGTCTGTCCACATGCCACTATCCGTGCTTTCCTTCTTGATGATCAGGACATTGCTGCCCTCCCCGAGAATGAACGCGAGGATGTCTTACCGGCAGTCGGTGGCCCGAATGTCAAGGGACTGAAGTTCCGTATTCAGGTTTCTCCGAGGAACTGCGTCGGCTGCTCGCTCTGCGTCAACCAGTGCCCTGGAAAGAGGACTCCGAAGAAGGATGAAAACGGCAACATCGTCAAAGATGCGAACGGCAAGCCAGTCAGGGAAGCCCATAAGGCCCTTGAGATGGTCGATGCCAAGTCTCAGTTCGAACATGAGGATGCCGCTCAGATCCTTTATAAGAGGGAACCGAAGACCGGGTACTATCCGGCTGGAACCGTGAAGGAAGTCGCTTTCTCTAAGCCGTACTTCGAAGTTTCCGGATCCTGCGCAGGATGCGGCGAAGCTCCGTATTATCGCCTTGTTTCCCAGCTCTTTGGTAAGGACAGGCTTGTTGCCAATGCAACCGGCTGCTCTTCCATCTACTGCGGTTCTACTCCGATGTCTCCGTTTGTCACCAACAAGAACCACGAAGGTGTTGCCTGGGCTAACTCCTTATTCGAGGATAATGCCGAATATGGCTATGGAAGGCGTTTGGCAACTGACTTCAAGCTTTCCACTATCTGCCAGATTATCTTAGACAACGAAAAGGATGTCGAGCCTGAACTTAAGGATGTCCTTGACGAATATGTCGCCAACATCAAGAATAAGGCTCATGTCCGTTCCATCCTGCCTCGTATGCTTTCTCTCATTGAGAAGAGCAAGAACGAAGGCATCAAAGCCCTGCTTCCGAGGAAGAACGACTTACTCGATAAGTCTGTCTGGATCATCGGCGGCGATGGCTGGTCCTATGATATCGGCTTTGGCGGTCTTGACCATGTCATTGCATCCGAAGACGATGTCAATATCATGATTCTTGATACCGAGGTCTATTCCAACACCGGCGGACAGGCTTCTAAGTCTTCCCAGACCGGTCAGATTGCCAAGTTTGCTGCTTCCGGCAAGAAGACCTGCAAGAAGAATATGGGTCTTATTGCCATGGCTTATGATCACGTCTTTGTCGCCTCTATTGCCTTAGGTGCCAATCCGACCCATGCCATCAAGGCCCTTAAGGATGCCGAATCCTACAATGGGCCTTCCTTAGTCAGGTGCTACTGCCCTTGTATCGAACAAGGTATCCGCGGCGGTCTTGGCAATGCCATTAAGCAGGAGAAGAGGGCTGTTGAGTGCGGTTACTTCTTAACCTACACTTATGATCCGCGTCTCCGTGAAGAAGGAAAGAATCCGCTTGTCATGGCCGGAAAGGCTCCGGACTTCACCAAGCTTCAGGACTTCCTCCTTACTTCTACCCGTTATTCTCAGCTTCCGCGTGTCAATCCTGAACATGCTCAGGAACTCTTCGATAAGAACCGTCGTGCCGCTGAACAGCGTTATCACGACATTCTCCGCTATGGCGGATTAGAGAAGTAGTTTCTTTCTAATCGGGAATCAAAAGCAGGCTTCGAAAGAGGCCTGCTTTTCTTAATTCTAATCTGCAGCGGCTTTGTCTTTGTACAAACAGATGGGAAGGATTGCTGGTCTCATCCTTTGCAGTCGTGTTTCTGCACCCGTCTTTTGACACAACAGAAAAAAGATCCGTCCATGTAATTTTTTCGCCGTAACGAATACCTTCTGAAATTCTGAAAGAACGGCAAATCCCTTTTAAACTCAGTCTTTTCCCATCTCTTTTTCGCTTTTCTTCTTACAGCACAATCCGATATACGCGCATTCAAAAATGCTGTGCGAGTTGACCATAACGAATTTGCTCTAGAGGCACCGGGATGCTTTGGCTCATGCCAATCCTTTTTCCTCTTCGAAAAGGTAGCGTTCTTTACAGACGTCAGAAAAAGCATCCGTTCAGCAAGGAGCACCACTCGATTGATTTCCTCTTCAAGACTGCTTGTGTGTCCGCCGGTGGGGATACACGCCATCAAACCATAGGTTTGCTTCCTTGACGAAAAATCATATTTAGTGTTTAGATGGGAAAAATCATATCACTGAGATATCTGACCCAACCATGTGCTAGTTAGGTATTTTCTCTGAATATATAATCTTAACGAAAGACAATATGGGCAAAGCAAGATATAATTTGTTGTTTATGAAAAATGACTTTTAATGTTTCTTTGTGTTACAATAAAAAAACGGATGGAAAAAGGGGGGTGTTTTGTGAAAAAAACTTTCAAAATGATTTCTACTCTTATGCTATTTTTTACTTTAGGGACACATTCCAATGAGCCTTCGGCATCTTTCGGCGAATCTGAAAAGCGGCCCCTTTTGACAAAAAAAGATCATCCAGACATTCAGGGCTTTACTTATGCCAACGGAAGTGAGGAAAAACAAAAAGTTGCATCTGCTTACGGATATTTTTACTTGGATACTGATTACTACTATGCTCAATTTACAGATGTTTCACGCTTGTATTTAATTCGTGTAAGAGTAAACTTTACACCTGGAAGCGTTGCCTCAAAGAACGGGGAATCCGGATTTGATCATCATTATGATCTCTGGAGTGGGTTTATTCATGTTCAGCCATTCTCGAGAACAGAAAATAGTTTTAAAAAGAGTTCGTCGTACAGCTACATAAAATCATGGCCTCTTTCTAATTCAGATTCACTATCTTGCTCTGTTACGTCTTCTTTTAGTTCAAATTATTCTATTTCTTCTGACATTGAGGCAGGAGTTAAATTACCAGAAGGTGCTAGTATTACTCGAAAGACAGGGAATGGATTAACAATTGGGCTCTCAACATCTACTTCTATCTATGGTCCGGAGCCAAGTGTTTCTCACCAGGAGTCTCCAAGCAATAGTAATATGGCACAATGGGACTATCAGTTTAAGAGTCCCCTCACGAGCAGTTATGAAATGAGCTGCTGTTTTCTTATGGAAGTCAAGAACGATTCAATTGCTTATCAGTCCTATTCTTTTGGATATCAGATTGATACAAAAATGACAAATACAGCATGGGAGGCATTCCCTTGGCGACAGCACAAGGAAACCGTCAGCACTTCTTCCTATGTCTGTGGCCTGTGACTATAAAATGAAAGATGAATTTTTTGCTGTTGATTCACTAAAGAAATCATTTGCGGACAAGAAAATCTTTTCGTCTGCTTCCTGCTCTTTTGCTTCCAACGGACTCTATTTACTTTTTGGCGAAAACGGATCGGGAAAGTCAACTCTTCTGAACATCCTCTCCGGAAAAGATGGCCAGTGGGAAGGCAATCTTTCGTTTTGTGGTAAACCGATTTTGAAAAAGAACAGGGAACTGTTCACTGACGAGTATGTGTCCTATGTAGCACAGGATTCTCTTGTCTTCGAGGATGAGAGTGTCATTGATGACTTCCTTCTTCCTTATGGGAAGAAAGATAGGAAAAAGGCACAGGAAATTCTTTCTCATTTAGGACTTGGTGCTGTTCTTGATGAGAAATGCTCTGAGCTTAGTGAAGGGGAAAAAGAACGCCTTTGCTTTGGCCAAGCAATCTATGCTGGAAAGAGAATTATCCTTCTTGATGAAATTACTGCCAATCTTGATCCGCAAAGTGCTGAAATGATTCTCAAGCACGTTTTGACGCTTTCACAAAATCATCTTGTTATTTTTGCAACTCATGAAAATTTACCGGAATGGTTCATTGAAAAAGCAAATTTTCTACATAGGAAAGAAGGAAAGATTATAGCGTGCAACAGCATGCTACAGTCTGAGCATACTGATAGTTCCGGCATTGAAAACAAAAAAGAATCATTCTTTTCGGAATTTCTTTTATCAAGGAAGAAAAATAAAGAAACGCATTGGTTTATCGAGTGCCTTTGCTGCATACTTAGTTTCTTTTGCGTTCTGCTTATGTCTTTTTATGGTTCGTTCAAAGATACAGTCCAAATCGGAGCGGATGGGAGTGTGACAACGATATATGCTTCTGAGCGAATCTCGAAGAAGGTGTTTGCTGAGACCTCCCCTATTTTCATTTCCCGAAAAAAGAACAATGATTTCTATTCTGTTCTTGACTTGAATTACTATTCAATACGTAAAGATGAGGACTATCGTAAAGCGGGTTCCCTGTTCGCAGGTGTATTTGAATTTGATGCAAACGATGTTGATAAGCCGGCCTTGATTGAGGGAACCTATCCTATAGGTCTAGGTGATGCCATTGTTTCCGATGTATGTTTTTCGTCTCTTTCTGGATTTGCTATTGGTCAGAAAATAAATTTTGGCAAGACAGAATATAAGATTGTCGGCATATACAAGGCGAGAGACCCCGCCTCTCTTGAACACAGATACTCAGAATATCCTGTGAAGGACAAAGCAATCAGTCTAAACAAGAACGTACGGATTTGTTATTCGTTTATGACAGAAAGCGTTTTTGCTATTGGTGGCAATCCTGGCACAGATTTTTATGCTTTAAAATCCACTAAGCAGAACAGAGAAACCTTCTTGAATGATTCTCTTATGGATTCGGACATTTCCATTGAAAGCGTTTATAGGTATCAGTATGCGCCGGTTTGTGTCGATAAGAACGGCAAGGAGAATCTCACTTTCTTCCGAAGCTATCTTTTTAATCTTATTTTTGGCATTCTTTCTGCTGTGATATTGCTTATTTTTCTCTTCATTTTTGCTTTCTCTTTTGACATAAAGAACAAACGGAAATATATACTTCTTCGTTATAGGGGAACTTCACGCAAACGATTGATAAAAAGTGATCTTCTCACATTTGGATTTTCTACTTTCTTAGGTATCAGCGCTGGTATCGGAATTAGTGAACTTACCCTTTTGATTAGGAATGGCGTCTACGGCAAAGCCCTTGGTGTTGATTCATTAATTCTTTTCTTTTCGTTTAACTATTCTATTCTCCTATTGCTTGGAATCTACCTTGTATTTAGGATTCTCTTCTTTGCTGTGCTGAACCTTCTTTGTCCGAAAGACATGTCCCGTCTGATTGCCGAGGTGAAAAAGAAAGCATGATAAAGGCAGAAGATCTGAGCGTTTCCTTTGGCAATCGCGTTTTATTCTCGTCTGTTTCCTTTGCTATAGGAAAGGGCATCTTTCAACTTAAGGGAGACAGCGGAAAAGGAAAAACGACTCTAAGGAACATTCTAAGGAAGCAGCAGACTCAGGACTATGGAAAAGTCTTCTATTCGGAAGAGAGCCCTTCATTTTCTTATTGTGGGCCGAAGGCCACTCTTTTATCTGAGTATTCCTTACAGAAAAATCTTGTCATACTCAATAAGCCGTTGAACAAAGATAGACTGGCTGAATTGATGGCAGGGCTAAGATTTCCTTATTTAGAAAAGCCGATTATCCACCTTTCCGGCGGAGAGCGCCGAAAAGCCGAACTGCTTCTTTGTTTATCCTATGATGCCGATTATTATTTCCTCGATGAGCCATTTGCTTCATTGGATAAAGAATCAAGGAAATTCCTAACTAGCTTTCTCAATGAGTTCTCGAAGGACCATTCGGTTATCTTAATCAGCCATGAAGTCAATCAGGACATTGCACTTTCCGGAAGACTGGACTTAAATTACGTAGAAAGAATAAAACAGAAACGGGAAAAGATTAAGATCCACCGGAAAGGGACTTTCCGTAGGCTTCCAGCATTTCTTGATGACAGGAAAAGGAATCGGATGTCAAACTTTATCTGTGGTCTTCTTGGAATTCTGAGCTTGATTGCTTTTTCTTTTGGCGTCGCTTTTACTCAGTCGCGTACCATAACAAAGAGGACGAGGACGGCCAGGAAAGAAGACCCTTTTTCCGCTCATTATTTAAATCCGGTTAGCGTAACCGATTTTCCTAGGGAGAGAGAATTCTACGGAATTCTAAATGACAAAGGAAGGACAAAACTGACCTTGCATCAGAAAAATAAAAACGGTTCTCTCTCTTTATTTGGCTGTATAAAAGATTCAACCTCTCCTTTCTTCTTTTATAGCCAGAAGAAAGCAAATCCGAGGATAAAAGAAAATCAGGATGCCGTCCTAAACGGCATAAGACATCCGGTTGAGATTATTGAAAAGGATAGGCTTTCTTCGCTTAATCTTCCAGACTGCAAGGAGAGGAAGGAATTATTGGATGATAAGCAAGACGGCGAGTATCTTTTTTGCAGTAACACCTTCGTTGATCAGGTAATTTCTAGTTTGGCAGAAGGATTTCAGTTTTCCTCTGATTCCTTTTTCCCTTTGAATCCCATCGTTTATGACTCTTACCGGGATGTTTTAGCACTCGGAACCTCAGGCAAAGATAAATGTATGATTGAAGATGGAGATTTCCTTCTTGCTGTGCCTGGAAAGAAGAAAGGCGAAAGCGTCTTTCTCTCACAGAGTGCAGAATGTAAAGTCACTACTGAATACGATGACAATTTCGTTCATCTCTCTCCCATTAGGTATAAGCTTATCTTTCTTGCCAATGACTTCAGTGAGGAAACGGTTTCTCTCTTAATCGAGGACAAAGGCTTTTCTTCCCTTGCCCGGTTTAATTCACAGCTTCGGGGAAAGGATTTGATTTACAGTGCAGATTTTGGACTTTATCCAATCATCTGCTATGTTGTTTCCTCTGCACTACTGTTTGGGGAGTTACTCTACTGTCTGGTTTCTTATTCGGGAATCAAGAGATGGCGGAATTCGCTTTATCATCTCTACCAGAATAATGGTTTCTCTGCCTCCTCGTTCCGCATTGGCTTACTACTGAGCAAAGCCGCTGTTTTTCTTCCCAGCCTTATTCTTTCTTTTCTGCTTTATTTCCTTCTTGCTCTTCCTTTTGCGAATTACAAAGAAAGGACAAGGATATATGATAAGAGAAGGGATGGATTCTATTATTATTCCCAGCAACCTCAGAACGGTTACTATGACTCCATTCGTCATCCTGTTCCCTTTGAAACGTATCAGCCTTATATTTTTCTGCTTCTTGTTTTGTTTACTCTCTTTGTTCTGATCCAATGGATTATTCTTTCTGCGGGTAAGGGAGAAGGGAACAGAAAGAACAAGGACTAAATCTTGATTTTCGGATTATCCGTGCTGTAAGGAAGGATCGAAAACGGTTTATCAGAAGGCTTCCTTGATTTTGCCAGAGAAAAATTAAGGCCAAGGCAGAGAGCAAATCAGCATGAGGTGGTAAAATATCCCTGCCAACGATCTTCTTTTATTAGCAATAAAAAAGGAGGCTTGAATATGTACTGCAAGAATTACGGAAAGCAGATACCGGATGGGGCGAAGAACTGCTCTTATTGTGGGATAGATCAGACCTATCAGGTAACATGCGAAAGGAAACGGCAGGCTATGATTCCTCTGCGTAAAAGTACTCGAAAGGACTCTCAAGGATACTCTGCTGCATCGGTTTTGCCTGCGTTGAAGGGCTTCATCGCTTTTATGTCGGAAAAATCGGAACAGGAATCCCTTTATCTTCTTACTGTCGGGCTCTTTGGCTTCGAAACGATTGCCGATGTCATTCATCTTGTCTGCGGGAATTTCACCGATAATGAGGGAAGGCCGCGGACTAACTGGGATAGGAATTAGCCTCTTATGACTCAGCTTGAACAAGATGCCGAGAGACTTCAGTCTTTGATTGACGAATCGAAAAAGATTGTCTTTTTCGGTGGGGCAGGAGTCGCAACGGAATCCGGTATTCCGGACTTCCGTTCTCAGGATGGTCTCTACAACCAGAAATACAAGTATCCTCCGGAGACGATTATCTCCGCTCCGTTTTTCGAGAACAATCCGGAAGAGTTTTATCGCTTCTACCGGGAAAAGAGGCTTCTGTTAGATAAGAAGCCGAATGCCTGTCATTATTATCTTGCCAAACTTGAGCAGGCAGGAAAGCTTAGCTATATTGTCACGCAGAACATCGACGGCCTTCACCAAAGGGCAGGAAGCAAGAGAGTTCTTGAGCTGCATGGGTCCGTCCATCGGAATTACTGTCTAGACTGCGGCGCCTTTTATTCCGGGAAATACGTGGCGAATTCCAAGACGCTCGTTCCTCATTGCGAAAAATGCGGAGGAATCATCAAACCCGATGTTGTTCTCTATGGCGAGTGTCTTGACGAGAGGGTGAGGACAAAGGCAAGGGTTGAAATTTCCGAGGCCGATCTTCTCCTTGTTGCGGGTACTTCCCTTGTGGTTTATCCTGCTGCCGGATTGATTTCGTATTTCCAAGGTAAGCATAGGGTATTAATCAATAAGGATCCAAAAGCCGAATCAGCCGGTGCCGATGTGGTCATTCATCAAAAGGTCGGAGAACTATTCTCCTTATTACATGTATGAAGAAAGAAAAAGACATTCTTATTAACCTACCAGAGATTGCTGACTACAAGTCTCCCTTTTACTGTGGATCTGCCATTTATCTTAGGATGATTCCGTTTATTCAGATGATGGAAAGAGAAAGGCCAAGAGGAGAGGAATTCTATCCTCAGGGACAAAAGACCCTTCTTTCCCTTTATCGCCAGGATTCGTCCGTCTTCGCTAGGACCAAGGAAAAAGACGGAAAGAAAATCCATTGGAATTCTCTTGGTCTTTATTATAGGGACGAAGCGGATTTTCTCTCCCGCCTGCGGAATAGGATTGAGGTTCTTCCTTTTTCTTTCCGGAGCGAAGCAAGGAATCAGATCCTTGTCTCTTGCTTTGATACATTGGCAGGCCAGGCTAAGGAAAGCCTTTCCGTATTCTTTGACTTTGACGAGGCGGAGAGCCTATTTAAAGCGGCAGGCGTGTCTCTGCTTCGCGAGTGCGAAGGAAAATTAGTTCCTCTTCCCGCCATCCAAAATCCCCTTCTTTCTCCGGAGGAAAAAAAGACGATGGCCCTTTGCTCCCTTGTTCCTATAGCCTTATTGAAGAAACTGATTCTCCGGAAGAACCTAGGAAAGAATCCCTTTTCTCCTTCTTTGCATGTGGAAGATATTGTTCAAAACCTGGATTCCTATATCCAAAAAGAAACAAGGAGTCGGGAAGAAAGGAAAGAGGCCTCATCCTATGCCTTGTCTGCTTCTAAGGAAATCAAGAA
>ERZ808252.1873-NODE-1873-length-14061-cov-3.152363_pt1 | contig 14061 bp, 14 predicted proteins | sample MGYA00521242_ERZ808252 | MGnify/ENA primary metagenome ERZ808252 (study PRJEB31516, sample SAMN03275581) | gut metagenome | biome: mammalia-associated habitat; material: feces | host: Papio cynocephalus | place: Kenya | collected 2012-08-07 ...
GCTTTATATATTCTTCAAGTTCAAATTGCCAATTCTTGTCCGGCATATTTGCACCTCATTTCTTACAATTCTTCCGTCTTAAAGGTTGTATAACCCTCGTAGTAATAGCTGTAGTCGATGCCTTTCATATAGACTTCACGGCTGTTTATTTCGTCCGTAAGAGCACCTTTTAGCAACACTTTAATTTCCACATCTTTAATCGGACTGCGTTCCATTGCGAGGAGATAATCTTCCTTATCAACCTTGCTCCAATCCACTACTTTTCCGATTTCGGTTTTCAAAATATGGTCGAGCCAAATGCGAGTGCTGCGACCGTTACCCTCACGGAAAGGGTGGGCAATGTTCATCTCAACATACTTTTCTATTATCTCATCGAATGTAGACTGTGGCATTTTATCAATATTAGCAAGAGCCGCTTCGAGGTACATCAAGGGAGCAAAGCGGAAGTTACCTTTAGAAATGTTTACGGTTCTGATTTCTCCGGCAAAGTCGTAGATCTCGTCAAAGAGATACTTATGAATTGCTTTGAGTGCAGAGAATTTTCCCGTCTCCAATTTATCGAGCATACCGCTCTCAAAAAGCTCAAGAGCCCTTTTCTTGCTGATACGCTCTTCTTCACGGGCGAGGTCGGCAGAACTTGTAAGTCCCGATTTATTTTCAAGTGCCATATCGCACCTCCAAATACTAATTACTTATCCGCCGCAACGCCGGATTTCATCCAAGCATCGACTTCGCTGACCTTGAATTTCCACAGTCTGCCTATCTTAGCAGCGGGCATATTGCGACGTTCAATCCAGTCGAGAACTGTATCACGGCTAACGCCCAAATATTCCATTATCTCTTTCATTGAATACCAGCGTTCAAGGTTGTTATCCATTGTGAAATCCTCCGTTTTCACGAAAATACAATTTTACATCATATAGTATAACACAATTCTTTGGATTTTTCAAGGTTTAATAGGGGTTTATTCGGGGTTGACACGAAAAAGTTATAAATTGCACGGCAAAGGAAAAGCCTTCTTCCAAAAAAATCGGGAGGAGGCTTTGAAATCTATATGTAGAATCAAACAAATGACGGAACAAATCTCGGATGCATGCGGCGGTTATATTCCTTGTTATAGGTAGAAAACAGAGAAGAAAGCTTGACGATGTGCACGTTATCATAATTGGTGCTCAAGGTCCAGTAGCTGTCGGGCACACGGTTTACAGTGCAGATGATGTATTCATTCTCGTAAAACGGTCTGTCTTTCGTAGTGCTTATTTCAATTTCTTTCCAGAGTTTTTGCGTAAGTTTTCCACCGGGAGTTGTATCGTAATACGCATATACCGCCCGCTTTTTCTCACAGGCGAAATCAAAGGTTACATTGCCGATTTTGATATTACGATAGCTTAAATCCTTGGTGTCAATGTAGTCCGTTGAGATGGAGTTGATATTTTTATCTAACCAATAGGCGCACATTTTTTTGTAAAATGCAGAAAGCACTTCATCGTTAAAATATCGAATAAAACGACTATAAACATCTTCACCGAAACTGCCGTCTAAGTTTGGTACAGCGGTCAGCATAGTTTTATACCACAGGACAATGTAACTGTTTGCAGGATAATACTTTGTGTGTTCGTTCTTTTCGGGTTCCTTTCGGACAAGACCGAATTCGCACAGCGTTTTAATGTACTTGTCGCATTTGTTTTTTGGATAACCAGAAAATGCTGACAATTCGTTGATGCGGTTGTAACCGTTTACCATTGCGAATAGTAGCGTGTTGTAGCTTTCGGGTGTTCGGAAGCATTCGCACATCTTATCATTCATTAAGCGGTAAAACGGTGAATTGATATGAAGCAACGCCTTAACATTTTCCTCAAAAGAAATGCCCGTATCGTATAAAGATAAAAGCTCCGTATTACCCGCCGACAGGCAAAAGATGTTTACCGATTCCTTGTCACTCACGGAGAGTGTTTCGGAAATTTCTTGTGTTGAATACGGCATTATAGAGAGCGTTTGACAAGGTATTTCGATTTGTTCCCAAGGTCTGCCCATTAAGATTACCAGCGTACCGCAACCGTTACTTGCTTCTGAAAAGTTCTTTAATGCCGCATAAAAATCATTTTTATCGTTTCGCTCGCCCACATCGTCAAAAAAGACGGTTGGGCGTTTTTCTTTTCCGTAGGCGTGCAGGCAGTCAAAGAACGCCTCCCAAGTTGTGCAATCCTTGAATACATCGGGAAAACGCTCCGCAAAGGTTTTTACCGCAAGCTCTGCGCTGATATGCCGAAAGGAAAAGTAAAGGCTATCCTTGTTTTCGGCGCAGTAAGATAACGCCGCACAGGTCTTGCCCATTCTCGAATCCGCCGAGAGAAGCCATATCTCATTCGAGTCACTATGAGAAGAATGAAACTGCTCAATATCCATTTTTAATTTGTCGGGTATTCTTTTTAAAATCATAACGTCACCGTCATATCATAAGTTGACCTTTTTATCATTATAGCAGATTTTCGCCCGTTTTTCTATCCATTTCAAAAAATTTTAAAAAATATTTTTTCAGCTGAAATTCCCCGTAAATAAAGGGTTTTCGGCTGTTTTTTGTTTTCGGATGAAAAATTCTTTTCGAAAATAGGGTGTTCATTTTGCCGATCCCTGTAGGAATAAGTGAAGGGACAAATCCTTAAAGCACGCCGTTTTCAAGCGAAAAAGAAAAAATAATTTGTCCATTTTCTCAAAAAAGTCAGCAATTAAAAGTGAGGTTATCAAAAAGTTTTTTGCCAAACTCCAAAGCAATTCGCCAATTGGTTAGTGAGGGAAATAAGCAATAGCGATTTGTATTCACCCCGTACCTCGCCGGCTACTCCTTGAGATGGATAAAAAACCTTCATCGCACCTTGACAACTTAATGACCGGCTGAATGAGATATGTTTTTCGGTGAAGTATCGCCACGATATGAGCGTGCCAAGAAAAACAAAACGTTGCGGTGAGATTCCGGAGCAGGAACGACATTCAAGCAGACCGGCAAAGGAGACGGTATAAGGCTACCTCTCCTTATACCGAGCTCTTTACATAGCCACGCAAACCGTGTGGCTGAACATTCTCAGAAGGAGGTAAAAGATTATGAGAAAAACAGAGTTAAGAGAACTCTACAAGATGATGTTTCCGGACTATCCGGACATCGTAACCATTGCTCAGCTTCAGAAGATGTTGGGCATCAGCAGACACTTGGCATACGACCTTATTAACGACGGGTATATCTCCGGCATCAAAATCGGAAACGCCTTTAAGATCCCTAAGATCAATGTCATCAACTATGTTATGGAGGAAGGAGGTGAGAAAAATGCAAGTTGAAAAATTGAGAACCGTTGATGCGGACACCTTGTTATCAACGCCGCTCCGCAAGACGTTGTTCGTTGTGGAAGGCTTGATACCGCAAGGACTGAGCGTATTATCGGGCGCAAGTAAGATCGGCAAAAGCTGGCTGATGCTGTGGCTCGGTATGCAAGTAGCAAGAGGAAATCACGTGTGGGAATTTGAAACCCATAAGTGCGACGTGTTGTATCTGTGCTTAGAAGATACCCACGTTCGCATCCAAAACCGCTTGTATCAGCTTACGGATGAAGCGCCTGCCGAGCTTCGAATTGCTACTACGAGCTATCAGATCGGGAATGGTTTGGAACAGCAGATTGAAGATTATTTAACCGACTTTCCGAACACAAAGCTTGTGATTATCGATACTTTTCAAAAGGTTCGTGACTCTCGAAACACCATCGGTAAAAGCGGAATGTATGCAGGAGATTACGACGATATCACGGCGCTGAAAACCATTTCGGATAGGTTCGGGATAGCGGTGGTGGTCGTTCATCACGTTCGCAAAATGAAGGATGCCAACGACCCATTCAACGAGGTTACGGGTTCAACGGGTATCACGGGAGCCGCTGACACCAGCTTTATTTTGAAACGCAGTCGCTCAAGCGAGATGGGAACGCTCCTTGCAACGGGACGAGATATCGAGTATCAGGAACTGATCTTAAAGTTCGATAACAAAACGCATCTATGGGAGCTTGTAGAGCGAAAGAACGCCGAAGATCTTCACCGAGAAGAGATTCCCGACTTTCTTTTTCGGCTCGTTTCCTTCATAGCTTTGCGCAGAATTTGGCAAGGCACAGCAAGTCAGCTACTTACCGAAATGAACGAAACTGAAACCACGGCAAACGTGGTAACCAAGCTGCTGGCGAGGTTTTCGGCAGAGGTTTTGATGCCACAGGGCATTGAATACAGAACCAAACGCACGGGGACAAGCCGCCTGATTCGGCTTGAAATGAATGACAGCGGTGACGGAAATGACGGCGAGATCTCTATATAGAAAACACCGTCACAACCGTCATTGTCGTCACAAACAAAAGAAAGGATTTGATATTTATGAGAAGTAAAACACAAGGAATCAACGTAAGAGTAACACCCGCCGAGAAAGAAAAGCTCAGCGAAAGCGCAATGTATTGCGGACTATCCATGTCGGAATATCTCAGAAGATTGGGACTTGGAAAGAACGTAAAAGCCGCAACCGATGAGAAAATCTACAAGACTTTTCGACAGGTAAGACAGCTCAAAAAGGATCTGGAGTCCCTTGAAAAAAGCGAAATCCTCTATCGACTAAGCGTGATAGAGGACTTACTGAAGTAATAAAAATAGGGCGGAGGTTTTAGGCTGCGCTATCGTAGCGAGCAGACTGTTTGTACTCCCAAACAGTAAAAACTCGTTAGGATGTCTCCTAAAACCTCTCTCGGAAAGGAACGGTTATGAACAAAAGAATTAAGAAACAGTTTTGGCTCTCATCCCAAGAGGCAGCAGAGCTTAAAAGAAAAGCAGAGCTTGCCGGAATATCGGAAACGGCGGTGATTCGTTTGCTGATTCGAGGGTATGAGCCGAGAGAAAAACCGGACGGCAATTTCTATGAAGCAATGCGCAAGCTGTCTGCCATCGGCAACAACATCAATCAGCTTGCGGTGAAAGCTCACGCACTCGGATTCATTGATGCGCCAATGCTAAAAAATGAAGCTTTGAGATGGCATTAGTTTCAGGCTGATGTGGAAGTTACCTTCCTGCGGCCACAGCAAAGCAATCTTAAATGGAAATAGAAAGGAATGAGAAACAATGACACAACGAAAGTACGATTTTACTTTACCGTCCTACGATGATATTTTTACCACGCAGGAAATGCGGGACGATGCAAAACTGGAGCGTGTTCAAAACATTCCGCTTTCAGAACTTCATCCCTTTAAAAATCATCCATTTAAAGTGCAGAACAATGAGGAAATGGAGCGAATGATTGAAAGCATACGCAAGGTAGGCGCAATCACTCCGGCACTTGCCAGACCTTTACCCGACGGCGGCTACGAGCTTATCTCAGGTCATCGTAGGCTTGCGGCGTGTCAGGCGTTAGGGATTGAAACAATGCCCGTAATTGTCCGTAAGATGTCCGACGATGAAGCGGTTATTGCAATGGTAGACGCCAATCTACAAAGAGAGACGATTTTGCCCAGTGAAAAAGCCTTTGCTTACAAGATGAAGCTTGATGCGCTAAATCATCAGGGTGTAACTTCTCGCCAAGTTGGCGAGAAGTTGTTAAGCGTAACGCAAGTAAGTAAAGATAGTAACGATAGTGAACGTCAAGTTCACCGTTATATCCGCTTGACTTACCTAATTCCCGAACTGCTCACAAAGGTGGATGAAAACAAAATTGCTTTCAGTCCCGCCGTGGAGATCTCCTACTTGCAGCACTCGGAACAGCTCGCATTACTCGATGCGATCAGTCTCAACGACTGCACACCATCCCACGCACAAAGCATACGGTTGAAAAAGCTAAGTCAGCAGGGCGTATTGGACGACCAAATGATTTATGCGGTGATGTCGGAGGAAAAACCAAATCAGCAGGAACAAATCAAGCTTAAGCGGGATGACCTCAGAAAATACTTTCCGCTGAACTATACGGATGAGCAAATCAAAAAAGATATTGTCAAAGGTTTGGAACTCTTAAAACGACAGAGAGAACGAAACCGAGACGCACGCTGATTCGAACCAAAGTGTTTGCGGCGTAACAATTCGCACAATGGAAAGAACTCCAAGCCTGCGGTATAATTGTGCTGTCGGTTTGGAGTTTGTTCTGCGTGCAAATCTAAATTTTAGGAGGAAAATAAAATGGTAGCAGGACATCTGCAAATAAAAAAAGGCTATTATTACGCCGTTCTCAGTTGGAACAACGGCGAAAAAAGACAAACAAAATGGATTCCCCTTGGACTTCCCGAAAAAGGAAATAAGCGAAAAGCACAAGTGGAACTCTCGAAAATCCGAAGCGAATTTATTATTCCCGTTGAGGAGGGTGATCTGAGTGCCGATATGCTATTCGCTGATTATCTGCTCGAATGGCTTGAAATAGCAAAAGGACGTTTGGCAATCGCTACTTACAGCTCATGCGTGGGACTAATTAAAAGCTCTATAGAGCCATATTTTCGTAAAAAGAAGCTGACGCTTCGTGAACTGGAAGCAAGGCACATTCAAAGCTTCTATTCCGAAAAACTCAAGGTCGTTAAGCCAAACACCGTCATTCATTACCACGCCATTATCCATTCCGCACTTAAATATGCGGTGAAAACCGATATGATCATTCAAAATGTGGCGGATAAGGTTGACCGACCGAAGAAAAATGATTTTCAGCCGGTATTCCTATCCGCAGAGGAAACACAGAAAATGTTTGAAGCCATCAAGGGAACAAAATTAGAACTTCCCGTTTTGGTAGCGGCATTTTACGGACTTCGCCGTGGTGAGGTATTGGGACTCAAATGGGACGCCATTGATTTTGAACGGGGAACGATTTCCATCAAACGAACCGTAACGTCCATCAATCTTGACGGTAAGTATCAGGAGATTGAAAAGGATTCTGCGAAAACAAAATCCAGCCTTCGCACCTTGCCGCTCGTTGGCAGTTTTAAGGAATACTTTCTGCAAGTCAAGGAAGCACAAGAACTGAACAAGAAGGTTTGCGGAAATTGTTACAACTATCAGTACGACGGCTATGTTTTCGTGGATGAAATGGGAGAACGATTAAAAGCAAATTATCTGACGAGCCGTTTTCCGGAGCTTCTTGAAAAGAAGGGACTGCGCCGTATGCGTTTTCACGATCTTCGTCATAGTTGCGCTTCGCTTCTTCTTGCTAATGGTGTTCCCTTGAAGCATATTCAGGAGTGGTTAGGTCATTCTGATTTTTCTACAACAGCAAATATTTATGCTCACCTTGATTACAGTTCGAAGATTTCTTCGGCACAGGCAATGGAAAGCGGATTGCAATTACCTGAGACCGGCGGCTTCACAAGTCGTTGGAGCGGTGAAACTTCAAGTTAGGGTATGTAAAAAATGTTGTATGCTCTGACCTCTCGCTCTTAAAAAGCAAAAAGAAAAAAGCCTGAAATCGGCTTGATTACAGGCTTTTTCGGTGGCGGAGAGTGAGGGATTCGAACCCTCGTGCGATTTCACTCGCAACTCGATTTCGAGTCGAGCTCGTTATGACCACTTCGATAACTCTCCGTGTATTTTCTAAACTGTAGTTTTCTCATTCAAAAACGATTTGGAGAGAACTACAGGAGAGAACAGGAAAAAATATTCGATTTTAAGATTGCAAAACCTCGATAAATCAAAGGTTTTGTGCGGATGAAACCGCCAGATCTGGAAAGCATTTCGAGTCATGTCCGTTATGACCACTTCGATACGTCTCCGTATATAATTGCTTTATAAGCACGATAAATATTATATGTATTTTATACGCCGTTGTCAAGGAAAATATTTAAAACGCAAAAAAACAAATGTTACGCTTTATCGTAAGCGGCAGTTTTATTGTGGTTGCGTCTTATTAAAACCACAATATATATAGTCTGCCTTAAAAAAACAAAAAAAATATGTTAACTTTCAAAAAATTACTTGATTTTTGCTCCTTTTAGACTTATAATACAATCATAGTGGTGAAAAGTGGAGTAAAAATCCACTAAAGTGTATTAAAGTGGAGCAAAAGAGGTGAAAATCATGCTTTTCGGAGGCTATCAGCATAATATAGATAAGAAGGGCAGGGTTTTCATTCCTTCAAAGCTTCGTGAAGAATTAGGGACAGGCTTTATGATTTGCCGCGGTATTTACGGTAAGCGCTGCCTTTGCGTTTATTCGGCAGAGGAGTGGGACAAGCTTGTTGCAAAAATAGGAACGCTGCCGAGCGCTAAGTCAAGTGCCGTTAAACGTTTCCTTTATGACGGAGCCTTTAATATAGACTTTGATACACAGGGCAGAATACTTATTCCGCCGGTTTTGCGCGAATATGCGCAGCTTGAGGGCGAGGCTCACATAATAGGTATGGATACAAACCTTGAAATATGGAACACCGAGCTTTGGAACGCCGAAAATGCGGAATACACGCCAGAATCCATTGCTTCAATTGTTGAGGAGCTTAATTTCTAATGGAATTTTCACACAAATCGGTTCTTTTAAACGAAACAATAGAAGCTTTAAACATAAAACCGAACGGCATTTATGCAGACGGTACTGCCGGCGGTGCAGGACATTCTTTGGAAATTGCAAAAAGGCTTACAGACGGCAGGCTTTACGCGCTTGACCGTGATCCCGACGCGGTAAAAACCGCCTCCGAACGGCTTAAAGGCTATAACGCCGAAGTTATTAAAAGTAATTTCAGCGAAATGCAGGAGGTTTTAAACAAACGCGGCGTAACGGGTGTGGACGGGATATTGCTTGATTTAGGGGTTTCCTCTTATCAGCTTGATAACGCCGAACGCGGATTTTCTTACAGGCAGAACGCTCCGCTTGATATGAGAATGAGCAAAAGCGGAATAAGCGCCGCGGATATTGTCAACACTTATTCAAAAGAAGAGCTTGTAAGAATATTAAGAGATTACGGCGAAGAAAAATTTGCTTTTAAAATAGCGGACCGCATAATAAGCGAGCGTGAAAAAGCCCCCATTGATACAACGCTTAAATTGGCTGATATAATATCATCTGCCGTGCCTGCAAGGGCGCGCAGAGACGGGCACCCCACAAGGAAAAGCTTTCAGGCAATAAGAATTGCGGTAAACGGCGAGCTTGAGGAGCTTGAAACAGCGCTTGATAAAGCCTTTGAGCTTTTAAATAAAGAGGGAAGGCTTGCAATTATCACCTTTCATTCGCTTGAAGACAGAATGGTAAAGCAAAAATTTAAAGAATATTGTACGGGCTGTATATGTCCGCCGGATTTTCCTGTTTGCGTTTGCGGCAGAAAGCCGCAGGGCAGGCTGTTAACAAAAAAGCCTATTGAACCTACGGCGGAAGAAATAAACGAAAATCAGCGCAGCAGAAGCGCAAAGCTGCGTGTAATCATAAAGAATGAATAAACGGGTTTTAAGCCCGTAGCCTTAGAAAAGGAGAGCGGCTATGAACAACGTAAAGTATTATAACGACAGTTTAGCATACGATTTTGAAATGTTTGCCCCTAAAACTGCCGAAACGCCGAAAACACGCGATAATATTGTGGTTATGCCCAAAATCGCCGAAAAGACGAGAAAGCGCCGCCGCGCCGCCGCGCGCCGGCTGGTTTCGCCTATGGGCCTTGTTATGACGGCTGTGTTTGTTTTGGCGGGACTTTGCGGCAATATAGCGCTCCGCCTTCAAATAAATGAGCTTAACAGCGAAATAAACGATGTGAAATCGGTTATAACCGAGCTTGAAAGTGAAAAAACAAGTCTTGAAATGGAAATGCAAAAGAAAATTTCTTATGCGAATCTTGAGCTTGAGGCAACACAGCTCGGTATGAGAAAAATGGAAAAGAGCGACGTTAAATATATAAGGGTAAACGATAAAGACAAGGCGGTAAAATCCGACGGGAGCACAGTGACCGCGGAGTAATAAATTGAAGGAACAATAATATAATTATCAGTGTAGAAGAAAATACGAGAGTTGTGTTACCGACTCTCGTATTTCGGATATTTTGAAGGGGGCTGCATAGCGTGACTGTAAAACCGGGTAAAACAATGGTTACAAGAATAATAGTAGTAATGGTCGCGCTTATACTTTCACTTTCGCTTGTTTCCTCGGCAAGTCTTTTTAACATTATGGTAATAAAGGGCGAAAAGTACCAAAACTATGCCTCCGAGCAGCAGCTTTACGACAGTCTTGTTACCGCGCCGCGCGGAGATATTTATGACAGAAATATGCAGATACTTGCAACAAGCTCGCCGGCTTGGACCGTTTACATAACACCGAACGGCATAAAAAGGCTTAAAAGCGCCGATAAAGCCGAAGAGGTTAAAAAAACGATAGCGTCGGGTCTTTCCGAAATATTAGAGCTTGATTACGATACCGTTTACGGCTATACGGAAAAAAACTCTTATTATGTTATAGTTAAGAAAAAGGTTGAAAAAGCCGTTGCCGACAAAATAAGACAGTTTATACTTGACAATAAAAGCCTTGAACTTGTAAAATATATAGGGCTTGATGAAACCACAAAGCGCTACTATCCTAACGAACATTTGGCTTCGGTTGTTTTGGGGTTTGTAGGCTCTGACGACCAAGGTCTTGCAGGCATAGAAAGCTATTACGACAATGATCTTACAGGCATTGCGGGGCGCGTTGTGGCGGCTAAAAACGCCGCCGGCGCGGATATGCGGTTTTCTTATGAAAAGGTTGAAGAGGCGGTAAAGGGAAAATCCCTTGTGCTTACGCTTGATTCGTATGTGCAGTATACCGCCGAGAAATACCTTGAGGCGGCAATAGCCGAAAACAAAATTGCCGAACGCGGCGCGGCGGTTGTTATGAACGTTAATACCGGCGCGATACTGGCAATGGCGGTAAAGGGCGATTTTGACCCTAACGAGCCGTTTACGTTATCGGCAGAGGATCAGGCCAAGGTAGACGCCGCTGAGGGCGACGAGGAAAAATCCAAGCTTAAAAGCGAGCTTATGAACAGGCAGTGGCGTAATAAAGCGGTATCCGATACAATGGAGCCGGGCTCTGTATTTAAGGTCGTAACAGCTTCAATAGCGATTGAAGAAAATCTTATAAACAACAATTCCACATTTTTCTGCAACGGTCACGCAACCGTTGCGGGGCAGTCTTACCACTGCCATAAGGTGGGGGGACACGGCTCGCAGAATTTAATGCAGGCAATATCAAATTCCTGCAACCCTGCGTTTATAACAATAGGTCAGCTTGTAGGGGTTAACACGTTTTCAAAATATTTTAAGGCGTTCGGTCTTACCGAAAAAACCGGTATCGATCTGCCGGGCGAGGCAATCTCAACCTATCATAAAGAGGATAAAATGGGGCCTGTTGAATTGGCGTCCTCTTCGTTTGGGCAAACCTTTAATGTAACGCCTATGCAGTTAATATCAGCCGTATCCGCGGCGGTTAACGGCGGTTATCTGGTTCAGCCGCATTTGGTTGAAAAAAAGCTTGATTCTGACGGCAAGGTGGTTGAAACCTCGTCAACCTCTTATAAAAGACAGGTGGTATCCGCCTCAACTTCGGCTACAATGCGTACCCTTATGCAGTATGTTTCGGAAAACGGCGCAAAAAACGCGCTTGTTGCAGGGTACAATATAGGCGCTAAAACAGGTACTTCGCAAAAGGTTTCCAAAATATTGGCAACGGGCGATAAGGCTTTATATATAGGCTCGTGCGCTACGGTGGCGCCTATTGAAAATCCCGAAATTGCGGTTTATGTTATGCTTGATGAGCCTAAGGGCGATAAATATTACGGCGGTTTAATATCGGCGCCTGTAAATTCGCAGATTATGAGCGATATTCTGCCGTATCTCGGCTTTGAACCGAGCTATACCGACGAGGAGCTTAAAAAGCTTTCGCTTACCGTGCCCGATACCGTGGGTAACGAAATAGGCGAGGCTAAGGGTAAGGTGACCGCCGCAAAGCTTGAATACAAGGTCATAGGCTCCGGCGGTACGGTGCTGCGGCAATTGCCCGCCGCAGGCAGTAAGGTAATATCGGGCGGTATAGTAATACTTTACACGGAAGAGGGCGGTTCTCAAAAGGTTACGGTACCCAATCTTACGGGACTTACCGCAACAGAGGTTAACACAGCCGCGGCAAACGCCGGTGTTAACGTAGAATTTTCGGGCAATTCTTCAGACGGGGCAATAAGGTCCTATAAACAAAGCATAAGCGCCGGTGAAAGCGTTGATACCGGAACGGTTGTAACGGTTTATTTCGGCGATGAAAATGTTGTTGACGGATAAGGAAAGGTTATATATGAAGCTTAAAAATTTGATTGAATGCACGGGAGCAATATCCGAAACTGAAATTACGGGCATTACCTGCGACTCAAGGCAGGTAAAGGAAGGCTTTGCGTTTGTTTGTATTGTGGGGGCTAAATCGGACGGTCACGATTATGCACCTGCGGCAATCGACGCGGGCGCCGCAGTTATAGTAGCCGAGCGTGATTTGGGGCTTTCAAATCAGCTTACGGTACCCGATACCCACGCCGCATACGCCGATATGTGCGCCAAATGGTTCGGCGAACCCGCAAAATCGCTTAAGCTGTTAGGCGTTACGGGAACAAACGGTAAAACCTCGGTTACCTATATGCTTAAAAAAATAATAGAAAAGGCAGGCTTTAAGGCTGGTCTTATAGGCACAATACAGAATATGATAGGCGACGAGATAATTGCTGCGCACAACACAACGCCTAACGCCTACGAGCTCAACTCGCTTTTTGCGCTTATGAAGGCTAAGGGCTGTACCTATGTTATAATGGAGGTATCATCTCACGCGCTTGATCAGTCGCGTGTTTATAAGCTTGATTTTGAGGCGGCGATGTTCACCAATTTAACGCAGGATCACCTTGATTACCATATCACTATGGAAAACTACCTTAACGCAAAGAAAAAGCTGTTTAAAATGTGTAGGACGGCAATAATAAACAGCGACGATTCATATGCCCCTGAGCTTATGAAGGACCTTGACTGCCGTATAGTTACATACTCTACAGGCAACGATTCAACATACAGCGCAAAGGGTATAAATTACCACCCTGCAAGTGTTGACTATGAATTTGTGAGCGACAGCACAATAGAGCATATTCACGTTAACACGGGCGGTAAATTTACGGTTTACAATTCGCTTTGCGCGGCTTGCTGTGCGGACGTTATCGGTATTCCTGTATCCACGGCAGCAACGGCGCTTTCAGAGATGCACGGCGTAAAGGGCAGGGCGGAGGTAGTACCGACAGGCAGGGACTTTACCGTTATAATAGATTACGCCCACACGCCGGACGGTCTTAAAAATATTCTTTCCACATTCCGCGAATGTAAGAAAAACCGCCTTATAGTTGTGTTCGGATGCGGCGGCGACAGAGATAAAACAAAACGCCCGATAATGGGTAATATAGCTGTTCGCTATTCCGATTTTGCCGTGGTTACAAGCGATAATCCGCGCACCGAGGATCCCGGCGCTATAATTAAGGATATATTAACGGGTATGAAGGGGACTGCAACGCCTTATAAGGTGATTGAAAACCGTATCGAGGCTATAAAATATGCGATATCGATTGCAACCAAGGACGATATAATTGTTTTGGCCGGTAAAGGGCACGAAACATACCAGATACTTAAAACAGGCACCATACACCTTGACGAGCGCGAGGTTGTTGCCGAAGCTTTAAGGGAGCTTAAATAAAAAAGGGGAACGGAGAGATAATATGAAGGATTTTACACCCGTTATAGCCGCGGCAGCCGCTTTTGCCGTAACTGCGCTTTTGGGATATATTGTAATTCCTTATTTAAGAAAGCTGCATTTTGGGCAGACTATATTGGAGATCGGTCCTAAATGGCATAAGGATAAGCAGGGAACGCCTACGATGGGCGGCTTTATGATAATTGCGGGCGTGCTTTTGTCGCTCGGTATTGCCTATGCCTATTCGGCTGCCGCAGGCGGCCGCTTTGCCCTTGAAATGCACGACGGATATCGCCTTTCGGTTTTCCTTGCCGGAATTTTAATGGCGCTTTTAATGGCGGCTATCGGGTTTATGGACGACTATATAAA
>ERZ808252.1875-NODE-1875-length-14058-cov-8.191602_pt1 | contig 14058 bp, 12 predicted proteins | sample MGYA00521242_ERZ808252 | MGnify/ENA primary metagenome ERZ808252 (study PRJEB31516, sample SAMN03275581) | gut metagenome | biome: mammalia-associated habitat; material: feces | host: Papio cynocephalus | place: Kenya | collected 2012-08-07 ...
TCACCAGACCAGCGCCTATTGTATCAAAGGAGTGCTTTTCTGTGCATAGCTGTAAGCTTTTTAGAACCCCGCGCCTGGCACGGTGGTTTCCATGGATACAAAAAAAAGATACCCACCCGCCTAGCGGGTGGTTCTTCACACTGCGGGCATAGCCCTAAGGCTACTGGCGACGCCTAAACGGCGTACAAACGGTCTGGCAGGCGCATTTTGTTACTGGCCACCCGTGAACGGGTCGGACAAATCAAGTGTCAGCTGGTCGGAAAGAGCGTCTTCTTTCAGCTGGTTTTGGATATATTCAGCGATCTTGCGCGCATTTTTGCCCGCGGTATCCACATAATATCCTTTGCACCAAAACTCTCGGCTACGGTACTTGTATTTAATATTACTCCACCGTTCATAAACCATCAAGCTGCTTTTCCCTTTCAGAAACCCGACTAAGCCGGATACGTTCATTTTCGGCGGTATTTCGGAGCAAACACCAAGTGGTATTTGCAGTTCCACGTCGTATGTGATAATGTTTTCAGATCATTCATAATCTTAACTCCTTAGTTCTTCCTGCGATTGCCAGACCGCAGTTCGATTGTAACTAAGGAGTTTTTTTACGCATAGCTGTAAGCTTTCCGGAACCACGCGCCTAGCACGTGGTTTTCAAGAATACAAAAAAAAACGGCGGAGAGAAAATCCCCGCCGTTTTTAATTACAAATCGAAAAAGTTCAAGACATCCGCTTCCGTCGCTTTTTTTGGGGCGGCGATCTTTTTCTTTGCCGGCGCGTTGTTCGTTTTTTTCGTTCCCGACACCGCGTTTACCGATGCGGGTGAAATGCCCGCCGCGGCCTTTAAGAACTTAGCAGTTTCTCTGCGCATGGTTTCATGTTTTTCGGCTGAAATAAAATCCCATGAAAGCAGATGAATATATTTTCTTGAATGATTCGCGCCTGTTTTTACGCCATTGTAATACAATTCATAGTATCCGCGTTCATACGACAGCTTCATCCTATCAATGTAGTATTTTTTATTCGGCTTCAAATGTTCATTTGTACACTTGTTCATCATTTTTGCCGTTTGACGCGCCGCCCGTTTGAATGTGGCTGTCCCCGCCTGTTTCAATTTTTTTTCGTTCCTTTCATAACCCAAATCAACATTCAAACTGGACGGCCCATAAAAATCTTCTATCCCGATCTTTTTAAATGGCTCATGATCAAACTCCGGACGGCAATAAACATACTCCTCGTTTTCTCCGACTTCCAACAGTTGCCGAATGGTTTTAGGCGTTTCAAAAGAAGCGCAACCGCTTAAAACGGACATGGCCAGCATTAAAAATCCCGCTGTTTTTTTCATTTTATTCATTCCCTTCTTTAATCGTCGCGAACCCGATGACGGTCTTCTTCCCACGAATTGATCAGTTCTGACTCTTGTTCGTCACGAACGGTTTGTTTTTTGCCGCAATGCGAACATTCGTATGTCTTCCAATAACAGTAGTATTCCCATTCTTCGCACTTGACATACTCATCATGCCAACTGATAGTTCTTTCCCCGCGCGTTTCGGAACCATAATTATCCTTTTCCGTTGACCGCGAAATTCGACGATCTAAAACCTCTTTACCGCTGTCAACGACATCAATTGTATTGATCGCTCCGCAATTATCGCAAGTGAATTTGGTTTTGACTGACAGAATGACGTTTTCGCTTTCTTTCAACCTCTCCTCTTCATTATCACAATCGTAACAATCCCAAACGTCGTAGGTGTCCTGTTTCTGCGTCATAGTGTAAACATGCTTTGTTTCAAATGGACAATTCGTCCAATAAATTTTTTCATCAACGACGGGGTCGTCCTTTTTCACAATCGTTTTGTTATAATAAAACGCCAATTCGCCGCCGCAGGACGGGCATTTATGCTCTATAGCTATTATTCTGACCGCGATGAAATTTTGAATTGTATTGACAATCGCTAAAACAAACATCAGCACCGGCAAAACGATAAACGGATGAACCGGCACATAATGATCGTACACGGTAAAACCCAGAAAAACATCCTGAAAACGATCGAACAGATACGGAACAAATCCCAAAGAAATAACAAAAACCATCTCGGTCATGCAACCAGTTTTGCTGGTGACATCAAGGGCTTTTTTAATCTGTTCCTTGTTTTTAATGCGGTTTTGATAGATCATCCGGTAAATCAGCATTTGCGGATAATCTCCCGTCAGCGGTTCGGCGGTTTTTGAAACCGCCCCCGCCGTTTCCGGTTCGCCGGATTGTTTTTCAACGACATCGGATGATTTGACATCCGCGACGGTCTGCGACATTTCGATTTCCGTCATTTTTTCCCTCCGACTGTTTTTGTTTTAGCGGACGGCGTCTTTTTCTGAACCGCCTGCGTTTTCTTTTCAACCGGCGTGACGGATTTCAAATAGTCCGAAACCGCCGCGTCAACTTTTTTTGTTTCACGCGCGATCCGGTACGCCGTCTTGTTCTTTTTGTTTTTCAATTTCGGATCGGAACCGTTTTCGACTAAATATTTGACCGTTTCCAAGTCCGCCCCGCCACGCACCGCCGTCATCAACAGCGTTTCCCCGCTTTTTTTATCGACATAACCGACGGATTGCCCCAAATCGACCAGACGCCGCAAAAACGCTACGGGCATTTTCGATTTAACCGCGGCGGCCAACACCGGTTTGTCAAAGGCTGTGTTTTCCTCAACGGACAGGATTTTTTCCGCCCGTTCCTTTTGCCCTTTTTCCAAAGCGGCCAGCAGCTGCTCCTGCCGCTGCGCGTTCGTTTCCGTCCGGCCGAACAGGTCAAAGACATAATCGAACACCGCCGTTTTCGGATTGGTTTGCGCGGCGTCGATCATTTCGCTCGGCGCCAGCTTTCCCGCCGACATTTCAACGATCATGGCGGCGACATCCGGATGCGGATTGTTTTTCAAACCGGAAACCGCGATTTTTTTCAGATGTTCTTCATTCGCCGTTTCAATATCCAATCCCGAATTTTTCAACCGGCCGAGCAATTCCGCTCCCGCTTTTCCGGCCACGCCGAATTCGTACAGGTTGTATTCGTTTTTAACTTTTAACAGCAAATAACTTTTGTCTTTCGCTTGGTCAAACGCGGCAAAAGCCTTTTCAAAGCCATCCGTTTTTCCGTCACCGACGGCTTTGACCAAAGTCAACGCTTTTTTAACGTCCCGTTCAATCCGCTTTGCCTCTTTGGAACTTGATTTGGTCTGCTTCAAAACATCTGTCGCCATTTGACCGTTTTTCATGGCCAGAATATTGACAAAAGGCTTCATCATGATCATCGCTTTCGCGCGTCCGGCTCTTGCCGATTGAAAATACAGGTTTTCCAACGCGTCGCGATCCGTGACATTTGCCGCCAACACAAACATATCGTCCGGATATTTCGCGTCGCCGACGTGTTTTTTCAACGCATCCGCCGCCAGTTTTTCATCAACATACGGCTTGAACGTTTCGATCACGCGCTCGCCGCCCGATCGCAATGCCTCGTCCAAAACCGTCCCGCCTTTCTTTTTTGAAACTTCAAAGGCCGGTTTTGCCCCATGCTTCAACAGCATCGCCGCCAAATTCGCATCTTTGCGCCGCACGGCCATCAACAACGGAATTTCACCTTGCGTGCTGACGACGTTCGGTTCAGCCCCCGCGTTTAACAACAACGCGACAATCCGGTCATTGACGTTTTTCTTGATTGCGACAATCAGCGGCGTCAAATTTTTGGCCATTTTTTCATTAACGGCCGCCTCCTTTTTCAACAACAGCTTGATCATCGCTTTTGACGGGTTTTTGGCCAAAGCGGCGATCAAAGGGGACACGCCGCCCTTGCCCTTTTCATTCGCGTCGGCGCCCAGCGACAGCAACAATCCGATCGTCCTGTCCGTATCCTTGTTTTTAAAGCTGATCGCCGTGATCAGCGGAGTCAATCCGTTGTCGCCGATCGCGTTGATGTTCAAGTCCGACAAACACAAGCGCATGGGGATCGACATATTGAACACCCTGCCGTATCGACCGGCCGTCACCGCCGCGTTCATGTCGTTCACCGTCGCGTCATGATGCCATATGCCGCATACTACCGCATAAAAAAAAGCAGCTGAAAATATATAGAAATAGGTGAGCCTCTGCACACTCCACCCAAAACGCCCGCCGACATTATAACGTTCCAACTCCTCGTCCGTCAGCGGTTCGTCGTTTTCCGCCGCCTCTTCCGTTTCTTCGGCGTCCGCATTGTCGGTTTCTTCGACATCCAAATTCATTTCATCGTTTTCCGCCACGATTTCCTCCGCCCGTTTGAATTAAAAATCGCACCCGAAAAGGCTGGCGATAATCGCGGCCAAGGGAACCCAACCGATTTTCAAACCGAAGCTTTGATTAAAACCGCAATACGGGCATTTGTTGACGCCGTCGCCGATCCATTCTTTGCAGTTGATGCATTTTTTCATGATTTTCTTACTCTTAATTCATACTTTCCTTGATCAAATAGGCGATCAAAATGACAAAAGCGACCCAACCGGTCAGGCCGCTTTTTCCGGTTTCCGGCATTTTCGCGCCGCAACGCGGGCAAATTTGAACTTCGTCATCCATTCGCCGATGACATTTGGAACATTCTTGCATCTGTTTCTCAGTCCTTATTTTTAGAACAATTAAAAAAATACCTATAAAAGGGTACCCCCCCCCCCGACTTTTTGTCAATACTTTTTTAATGAAAAACAACAAAAGTATTATCGCGCACAAAAAACACCGGACTTTAAATCCGGTGTTTTTTTATTTTAATGTTTATATTCTCCTACTTGCTCAATTTACTTTTCACAGCCATAAATGCTTTGAACAATTCGGACGCGACGATCACACTGGCGGAGAGAGCGAAAATTTTACCCCACATTTCCGCGGGCAGCGGAACCGTTCCGAAAATGCGGCCGCCGTACTGGCTGATCACGAATTGCAGGACAAACGTGAAGAAAAACGCGATCAGCATCAGCTTGTTGTCGAAAAAGTGTTTGAAAACGCTTTCATGCGACAATTCGCGGCAGGAAAACGCGTTCATCAGCTGGAACGTCACGAACAGCGTGAACAGAACCGTGCCGTTTTGTTCGGGCGCGGCCCCCATGAAATTCGTCACCGTTTGCGCCATCATGACGGCCGAAATGAACAGGCCGCCGAAAATGATGCGCACCAGCATTTCCTTTGTCACGATGCCGGCGTCGCGCGGCGTCGGTTTATTGTCCATCAGCGAACTGCGAATCGGTTCCAGACTGAGCGTCAGGGCGGGAGGTCCGTCCATGATCAAATTCACCCACAACAATTGCAACGCGGTGAACGGCGTCGGGAATCCCGCGATCAATGACGCCAGAACAACAACGACCGAAGACAGGTTGACCGTCAGTTGAAACAGCAGAAAACGCTGAAAGTTTTCATAAATCCCGCGTCCCCACTGAATCGCTTTGACGATTGTCGAAAAGGAATCGTCCAGCAAAACGATGTCGCTGGCTTCTTTGGAAACCTCGGTGCCGGAAATTCCCATCGCCAACCCGATATCCGCGTTTTTGATCGCAGGAGCGTCATTGATGCCGTCGCCCGTGACGGCGACGACGCATTTCATGGCTTTCAGCGTTTTGACGACGCGCATTTTGATCACGGGCGTACTGCGCGCGATAACGCGAATTTTCGGTAGCAACGCCGTCAGCTGAGCGTCATCCAACGCGTCAATGTCCTTGGCTTCCACGGCGATATGGTCGCCGTCCAGCAAATTCAGGTCATTGGCGATCGCCGTCGCCGTGACAATATTGTCGCCGGTCAGCATTTTGATGTCGATGCCGGCTTTGCGGCAACTGCGGACGGCGTCAAACACTTCGGCGCGCAAAGGATCGGCGATCGCGACGAAACCGTCGAAGATCAATCCGCTTTCGATTCCGGCGCGGCCGTTTTCAAAATCGGGGCAAACGGCGATTTCCTTGTGCGCGAAACCGATCACGCGGCAGGCTTTTTCCTGATACGCGACGATCTGCGATTCGTATTTTTCACGCGCGGCGGCGTCCAAATCGCACATGGACAGGATTTTTTCGGGACTTCCTTTACTGTATGCGACATAACCGTTTTCCCCGCGCACGACCGTCGTCATATTTTTTGTTTCCGACGAAAACGGATAAACGTGCGCGACGCCGAACGACCGGCGCACGGCGCGGTAATCGCGTCCCGCTTTGTCGGCGGCGACCAGCAACGCGCATTCCGTCGGATTGCCGATAAAGGTGTAGCTGTTGTTTTCAATGTCGATGTCGGCCGTCGCGTTGACGCAGAAATTCGTCAAAAGGTCGGGATCCGTGACATCCTGCGGCGATTTCATGTCGCCGTGTTCGCACACCTGCACGACCGTCATGCGGTTTTCGGTCAGCGTCCCCGTTTTGTCCGAACAAATCACGTTGATGCACCCGATCGTTTCGCACGCGACCATTTTTTTGACCAAAGCGTTTTCCTTGGACATTTTGATGATATTGATCGCCAAACAGATGGCGACGGTCGTCGGCAGCCCTTCGGGCACGGCGGCGACGATCAAAACGATGCTGGTGATGAACGCTTCGGACACGTTGGCCAGATTGGCCGTCCCGTTATATAAAAACACGCCCAGCTGGATCAAAAACGCCAAAGCGGCCATGGACACGCCCCAAACGGCGATGACGCCGCCCAAATGCGCCAGCTTTTCCTGCAAAGGCGTCATGCTTTTTTCGGCGTGGGACAATTCGCGCGCGATTTGCCCGAATTCGGTGTCGTTGCCGACGGCGGTGACGATCATGCGTCCCGACCCCGCGGTCACGAACGTGCCGGAATACAGCATATTCGACCGTTCGGCCAACGGCGTTTGCGGATCGTCGAAAACAATATCCGCATCCTTTTTCACCGCTTCGCTTTCGCCGGTCAGGGACGCTTCCTCGACGCGCAGATCGGTGCTTTCCAGCAAACGGCCGTCAGCGGGGATTTTCGCCCCCGTTTGCAGACAAACGATATCGCCGACGACGATATCCTTTTGCGAAATCAAGCGGACTTTGCCGTTGCGGAACACTTTGGCGGGGATGTCGTCCTTGATTTTGTTCAACGCGTCAAACGCCTTGGCGCTTTTTCCTTCCATGATCAAAGAAATGGCAACGGACAAAAAGATGGCGACCGCGATGCCGACACATTCGACGTATTCCGTTTCCTCGCCGCTCAGCCCGCGGGCGTAATTAACGCCAAGTGCGATGAACGCCGCGATAATCAACATCAAAACCATCGGCTCCGTCAGGCTTTGCCAAATTTTCAGCAACAGGGATTCGCGCGGCGGGCGGGACAGTTGGTTGACGCCGAAACGCACGGCGTTGTCAACGGCCTGTTCTTCGGATAACCCTTTTTGTTCCGATACACCCAATTCGTCCAGAACCTGTTGTCGGGTCTTTGTAAAAGCGTCCATCAAGATCCTCTCCATACTAAAAAAGACTCATGTACGAACTGAAAGGAAGTTCAGTCTGTACATGAGTCTTGTTCTTTAAGACAAGCCAGACCGACACGCGGCCACGGTGTTGACTTGCCACACACGCAGTGTGCAAACTACTCCCCCATGGGACGGGGCGATAATACGACCGTTTCCGGCGAAAAGTCAAGTGAAATGTATGCTGGCGGCCGGTGTGTTTTTTTGTCTTTTTTGTCCAAAATTCGGTTGATTCCTTGCGCGTTTTTTGCTAGTTTAACATTGTATATGATAGAGGTGTCTGGTTATGCGGCATGATCATTTGATTTCATTTTCCGAATTGCCCGAAGGCTTTGAAAAAAACGCGAAGCTGACGGCCGAAAAGCGCGACTTCGCCGTTCGGGTGCAAAACGCCATGAAAATGACCGAAGACGGGATCGGCGTGGACGGCAAACCCGTTTTCCGGCCGAAAGCGGAAAAACTGCAGGAATTGGACATCATTGTTTCCCATGGGACGGATCGGTTGGATTCGTCGCAAATCATGTCCCTGTTTTCCGCCTATCGCGATCTGGCGGCCTTTGACAAAATGATCGACCTGTACAAACGCGTCGATAACGAGGATTTCAAAAACGCCCCCATGGTGCGCGAACAGCTGGCCGTCGCCTATCGCAAAGTGCCGCGCGGCGAAAAACTGGCGGACAAAATGTGGGATTATCACCGTTCCATGGATTTGTGTTTCGAGCTGATCGACGAAGGACACGGCAACGGCGTAACGTACAGCAACATCGGCCGGTGCCTGCGCTATATCGCCGAAAAAACGGAAATGGCCGATAAAAAACAGGAACGCGAACGCAAAGAGGGGTTGCTTTCCGATTCCGTCCGCCGGTTGGAAGAAGGCTTCCTGACCACATTGGAATCGTCCGTCGGGATGCAGGCCGTCCACGGCAACATCATGTTGGGCAACACCGACCGCGCCCGCGAAACCGCCAAGGTCGTCTATCTGGCCGCTTTGCGCGACGGGGCGGAGGAATCCAGCGACTATTTCTGCATTTCAACCGCATTGCAAGCCGCGTGCATTTCCGGTCAGGACAAAAAGATCGTCAAACATTTGTGCAACCGGCTGGAAAGCAGCATCAAATACCGTTGGGAGCTGGAGGACGTCTATCGCGACATGAGCCGCATCGGCCAATATTTCCCGTCCGAAAACACGGCCGACGTTTGCGAACTGCTGTCCGGTTTGTGCGTGACGGCGCGCCCCAAAGGCCGGCGTTCGGACGCCATCACCCTGCCCCACGCGCCCAGCTCCGACCGCTATATCACCGAGGATCCTAAACTGCAGGCCGTGCGCGATTACAGTTATTCCTACCGCGGGTGCGGTTCGGCGTTCCGCGGCGCGAACCGCGTCGGCGGCAATATGGCGTTCGGCGGCCAACTGCCCGACCACAGCGTTTCCAGAAAGGATTTGCGCCTGTTCACCGGATTGGTAAAAATGACGCCCGCCCAACTGGGCATCAAGTTCGACAAACCGGTTGTCGGTTATAAAGCGGCCGATTTGATGAACACACGCCTGACGGATATTGACAACCCCGAAGCGTTCATGGACATCGCCGACCGCTTCATCCGTCAAACGTTTACAACGGAAAACTTCGCCGGCAGCGGTCTGCATATGGAAGACAACGCCCTGTCGAAAAACGAATACGGGGAATCCAGATACGACGCGACGGTCAAATCGGTATTGCGGGCGTGCGGCAAAAAAATCGGCGAACGCGACGCCGACATCGACACGCGGACGAACATTTCCGCCATTTTCGCGTTGGGTATGGGCGATTGCCGTCATCACGCACAGGTCAAACAGATCATGTTTGACATGTGGCAAAAAGAACAGATGAATTCCTGCCTGTCCGGTATGTATTATCAGGCGTGGCAGGGAAAAACCGTTGATGAAAATTGTTGGCAGGCCAAGGAATTTTACAACATCCTCGACACCGAACTGCGCACCGCCGATGTCGAAGTCCGCGTTCCCGTCAAAATGGAACAGGAAATGCGGATGGAAAACGGCGTTCCGAAAAAGGTTGACATTCCTTATAAACCGTTGATGCGGGACGGAAAGTTCATTCCCGACGATCCGTCGCACAAACGCAATCTGGAGGATCACACCCTGTGTTGGTTGATCCGGAAAAACCGCGACGGCGAACTGACGGAATTCGGACTGCGCGACGCGTTTTATCAGGATAAACACTACGATTGGGGACACAAAAACGTCGATGTGAAAGACATCCGCGTCATGCTCAGCGGCAAACCGTCCATCCCCGCCGGAAAAATCGACGGGTCGAAAACAACGACGGGACAATCCGTCCCCGTGGTGCAAATGCCGACCGTTTACAACAGCGGCAAACGCGATTCTTTCATCAAGGACAGCATCGGCCGCGACGTTTGTCTGGTCGGCATCCCTCTGGCCGGATTCAAGGATTCCGAAGCGTTTTTGAAAATGATCAAAGACCGCGAGGGAATGGCGAAAATCATGCGCGACGTTTTGATCAAAGATCCCGAAACCAAAGGGTGGAAAAAAGAACTTTCCGCCGAAAACGACAAATCGGCACCCAAACCAACGGCCGCGAACAACGCCGTGCGCGCGCGCCAAGCGGCAGTAGCGGGACGCGGCAGATGAAAACGATCACCTACACGGCCGTTTGCCCGCATTGCGGCAAAACCAACGAGGTTGTCGCGGAACAAAGCGAAGGTTTCAACGAACCCGAAGAATTCCATTGCGATTATTGCGGATTGGAAATCGGCGAAATACCGGCCGCCGCCCCGCCGAAAACACGGTATCTCCCCGACACCGAAACACCGGAAGACAAAAAGATACCCACCCGCCTAGCGGGTGGTTCTTCACACTGCGGGCATAGCCCTAAGGCTACCGGCGACGCCTAAACGGCGTACAAACGGTCTGGCTGGCGCATTTTGTTACCGGCCACCCGTGAACGGGTCGGACAAATCAAGTGTCAGCCGGTCGGAAAGAGCGTCTTCTTTCAGCCGGTTTCGGATATATTCAGCGATCTTGCGCGCATTTTTGCCCGCGGTATCCACATAATCTTAACTCCTTAGTTCTTCTTGCGATTGCCAAACCGCAGTTTGATTGTAACCAAGGAGTTTTTTTCGCATAACTGTAAGCTTTCCGGAACCCCGCCCCTAGCACGGGGCTTTCAAGAATACAAAAAAAGCCGTTAAAAATCAACGGCTTTTGAAGTGGCTGGGAAACCTGGACTCGAACCAAGACTAACGGAGTCAGAGTCCGCTGTTCTACCATTAAACTATTTCCCAACGAATGTAGGAACTATATACCCCCTTTCCGCGGGGTTGGCAAGAGTTTTTTTCGTTTTTTTATTCGATCAATGCGTTGATGCCGTCAATGATGAATTGGGCGGACAAGGCGGACAGCACGATGCCGAAGATTTTGGAAATGACAGTGTTGACCGTTTCGCCGACGATTCTGGACAGCCACGCGGCAATGCGGAACAGGCCGTAATTCGCCAGCAGGACGACGGCAAGCGTGAAGATGATCATTATCTGGCTGGTGACATCGCCGTGGTGCGAGCTCATCAACAGGACGATGGACGCGATCGTTCCGGGGCCGGCGATCAGCGGCACGGCCAGCGGGAAAATGGCGACATCGTTTGTGCCTTCGGGTTTGTCTTCGCTGGCTTCTTCTTTATTTTCTTCGCCGAACACCATTTGCAGGCCGACGATGAACAGCAAAATGCCGCCCGCGATCCGGAACGCCGGCAGTGAAATCCCCATCGCGTTCAGAAATTTTTCGCCGATGAAAGCGAAAACGACCAAAATGAAAAAGCCGACAAGGCACGCGCGTTTGGCGACCTGTTCGCGGTATCCTTCGCGCGGGCTGTTGGTCAGCGCCAGAAACAGCGGCATATTCCCGATCGGATCCAAAACGACGAAAAGCATCGTGAACATCGGGATGAAAAGAGTGAAAAAATTGCTCATAAAATTTGTCCTTTTTGTATTATTTTGAACAGGATAGCATAAGGCCGTCGCAAAAAGGAAGAGGGGAAAAAAGATTTTGTTGTCCTGACGCCGCGGTTTATATATCTTATGCCTGTTGCAGGCTGACAGAGGTTTCTGAAATGACGGACTTATCCCATATTCGCAATTTTTCCATCGTGGCGCACATCGACCATGGCAAATCGACGCTGGCCGACCGTTTGATCCAGCGGTGCGGCGGTTTGACCGAACGCGAAATGCACGATCAGGTGTTGGATTCCATGGATTTGGAACGCGAACGCGGCATCACGATCAAAGCGCAGACCGTCCGTCTGAACTACAAAGCCAAAAACGGGCAGGAATACCAGCTGAACCTGATCGACACGCCGGGGCACGTTGACTTCACTTACGAAGTCAGCCGTTCTTTGGCCGCGTGCGAAGGGTCGCTGCTGGTCGTGGACGCGTCGCAAGGCGTCGAGGCGCAGACTTTGGCAAACGTATATAAGGCTTTGGATGCCAATCACGAATTGGTGACGGTCATCAACAAAATCGACCTGCCCGCCGCGCACCCCGAACAGGTCAAGGCGCAAATCGAGGACGTGATCGGCATCGACACGTCGAACGCGGTTGAAACTTCGGCCAAAACGGGCGTCGGCATCGACGACGTTTTGGAAAGTATCGTGAACGAGCTGCCGCCGCCGCAGGGCGATGTTGACGCGCCGTTGAAGGCGATGTTGGTCGATTCGTGGTACGATCCGTATCTGGGCGTCATCATTTTGGTGCGCATTAAAGACGGCGTTTTGAAAAAAGGCATGAAGATCCGCATGATGGCGCACGGCACGACGCACGAAGTCGAGCGCGTCGGCATCTTTACCCCGAAAATGAAAGATATTCCGGAGCTGACCGCGGGTGAATTGGGGTTCATCACGGCGGGAATCAAAACCGTCGGCGACACCAAGGTCGGCGACACGATCACGGACGACCGTCGTCCCGCCGCCGAGCCTTTGCCGGGGTTCAAGCCCAGTGTTCCCGTCGTTTTCTGTTCGATGTTCCCGCTGGACACCAGCTATTACGAAAGCTTGCGCGACGCTTTGGCAAAACTGCAGCTGAACGACGCCAGCTTTGATTATACGCCCGAAAAATCCGCTGCGCTGGGGCAGGGATTCCGTTGCGGCTTTTTGGGTTTGCTGCATATGGAAATCATCGAGGAACGGTTGGAACGCGAGTTCAATCTGGACCTGATCACGACCGCGCCCAGCGTCAGCTATAAGATGCACATGACGAACGGCGAAACGGTCGAGTTGCATAATCCCGCCGATTTTCCCGACGTGACGAATATCGCGTCGATCGAAGAGCCGTGGGTCAAGGCGACGATCCTTGTCCCCGACACGTATTTGGGGTCGGTGATCCAGCTTTGCACCGAACGCCGCGGCGTGCAGAAAGACCTGACCTATGTCGGCAACCGCGCGATGTTGGTTTACGATTTGCCGTTGAACGAAATCGTGTTCGATTTCTACGACCGACTGAAATCCATCACCAGCGGTTACGCCAGCTTTGATTACGAAGTCGAGGAATACCGCGTCGGCGATTTGGTCAAAGTCACCATTCTGGTCAACGGGGAAACGGTGGACGCGCTGTCGTTTTTGGCGCACCGGTCGGATTCGGAACGCCGCGGACGGCAGATTTGCGAACGGCTGAAAGTCCTGATCCCCCGCCACCAGTTCAAAATCCCCATTCAGGCGGCGATCGGCGGCAAGATCATTGCGCGCGAGGACATCGCGGCGTTTCGCAAGGACGTGACATCGAAATGTTACGGCGGCGACATTACTCGTAAGCGCAAGTTGTTGGAAAAACAGAAAGAGGGCAAAAAGCGGATGCGTCAGTTCGGCAAGGTCGAAATCCCGCAATCGGCGTTTATTTCCGCTTTGCGCATCGGGGACGAATAGGACGCGTTCTTATTCGCCCTTGGGTGAAAAGGCGGTTTTGTATTTCTTTTTGCGGCAAAGGAAAATCAGCGCCAGTCCGACCGCACCGATGCTGAGCCACGCCGGCCCGCGCAGCAGACGTTCGACGAAAGAACCGTCGGGTTCGACGGACAATCCCGTGATGATGGTCAAAACGTCCGAAGTGGCCAATCCGACGTGTTCGCCCGCACCCAACGCGGCGACAGCCTCCGCCGACGCGGTGAAAACGGCGAGTAAAAGCAGCAACCAACCGAAAAGACGTCCGAAAAACATATTGAACCTTTTGTTTAAATCTTTCCTGCGTATCAAGGTTGGGATGAATATTTTTAAAAATGATTAAAAATACAAGGGAAAAGTGACATCCGGCGCAAAAAAATCAAAAAATATGTTGTTTTTTGAAAGGGAATGGGTTATTTCTACCCCTATCCGATGGAGAGATGTCCGAGAGGCCGAAGGAGCTTGATTGGAAATCAAGTATAGGTGTCAAAGCCTATCAAGGGTTCGAATCCCTTTCTCTCCGCCATTAAAAGCACCCGCAAGGGTGCTTTTTTTTGTATTCTTGAAAACCCCGCGCTAGGCACGGGTATCTAAAAGGATTACAGCTATGCACAGAAAAGCACTCCTTTGATACAATAGGCGCTGGTCTGGTGA
>ERZ808252.1886-NODE-1886-length-14006-cov-4.995914_pt1 | contig 14006 bp, 12 predicted proteins | sample MGYA00521242_ERZ808252 | MGnify/ENA primary metagenome ERZ808252 (study PRJEB31516, sample SAMN03275581) | gut metagenome | biome: mammalia-associated habitat; material: feces | host: Papio cynocephalus | place: Kenya | collected 2012-08-07 ...
CGTTGGAGTTGCTGTCGGCGTTGCTGTCGGCTTTATCGTTGGGGTTACTGTCGGCGTTGCTGTCGGCCTTATCGTTGGAGTTGCTGTCGGCGTTGCTGTCGGCTTTATCGTTGGGGTTACTGTCGGCGTTGCTGTCGGCCTTATCGTTGGAGTTGCTGTCGGCGTTGCTGTCGGCTTTATCGTTGGGGTTACTGTCGGCTTTATCGTTGGGGTTACTGTCGGCTTTACCATCGGCGTTGCTGTCGGCTTTATCGTTGGGGTTGCTGTCGGCTTTATCGTTGGGGTTGCTGTCGGCTTTACCATCGGCGTTGCTGTCGGCTTTATCGTTGGGCTTGCTGTCGGCTTTACCATCGGCGTTGCTGTCGGCATTGCCGTCGGCGTTGCTGTCGGCTTTATCGTTGGGGTTGCTGTCGGCATTGCCGTCGGCGTTACTGTCGGCTTTATCGTTGGGCTTGCTGTCGGCTTTACCATCGGCGTTGCTGTCGGCATTGCCGTTGTAGGCGTTAACGGTTTCTGTCTTACATTCGCGCTTACCATCCCTGCATACTTCCAAGAAGATGAGGATAAATTAATATTTAAAGTGGGACGAATACCGATACAATCGTAGTTGACATTAGAACCATCGTAGCGTCCCCAGCCAATGTAGACGACATCCATCGCATCGTTAGAATAATCCCCAGGCGAGCGTAACCACCAATCGCAGTTTCCTGCATAGCCATCATTTGGGACGATAAAGCAACCGTTCTTCACTGCATATGCCGAAGCCTTACACTGTCGCGTTTCAGATCCTGTATCATATTTACTGTTAAATCCATAATCTAGATTTGCCACTTCATTCTGTGAAAGAAGAAAGATTTTATCTGAAGTAGTATTTCCACCTGAAGTACCGGTTGAACTATTATCTTCATTTACCACTGTCGTCGTCTTGATTGCCGACTGCTCTTCCGCATCGAAAGCAGCATCCAGAAAAGTGCTGTTTAACCATTGACGAAGAGTGCATGTCTCCCATGTAACATCTTCTTCCGTTTCGTTATATGGTTTACAGTCCAGTGCCATATCCGCCATCACAAATGCTTCGTTTCCTTCTACGGACAACACACGCCATTTGATTGGCTCTTTGGTACTGCTGTTGCTCTGGTAATAATTACCAAAATAGATACAGTCCCACGTAGAAACTCCGTTTGCTGTCCGTGGATTGGATACCGTCGCTGCTGCTTGGGATACTTTGGCACCCGGCGGCAGCATTGTTATCACCATAACGGCGCACAAGATCAGCGCCATGAGTTTTTTTCCTGCGATTCGATTACTCATTTTCATCGTTCTCCTCCTTTAGTTTACATCATAAATCTACAAGTATCTCTTTCTCTTATAGTACCATATTGTGCCGTTGTCCGCAATGCAATTTTTCCAGTATCTTCCACTAAAAAACAGAGCCGCCGCACAAATTATTTTTCTATTGCACGACAAGCTCCTTTAATTCTTATATTTTTTACATTTTATGCCAGTTCCAGCATTCGCTCCAATGCCACACTCGCCTTCTGGCTTACTTCTTCGTCCACAAACATTTCCGGTGCCATATTCGTAAGCGCCTGCTCCACTTTGTCCAATGTGATCTTTTTCATGTTCGGGCAAAACTGGCGGTGGCCGACATTGTAGAACTTTTTCTGCGGATTCTTCTGCTGCAATTCATAAAATACGCCCATTTCCGTGCATATGATGAATTTATCATGGTCGCTTGCCGTCGCATAATCAATGATCTCCGAGGTGCTTCCGATGAAATCCGAAAGTTCAAGTACATCCCACGTACACTCCGGGTGGGTAAGTACCAGCGCGTCCGGATGAAGTTCTTTCGCTTCTTTTACATTTTCCGCATGAATGCTTTTATGTACATGGCAGTATCCATCATGGAAAATAAATTCCTTTTCCGACAGTTTGCTCGCCACGTAGCGGCCGAGATTATTGTCCGGGATAAAGAAAATGCGTTTGTTTGGCAGGGCTTTTACGACACGCAGCGCATTGGAGGAAGTCACGCACACATCCGAGTGTGCTTTAATCTCCGCCGTGGAATTTACATAACATACGACGGCGACATCTTCGTACTGCTCTCGGACTTCTTGAATCCGGCGGACATCTACCATATGTGCCATCGGGCAGTCTGCGTACTCATCAGCCATAATGACCCGTTTTCCCGGATTCAGAATCTTTGCGCTCTCTCCCATAAAGGAAACGCCACAAAATAATATGTTCTGATTCGGGATCGAAACCGCTTTTTTTGCGAGGAAAAAGGAATCCCCTACAAAGTCCGCGATTTCCTGCACCGCACCGTCCACATAATAATGGGCAAGGATTACGACATCCTTTTCTTTCTGCATTCGTTTGATATTTTCAATCTGTTGTTTCTTATTTTCCATGTTCTCCTCATTCCTTTTCTTAGTGGATCAGCCTGCAAACTGACTATTATATAATGTAGCATAGAAACCGTTTTGTTGCAAGAGCTGTTCGTGATTTCCCTGCTCAATAATATGACCATCTTTCATAACCAGGATCACATCCGCTTCCTGAATCGTCGATAAACGGTGGGCTACGATGAAACTGGTGCGCCCCTGCATCATTTTCGAAAATGCCTGTTGGATATGGATTTCCGTTCGGGTATCGATCGAAGACGTTGCCTCGTCCAGAATAAGCATCGGCGGCAGGCAGAGCATGACTCTTGTGATACAAAGAAGCTGTTTCTGACCCTGGGAAAGGCTTCCGCCGTCTTCTCCGATCACCGTATCGTATCCGTTTTTCAGACGTTTGATAAAGCTGTGTGCGTGGCTTGCCTTTGCCGCTGCGATCATTTCCTCCTCGGTCGCATCCGGTTTTCCCATACAGATATTTTCGCGGATGGTGCCCTGACGAAGCCAAGTTTCCTGTAAAACCATACCGTAATTGGCACGCAGACTGTGTCTCGTAATCTCCTGAATGTCTTTTTTGCTTACGCGGATCGTACCGGAATTGACATCATAAAAGCGCATCAGCAGATTGATCAGCGTCGTCTTTCCACAGCCGGTCGGTCCGACGATGGCAATTCTCTGTCCCGGTTTTACCGAAAGATTCAGATTTTCGATCAATTTCTGATCGGGTTCGTAGGAAAAATAGACATCTTCGAGATCGACTTCACCGGTCGCCTGTTCCAGGACAACCGCATCTTCCGCGTCCGGTGTCTGGGATTTTTCTTCAATCAGTTCAAAAATTCGTCCGGCGCAGGCAATCGCATTCTGCAGCTCCGTAACGACACCGGAAATCTCATTGAACGGTTTGGTATACTGGTTTGCGTAACTCAAAAAGCAGGATAACTGTCCTACCGTGATCCCGCCGTGAATGGCAAAGATCGCTCCGGAGATACCGACTCCGGCGTAAACCAAACTGTTGACAAAACGTGTCGCCGGATTGGTAATGGAGGAGAAAAAGATTCCCTTCAACGAACATTTCCGGAGTCTTTCGTTGATCTCGTCAAACTGTTCTTCGGCTCTTTTTTCATAACCAAAGGCTTTTACCACTTTCTGGTTGCCAAGTGTCTCCTCGATCAGCGCCGTCTGTTCGCCGCGCGTCTCGGACTGCAGTTTGAACATTTCATACGTCCGCTTTGCGATAAAACTTGCGACAAAGAGCGAAACCGGCGTAATAACGACAACGACAAGGGTAATGCTGACATTGACGCTCAGCATAAAAAGCAAGGTTCCTAGGATGGTGATAATTCCTGTAAATAATTGGGTAAATCCCATCAAAAGTCCGTCCGCAAACTGGTCTACGTCTGCGATCACGCGGCTTACAATCTCGCCGTAAGAATGTCCGTCCAGATATTTCAACGGAAGATCCTGCAGTTTTTCAAACGCTTCGCTGCGGATATCGCGGATGACATTGTACGTGATTTTATTGTTGCACACATTCATGATCCACTGCGCCGCCATCGTGATTGCTATGGCAATGGCAATCTTCATAAGGATCTGTGTAATTTTTCCAAAATTTACCTGCCCCGGTCCTACGATCACGTCCACTGCGTTACCGGTAAGGATTGGGACATACAGCGTCAGTGCGACCGTGATAACGGCAAGCACCAATGAGCAGATCACGTAAAAGGAATATTTCTTAATATAACGAAGGACTTTTTTGATCGTTTCTTTCTGGCTCATTTAGCGTCCCTCCTTTCCAAATTGTGATTCGTAAATCTCCTGATAGACCTCACAGGACTTCAATAATTCTTCGTGGGTTCCCTTTCCTACCATCTCGCCATCGTCTAATACCAGAATCTGGTCCGCATGAAGGATCGATGCCGCCCTCTGCGACACGATGAAAATGGTCGTCTCCGGGAAACTCTTTCGCAGCCCCATACGAAGCGCCGCGTCGGTCGCGTAATCCAGCGCCGAGGAACTGTCATCTAAGATGAGGATTTCCGGCTTTTTCACAAGCGCTCTGGCGATCGTCAGACGCTGTCTCTGACCGCCGGAGAAATTGCGGCCTCCCTGCTCCACTTTGGCATCCAGACCATTTTCTTTCTTTTTCACAAATTCTTCTGCCTGCGCCACCTCTAACGCCTTCCACATCTCTTCTTCCGTCGCGTCCTCTTTGCCCCATTTCATATTGGAACGGATCGACCCGGAAAACAGAACCGCCTTTTGCGGCACGACAGCAATCTTTTCGCGGAGTTTGTCAAGCGAATAGTCCGCGATATCTTTTCCCGCGATTTTTACCTGACCGCTCGTGCAGTCGTAAAATCTCGGAATCAAATTTACAAGGGAAGTCTTTCCGGAACCGGTTCCTCCGATTACACCGACCATCTGGCCTTTTTCTGCCGTAAAGGAAATGTCCGTCAGGGATTCCTCGCCGGCACCCGCATAGCACAGACCGACATGCTCAAATTTTACCTCTTCCGGATTTTGTTCTATAGCAGTAGCATCTCCATCTTTCATGCTTGAACTAACTTCAAACACATCCTGCACACGGTTTCCACACGCGATCGCTTTTGTCACCGTTATGATCAGATTGGCAAGTTTGACAAGTTCTACCAAAATCTGCGACATATAGTTTACGAGGGCGACAACGGCTCCCTGTGTCAGGATTCCGGCATCGACACGAAGCGCCCCCTGCCAGATGAGCGCAATGATCGCACCGTTGATGATCACATACGTAAGCGGATTCATCAGCGCTGAGAATCTGCCGACAAACATCTGTATTTTATTCAATGCCACATTGGCATCTTCAAACTGTTCTTTTTCTTCTGCTTCTTTATTAAAAGCACGGATTACACGGACTCCGGTAAGATTTTCCCGCGTAATGCCAAGCACGCGGTCGAGGCTTGCCTGCACCTTTTTATACAACGGAATACTGATGATCATAACGCCAAATACGACGATCGACAAAAGCGGAATCGCCACGACAAAGATGAGCGCCGCCTTTACATCAATGGTAAATGCCATGATCATCGCACCAAATACGATAAACGGAGAACGCAGAAACAATCGCAGTACGAGATTGACGCCGGACTGGATCTGGTTGATGTCACTTGTCATCCTCGTGATCAGGCTCGTCGTACCAAGCGTATCGATCTCGGTATAAGAAAGCGATTCAATATGCTTAAACAGCGCGGATTTTAATTCGGTCGAAAATCCGACTGCTGCCTTTGCCGCAAAATACTGCGCCGTAAGTGACGACGCAAGTCCCACGATACCAAGCAGCACAAGCACACCGCCCATCCACAATACGTGCGGCGTATCCTGCCTTGCGATACCCTTGTCAATGATCGATGCCATAACAAGCGGCACGAATAATTCAAACGATGCCTCCAATAACTTGAACAATGGCCCAAGCACCGACTCTTTCTTATAATTTTTTAAAAATGTGAGTAATTTCCACATGCTCCTTTTCTTCCTTTCCGTCTTACTTCACAGTAACTGACTGCTCCGTGTCCATCCATTTTCCTTCGTAATAAAGATAAATATGATACGTATCTTTTTCCATACCGGAAAGCGGAATGGCAATTGCATAACGCTGATTTTTCTTTTCTTTCATTCCCTTTCCTGCACTGCTGTAATCCATCTGATAGCATTTATTTTTTCCAGAAAATTCCAATTTTGAAACCGTATGATCGTTTGCCGTCATATAAAGCATCGACTGATAAAGCTCAAATGATACATTCGCTTTTTTCTTTTCTGCCTTCTGCGCCGCCGACTCCTTTTTCTCTTTCGGCGCCTGCAGCGTACCGAGGATCACGTCGCTCTTTTCCGGCATTGCCGTGCTGAGATCCTTCCAGTTGAATGTCATCTCATAGCCGCGGTAAAAATATTTTTTCGCCGAATATTGATTGAGTACGGCTCCGGTCTTGTAATCGTATTCATAGATCATACCCTTCTGCCCCTGAATGAACGGATACAGATATCCGCCAAATGAGAACATCCGGTTTTTCTCTTTGTCATAGGCGCAATTCGACGTAATGATCGATTTCACACTTTTAAACAACTTGTCCTGGCGCACCGTCATTTTCTTTTCATTGATCGTATAAACCGATACGTAAGAATTGGGATCGTCGTCCCAAAAGTCCACTTTCCGCTTTGTCTGCCAATGGTTGTCATACAGCATGACATGGATCGTATCCGGATCGCCATCCAGATCATACGGGATCTCGTAGACACTGTGCTGCTGGAAATGCCATTTGATACTGCCCTGCGGCTTCAGCACCAGATCTTCCTGCTCCGTTCCTTCAAACATCTCCGGATTTGCAAGGATCCATTTGATCTTCTTCGTATCCCAGTCCACTTTTACCGCCGAATGCAGATTTCGCGGCGAAAGCAGGACACTGTGGTCTTCTTCTTTATAAGAAACGGTATTCAAATGCGCCCAGTCCACCTTATTCCGATAGGTCTTATCAAAAATTTCTTTCATGTCCAGTTCTTTTACCGTCTCTCCGGTCTTACGGTCAATCTCAAGGACAACATCCTCCGTATGCCCGGCGATCGAGCTTGACAATACAAATAAATTGCCGCCCGGTTCTTTTTCGATCACTTCATGGTGGATTCCGTTTTTTACATAATACTGGCGGTAGATCCGTCCGAGATAATCCATTTCATACATCGACGTCGTATGCGGTTTTTCTTCCGTCGGTGTCTCCGCCTCATCCGTCTGATAGATCAGCCGCTTGTCCGCAAGCGGAAATACGCCGTATGAACCGGTCGTCATCGTAATACACCAGCGGATATCTCCCGCCTCGTCGTAAGCAAATGGATATTTTGTCGTCTGACCGGAAAGAATGGTCAGCGCATAGGCAGATGTCTCTCCCTTTTTTTCCACTTTGACCGCATCCTTTAATTCCTTCGGAAGCGGCTCCGTCTGAATGGTTACCGTCTTTGTCTTCTTTTTCCCATTTTTGTCTACACAGGAAAGACGAACCTTATTTTTTGCATCCGGATACAACCCGACAACCGGGATCCGATGCTTCTTCGTCTTTTCAAATTCTGCGCTGATATCCGTCTCTTTTGTCTTTCCTTCTACCGTCATCGTCACTTTGCAGGACGTCTCCGTCTCAAACAAAAGATACGCCGTAAGCGGAGAATTTCCATACGGATTCAGAAGAACCGCCGGATTTTCCCACGTCGCGTTTCCCGAATCCAACATTTTCTGAATTTCTGCATCCTTTTTATAAGAAGCATCCAGCCGCGACTTCTTTGTCTTGATCGTATCTGACACTACACCCGGCCCGGAGCGCTCCCCCAGCACCTCTGTATTCTGTGTTTCCTGCTGGCTTACAGCCTTTTGTTCTACAACTGTCTCATCCTGTTTTTTTCCGCAGGAAGAAAGCGGCAGCGCCATAATTCCTGCCAATAAAAATAAACCAGTACAATGAATGATTTTGTTCCATTTTGTCTTCTCTCTCATAATGATCCTCTTTTCTCATTTTCATTGTACTAGTTTAAACTATATTGGCAAAGAAATCAACCTTTACTGCAATTAAAAATAATGATATTGCTTCCGTTTACGCACCAGACAGATCACCGTCACACACAAAGTAAATATTTCTGCCACAAATACCGCGCCCCAGATCCCGTCAATTCCTAAAAACATCGGCATAAGCAGTACGGCTGCGATCTGAAATACAAGCGTTCTCAAAAACGATATGAGCGCCGATAACAATCCATTGTTTAATGCCGTAAAGAAGGAAGATCCGTAAATATTAAACCCATTGACTAAAAAGGCAAGGCAGAAAATACGGAAACCATGTTTTGTCAACGCAAATAAATCCGGGTCATAGCCAACAAAAATACGTGCCAGCGGCGAGGCGATCAGCTGTGCCAGCGCAAATAAACCGATTCCCCACACTCCGATCATTTTAAGACTTTTGGTAAGCAGATTCTTTAATTCATCGGAATTTCTTGCGCCATAATGGTAACTGACGATCGGCGCACTTCCGATCGAATACCCAAGAAAGATCGCTACAAAGATAAAGTTGACATACATCAGGGTTCCATAGGCTGCCACTCCGTCCTCGCCGGCAAAGTGCATGAGCTGGAAATTAAACAGCGTATTAACAACGGAACTGGATAAATTTGTCATCAATTCCGACGATCCATTGGTACACGTTTTGCCAAGGATATTCCAGTGCAGTCTCGCCTTTCCCAGCCGGAACGGGCTTGTATTTTTTCTTCCAAAATATACCAATGGAAGCAGTCCCCCGACGCACTCTCCACAAACGGTCGCAAATGCGGCGCCGGCAAGTCCCCAGCCAAATACGGCAATAAACAAAAAATCGAGGATCATATTTGTCACACCGGCAAGCACAATCACCGTCAGTCCCAGTTTCGGTCTTTCTGCGGTTACAAAGAAACATTGAAATACATTTTGCAGCATAAATGCCGGCATCGATATAAGGATAATTCTTCCATACAAAATACAGCTGTCAAGCAGCTCTCCCGTCGCTCCGAGAGCAATACTCACCTGCTTTGTCAGCAGTATGCCGACAACCGCCAACACAACTCCTCCGGCGAGAGTGACATAAACGATCATCGAAAAATATTCATTGGCTTTTTCCTTTTTTCCCTCGCCAAGTGTCTTTGCCACAATCGCGCTTCCGCCGGTTCCCATCATAAATCCCAGCGCCGACATCGCCATAATAAACGGCATGATCAGATTCAAACCGGCAAACGCCGTTTTTCCCACATAATTTGATACAAACAGTCCATCCACCACGCCATAAATGGATGTAAATATCATCATAATAATGGATGGCAGCACAAATCGTATTAATTTATGATACGTAAAATGCTCAGATAACTGAATTTTCATTGTCTTTATCTCCTTTTCTACTATTGTCGTACATATTTTTCCGCATTTCGTCCCGGAATCTTCCAAAGGTTTCCAGCATTGTCTCACATTCTTTCCCGCTAAGTGCAAGAAATGCGGCATTTTCTGCCTTGATAACCGGATAAACCTTCTGCCGGATCCATTCGTTTCCCTCTTTTGTCGGATAAATATGGCGCTCCCGGCCACGTCCCGGCATCAGCCGGATCAAGCCCTTGTTCTCCAGCTTTCGAATGGAAGAATTCACAGTCTGTTTCGGCAGCCAGGAGACACTGCATATCTCATGCTGCGTACACCCCTCGCCCAATTCACAGAGTGAGTATAAAATGTCAAATTCGCTGTGCGACATCTTCTCCTGCCGCATAAAGGCATCGTAAACATCATTCAATTCTTTGTTAATTTGATTGTATCTCATAAGTTCTTTCCGTAATTTCGGTTTTGAATCCATGCAATCCCCGCTTTCTTCTAAGTCCGATTTCGTACTCGCACAGGTTACTATATCATAATTGATTTCTAATGTCAAGGAGGTTGTGACTTAGGAATGGATTCATTCTTCCTCCACGATTACTGCTCTGGCGTCCACGCTGTTTATCCGTTTGTTACTGATTTCACAATACTGCTCTGACGCAAAACACTCATCCAATATCTTTCTGGACGGGAAGCGGATTATAATAATCCGCTGAGGTGTTCGTTCGGGATGAAGTGAAGTAACTTTTTCTGAACGGGCAACGTATTCTCCGCCAAATTTTTCCACAATCGGCTTTACTTCCCGGATATATTCATCATACAGTCCCCGTCCCGCTTTTTCGTCAATGTAAGTATCTATCATAAAATAACAAGCCATCGCTATTTCTCCTTTCGGCAGCACGCAACCGTTGTTGCAAACAATGGATTCTTCTCCCACATTGGTGCCTGCAAATATTCGCACACCTTGCCTGTCAATTTTGACAATTCTCTACCGTCATCTATTTCACGTACCGTTTTTTCCAATTCTTCCAGCAAATCTCCGGCGTCTTTTATTTTCTGCCTCATTATTTCAGCGGAATAGGGCTGATCCCAGGCAGGGTAAAATGTCCGGACATTTTTCAGGTTTTCCAGTGTTTCCAGAGATTTTCTGGAGTCTTCCAAATCCACCAGAATCGGAATATCTCCGCGAACCGGCACGGTGTCTCCGATAAATACTACGTCCCCGATGCGATAAGAGATTTCGTCTACAGAATGACCGGGAGTTGCGACTGCTTGTACTAAAATATCATCGCAAAAAGGAATCTCATCTCCCTCTTTCACCACGCAGTCTACAATAGTAGACTTTCCTGCCAGTTTATAAAAATTCGGAATCGGGCGTTCTCTAAACTGCCGGTCAATGTCCTCGATCCACGGTTGTTCCCCCTCGCCGGCATAGATTTTCGCGCCGTATTTTTCACGAAAATAATACGCCGTACCGATATGATCCGGGTGCGCGTGCGTTAAAAATACTGCCTTTACTTCCTCCGGCCGGTGTCCACTCTCTGTAATCGCTTTTTCGATCACTTCCTGACTTCCGTAAACTCCCGAATCCACCAGCATACAGCCATTTTTTGCTGCGATGAGATATACATATACAAATCTTTTTATCTCCGGGGTAACATAAAAATCAATCTTTATTTGTTTTACTTTCATAAGCTGCTCCTTTCACGCAAGTGAACACTTGCATATAGATTATTTTTTAACGTGCCGGTGTGGCACGTTTTTTACAAAAATTATAACTCTATTCCAGACACAAATACACGTATACTGTCCTGAATATATTTCTTCTTTGAGACACGGATTAACTTGTTTCCAAAGGATGCGTCCAAAAATACAAAACCAAAATTCATGGATATAAACTGCATCGCCAGACTTTCCACACTGCACTCTCTCATCCTGCCCTGCGCGGTCATTTCCGTAAAATATTTTACTAGAACTCTTTTAAACACCAACGGAACCTGCATAATTCCCGGCAATGCCGCACCTTCCAGTTCTGCCGACCGTAACCCGATCGACACTTTTACCATCTGCGGCGTTACCTTTTTCATGTAAATCGTTGAAAAGGCAAGCAGATCTTCTTCCAAATTTCCCTGATAAATAAAATCTTCTTCCGATAAGCCAGGATTCCATTTGGGCAGTTCCATCGCCGCTGTCACAATTTCTTTCTTTTCTCCAAACCTCCGGAATATCGTGCTTTCATTCACTCCGGCTAATCTTGCGATCTCTTTCGTAGTCGCCCCCGAATACCCTTTTTCAATGATCAATGTCATCGTGGCATCCATTATTTTTATCTGCGTTTCATCATACATACAGCAAGCCTCCCGTGCAAGTGATTACTTGCATAATATCATGTTATTGCAGAAATGTCAACAAAAAAATGGCAGGAGAGATTCGTTCTTTCCTGCCACATTGTTATCTTTCATTATAAAACCGGGTGATCGCTGCCTGCGCTTCTTCCGACTCATGTTTTTTGCGAAACCGCTCGCGGTCTTCCAAGATAGCAAGCATTTCATCGACCACCATTTCTTCCGTTGGGGCGCTGAGGCGGTACAGATAGCCTAACATCCGTGTCGCCGTATAATCCGTATTCATGTGCGTAAATGCAATCTCCCGGCTCAGTTCCTCATCAAAACCCTTTTTCAAAAGAAGCCGGTATACTTGTTCGCTCATTCCCGATGCCATTTTATCCTTCCTTTCATCACCACGCCGTTCCGTCTGAAAAACATCCTTTGGGATGATTTCCGGACAATGCAAATTTCTTTTTCTCCGGAATCGTATTCTTCCAGCCTAAGTAAAAGGCCGTCACGCGATCGACCTGATTCACGATCTTGTATTTTAATGTTTTTCCATTTTTTGTAAATGTCGAAAACATGATATCATTCGGATATTTCTTGCCAACATGACGAACCAGTACCGAGCTGATCCCATCGGTAATCGAAGTCATATACAAGTCTCTGGCTCCAAACAAATGCAGGATCTCATGCGCATATGTCGCCGCGCCCTCTGCCTCATTTTCATATTTTGAAAAAAGGGCGCTCATTTCATAAAAATTCTTTTTGCCATCTTCCATATAATGTACCGCGGTCGAACTCACACCGGATTTATTGATAAATAGCACAAAGCCAATGCTGTCCGTGCCATATTTTTCGCGTATTTCATCCACATTAACAGACTGTTCAATACGTGTCTGCATCTGGTCACTGAAACGATTTAATTTCTTCTCCGAATCGTCTAATTTGGTCTTTGTTTTTACCTCATACTGCAAGTCGGGATTTTCATAAGAATCTGCCACCAATGTCACATTTTTCTTATACCTCCTGCCCTGTCGTTCGATAAATGCGGCTGCCGCTTTGAGTTTCCGATTGGCATCCCTTTTTTGTTTTTCATTCCATTTGCTGTCGGCATCCTCCACAAAGATACTGACAAGCACTGATTTTCCAATCAGGACACCGGCGCTTCCCGTCTTTTGTTTTTTCCACTGTGCCGTCGTTTTTGCCGCCTGTACGTTTATCGCCATTGTCTGGCATACCGTTCCAAAAAGCAGACTTACCAGCAGCACAATTGATAATATTTTCCTGTTCATGCTATTTTTCCCCGCTTACTACATTTCGTGAAATCCCCTGCAAATAGCAGCGAATATTTTCGCAAACCTCATCCGCACAGCGTTTTCTCGCCTCACACGTCGCCCACGCAATATGCGGCGTGATAATAAGTTTCGACGAATCCTGTATTTTCAGCAGCGGATCGCCCTCTTCCATCGGCTCTTTTTCCAAAACGTCCAGCCCGGCTGCCGCAATTTCGCCCTTTTGCAATGCTTCCGCCAGTGCTTTCTGATCCACAATCGGACCTCGTCCGAGATTCAGAAGCACCGCTGTCTTCTTCATTTTCCGGAGTGCCTCGGCATCCACTAATTTATCCGTCGCCGGTGTAAGCGGCGCATGGATCGAGACGATGTCCGCCTGCTCCAGAAATTCATCCCACGTCACACGTTGATATTTGGGATGGTCGTGCTTTCCCGAAGTGGAATAGTAAATGACTTTACAGCCAAATGTCTCCGCAATCTCCGCCACTTTTTCTCCGATTGCCCCCATTCCGATAATGCCGTAAACTTTTCCATCCAATTCATGAAATGGTTTCGCAAAATGGGAAAACACGTCGCTTTTTGCATACGTTCCACTTTTGACAAATTGATCGTAATATGCCAGTTTTTCATACACATAAAACAACAGCGCAAAGGTGTGCTGCGCCACCGACATGGTCGAATACCCTTTTACATTTGTCACCACAATTCCGCGGCTTTCCACATAAGGCATGTCCACGATATTGGTTCCGGTCGCCGTCACACAGACCAGTTTCACATTTTTTGCCGCTTTCAGCAATTCCTTATTCACAGGGATTTTATTTACAATGATAATATCTGCATCTTCGATCCGCTTTGCATTTTCTGCCGGCTCAGATGCCGGATATTTTACTACCTCACCAAGTTTGTCAAATTCTGACAAATCCACATCTTTTCCTAATGTATCTGCTTCCATAAAAACGATTTTCATGCGTTTGTACCTCCTGGTTACCTGTCAGAGCAAAGTTTGCCTTAACCCTACCATCATTTTATATGGTAATGCAGGAAACGTCAAATGGTTTTTCCTTTTTGGCGTGTGCCGGCGTTCTCT
>ERZ808252.1887-NODE-1887-length-14002-cov-4.981501_pt1 | contig 14002 bp, 12 predicted proteins | sample MGYA00521242_ERZ808252 | MGnify/ENA primary metagenome ERZ808252 (study PRJEB31516, sample SAMN03275581) | gut metagenome | biome: mammalia-associated habitat; material: feces | host: Papio cynocephalus | place: Kenya | collected 2012-08-07 ...
GACGAGGGCTCCGCGCCCTCGACCGCGCCGCCTTTTAGAAAAGGCGGGCGAAAACTTTCCCCCATGACGGAAGCCTTTAAGTTCGTCTACAAGTCTGCATTTCTTTGAAAGGAGCAATTTATGTCTGTTCATGACAACCGCCGCGCGGTGGTAAACAAGCGCGTGACCGAGTTCGGCGGCATCCGAAGCATTGCGCGCATTTCCGACAGCGGCGCGTCCGACATGAAGAATTTTCGGATTCTTCCGGACGGGTCCTTGGAAAAGCGGTGCGGCTTTGAAACCGTCGTTCTCGGGGGCGCCCCCATCCGCGGCTTCTGGGAAGGCAGCTTTTCGGGCGTTGACTACATCTTTTATGTTGCCGGAAACACGCTCTACCGCCTCTCCCAAACCGACGATTCGCCCGTTCCGCTCACGGTGCTGACCGCCTCCGACGACCGCGTTTCGTTCTTTCTCTTTCACAACAATCTCTATCTGCTCGACGGGCACACCATGATGATCTTCAAGCCCGAGAGCGGGATATTCTCGATTGCGCAGGGGTACATTCCGCTTTACGGGAAGAACTGGGACCCCAAAGCGCTTGGAGAAATCAACGAGCCGCGCAACCTGTTAAACTCGCGCCTGCGGGTCCATTATCTCAACACGTCCGCCTCGAAGGTCTTTCAGCTCCCCTTTACCGCCCAGCGGGTGGATTCGGTGCGGGTCAACGGGACCAACGTCACGTCCTACACATTTCAGGCGGGTACCTCTACGGTTACGATTCCCGACAGCTACGCCACGGGCGGCGAGGTGGTGATTGCGTTTGAGATGGACAGCCTGTTCAGTATGCGCTCCACGGTGTTGCAGGCAAGCAGTGCGGCGGTTTACCGCGACGGCTACCACGAAACGCTTCTGACCTACGGCGGCTCTTCGGGCTACCGTGTCTGGCGCTCGTCCGAGGTGAGCGAGGAGATGCTTGCGGGTGCACGCGTCATTTATTCCTCCTGCGACAGTCTGTATGTGCGTGACGGGACCTCGTTTACCCTCGGCAGCTCGGAGCATCCGCTGACTGCGGCGATTCAACACCTTGACCGTATGCTGGTCTTCAACGACAGCGGGGTCTGGGTCCTGCGACATCCGCACGCCTCCGACGACAGCATGGAAATCGTGCTGTATCAGGACGGCATTGGCTGTGTTGCGCGGGGGGGCGCGGTGCTTTGCCGCGGGATTCCCTACATCATTTCGGGCAGCGGCATCGCCAAGCTCGGACTGTACAACGCTTCCTCCGACATTACCACGCTGACCGTGATTTCCTCGGACATTGCGGACAGGCTCCCCCTCTCGGTGCTGAAGCACTGCGTTCTGCATTGGTACGACCGCGACAACCGTCTTTGGTTGCGCGACACGACCGATGCGGACGGGACGGTCCTGCTCTGCGAGCCCGACGGCAAGCACTGGGTCCGCTATACGGGCATTGTCGCAAATGCGCTGGTTGATTACGGCGGGGGTCCCGGCTTTACGACCGCGAGCGGGCGGATTGCGCGGTTTAACGACTCGCTTGTCACCGATGACGGTGCGAGCTTTGAGGCGGAGTATCTGAGCCAATATCTGGACTTCTCCCAGCCCGAATTCTGCAAGCGGGCAGGCTACATCTCGGTCTGCGCCGATTCCGGCGGCGCATCGATCGGGCTGACGGTGGAAAGCGAAAGACGGTCCTGCCAACTGCGCTTTGACGGAAAGGAGGAGGCGCCGCCCGAGTTCTTCGGGGTACGGTTCGGGATTGGGCGCTTCCGCTTCCTGCGCTACCGTCTTACGGTTGGCGGGAACGCGCGGGTCCGCCTCTATTCGCTGTCCGCCACTGTTACCATCTGAAAGGAGTACCATTTCCATGAAACAGGATTCCACCACCGCCGCGTGGCAGCTTTACGAGGCGGGCAAGGAATACAAGCGGCGTATCGGGCTTTACGAGACGGTACGCCGAAACGAAAAATTTTATCGCGGCGAGCAATGGTCGGGGACCGATGACGGTCTGCCGCATCCGGTGTTCAACATCGTCCGCCGCATTGTCGACTACCTCATCGGTGCGATTGCGCCGAAGGAGCTGTCGGTTCATTACACCGACGACCGTCTGCCCTTTCTCGACAACTCGGCGCTTCGGGACAGCGTGAATGCGGGTCTGGAGCTGCTCAACAGGAACGCCTCCTACCGGTTTACGCACGGACGGATTGATGAGCTTTCGGGCAGAGCGCTTCTGGATGCGGCGCTGACGGGGGACGGCATCTTCTACTGCTGGTGGGACAACTCCTGCCGTTGCGGTCAGCCGTTCTGCGGGGACATCCGCACCGACCTCGTTTGCAACACGGGCTACTTCCCCGCCGACCCGACGCTGGACGATGTACAGAGTCAGGATTGGATCATTCTCTCGGGGCGCGCAACGGTCACGTCGCTTCGCCGCGAGGCGGAGGAGGCGGGCATGAGCCACGAGGAGGCGATGAAGATTGTGCCCGACAGCGAGCCGGAGGACGGGTCGTCGGCAACCGGTGAGACCGACGGGAAAGCGACCTATCTGCTCTGCTTCCGTCGGGAAAACGGAGAGGTGGTTTACGAAAAGTCCACCCGCACGCACCTTTTGCGCCGTTCCGAGACGGGCTTGCGGTACTACCCCATCGCCCGCTTCCACTGGACACCCGTTCGCGGGTCCTGCCACGGGACCGCTCCCGTTACCGAGCTGATTCCGAACCAGCGCTACATCAACGCCGCTTACGCGATGGTGATGAAGCACATGACCGACACGGCATTCTCCAAGGTCATCTACGACAAATCCCGTATTCCCGAGTGGAGCAACGAGGTTGGCGAGGCGATTGCGGCAATGGGCGGCGGGAATGTTGCGGACGCGGTTTCGGTGGTTGGGGTCGGAAAGCTGGAGAGCGGCTACCTCGGGCTGATTGACAGCGTGATCGACAACACCAAGAGCATGATGGGGGCAACCGATTCCGCGCTCGGGGACGAGACGGCAACCAACACCAGCGCAATTCTCGCCCTGCAACAGGCTTCGGTCATCGGGCTGAAGCAGGTCAGCGCACGCTTTGAACGGTGTCTCGGAGAGCTGGCTGAAATCTGGGCGGATATGCTTTGCACCTACTCTCCGCGCGAGCGGCTGCTTCCCGTGCTTGAGGGCGGCGGCGTGGCGGCTTATGCCGCGGACTACCGTCAGCTTCGGAACGAGTTGCTTCACGCCACTGCGGAAACGGGCAGTATTGACCGTCTGACCCCCTCGGCAACCGTTACCCTGCTGGACCATCTGCTGGACGGCGGGCACATTACGGTGGAGCAATACCTGGAACACCTCCCCGACGGGTGCATTTCCGATCGGAATGCTCTGCTGCAAAGTCTCGAAAAGAAAGGAAAGGATCGTACTGATGAATGAAGAAATTAAGGATTTGGAGGATCCGACTGCGGTGGATACTGCGGAAGCTGTCCCGTCGGTTGCGGACGCTCGACCCGCAGACCGATGCGGAGACGAAGAGGCGTCTGCTCCGACTGACGCGGCTGATTCGTCGGCTCCTGCGGTTGGTGATTCTGCTTCTGCGGCTTCTGATGCTGTTGCGGGACCTGATCCGACTGATTCTGCGGAGCTTTCAGCGCTCCGAGCGGAGCTGACCCGCCTGCGGGAGGAACTGACGCGGAAGCAGGAGGTCACGTTGCGACTTGGGCGTGAATGCGCCGAATTCCGCGACCTCTACCCTGATGTTCCGCTCTCGGCTATCCCCGATGAGGCATGGGACGCGGTGCGCTCGGGCATTCCGCTCTCGGCGGCGTTCGCGCTCTCCGAGCGGAGGCGCGTTCGTCTGGAGGAAGCGGCGAAGGAAAGCAATCTGCGCAACCGTTCCCGCTCGGCGGGGGAGGTTACGCAGGGCACCTCGGGATACTTTTCCTATGAGGAAGTCAAAAACATGAGCCGCGCGGAGATCCGCGAAAACTACAACAACATTCTGCTCTCGATGCAAAAATGGCATTGATGACAACTCACAAAACAAAATTTTTCAAAAAAGAAAGGATTTAATAAAATGTCTGTTTCCAGCTTTATTCCCGAAATTTGGAGCGCGTCCATGATGCACGCGCTGGACGCCAAGTACATTGGCGTTGCAAACTGCAACCGTGACTACGAGGGTGACATCAAGGAGCGGGGCAACATCGTGCACATCTGCGGCATCAGCCCCATCTCGATTTCCGACTACACCAAGGACACCGACATCACCTCCCCTGCCGCTCTGACCGACTATGTGAAGGAGCTTGAAATCACGCAGGCGAAGTACTTCAACTTCCAGCTGGACGATGTGGACTTTGTGCAGTCCCGCCCCGAGATGCTGAAAACTGCGGTCCACAACGCGGCACAGGCGCTTGCCACCGCCGCCGACACCTATGTGTACACGCTGATGGGCAAAGGTGCCTCCAAAGCGCTCACCTGCACGCCAAGCGGTGCGAGCGACCTCATCAATCTCATTATCGATGCGCGCACGCTGCTCTTTACGCGCAATGTGACCGATGCGAACGACATCTCGATTGAGGTTGCGCCCACGGTTGCCGCGCAAATTCTCAAGGAGAAGGCGGCGCTCTGCACCGACAACACCGATGCGCTGGAGGGCGGCTACATCGGCTCGATTGCGGGCTGCAAGATTTACGTCTCCAACCAGATTGAAACGGTTGACGACGCAACTGCCAAGACCCGCACCTACCGTTGCTTTGCGCGCACCCGCCGCGCGGTCACGTTTGCGGAGCAGCTGTCCGAGATTGAGGCGTACCGTCCCGAGTCGCGCTTTGCGGACGCAATCAAGGGTCTGCACCTCTATGGCGCGAAGGTAATCTATCCCGGTGAGCTGGTTGAGCTGAAGATCACCTACTCCACCGCCGCCTGATTCCTCTGCCCATGAAGAACGAGGACGTTTACAAAGCGGCGCTCCATCTGGTTGGTGAGCTGAATTCGGCGCAGACGGCGTGGAATGCGGACTACCTTGAACGCAGTGGGTATCTTCTTGCGATGGTTTGCCGTCAGTGCGAGCCCGTGGAGAATCTTTACCGCGCCGCGAACGGGCAGGATGCGGTCACGCTTCCCGATCAGCTTTGCTACCTGATGACCGTCACGTTTCCGCTCAGTCCGCCGCTCTCCACTGCCGCCGCGTTCGGTCTTGCGGCGCTCTTAGTTGCGGACGAGAACCCCGAGCTGAGCGGAGAGCTGCACGACCGATTCCGTCAGTCGCTCTCGGAAATCCTCGCCTCCCTTCCCATGAAGCCCGAGGCGATCGCCGACCGCTACGCGTCTGTTTGGCAATCGTGATGTAAAGGTCGCGGGGCGTTGCCCCGCACCCCACTCAAGGGACTTTTTAAAAAAAGTCCCTTGAGAATCCCCAAAAACTTTCCCCCACGGACAGGATTCTTTACGGAATCCTGTCCGTGGGGGAAATTCTTGAAGGTTCTTAGGAAACTTCTTCTAAGAAGTTTCCTAAGTAGGGTGCGGGGCAACGCCCTGCGACCTTTTACATCATCGGTGCAAAGAGGCGGCAGATGTCTTGGAGGAAGGCGATGACGGGATTGGTTTTCCATGTTTTTTCGGTGATCTCGGCGCACTTGGATTGGGTGGCGAGAAAATCCTCCTTGATGTTTGCCAGCGTGTCGGTTCCGTAGAGGCAGGTTCCGCACTCAAAGTGCATATAGAGACTGCGGAAATCCAGATTCACGGTCCCGACCGAGCCGAAGGAATCGTCCACCACAAAATTTTTGGAGTGGATGAAGCCCTCCGAATACTCGAAAATCCGAACGCCCGAGTGGAGCAGCTCCCGATAGTAGGAGCGCGTGGTGAAGTGGACCAGCTTTTTATCGGGCTTGTGCGGCGTGATGATACGCACGTCAACCCCGCTTTCGGCGGCGAGCTTCAGCGTGGAAATCAGGTCATTGTCCACCATCAGGTAGGGCGTGGTGATATAGACGTAATTTTTCGCGGCGGCAATCAGGTGGCGGTAGGTGTGCTCCCCCACGCTGAATTCGTCCATCGGGCTGTCGCAGAACGGCTGGACCCAGCCCGTGACAGGCTCTCCGACCTCGGTTCGCGGCGGCAGGTACATCTCACAGGGCTCGGTGGTTTTGGTCAGGAAGCTCCACATTTGCAGGAACATGACCGTAAAGCTCCAAGCGCCGTCACCGCGGAGCAGGATGCCCGCGTCCTTCCAGTGCCCGAAGCGCTCCCGCTCGCCGATATATTCGTCCGCGAGATTGATGCCGCCCGTGAAGGCAACGCGACCGTCCACGGAAACGATTTTTCGGTGGTCGCGGTTATTCTGAACGCTCGAAAGGAACGGGCGGAACGGGTTGAACACATGGCACTTGATGCCCTCCCGCCGCAGGTTTGCCGCAAAGCTCGTCGGCAGGGTCAAAAGGCTCCCGATATCGTCCCAGATGACGCGGACATCCACGCCCTCCGCCGCCTTGCGCACGAGAATTTCGTGGATGGAATCCCAGAACACGCCCTCGCCGATGATGAAATACTCCAGAAAGATATAACGCTCCGCCTGCTCCAGCGCCTGCAAGAGGGCGGCTTGGTATGCCTTTCCGTCGGGGAAATATTCGGTTTCGGTGTTCCCGCAAACCGGAAAGCCCGACACGTCCCGCAGATAGCGAATCAGTCTGCCCGCATCGGGGTTCTCGATGGAGGCGGTGTCGGCGCGGTCGGGGACAAAGCCGTAGGCATGGGCGGTCTCCTGCTCCTTTTTGTGCAGGCGCTTGCGGTATCCGATTGTGGTGGTTTGGTAATGGAAGAACCAATAGAACACCGCGCCGAACACGGGAAAGAGCAGAATCAGAAACACCATGGAAATTTTGAAGGTGGCGTTATGCTGGCTGTGGGTGGTCAGGTGAAGTGCGGTCAGAAATCCGATGACCCGCCACAGGACCGAAAACCACCGCAATTGCGAATAGAATGCGATGCTCAGCCCGATGAATGCAATCTGCGCCAACAGCAACAGCGCTACGAACGCCCTGCGGAACAGCAGCTTTTTCAGCAGTCTTGAACGGTGCGATTTTGACATCTTGGGGTCCTCCCTGTCTGTCTTGTTTTTTCGTATCCCTTATTTTTCATGTCGGATCAGACCGAACGCTTTGGAGCACTCCATCACAACCAGCGGGACCAGCGTCAGCCCGACGGCGATGCCGTAGAGCGGCAGGGACAGGAGCGTCAGCCCGAACGCCGCGCGCACGGGCGGGACGAAGAGCACGAACGCCGAAAGCCCGAGCGACAGGAGCGCCGCGAGGTTCAGCTTGCGGTTGGTGAAGGGTCCGATTTTGAAGAGCGAATGCTCGGAGCGCATATTGAATGCCTGCACGATTTGCGAGAAGCCGAGGACGAAGAATGCCATGGTCTGCCCGTGTGCATCGGTTCCGCCAACGGAGGAGCCGATTGCGAATGCCGCGAGCGACAGCGCGCCGAACATCGCGCCCTGCAAAACAGTACGCAGACCGAAGCCGTTTGCAAAAATTCCTTCATTCTTGGGCTTTGGCTTGCGGTCCATCACATCCGCCTCGACCGCTTCCATGCCGAGCGAAATGGCGGGGAGCGAATCGGTAATCAGGTTAATCCAGAGCAGCTGCATGGACAACAGCGGGGTTTTATGCCATAGGAGCATGGCGAAGAACACCGTGAGAATCTCTCCGATGTTGGTGCCGAGCAGGTAGCCCACCACCTTGCGGATGTTGGCATAGATGCCTCTGCCCTCGCGCACCGCATCCACGATGGTGGCAAAATTGTCGTCGGTCAGCGTCATATCCGCCGCGCCTTTAGCTACGTCGGTGCCCGTAATGCCCATGGCACAGCCGATGTCCGCCGCCTTGAGTGCGGGCGCGTCATTCACGCCGTCTCCCGTCATGGAAACGACCTGCCCGTTTCTCTGCCATGCGCGGACAATCCGAATCTTATTTTCGGGTGACACCCGCGCATAGACGGCGATGTGCTCGACCGCGCGGTCCAGCTCCTCATCGCTCATGGCATCCAGCTCCGCGCCCGTAATGGCACGGTCGCCGTCGGTGAGGATGCCGAGATCCCGCGCAATTGCCGAGGCTGTGACCACATGGTCGCCCGTAATCATCACGGGCTTGATCCCCGCGCGGCGGCAGACCGCAACCGCATCCCGCGCCTCGGGTCTCGGCGGGTCAATCATGGCAACCAGACCCGCAAGGGTCAGCCCGTTTTCCAGCGTCTCGCTGTCAATCGTCTCGGGCAGGCTGTCAAGGTACTTGTAGCCGACCGCCAGCACGCGCAGAGCGTCGGCGCTCATTTGCTCGGTCTGCCGCTTTGCCGCGTCAATATCCCCCGCTTTGCATCGCGGCGCCAAGCTGTCGAACGCGCCCTTGGTGATGACGAGATAGCGGTCCCCCTCGCGGTTGACCGTTGTCATCAGCTTGCGGTCCGAGTCAAACGGCAGCTCCGCCGCGCGCGGGAATTCGTTGTTCAGCGCTTCCTTCGGCATTCCCAGCTTCATGGCACCGAGGACCAGCGCGGTCTCGGTCGGGTCGCCGATGTGCTTTTCCTTGCCGTCCTCGACCGTGACCGAGCCGTCACAGCAGAGTGCCGAGAGGCGCAGGAGTACGCGGGTGCGGTCGCTTTGCTCCTCGGTGGGGTTGAATTGCTTTGCTTCCGCATCGCCGTCACACCACGTGCGCACCAAGGTCATGCGGTTCTGGGTCAGGGTTCCGGTTTTGTCCGAGCAGATGACCGACGCGCTCCCGAGCGTTTCCACGGCGGGCAAACGGCGGATGATGGCATTCTTTTTGACCATTCTCTGCACGCCGATGGAGAGCACGACCGTGACGATGGCGGGCAGTCCCTCGGGGATTGCCGAAACCGCAAGCGACACGGCGGTCATGAAGATTTCCAGCGGCGGAATCTTGTTAATCAACCCGATGACGAAGATGACCGCGCAGGCGGCAAGCGCCACAATACCGAGATACTTTCCAAGCTGTGCGAGCTTCTCCTGCAAGGGCGTTTTGGTCTCCCCCGCGCCCTCCAAAAGGTTTGCAATCTTGCCCATTTCGGTGTTCATCCCCGTTTCGGTCACAACCGCCAGCGCCGTGCCGTAGGAGATACTACAGCCTGCATAGAGCATGGTGACGCGGTCGCCGAGCGGCGCGTCCGCGGCAACCGTTTGGTCCGCGCTCTTCTCCGAGGGGACCGATTCGCCCGTCAGCGCGGACTCCTCGCTCTTCAGGCTGACTGCGCGGAGCAGTCTTGCATCCGCAGGCACGCTGTCCCCCGCTTCAAGGCGGATGATATCCCCCGGGACCAGCTCCGCCGCGTCAATGATTTTCTCCACGCCGCCGCGAATCACCCTTGTATGCGGGGCGGAAAGGCTTTGCAGGGCATCCAGCGCCTTCTCCGCGCGGCTCTCCTGTGCCACGCCGATGACCGCATTCAGGATGACGATGACGAGAATCAGCGCAGGCTCCAGAAACTCCTTTGCGTCATCCCCTCTCAGCGCGATGACAAACGAGACGATTGCCGCCGCAATCAGGCAGAGAATCATCACGTCCTTGAACTGCTCGAGAAACCGCACAAACAGCGACTTCTTTTTCTTCCCGCGCAGGCGGTTGGGTCCGTGCTCGGCGAGCCGTTTTGCGGCTTCCGCATCCGAAAGTCCCGTTTTCGCGTCGCTTCCGAGTGTTGTCAGGACCTCCTCGGGTGTCTGACTGTAAAATGGCATACTGTTCTCCTCCTCATATATCCATAGGATTGCCAATGTGCGGCAGAAATACGCTTCCTGTCGCCTGACGGTATAATAATATCACGATTTTCTCAAACTGTCAAGTGATTGTTTGAAATTTTTCCGTTTTTTACATTCTATTCATTTATTTGATGTTTGAAGCGGATGAACCGAATAAGCGCCGCCGCGCCGTGCCATACTATCCTCAAAAAGGAGTGATGGAATGAAAACGGTTATCATCGGCGGCGGCATTGCGGGGCTTGCCGCGGGAATTTACGGGCAGAAGTACGGGCTGGACTGCGAAATTTTTGAAAAGAACCCGCACGTTGGCGGGAATCTCACGGGCTGGGAGCGCAAGGGGTGCAAAATCGACAACTGCATTCACTGGCTTTGCGGCACGCTCCCCGGCAACGCGACCTACGACACCTGGCGCGACATGGGGCTCTTGGGCGATCTGACAACGGTCCATCGGAACGACTGCCTTTATGAGAGCGAGCGGAACGGGGAGCGCATCGGGCTTTATGCAGACCTTGACAAAACCCGCGAACGGATGCTTCGGCTCTCCCCGCAGGACAGCGAGGAGGTCGACCGTTTGATTGCGACGGTGCGGGCGCTGATTCCCTTTGCGGGGAGCGGGACCCTGCGCGAAAAAGCCGCGATTGTTGCGCGCGTGCCCGATCTGCTCCGCTACAAGTCGATGAACCTTTACCACCTTGCAGGGCGCTTCCACCATCCCCTGCTCCGTCTGCTTCTGACCGACTATATCGGCGGCGAATTCTCGGCGGTGGCTCTGCTTTGCGCCTATGCCGCCTATGTCAGCGGGAACGGTTCGATTCCCGACGGCGGGTCGTTTGCGGCGGCGGAGCGGGTCGGACATCGCTTCACCGCGCTGGGCGGGGTTCTGCACACGGGGGTCGGGGTCTCCCGCATTCTGACCGAGGGTAACACGGCTTGCGGCATTGTGACCGAGGACGGCGAGCGGATTGCCGCCGACTGCGTAATCTGCGCCTGCGACCCGTTTGTGACCTTCGGTCGGCTTCTCCCCCGCGAGGCGATGCCACCCGTTCTGGCACGGCGGTTGGAGGACCCGCAAACGCCGATTTTCTCCGCGCTCCACGCGGCGTTCCTCTGTGACCGCGATGTGCTGACCGCACCGTTCGGAACACGTGTAATCGACTCGCCGTGGTTCTCCTCACGCAGTGGCGGGCGGTTGCCTGTTAAGGAGTACTCCGCCGAGCCGTCCTTTGCGCCTGCGGGGAAGGTCCTGCTTCAGACCATGGTCTTTCAGACACGGCAGGAGTGCGCCGACTGGATTGCGCTGTCGGTCAACAAGCCCGCCTACCGCCGCCGCAAGGAGGAGGTCAGCGCGCGGATGGGCGCGGCGATTCTGGACGCGATGCCCGCGCTCGCCAAGGGCTTTGAGATTGTCGACTGCTGGACCCCCGCCACCTACCACCGCTATTTCGGCGCGCACTGCGGCGCGTTCCTCTCCAACGCGTTTACGCCGTCCGCCTCGCTTCGGACCGTCTCGCCCCGCATTCCCGCCGTTGGGAACTGCTTCCTCGCCACGCAATGGCTTCACTCCCCGGGCGGGCTTCCGATTGCCGCCGACTGCGGTCGCCGCGCCGCCCAAGCCGTGGCGAAGAAGATGCGGGGGATGCGGAGGATGCGCAGGGGGCACTTCTTGGAAGAAGTGTCCCCTGACCCCCTCAAGAACTTTCAACGCACACACTAAGTGCGAACATGGTGCGCTGAAATATGAAAAGTGGAACGTCCTATCAGGCGTTCCGCTTTTTATTTGGTGTATCATTTTTCGGCAGTTGGGAGAGCTTTTCGGCTAAGCTGACGAGCAGGTTCAGATTTTCCTCCGAAAGGGACTGCGCGAAGTCGGTCAGACGGTTCAGAAGAATCGGATTTTTGTTTTCCTCCGCGAAAAATTCCTCGGGTGTGATGCCGAAATATTCGCACATATAGAGGAATTCGCCCATCGATGGCATTGCCCGTCCGGAGGAAATCGACTGGATATATCCACTGCTATGTCCCATATCCAAGCTCATTTTATATTCCGATACATTTTTTTGGATTCTCAATGCAGTGATTCTGTTTGCGATATACTTTCCGTCTACCATACTTGCCTCGTCTCAGATACTCCATCAATCTTTTCTTACCGTTTCTTCGCCGACCGACTTAGTCTCTCAGCCATATCAATAAGCAACTTTATTTCATCATCGGAAAGCGAACGCGCTGCATCTATCAATTGATTCAAGAGAATCGGATTTTGATTTTCCTCTGTAAAAAATTCTGCCGGTGTAATACCGAAATATTCGCACATATAGAGAAATTCGCCCCAAGACGGAAGCGCCCGCCCCGATGAAATAGATTGTATATAACTTGGGCTATGTCCCATATCAAGACTCATTTTGTATTCGGAAACATTTTTCTGAATCCGCAACGCAGTAATTCTTTCGGCAATATATTTTGCATCTATCATAGCCACCACCCCTTTTTATTAATTGTACTATAAGGATGGATTTTATACTGTCGATAATTTCGACAATCCTATTGCATTTTTACGATATTTGCGGTATAATATATGTTGAACTGCCGATATTAAAAGTATAAGCAAATAATATTTTTTGCCTCCGGAGGAATCACCATGTTTTTTGAACCCTATCGTGTTGCTCTAATTGGACATCGCTATCTTGAACAAATACATCCTGTAGAGGAACGGCTCGATGAAGAAATTCAACGACTGCTCAACGCGCACGGTGCGGTTGATTTTTACATCGGCAGAAACGGAGATTTTGACATCGTTGCCGCAAGCCGAATTAAAGCCGCAATGGAGGACTTTGGCTCCGATCGCGTAAATCTGATTCTTGTCCTCCCCTATATGGTTGCCCACTACAACGATTTTCGTAACTACTACTCTGATATCATCATTCCGCCCTCTCTTGAGAACACTCATCCGAAATCCGCCATTACCATGCGTAATCGGTGGCTGGTTGATAATACCGATTGCCTCATGGCATATGTTCATTCCTTCTCGGGTGGAGCCGCCGCCTGTTACGGTTATGCGGCAATCAGAAACAAACCCGTTATTTGCCTGTAAAATATTCTAACCTGCAAAAAAGAGTTATTTCTGCTCATCCACGCGCAAATGCGCAGAAAAAAAAGGACAGTTCTTCATTTTTATCGGGGCGGGTTGACAATCGCGGCTGTTTATGTTATGATAATGGAAGAAAAAAGCGAAGGAGCACTTCAATGGAATTCATCAATCCCGATATTTCGGTTCTACAGGACAAAAAGCTGTTCATTTTTGACATGGACGGCACCATTTATCTCGGTGCGCAGGTCTTTCCGTTTGCCATCCGTTTCATCAAGGATCTCCGCGCGCACGGGAAGCAGGTGTTGTTTTTTACCAACAATGCTTCGCATTCCCCCGCGTTTTACATGGACAAGCTGACGCGTCTCGGCTTTGAGCCCTCCCGCAGTGAAATCATGACCTCGGGAGACGTGACCATTGAGTTTCTCAAGCGGCATCGCGCGGGAAAGAGCGTTTATCTGGTTGGCACGCCCGATTTGGAAAACACCTTCCGTGCGGCGGGGATTCCGCTTCTCCGCGGCAACGAGGACCGCGCCGACATTGTGATTACCAGCTTTGACACGACCTTGACCTACGAAAAGCTCGACAACGCCTGCCGTCTCATTCGCGGCGGGGCGGAATATCTTTCCACGCATCCCGATTTCAACTGTCCGACCGAGACGGGCTTCATTCCCGACAGCGGTGCGATTGCGGCGTTTGTCACGGCATCGACGGGCAAGGCTCCCGTTTACTTCGGGAAGCCCTACCGCGAGACGGTTGACATGATTTGCGAGGCTACGGGCTATGCGCGGTCCGAGATGTGCATTTTCGGTGACCGTCTCTACACGGACATTGCGATTGGTCGGCGGCACGGTGTAACCGCGATTCTGGTTCTGACGGGTGAGACGACAATGGCAGACGTGGAGTCCGCCGCTCCCGCCGACCGCCCCGACTTCATTTTCCCGTCCCTTGACGAAACGGACAGGGAGATGTTTTTGGGGAAGGAATAAGACCTCGGGGCGCCGCCCCGAACCCTGCTTAGGGGACTTCTTAAGGAGAAGTCCCCTAAGAACCTTCAAGACCTTCAACAAATTGGGGTTTATGTATCTGTCTTTACATTGTGCAGATTTTGGGTGTAGCCATATTCCGTGCTACTATTTCCGGCTGCTCCGAGCAAAATCCCGTCCAGCGGGATTTTGGC
>ERZ808252.1889-NODE-1889-length-13979-cov-5.588480_pt1 | contig 13979 bp, 10 predicted proteins | sample MGYA00521242_ERZ808252 | MGnify/ENA primary metagenome ERZ808252 (study PRJEB31516, sample SAMN03275581) | gut metagenome | biome: mammalia-associated habitat; material: feces | host: Papio cynocephalus | place: Kenya | collected 2012-08-07 ...
CTTAAAAGCCTGTGATTGATTGCTTCCTTTTTGAAGCAATGCCTTTTGGGGACTGAAATGGCTGACAGATGTTGCCGGTTTTCAGCTTGTTGTGGTGTGTTTGGTCGTGATGTAATCTAATAGTTTTTTCTTTTCCATCCGAGTGGCGGCATTGGCGCGGAGCGATACCGCGGTGGGGAGCTTTGATTGATAAGGAGGTTTGTTTTTCGTTGACCTTTCCGTGTGTTGAAAGGCCAACGGAAAACGAGCTGTTTTAAGTTGTATTTTTATGAAGCTTCTGTTTTGTGACAACACGATATGGGGGCTTGTCAATTTCCGTGAACCGGTGTTCCGTTGGTTTTACGAGCAGGGCCACGAGGTGGTTCTCGTGGCTCCTTCGGACGAGGGCACGGAGATGAAGACAAGCATTCCTTCGTATGTGAAGTATGTGAGGGTGAAGTTGAAGCGTACAAGTAGGAATCCTTTGAGTGATGTGCTCTACATGTTGCGTTTGCGGAAGATTTACAGGCGGGAGCGTCCCGACTATATTTTTCACTATACCATCAAGCCCAACATTTATGGTTCTCTGGCAGCCCGTTCGTTGGGCATCCGCAGTTCGGCCATGGTGGCCGGTCTGGGCTATGCTTTTTCGCGTCGGGGTGTGATGGGAGCTGTGGTGCGCGGCCTGTATGCTGCCGGCCTGAGGTGTGCCGAGAGGGTCTTTGTTTTGAACGAGGGTAACAGGGCCACGTTGCTCAGCCATGGCATTTGCCGCAGTGACAAGTTGCTGCTGCTCAGTGGCGGTGAGGGTGTCGACCTTTCGCGTTTTGCTTTTTCGGGCGATGCTTTGTGCGGCCATACGGTGTTTTTGATGGTGGCCCGTGTGCTCTATGACAAGGGTTATGCCGAGTTTGTCGAGGCTGCAAGGCACATCAGGGCTGCGGGCAGTGATGCCGAGTTCTGGCTGCTTGGGCCTGTCGATGAGAGCTATCCCAATGCTGTTCCCCAAGCCGTAATCGATGCTGATGTGAGAGCAGGCAGCATCAAGTATCTCGGATTTAGCCGTAATCCGCAGAATATCATGAAGTTGCCTGGCGTAGTAGTAGTAGTTAGCAGCTATCACGAGGGGATGAATCGCTCGTTGATGGAGGCCTGTGCCTTGGGCAAGCCGGTCATTACGACCGATATTCCGGGTTGCCGTGAGATGGTTGATGAGGGGCGGAATGGCTTTTCGGTGCCTCCGAAAGATGCTGAGGCTTTGGCAAAGGCTATGAAGGATTATCTTCAGTTGACCGATGAGGCAAAGGCTGCTATGGGTAGGGCAGGCCGCGAACTTGCCGAGAAGAAATATGATATAAAGCTGGTTATCAAAGAATATGCCAAGATTTTGAGTTAGTGTTACTCTGCTTCCGAGGTGGATGAAAGGTGCAATGTGCGTGCTGATGTGCGTCGTTGCACCTTTTGCCGTTTTATGCTTTAATGTGTTTCCTCCCGGGAAACAACGTGTTCTCTATATATGAAACAACATGTTCTCTGTACATGAAATAACCTGTTTCGTCGAATGAAACAATGTGTTTCCTGTACATGAAACACTCTGCGATGTGGCTCATCGTGTGCTGCGATGTGGCTGATTGCATGGCGTGATGTTTGTTGTTGCCATATAACGACAGGAGGCAGGCTCCCTTGCGGGTGCCTGCCTCCTGTTGTGTTAAAGGCTGTTCAGACTACAAGCTCCAGTCTTCTTTGCTTTTGCGTATGTAGCTCTGGTAGCGGCGCTGTGCTGCTTTTTCGGTTTCGTCGAATAGTTCCTGTGCCTCGTTAGGCAAGGCTTTTTTGAGCGAAAGGAAGCGCACTTCACCGTTAAGGTAGTCTTGGAATTTGCTCCAGTCGGGCTCTTTGGAGTCGAGGGTGAAGGGGTTTTTTCCTTCGGCTTCGAGTGCCGGGTTGAATCTCCACAGGTGCCAGTATCCGCATTCTACGGCTTTGGCTTCTTCGGCCTGGCTCTTGCCCATGCCGCCCTTGGCTTTGAGGCCGTGGTTGATACAGGGTGAGTAGGCTATGATGAGTGAAGGGCCGTGATAGGCTTCTGCCTCACGTATGGCCTTGAGGCACTGGGCCTGATCGGCTCCCATGGCTACTTGTGCCACATAGACATAGCCGTATGTGGTCTGCATAAGGCCGAGGTCTTTCTTGGTGACCCGCTTGCCGCTGGCTGCAAATTGTGCGATGGCTCCGATAGGTGTTGCTTTGGATGCCTGTCCTCCTGTGTTGGAGTATACTTCGGTGTCGAGCACCAGGATGTTGACGTCTTCACCGCTGGCCAATACATGGTCGAGACCTCCGTAGCCTATGTCATAGGAAGCACCGTCGCCTCCGATGATCCATTGGCTGCGCTTTGTAAGGTAGTGGGTCAGCTGTTTCAGTTGTTGGCATGTGGGGCATCCTGCTTTTGCACCTTCGTCTATCATAGGTGTGAGCTTGTCGGCTGCGGCACGGCTTGCTGCGGCATCGTCTTTTCCGTTGATCCATTCCTGGGCTGCTTCCTTGAAGGCTGCCGGAGTAGAGTCGGCGGCTATTGCGCTGTTGAGCAGCTCTGTGATGCGGTTGCGCATCTTTTTGTTGGCAAGTACCATACCCATGCCAAACTCGCAGAAGTCTTCAAACAGGGAGTTAGCCCAGGCCGGACCCTGACCTTTGGCGTTGGTGGTATAGGGGGTAGAGGGTATGGAGCCCGAGTAGATAGACGAGCATCCTGTGGCGTTGGCAATCATCTGACGGTCGCCGAAGAGCTGGCTGACGAGTTTCACGTAGGGAGTTTCGCCACATCCCGAGCATGCTCCGCTGAACTCGAAGAGCGGTTGGGCAAACTGCGAGTTCTTGGGATTCATCATGATGTCTACCTTGTCTTGCTTTGAGGTGACTTTGTTGACGCAATAGCTCCAGTTGGCATCTTCGGCCAATTCGTTTTCGAGCGGCACCATAGTAAGAGCCTTGTTGCCTTTCATGCCCGGACATACGTCGACGCAGTTGCCGCAACCCAGGCAGTCCATCACATCAACCTGCATACGGAAGTGCATGCCCTTAAGGGTTGCAGGTGCTTTCATCTCAATGGTGGCACCGTTGATACCCTTGGCTTCGTCGGCATCGAGCACGAACGGACGGATGGCAGCGTGGGGGCATACAAACGAACATTTGTTACACTGTATACAGTTTTCGGCATTCCATGTGGGCACGAATGTGGCAACGCCACGTTTCTCATATGCAGCTGTGCCCTGCAGCCATGTGCCATCTTCGATGCCTTTGTATGCAGATACGGGCAGTAAATCCCCGTTTTGTGCATTGATGGGGCGTACAAGTTCGGATATGAAAGCCGGCTCATCGCGAACTGTTTTCTCGTCATCCGGAAGCTCGGCCCATGCGGGATCGATGGCCAGGGTCTTGTATTCGCCACCGCGGTCGACTGCCTGGTAGTTCTTGTCTACCACGTCTTGTCCCTTCTTGCCATAGCTCTTTACGATGAATTTCTTCATCTGCTCAACGGCAAGGTCTACGGGGATTACCTCTGTGATGCGGAAGAAAGCCGACTGCAAAATAGTGTTGGTGCGGTTGCCAAGTCCTATTTCCTGAGCTATCTTTGTGGCATTAATGTAGTAGACGGTAATGTGATGTTCGGCAAAATATTTCTTGACATGGTTAGGCAGGTTCTTGGCCAGTTCGTCTCCTTCCCAAATGGTGTTGAGCAGGAATGTGCCGCCGTCGCGCAGTCCGCGCAGCACATCATACATGTGAAGATAGGCCTGCACATGGCATGCTACAAAGTTAGGAGTCTTGATTTGATAGGTAGAACGTATGGGGGTGTCGCCAAAACGCAGGTGCGAGCAGGTGAAACCTCCCGACTTCTTTGAGTCGTAGCTGAAGTAAGCCTGGCAATACTTGTCGGTGTTGTCACCGATAATCTTCACCGAATTCTTGTTGGCACCTACTGTACCGTCGGCACCCAAACCGAAGAACTTGGCCTCGAAGATGCCTTCGCCTCCCAGAGCCATCTCTTTTTCCAGAGGGAGCGATTGGAAAGTAACGTCGTCAACGATGCCTACGGTAAAGTGGTCTTTGGGCTCGGGTAAGGCAAGATTGTCAAACACAGATACTATCATTGTAGGTGTGGTGTCGCACGAACCCAGTCCGTAGCGGCCGCCTACGATGAGCGGACGTTCCTTGGCATCATAGAAGGCATCCTTGACATCAAGATACAAAGGCTCGCCATTGGCTCCCGGCTCTTTGGTACGGTCGAGCACGGCAATCCTCTTGCATGTCTTGGGTACGGCAGCCAACAGGTGCTTTACTGAGAACGGACGATAGAGGTGTACACTGATCATACCCACCTTTTCGCCTTTGGCGTTCATGTAGTCAATGGCTTCGCGGGCTGCTTCTGTAACGGATCCCATGCAGATAATTATGCGTTCGGCATCGTCGGCTCCATAGTAAGAGAACAGCTTGTACTCACGTCCGGTTATCTTGGATACCTCATCCATGTATTTCTCCACAATGGCCGGCACTGCATCATAGAAAGGATTGCAGCTCTCTCTGTGGGCAAAGAAGGTTTCGGGGTTTTCGGCCATTCCGCGTGCCACCGGATGTTCGGGGGTGAGCGCACGCTCACGGAAAGCTTCTACCTTGTCCATCGGAACCAGCGGACGCAGGTCTTCCTGATCCATGGCTTCAATCTTCTGATATTCGTGTGAGGTGCGGAATCCGTCGAAGAAGTTGATGAAAGGCACACGGCTGTCAAGAGTAGCCAGATGGGCTACAGCCGACAAGTCCATCACTTCCTGTACAGAACCTTCGCACAACATGGCGAAACCCGTCTGGCGGCAGGCCATGACATCGCTGTGGTCACCGAATATACAGAGGGAGTGGGTAGCCAGAGTGCGGGCTGAAACATGGAATACGCACGGCAGCAGTTCGCCGGCTATCTTGTACATGTTGGGTATCATCAGCAACAGACCTTGTGATGCCGTAAAGGTCGTGGTAAGTGCACCGGCCTGTAAAGAACCGTGGACAGCACCTGCAGCACCGCCTTCACTCTGCATTTCCTGCACGGAAACAGTATCACCGAACAGGTTCTTGCGACCTTGGGCAGCCCATTCATCCACATGTTCTGCCATGGGAGAACTTGGAGTGATAGGATAGATGGCAGCCACTTCCGAGAACATATAAGCAATGTGCGCGGCGGCTTGGTTACCATCACAAGTCATAAACTTTTTTTGTTTTGTCATATACGTATTGTAATTAATAGAAAGTTAAAATCCAATTGTAAGAGAGTTTAGTAGAGGAACCCGAACATCCAGATGGGGATGTCGTTTTCGCGTCCTACTTCAGTATTATAGCGGGCATAATAAATGTCTTGTTCCTTGCGCTTCTTCTTGTTCTTGTCGCAAACGCAAATCTGCTTGTCACCGTCGATGATATAAAGTCCCGGCTTCTTGCTTACCTCAACAGTGTGGTGACGCCAGATGCTGTTGGTGAAGAATGTCTCCATGACTTCCTGGTCGGTAGGTATGCCGCTCAGGATTGAATAAAGCAGATTGGTGTTGTGAAGCAGTATACGTGCCGGCTTCTTGGGCCCCATACCTTTGTTCTTGTATATCTGGTGTATCAGACGTGCTTCCTCAAGATTCTTCATGTAGTTCATTACGGTGGCTCTCGAAGTGCCTATGTCGTTGGCAAGGTTGCTCACATTTGGCGAGCTGCCGTCTGTGAAGGCTAAGAGATACAGCAGCTTCTTGAGACGCGGCAGATACTTCACATCGATTTGCTTGATAAACAGGATATCGACTTCCAACATCATGTTGATGGACTTCAGCAGATTCTCGGTGAAGTTGTGGTTCTCCATATAAAATGGATAATAGCCATGGTGAAGGTAATTCTGCAAATAGTTCCACGGGCGCACCTTTATCAGGATATTCTTTTGCGTAAGCTCCGTCCTGTACAATATGTCATCCAGTGAAATGCGCGGCAGGTTAGCCTGAGTCTGCAGGTTGATGTATTCACGGAACGAGAATCCGTGCAACACATAGCAATGGCTAATCTTGCTGAGCTCGTGCTCCTCGGCATCGGGGCGTTCAACGGTTGTTGTGGCATAAATGATGTGCAACTGTGGAAACCGGTGGTAGCATTCGCACAATTCGTCCTGCCATCCGTTCTGCTTGAACACCTGATCGATAATCAGCACTCTGCCGCCGCGCTTGACAAACTCTTCGGCAAAGTCTACAATGCCGCGTCCTTGGAAGTAGAAGCTGTTCATGTTGATGTATAGGCAACGTCCCAAGTTCACATTGAAGTTCTTCTTTGCATATTGCAGAAGGAATGTTGTTTTACCCACGCCGCGAGGTCCCTTGATTCCTATCATACGGTATCCCCAGTCAATTTCGTTCATCAAAGGGCGTGTCATGGTGCAATCTGTATGTTCTATCAGATATGCATGTCTTTGGAAGAAGTTCTCCATATCTACACTTTATTTTTACACTGCAAAAGTACAAAAATCTATCGTATTTGTTACTTTTGAGTGGCAATTTTGTGGCGTAAAATGTAACTTTGCACCATGAATTTATTTTTCTTTAATTATTCGCACGACTTAGCACTGGCAAATGGCTGTCCCAATTACATTTTGCCGCGTCATGTGGCCATGCTCGAGCGCGACCTGATGCCTTTGGCTGCCTTTTGTGCCAAAAAGGGAGATGCAGTCGTAGTGGATAAGCACCTGACGGCTGCCTGCCGCGATTTTTATGGCCGTATGTGCAGAGGTGTGAGTTTTGCAGACCTCTCAAATCTCCATGAGATAAAGGGCAATTTGCGCCCGTGGGGCATAGACCGCCGCCTGCAACGCGTATTGACGAAGTCCGGCTTTTCCTGCGATTTCGGCAGTGACGACGTGGAAAATCTTTACCTTTTGTCTTCGCGTTTGCTGGCTTCCGGTGTGTTGGCACTTTTGCACAAGCAGCTTCCGGAGCTTCCTCTGTGCGGCCGGTCAGTGGCCTGCCACACAGAAGCTGAACTCAGGCAGGCGGTTGCAGCCCATCCGTCCACCATACTCAAGGCTCCATGGTCGGGCAGCGGACGTGGGTTGCGCTTTGCTTCATCATCGATAGAGCCGCCATTGTCGGGGTGGTGCAGAAACATCTTGCAGACGCAAGGGACTGTGATGGTGGAACCTCTATATAATAAGGTAACAGACCTTGCGGCCGAATTCTTCGTAGAACCGGCAGGCGCGGTACGCTATGTGGGACTTTCCGTTTTTCATACAACAGAACGTTGTACATACCTTGGCAATGTCATTGCCCCACAGTCTGTGCTTGAGCAGACGGCATTTGAGAAGATAGGCATCCGGGTATTCCGTGAAGTTGTCAACAGTCTCGGGCGTTTGTTGGAAGCAGCTATCAGGAAACGCTATACCGGCTCATTGGGGGTTGATATGATGATTTGCCGGGATAAGGAGGGACTGAAGTTGCATCCTTGTGTGGAAATCAATATGCGCAACACCATGGGTATATTGTCACTTAGTTTGGAACGGCTTGTCAGTAGGAAAAGCACAGGCATGCTTCAGATGCGCTACGAACATACCGAACAGGCTCTTCAAGGCTATGCAGCCTCATTGGAGCCGCCTTGTCTCGATGAGGAAGGACGACTTCTACATGGCAGCATGCCGCTGATACCCATACTTCCCAATACCCGTTATCTGGCATGGGTATCAGCCACACCATATAACTGGACACGGCCTGTTTGAGTGCATTTATACTACTTGAAAATTATTGCCGGCTGTTTATACTGGCATCTGGGAAATACGTAACTTTGCATTGTCACTATGAGTTCAAAATTTTCGGATATAAAAATGAAAAGCTCATGAGAATTTGTCATATAATAGCTTTATTATGGGTGGTGATGCTATTCGTGCCTTCTTGCAATATACACGAGAACATGTCCATAACTTATTTCGAACAATTGCAGTCAATGCCCGATAGTTCTGGCAAGAACGGTTCAATGACTGGGCATCGTGGATTGGTAGAATATGATTCTGTCAGGTTTTCCGACAATTCGTATGCCGTTCATTGTTTGCAACATGCGCCACTAAACAGCCTGACAGAGTTTTTTGACAACAAAGGGCAAACCATAGCAACAATAGCAAGGGCTTCGGAATGTTATGCACAAACCATGGTATATGATTATGATGATAAAGGCAGACTGATACACTTACTTCGATACAAGAGTGAGATTTTCGATGGACTGGAGCCTGACAGTGCCGGCTTCGGCAGAACAAAAGAAGGATATCTCGGCTTTCGTCAAATGATAGCGGACATTGACTATGAACATCCCGATACAGCAAAATATGAACAGACAAACATCGAATATGACAAGACCGGAGATGCGGTAAAAGCTTATGTTGTGTATGGAAAAAACAGTATTGCCGCTCCCAATGGATATAAGCTGGTACTTTCGGTAAAACCTTGCCTTGGCTTTTGGCAAAGTGATTTGAATGGAGGCTTCTTTATCTTTCACATCATGATGGTTCCTAAAAGTAAGGATCTGCTCGATTATAAGGTTTGCCGATTTGTGGACTTTTTACCATCGATGGAATCAGATTATCAGAATGGATACATCGTCAAAACAGTATGGCATCATGATCCAAGTATGGCTCCGGATGATAAAGATCTTGTCTTTACACCTGTGCGTGTCGGAGACTTAAACATATATTCGGTTATGAGGAAAGATGGCAGCAAGTATCAGCGGGCATACAAAAACGGGTTGCTGGCGTATAAGCAGGAAGTCAGTAAGTATGGCACGGTGTTGAAAAAAGAATCGTACTCCATCATGCCGGGGAAAAAGGTTAAGGTTACATATGAATGCATTGATTACAGCACAGATACATTGAAGAAGGAATCAGACTTTGAGATGGAAATTCCCGATGTGGAGATGTTCCATGAAGACATGAATGTAATCAGCGGAGATTACAGATGGAATAACTATTACAGCAAATAGCAACATACACACAATGAATAACCTTAAAGACGTTTTCGATATAGGAGAGAATATGGCGGTGGTTAATGATGATGGAAAAAGTTTCACTATCATTAATATGGAGACAGGTAAAACAAGGCAATTTGTAAGCGAAAGCGGTTCTCTTCTTGTTGATGATTCCGATATCGACTTTAATACAATAGAAAAGGGATGCCCGAATTTCAACGGTTGCAAGATTGTTAGATATTGGTTCGGGAGGTATAGCGATTTTCAGAATGGAGTTTGTGCTATCTGTTGGACAGTATATCCCGATGGGCGCTATTTTGCAGATGAAGACGGATATGGTATGGAAGACAATAACGAAGAAAACGTATATTGTATCATCAATAAAGACTTGGAAATCATAGTGCCATTCCAACCAATGAATGATGTCGGTCAAATGCTGAAGAAATACGAAAGGTAAACGTGTACCGTTTCATCCGAAACTAATAAAGCAACAATGCACACTGTTTGTATAGGAAATAGTGAGACAACAGTAGTTGCAGATGAGAATCAAGCCTTGTACCTGCTATGTTGCTTGTAAAATTATTGCAGGCAATATCGAACCGTAACCTGAAAAATAAGTAACTTTGCGCCAATTACAGAATCATCTTATTATCGCGACATGAATAACAAAAAGATTATCATTATTGCATCTGCAATTGGTGTGTTGCTGGTTGGAGGTTTGGCTTATCTTATGGTGAGTTTGCATCAGCAACGCCAGCATAGCCGGGAATTAGAGCAATTGGCAGCCATGGACAAGAAGGAGATGGAAAACGAATACACACAGTTTGCTTTGCAATATGACGAACTGAAACGTTCTATACGCAACGATTCCCTGATGCAGCGGTTAACCGAAGAAGAGGCTCGTACCAAAAGCCTTTTGGAAGAATTGAAGCAGACAAAGAGTGACGATGCACGCGAAATTTCCCGTTTGAAAAAGGAGCTGGCAACAGTGCGTGCCGTGTTGCGCAGCTATATTATACAGGTGGATTCGTTGAACCGCTTGAACGAAAGCCTGAAAAACGAGAACCAGCAGGTAAGGCAGCAGTATACACAGGCAACGGCACAGATTTCAAGTCTGACCAATGAGAAAGAAAATTTGACAAACAAGGTGGCTATTGCTGCCCAGTTGGATGCAACAGGAATTTCATTGCAGCCTCAGAACAAGAAGGGCAAACCGGCCAAGAAGACGAAGGACATTACACGTTTTGTAGTTAATTTCTCAATCACTAAGAATATAACAGCCCAGACAGGTGAGCGCAAGGTTTATGTCAGAATCACAAAGCCCAACAATGAAGTGGTGGCGCAAAGCGGAACAGTGTCGTATGAAAGCACGAACATTACCTATTCAGCCATGAAGACAGTGGAGTATTCCGGTGAAGAATTGCCTGTGACATTATATGTTCCTGTAAATGAATTCTTGAGCCCTGGCACATATCATGTCTATATTTTTGTTGATGGGACTATGATCGGTTCCGGAAGCAAGACTATGGTTAAATAAGCGGTTTCGTATGACCGAAGGTCTTTTGGACTTTTTCAAGAACGATCGCTTTGCGGCAATGTCGGGTGCAGAGTTGACGGAAGTGGGCTCTGGATATGCAAAAGCCCGTTTGTTGGTGGGCGATTGCCATTTGAACGGAGCCGGCATATGTCAGGGTGGTGCCGTTTTTACTTTGGCAGATTTAGCTTTTGCTGCAGCCGTTAACAGCCATGGGCAGGTAACGGTATCAGTAACGGCCAATATCACCTTTTGCCATGCAGCCAAAAAGGGGTGGCTGTATGCCGAAGCCCGCGAAATAGTTAATCATCCGCGTTTGCCCTACGTTGAGGTAACTGTAACGGATCAGGAGGCAAATATCATTGCTGTGATGACATCCAGTGGATACAGAAAAAAAGATTTTTTGCCTGGATATGAAAACAGGGAGCTTTGAAGCTCCCTGTTTTCATATCCAGGCGTCAATGTCAGACAAGCGACGAAAGATCTTTGTCGCCAATAAATTTCATGTCGTTCAAAATGATGGCTTCGCTTGCGCGTTCGGCATTGTCTGTCCTGAAAATCAGAACGCCTTTTCCATTGACAAGAAATGAATAGAGGTAGGTGATGCTGATTCCTTCTTTGGCCAAAATGGCAATGGCATCGGCTGCGCGTCCTACCTGATTGTCAAGCTCGATGGCAAAGACATCCGAGAGGGCAACCGCGATGCCGGCTTTTTTCAATTCGGCATAGGCGCGTGCAGGTTCACTGCAGATGATGCGGCAAATTCCATATTCCACAGTGTCGGCAATGTTAGAGGCAATAAGAGATATGCCGGCTTTTTTCAACAGTTCGAGCACTTGAAGAAGCGTTCCCGACTTGTTTTCAATAAAGATGGATAATTGGCTGATGGTCATAATACTCGTATGTTTTAAAAGTGTTTTCTCAGGTCTTTTACTCTGACGGCTTTCCCTTCTGATTTCGGCAATGTGCCTTTTGGAACGAGCTTTAGGCGAGGTGTTACCAGAATTTCATCCTTTAAACGTCGCGTTATTTCTTTCATTAAGGCTTGCAAGCGTCCGTAATCGTCCGTGAACATTTGGTTGAGCTCCACTTCAACAGTCATTCCATCGTTGCTTTCGAGCGTGTCAAGCGTGATGAGATAATCTGTTGAAAGTTCTTTGAACTGCATCAGTATTCGTTCTATCTGTATAGGGAAGATATTAACGCCTTTCAGAATTATCATGTCGTCGCTACGTCCTTTCATGCGGTCAAGACGCTTGTGATGCCGTCCGCACGGGCAGTCACCCGGCAGAATGCGGGTAAGGTCGCGTGTGCGATAGCGGAGCAGTGGCATGGCTTCGCGGTTGATGGTCGTGAGAACCAATTCTCCGATTTCGCCTTCTGGAACAGGTTCCAAAGTTTCGGGATTGACAATTTCAACGATGTAGTAGTCTTCCCATATATGCAATCCGTTTTGTTCCTTGCATTCGAAAGCAACGCCCGGGCCGCACATTTCTGACATGCCGAAAGAGTTGTAGGCTTTGACTCCCAGCATTTCTTCTATGCGTCGGCGTTGTTCTTCGCTGTGCGGTTCGGCACCAATGATCAACGTGTGCAAGCGTGTGTCCTTGCGTGGGTCGATGCCCATTTCCTGCATCACTTCAAATAAGCGTGTTGCATAGCTCGGTATGGCGTGTACGACCGTTGTTCCGAAATCTGTAATGAACTTGATTTGCCGTTTAGTGTTGCCAGCTGCGGCCGGAACGGTCAGCATTCCTAAACGCTCGGCTCCATATTGAAATCCTAAGCCACCTGTAAACATTCCGTACCCTGAAGAATTTTGGAATACGTCTGATGGACGCAGACCGACCATCCAAAGACATCTGGCTACGGCATTGGCCCATTGGTCAAGGTCTTTTTGTGTATGCAGGATAACCGTCGGGTTGCCTGTCGTTCCGCTCGATGAATGAAGACGTACGCAATGCTCAAGAGGTTCGGACGCAATGCCGAAAGGATATGTGTCGCGCAAATCTTGTTTCGTAGTAAAAGGTATGCGTTTCAAGTCATCTAACGATTTGATGTCGTCAGGCGACAAATGGTTTTCTTCGAAACGCCTTTTGTAGAAAGGCGAGTTCATGCAGTGGCGTACCGTTTGCTGCAATCTTTCCAGCTGTAGTTGCTTGATTTGGTCACAGTCTAACGTTTCCAAATCCGGGTTGAAATAAGGTGAGTTGTTCTTCGTCATGGTTCTATTATTTCAGAATGCGCTTGTCGATAACGAATTTACCCTTTCCCTGGCTGCGTTCAATCGTGTTGGGTGCTTTGAGTTGCACTTTTGCGCTGATGCTTAATACACTTTTAAGTTTGTCGGCCAATTTCTTTTCCAAGGCTTCGAGGGGCGCGAGTGTATCAAAGCTGCCGGTAAAGTATTCTTGGCGGACTTCTACCTGAACTTGCAAGGTATCCAAGTTGTTTACACGGTCAACAACCAACAGATAATGAGGAGCAAATTCTTTCATGCTGAGTACAACGCTTTCAACCTGTGATGGGAATACGTTGATTCCTCGTATGATGAGCATATCGTCGCTACGCCCCACAATGCGGCTCATTTTGATGTTTGTTCGTCCGCAAGGGCAAGGCTCGTCAATCAGCGAGCAGAGATCCTTTGTGCGATAGCGAAGCAGTGGCATGCCTTCTTTTGTTAGCGTTGTGAATACCAGTTCTCCGGTTTTGCCATTAGGGAGTTTTTCCAACGTATTGGGGTCGATGATTTCAGGATAGAAATGGTCCTCATTGATATGTGAGTTGCATTGTTCCTGGCATTCATAGCTGACGCTGGGCCCCATGATTTCGCTAAGTCCGTAAATATTATAGCCTTTCAATCCCAAACGGCTTTCTATTTCCTTGCGCATGTTATCAGTCCATGGCTCTGCACCGAAAGCTCCGATTCTCAGGTGAATATCCTCTTTTTTGATACCCATTTTCTCCATCGTTTCGGCCAGGTATAGTGCATACGATGGTGTACAAGCCAAGCCCGTTATGCCCAGGTCGCGAATCAAACGCACATGCTTTTCAGTATTTCCCGTAGAAGTGGGAACTACTGCGGCTCCTAAGTTCTCTACTCCGTAATGAGCTCCGAGTCCTCCGGTGAAAAGGCCGTAACCGTATGCCACAGAAAATGTGTCGTCACGTGTAATGCCGTAAGCAGTCAGGCAACGAGCCATGCATTCGCTCCATATTCCGATGTCCTTACGGGTGTAGCCTACGATTGTCGGGTTGCCGGTGGTGCCCGATGAGGCGTGGATACGAATAATCTCGCTTTTTGGCGCGGCTTGCAGTCCATAAGGATAATTGTCTCGCAAATCTTGCTTGGTAGTGAAAGGAAGTTTGACAATATCATCAATTGTTTGGATATCATCCGGCGTTACGTTCATTTCTTGCAACTTATTGCGGTAGAAAGGAACATTAT
>ERZ808252.1892-NODE-1892-length-13970-cov-8.693352_pt1 | contig 13970 bp, 6 predicted proteins | sample MGYA00521242_ERZ808252 | MGnify/ENA primary metagenome ERZ808252 (study PRJEB31516, sample SAMN03275581) | gut metagenome | biome: mammalia-associated habitat; material: feces | host: Papio cynocephalus | place: Kenya | collected 2012-08-07 ...
TTCCTGGGCGTCAGGGACGCCGCTTGAACTTTTATAAATTTAACGAACTATTGATTTCAAAATTCATCAAATATTGACTGTTCCATTCTTGAAACAATCTTTTTTACTACAGTAAATGCTTGTATTTTATCTGGTTCAAGCTTTCCAGTTTCAAACAGTTTTTTATTTTCGATAAACCACACATAATCTTTTGAACTAGGAACAGGAAGTTTGTCATTTGTGGTGATATATGCGACAAATCGTTTAAGGTGTTCCTCCCAAGAGATACGTTCTTTTTTTGTCCGTAGTTTACCATACCTTTGCTCAATACGTTCAATTTCGATAACCTCCTCAGGAGACAGAAGTCCTTTCCTGAGATTAGATTTCGAAACATTCCAAAAACGGCTTAATCGCAGTTCTTCCGTATCAACACCTGATGTATATGGGAATCGGTCATTATTTTTGATGAAATTCTCCAATATCTCAATACTATCCTTGAACGTTCGATGTCCTTTCCTCTTATCTTGAATTATGAAAGAATCATCATAACAGTTCTCCGTATATCCGACATACAGCGTATTATTTTTGTAATATATGCTGAATCTGTTACTTGATTCAGCCAGAAGATTTGCTTTCACGCTATCCTCTTTAACATTTGTGCGAAACTTGGCGACATAGTTGCAAATCTCAGAAAGTGGCGCTATCGGTTCGGTAAGATTATTCAAGTATTCTTGTACTAGGTCTCTGATTGTGCCGCCTCTCTTCTTTGTACTGTTCCACTCTGCAAGAGTATATGTACTTGTGCGACTTATCGCAACGATATTGGGGTTTCGTAAAGCGTTTGCTCCTGTCTTTTGGGACGTTTGTTCCAAATCAGGGTAGAGAGAATGCAATTTTTCCGAGATCTCCTCAGAAGTCATTGGCTCGTCATTGGCCCGCAAAATGTCCTCAATTAGATCTGGAATAGGTTTCCTTGAGTTTGCCCGATAAAGTAACTGACTGTTGTTTATTATATTTGGATAGCCTCTTTCGACCATCCTGCGACACTCCCTAAGAATTTTGTAGAAGATTTCCTGATTGATGTCTTTTGAGCAAAAGCTTCTGACAAATATTTCCAGTTCAATCCTTTCATCGTAAAACCGTTTCTCATGAGACTTCTCTTCTAGTTTGTGCAAGAATGTTTCGAAACAAAAATAATTTTGAAGACTCTCGGGAACAAGAAAAAGTAGTGCTCCCGATGCCGGATATTTAAAGAATGTACGCTCGACATCTCCCAATAGTTTATAATCCTTATATATCTTCGACAATACCCATATGATAAAGTTTTCGTTGAATGGAACATCTTCCCTCGAGCTTATATTTCCAAGTTCATATTCACTGGAAATGTCATAATGATATTCGTTAAGAATGTTTTGAGAGTAAAGTGTAGATAATATAGATTCGAGCCTCTCAAGATTTTTTGTACGCAGCTGTCGAACACGTTCTCTGGATATATTATTCATCTCCGCCATTTCTGTCAAATTTAGCATATGCTCTTCCGAGAAGATATTGAAACAATAGTTCACTATATTGTTGTCTCGCTGCTCGTAGGATTCGATTATAAGCTCTATGGCTTTGAATAAAGGAAAGTATTCCAGACGATTATATGCCTGTTTTAGCCTAAACATAGAGCTTAGGTTAAGGTTCAATATAGACCACTTGTTGATAAGAAACTTTTCTGTCATTGCACTAGGAACACTGACCGTATCCTCAATCATTCTGCGAATATCCTGCATCCTTTCGAATAACTTGGTGGCGTTTCTTCTTCCCAACGATGGGTATTTGACAGAATCTCTATCACTTATTAGGATCTTGAAGTAAAGTTCAAGTACAGAGTCATTGCAATCTCTGAGATAGGACTCAAATGAGTGGATGATACGAACATTGAGGTCACGGAACCTCTTGATAACCCAAGGGCGTAGTTCTTCTATATTTTCTCGGAAACTGAAAACTTCAAAAGCTTTTCTGTTCGTGAATACTACGGATAGCTTTGAACTCAGTCTTCCGATTCTTATCCCAGAGACTTTGCTGCAATTTATAATAGTCGAAGCAGAGTCTTCATCCAATGTCAGAAGAACGATGTAAAATCCGAATTTAGTTGCCGATGACTTTTCAAACTTGTCAAGGCTCAATAAATCTTGTTTATCGAGTGTTTTGCAGGCAACAGAATATACATACTCGAAATAATCCAAATAATCCTTTTCCTGCAGGAGTTGCAAGAATTTTTCTTTTTCTTCTTTTGTAATCATAAAAACAGGACTAATCTTTAACCCTGATTAACGGCATCGGTTTCGAAAATGAACTCTCATTGTCAATGTTAGCACATTGCTGTCTGACTTGATCTCTGCGATGAATTGCCGGCTGCAGGCAGAATCTGTTAAACTCGGCCTTATCAAACTGGTCTATGGAGGTGATATGAGGAAAAATCAATTTGCAATATGCTGTTGCAATGCGTTTGACGGCATTTAAGTGTCTTGTATCTGCTTTAGCCGGTATCTCTATCGCATTATTCACGAGTTCAGCATACTCAGGAGCTACACGAAGTTTATGCATTACCTCCGAAAAGAATTCGACATTGATGGTCCAATCTCTGAGAATCATATCATTGTTCATACGAGGCAGCAACCATCCTTCGATAAACCCGTGGAAACGGTCAAGCAGGGCGGACTCGTGAAATACTCCTGGCAATTCATCAAAATATCTGTCACTACGTGGGTAACCATCAGATGTGAGTTCAATATTACCTAATAGCATAAGTCCACACTCTGACATAAACTCGTAGTTATCAACTGTTGCCTTGCCGTATTCTAGATAAGCCTTCAGAATAGCTCTCATTTCGAGAGGGTCGGTAAAAGTGATGCTTTGGATTTCATCGAATGATACAAGGTCGTGGTCGTGCATTATCCCCGGAGTACGCCTTGATTTATCGAAGAACAATTTTGCGCGTGATACTGCACCGCCGCTTACAAGCCAAGAATATTTACTTAAATTGCCAAAGACATATGATTTGCCTGTGCCTTTTGGAGCCAGTTCGACCATATTCAGTCTAGGTTCTATGAAGGGTAAAAGTCGGGTTATAAACTCCAGTTTCTGCGTTAGATTCACGAAAGAGTCTGGATTATACTCCATTGCAGAGATGATTACATCGATCCACTCCTCTGTTGTGAATTCGCTTCTGAATTTGCGGAAGAGGTTTAAATCAAGTTTCTGGAGTGGTTTGAATGGCTTATAATCTACAAGTTCAACGTGCCCATAGCCTGATTCTTCTGGTGGCATATAAACAATCTTAAGCAATCCCCATTTTTCTCCATCTATCAACTCAAACGGATATTTTTCTACCAAATATGGAGGGATGAGGGTTTCGTTCAGTTTGATACCCATATCAGGAATCTGGAACTGCACTTTATTGGCTAAGAGGTTTGTAGATACAATAAAGCGTGTGAGCAGTGTTAGAGTCTCACCGTTGCGGAGACGTGCCTTGACCGCATTGTTGTTGCTCGGAATATGTTCATCGAGATAGCTGGCAAGATCCCGTTTGCGTAATGACCCGTCCGCTCCTGCATACTGTGAAATCAGAAAGTCCTTAACGAAAGACGGTAGATTACGTCCCAAGAACACATCATAATTCTGTGGATTCTTAAGGATGGCTGCAGAGCCGAACACTGCTCGTATTTTATTACCTAAATTGCTCATATATTAGAAATTTAAGAAATCATTGCCACCGAACCCGGTACCATTGACTTGAATCTTGTCATCGTAAAGATTGCCTCCAACTATACTGAAAGTAACATTGTGCTCGCCCTCTTCAAGGTTCTCAACGCGAACTCTCCATTTACTACCATTACGGGTCATCGAATAGTTCCGACCATCTATTGTCAGCTTAACGCTGGTTGGTTGAGGCATAATATTTACAACTACAATAGGGTCTGAAATTTCGATTTCTTTAGTTAAAAGTGTGTAATCATATTTGACTGAATCCTCTCTATGATTCGTTATGATAATATAAGGGACGAGCACTTCTTCTGGTGTGCATCCGCCGTGAACCTCGTGTATTGGTTTGTGCCCCAAAGATGAGTGGGTGAGGGCGACTTTGTAGCGTTCGCCATCATTCTCATTGGTGTGGACGACATAGTCTGAATCATGATACAGAGTACTAGTTTTATCAACCTTGATGTACCGGCCATCGTGTTCGACTTTCGCATCATATTTCTTTGATTCAGCAAGTCTGGATAATGCACTTAAACCATGATCAGAAACAATGGCAATAGTACTCTCGAAAGAGTAGTTATTGGTAGTAATCTCCCATAGAGCAGTCTGAATAGCCTTTAGTTCCCGAACAAGAGTCTCGTACTTCTTATAGCCGTTCTTGTCGTGAGCTATCTCGTCTAAACAATTGATTTTCGGAACACCTTCAAAGCGATTCTGTATAGTCGCAGACGGTATTGTTGAGCGGGTTATCTCTGAATATACTACTCTGTATCCGTTCAGTCCTTTTTCGAATTGGGCCAGAATAAATGGAAGGAACTCGGCTCCGAGAGCATCGAACCAATATACCTTATCCGCTTTGAACTTCGTAGATGACTCGTGCGATGACAGGCGATTATGAGACTCTTCGAACGAATGATACCATTTGTAAAAGGAGTCGCTATTATGGTTCTTGTCGGTAATTACAGAAACCACATTGTGCGATAAGGTGTCGGTGAGCTTTGCCTGACGATATGCCCTCAAGTATTCAAGAAACCAAGAATCGTCTGTCTTGACAGACGGCTTCAGAGAAGAAAAGTACATTGTAAGCTCCGGGAATTTCTGCTCAAGCATCTTGTCTGTAAATCCATTATGACTCTTATTAACATACCATGCTGCGCATAATATGTTCTCAAAATCAAATACACCTGTGCAAAGAGTCACAGCCAATGTGGAATCGTTTTGGTTTATTTCAGTCAATCTATCCTTGATATAGCGTTTTGTGCTTGTCGGAACAAACTCTTTGAATATGCTACTTGACCCGACAATAATTGCGTTGCGCTCATCGGAATAGCTTCTCTGGGTAGAACTCTCACTGCAATAGAATATACGTTCCGCCACTTTCTTGGCAAGCACATACCTATTGGAATAGTCATTGCATTCATTGAGGCACAAGGCAAGGTAAGGAAGACTCTCGGACATATTGGTGGTCAGAAAGCTGTTCTTTAGAAGCCATCTTTCATATTCGCTTGTCTCGCTCATAGTCCATTTATGAATTGTGAATTCAGGAGTAAGTTTGCGGACATTGAACATATTGAGTACAAAAGTGTGGAATCTGAAGACAGCCGGTCCTGTTTTCACAATATCTGTTAGAAGTTGTTTCCAGAATTTATCCTCCAACTTATCATATGTTACAGGAATTGAAATTCCGAGGAAAGACTCAATATATTGGTAAGCTGTTTCGATATACTTAAAAGTAAAGATGTTGTCTGGGTCGGAGTTTTTACACCTTCGATATATTGGTCCTGAAGAACAGATAATCTGTGTTTGTGGTGCCTGATTTTTCCAAAACCTGAGCCATTCTCGCATAGTGTTGAGGCAGCAGATATACTCCTTATGTGAGAATGTGCTGGTGTCGCTTTTGAATTCTGTCAAGAACACTTCTGTCTTCTGTGCAATAGAAGCATAACTCCATATAGGCTCACTTTCCTCAATTCTGGCAAAGCTGTTGAGGAACATCTCGAAACGGTTTTGAAGTCCAATCAAAGGAATATAAATACGCTTCGTGGAATATTCAATATCTTCCACAAGCATTATCTCGTTGAAGAAACCGCGAAAATCGTTGTTGTTATAAAACCGGACAAGCTCCGAAAATGGCGTGACGAGAGTTGTCTCTTTGAGTGCCTTGATTGCCTGAACGAGATCATCCGTTGAAATCCATCCGTCATCTTTCCGTAATAAATCTTCGATATTAAGAGCCCTGACTCCATTGTGGGCGAGATCTTGTGCCAAGTTTGTAAAATCATCAAAATTGTTGAGCATGATGAAGCGCACAGGGTATCTGCAACGCAGAGGATCAGCATCGTTCATATCCCTATGGATTTCATCAAGCAGGGCTTCGTATGTGTCGAATCTGACTATTTTTTCACTTGCGTCCATAAGCTATGACAAATAATCTGAAATGTAATCAGCAACCTCGGGATTGTTGTCGATAATGTCGAGGACAACTTTCTGCCAAAGAACACCAGGCATATTGGCCGCTTTAACCAAGTTCTTTGCTTTTTTTACTGCATCCTGATAGACAGTCTTAGGAACCACAGAAATAGATTCTGTTCCTTGTGTTGTAGATTTGCCCGAATGTGAAGTCTGAGGCGATATAGTCGTAGGCTGAGGTTCAGCCTGTGGCCGTGTTTTAGAGATGTAGAAACTCAGGACGCACTCGCGTATGTCAGATTCTTTGCGGAAAGCGACTTCTGATTGAAGGTGAGAAATCTCCTCCAATAATTCATCCCACCAATCCGGTTGAATTTTTATATTTTTCAGACTATTGATAAAGTTCAGGAAGCCGTTCTCATAATTTTTCGGGTTGGATATTAGTTGCGCAAGGTCGACTTTCTCCCCGTTAATCAAGCGATAGAGATCTTTAATTTTCTTTATGTCGGGATTTTGGTCTGCTTCCAGTACCTCAATGAGAAGCTTTATTATTGATGAACGCGATTCGTTTATGCCATTGCAGTAAGTGAGTACCCATAGTGGGTACTTGGACTTCTGCATACAGAATTCATTCACGCCCCATCGTACATTGCCTAAACTCTTGATTTCCGGAATGTCTTTTATGAATTGCAACTGGAATACTTCATATAGGAGCCTAGTTAGTTCACTCTCTTCTTTGGAACCAAAACGGAGCATAAGCTTGTTGTTCGACTCGGAGTGTCCGTCATTCCACATCTTGAATAGTTCAACAATCATTTCCGAAAGTTTTTCATCGGAAATCGGTTGTGAAATGGTGGTCACGAAAAGGTCGGACTTGTGCTTGCGCATTGCGTATGAGAAAGCCACCCAGTTAGCGCGGCTCGGGAAGAAACCGTAAGGTGGGCGCATCAACGGGGCGAAGATTTCGGATAGAGAAAACTTGTCAACATATTTCTTACGAGCCGCTTCGATGCACTCATCAACCTTATTGCACACTTGGACAATCCAGGACTGTCCAGCAACAGCGGCAGGAGTCAAACGGCATTCATCGTCAATAAGGTGATTCTCGTTCTCTTCAAATATGTATTTGGCCGGAATGTCTGAACCTGAAAACTTGATAAGCTTGTCTCTTGTTTGTGATTGAAGTATCTGCAGTACAAGGGCAGGAAAGTTCTTGTTGGCAAGAAACGTGTTGGTGATGGTTCTATAGGCTTTTACAGATTCCATCCCTTTTGGAAAGACTTTGTTGCTGAATTTCTTGTTAATGAGAGTGTAGATGTTGGCTATAATACCCTCGCTTGTCTGTTCTCCGTTGAAATAGAGGTTGAACGAGCCGTTAACAAGACGGTTGATCCATTTGTTGACAAGTTGTTTTGCAGCAGCTTCGCTCTCTTTCTCTATTGATTCCTGAAGATGGCTCTTCGCGACATTATGGTTTGCCATCAGGTCAATGAATTTAGTGCGGTAGTCGCTAGAAAAAGTTTCTTCTGGTATGATCAGTATCGAATTAGGGTACTCGACAGAAAACTCCTTGACACGGTTTTCATATGATTTCTTTTCCTCCTCAGTCACAGCTATAAACAGGGCTATATGTAGCGTATTCGGCTTTTCTGAAGTGTATTTGTTCAATCGACTCCGCACTACTGCTTCCTGATCGGAGCAAGAGTAAATTTGTGGGTCGCATTTTCTGATTAGATAATCGCCGACAGTGAACAGTTTGGTGATATTCGCTTTCGCAGCTAAATTGTAGTCAAGGAAATTTCCGGCACTCTTGTATTGTGCGGCAACTTTTTCCTTTTCTGCAGCAATCTCCGTCGGGTTGAGTGAACTGACTGAAATTTTAAACTCTCCGAACACATCTCGTGAAATTATTTGTTTGTTGTCCAAATAACGGAGGATTTCGTCCAATTTTGGTTCAAGGCGGTCATCAGCGAACAACCCGCGGATGCTTTTCTCGTTTGGTGATATTCGCTTGACAATCTCTGAACTCTTTGTGGCGAACTGAGTTACAAGGGTGTTAAGTAAAAGAATTCCTTTGAATACCCGAAGATAGTCATCTCCCTGCTCCTGTACTTTTACCTGATGGTTAAGGAAGGTAGATGTGAAAACGCCACAGAGAGGGTTCGCGGCAAAACTGTCATAGAAGAAATCCCATAGCCATTCGGCTGTAAGGAGACCTCTCTGTTCAAAGATTGTCTCGTCCTGGATGAACTTTTTGAAGCCTTTCTTGTCATCATTCATAAAGTTTACGACAGAACGATTTGCAGATCCTACATAGTCGGAAAGCTTGGAACAGAGAAATGCGCTGTATGGGTGCATAGGAAAGAGGTTGGATATGCTCTTCCGTTCTTCTTCAACACCGCCCTCGCACAGATAGTCAATGAGCTCGTTAAGTTTGACCGTGCGGTTGTAGCGCAGTTTGTCATAGTCACCATTGTTCTTGAGCGTGAACGTATGACGCATCACAAGGTATGTGGACACTTCATCCATCACGTAACGTATGGTGTCGAAGCGGTCGTTCATCGTTTTGATGTCGTCTTTCTTGCCTCCCGCTGTAATCTGGTCTTCCACCCTATGTGAGATAAGGAAAAGGAAAAGGTTGCAACTCTGGGCTTTCTCAGCTATATTCTGGAGGACATTAATACGGTCGCTGCCTATAGCTTCCATAATGGAGGTGAACTCGTCCCAAAAAATCATCAAGCCATCTGCGATACCGGCCTCTTCTATGGCATGCTCGACTTCTGTCAGCCATTCGCTGACATTCTTCGAGGTTAGGGTGACTCCTATGGTATTGAGCAGAGCTTTCTCAAGCTCCAAATAGACCTGAATGTCGCTCGTGGAAAGTCTTTCGATTATTTCGTCCGGAGTATTAGCAAGGTCTTTAAGGTCATCATTCCTGTCAATTGCATCCTGTGTGTAGTTGCGGTGGTCATCAACATATTGGATGGCGCTTTCAAAATCGGATTTAACCACGATATCGGTATGACCGGCTGCATCCAGAGCCTCCTTGACTTTCCTCTGGATGGAAAGGGAAAAGCGCGGAAGGTCGTATGCGCCTTCTACCCCCTTTATGACGACAGTGAAGAATCGTTTATTCTGTCTGAAGTTGATTACCTGATTGCGGAGGTTGTCATCTTCGATATTCTTTAGATAGCCCTCGATCATGTTAAAGTCATCGCAAAGCAAATGGCGCACTACGGAACTAGCGTGTGACTTACCTGTTCCGAAAGTTCCTTGCACCCAAAGGGACTTGCGTTTATATTTGTCTGAAGTAGAAATTGCGGTGAGAGTGCGCTGCAGCAGGTCGCAGAATTGATGGGTGGGGATGAATGACCACCACAAGTTGTTGCTTGACTCTGCCGTGATGTCATAGACCGGCAGATAGTTCTGCATCTGAATATAATCTGAATAGCTTGACATAAAGCATTATTTATTATTCGATTAAAGCATCATTTTCAAAATGTCATCTGAACTTATATCCTCCCTGAGATTAATGTTATCCAATCCGAGATTCAGCTGGACATTGAGTACGTGGTTATGTTCTTCCTGTAGGGTGCGAAGGATGCGCTCTAGCGCTGGTCGTTCAATGCCGAACTGGCGATAAATTCCTTCCGTCTGCCCTTCGGCATAGAACTCAGATACAGTTAAAGAACGCCTATCTTTTCTCTCAGCGTACACGTAGAGCGAGTATGCTACAGCAGCAAGAGAGACATCATCATATGTTTTGCGAACTATAGCAAGTTTCCCACTTTCTTTTTTTAAAACAACGAGTTTAGGGTCTTTAGTAAGAGAACTTTCTTTGAAAGTATTGATGAGAGAATTAAACGGATTGCTCAAAGTGCGGCCTTTCAACTCTGGGTACGCATCATGCAGAATGATATCCATTTCGGCACGTGAATATAAGCGCTCAAAATCCAAGGAAGTGTGGAACCATCGGCAGATTTCGGAATTTTGACAAAGATTAATAAATATGATTTCCCAAACCAGCTTGGGGTTTGTATAGTAAAGGTGTAGCAACTTTAACCCGATCTCAGAAATTTCTTTGCTATTTTCTTTCAGAATCTTGGCTTCGCGTAACCAATTGGTAAAAGGAGGAATTTGGTAATCCATATTCAGTCCATGATCTTCATTGTCGAAGAAGGTCTCATATCTATCAAAATACTTATGTAGCCAATTCTCCCTTAGCCCCATCCCATCGTTATAGCGATTGATGCCTGATTTTGTCATTTTCATATTATTAGCATTATTGATTGTCGAATTATTGCCATAAGAAGCGCTGATTGAGGCAGCAGTGATGCAACCTTTCTCGTTAAAATCAATACACTTGTAACAGTGTACACATTTATCTTTGTCCACTGAAACAATCGGTGTTACAGATAGTGCTCCGGTAGGGCACTCGACCTCACACACTTCACAATGCACGCAGTATGTCGTCTTGAATAGCACTTTTTTTAACCTGCTTATCAAAATTACATCACCACCAATGTCTCCGAATTCGAATGACAAAGAATCATCATCAAAGAGGTGTACAGCAAAAGTATATACCACCTTATTGTACTTCAATTTGCCTTCAATGTTATTTTCATCCCGCGTGTACGTGTATGGACCAAGAATTTTTAGCCATATTAACAAACTCTCCTTTGGGTTATGGAGAATAGCTTTGAAGGTAGGAGTGACAGAAACTATATTTACTGTTGATGTGGTTCTCAAATCACGGCCTCCAGCCCTCATCTTCCAACGACCTGTTTTAATGTAATTCTGAATTCCCTCAACATTGTTTGACTCAAGGCTATTTTCAATCCAAGAAATAAAGGGTTTGATGGTTTCGGGGTAGAGCTTGCCGCATAAATCTTCGCTCCAACCTGAAGAGTAAGGACATAAAATACATCCGACGCGCGAGAGCCCCTTTCTATATGACTTGTTGAATGGTAATCCGTACAAAAGAATATAGAGGTAAATCTCCGTTGAATTCCAATCTAAGATAGGACTCACATTAATCATGTTGTTGTGCTTTACATTCTTTCCTATTCTCGCTCTACCAGAACGACTAACACTTTCTTCAGCACGGACGCCATCGAATAAAAGGACGTGAGGTTGCTTTGAGCCGCCATGAAGTTCCTTTAACTTCTTTGCAAGGGGAGCGGATTTCATAACGCTACAGCACCACCTGTGAATACGGCTTGGAGAACCAAGATTATTCCAGTAGTGCATGATAGATTGTTCATTCTTTGCTATGTAGAATGCAAGTTTAGGATATTGCGCCTGATAGAAATTCTTTGTTTCTTCGTACAAAACGAGAGATGTAGGCAATTCATAGCCGGTATCGGAATATATCACGCAAAAATCAGTATTCGGAACAACACGAGCGACAAGATCTAGTAAAACTTGCGAATCTTTACCTCCAGAAAAGGATACAACGAATTCATCAATCTTGCTCGTTAAAACAGAACCCTTGCCTTGTGCATTGGCTTCGGATTCCGACATAATGTCAAAACTGTCGCAGGACTCCTTGACAACAACGTGCTTCTCGCCGGTGTTTTTGCCTAATCGGTCCGCAAGAGCCTGAAAGTCGATGTCCGGGTTAGTTTCCGAGGCTTTCGTGATTCCCTTATAGCGGCGGTATGTGGCGTTGATGAACTCCATAGCCTCGTGTTCGATAAGGAACATCGTGTCAGCGTTCGTGTCGCTCAGGACTTTGAGGTCAATTGGTGTCAGTACAATATTCTTTCCTTCGGGTGTAATCTGAACTTCCGGTTCATCGTAGATGTTACCACCTCTAACTTCCATTACGAGCACACCGCAATAGAAGTATCGGCGATCGCAGGCCCAAAGGAGTGGGGCATCGGATTTGGGGTAAGTCCACCCCTTATGATCCATCTTAAGCAGATCCAATTCTTCGTAAAAAACGGGACGAGGTGCTACTGCAAGTGCCTCTCCTGCTGATGACATCGTTAATATCACGCCGTTATTATTTCTGTCCCATATAATTTTAAACATAATGCTCAATGATATAATTCGCAAATTTAAGAATATTAATTTGTCTTTTGAGAAATTCGTGGTTATATTTTTTATAGGAATTATAGGGATTATTTCTTTTTTTTTGCAAAATCAAATGTCGTTCATGAGCTATACTCTACACCATATCTCTGCACGTTCACCGATTCTGTTAATTCTCATCGACATTTCAAACTCGCTCGATAATACAGTAGCGGTGTCGAGACTTCAGCCTTTCTCCGTTTCTCTCCGAAAGCCGGAAGACTCGACCCTTTCATCCCCCACAGCCCCGTAGGGGCCATAACCGACTCCGCTCCCAAAGTGTGACGCGAGCCTCATCTCTCGAATCCGAAAGTTAGACATAATCGGAGCTTAGTTGTGTAACAGTCGGCTTCCGCCGCCAGATTACACAACCCCGATTATGTTAACTGTCTCCCTCAGTGCGTGTTCGACCGTCCTGCCTCCGAATCCGCTCCGTCGGGGCGGCTGGCGACATTGAACTCCCTTCAAGGGCCAACGCGCTCCAGGCCCGTCAGGGAGTTCAGGACTTCCGGCGTGAAGTGCGTGGGTGGTCTCTTCAATTCCAGCATTGTCAGAACTCAACCCTTATCCCTTGAAATGCGGCCAGAAGTCCAAGGAGTCGCCAGCCTTAGCAGCACAGCCGCGGGCATTCTCCGTGATTTCCTCAAGTCTTCGAGCGGAGCTCTCTACTTCAAGAAATCACTACGTCGGCAAGGTATCGGCTTTCGCCGATGTCTTTTCTGATCGTTCGCATCCGCTCACTGGGTGTCAGCGGTGTTGCGGGAGACGACGGCTCCTTTCGTCACCGTCCGCTTCCGCAATGTCTGTTTGGGAGAGGCTCGTTCATCCACGCTTCACAGGCCTTGCGGCCAGAGAAGCGCGGCTCGCCACTCCCTATAGGCAGGACAGGCACGGACTCCATTACGCTTCCGCTCCATTGTGTCCGCACCAGACCTGCCAGAAAAGAGGTAAGGCTTCGCCTTGATTTATTTGACGCCCGCTTCATCCTCTCCGGAAGTGTCGTCCACTCCGTTCCCGACACATCCTCCGAGGGTGGGCGGAGACGCGAGATTGTGACAGACGGTGTTCCGTTCCACTGCGCACCGACTCTCCCAGACTCGCAGAGCGGAATCGCTCCGTTGGCACTCCGCTCCATTTGTGCCGGTCCTATACGCTCCAGGGACTTCAGCTCCTCCGTTGCGGCTGCGGGATTAAGCCGTGGCTTCTCCTCCTTGCGGCTCGGCAGATTCAAAACAGAGTTTTGATCTGCTCTCGCTCGCTGCGTCGGTTTCCGCCGACTGCGCCGAGCCCATTCTGGTCCTCCAATCCCTCCGCCTCCACTCCGTCACTCAAGCCCCCTCCGCCGGCCCGGCTCATACGTCCGAAGTGCGTTGCTTTTCTGCCCAGATTCAACCATCCGTGCCAGAGCCGGAAAGACCGTCATCTCTCGCCTCGACGTCATACCGTCCGGCTCCTGCACCTATCGGCTTGTCTGCTCACTCTCCGGAAGACAGAAAGAACGATGCTGACGCACCGTCCTTTCCGACTTCCTCCGAGTCGAGCGGAAGGTGACCGCACGCTCCAATGTCAGTGAATGGTGGAACTACATCACACGCCTAGAGCGAGAAAAAGGACATATATGGCGCTGAGAAAACAACAGAATCGGCTTTGCTGCCTTTCTCAAAGATGGTAAGCGATGCCGAGTCTTCAATATTGCCGGATTATACGTAACTTTGTCCCTGCTAAAGTCCCTACGAGTTACCTATGTGGGGAAGACTTCA